>OMKS01001433.1_pt1 | contig 21136 bp, 17 predicted proteins | sample 1674721 | NCBI WGS metagenome assembly OMKS01 (sample SAMN06264996, study PRJEB25208) | sediment metagenome | isolation source: hot spring sediment | place: USA: California | collected 2014-09-02
TGCGTCTCATCCGCGAAGCGACTGCCGCTTAGCCGCCATACCAGGCGCGCTGCCGCGACGCCCTCTCTCAGGTGGCTGGGGTGCCCCTTGCCCCAAACCGCGTTTTCGCGCCCGGTCCGCCACTGCTGAACTGCTGGGCGGTGCGAGCCTATTGTGGGGTAGGCGTGCGCTCACGCGATCCGCTGCGAGAGCCAGATAAAGCCTTGCATTGCCTCTTGCCTCGTTCACGGTAGAATTACATCATTATGCCGACGCCATTCCAACATCTGATCTACGCACGTGACGTGCTGGCAAGCGCCCACCTGCCTCGAACCATCCGGCAGGCTATGCACGCGCATCTGGGCGCGTTTCTCCTGGGGAACACCGCCGTCGACGTGCAGTCGCTCACGGGACAACCGCGTTTCGACACGCACTTTTACCACGTTCACAGGGACAGCGCCGCGCGCGCCGGCGAGACGCTGCTGGCAACGTATCCCGAGCTGGCGGACCCGGCCCGGTTGCATCCCGCCCACGCCGCCTTCGTCAGTGGCTACCTGGTCCACCTGGCATGGGACGAATGTTGGCTGCACGATGTCTTCCGCCCGTTCTACATGGAATCGGACTTGTGGCCCGACCGCTTGACGCGCAACATCCACCACAACGCCCTCCGCGTGCTGGTAGATCGCCAGGCCGAAATGGAACTACGCCGCTGGCCGGCTGTGGTACCGCTCCTCCGCAGCGTGCAGCCAGACCGTTGGCTCCCGTTCGTCCAGCCGGAGGCGCTCTGTCGATGGTGTGACTGGCTAGCAGACCAGTTAGCCGATCCCGAAGCTGTGGAGACGGCGCAGGTTTTCGCCGAACGCATGGGCATCTCTCCGGAACACTTCGAAACCGTCATCAGCGCCGTGGAGCAGGATACCTACCAGCCGCGCGTCCCTGGCCTGCTTAAGGCACTCACCCTCTTCGAGGCCAACGCCCTCGCAGAAAGCATCGCGGCGCTCAGGGGATATTGGGGAGTAGGGAGTAGGGAGTAGGAAGCAAGGAGTAAGCAGATGAGCAATCCAAAATCTAAAATCGAAAATCCAAAATCGAAAGGCCGCTATTTCTGGCTTGCATTGCTGTGCTGCATAGGCATGTTGGGATTGCCCGCGCCGTCGATGGGGCAGGCGACCGTCCCGCCGCCCGACGTGGCCTCCTACAACATCGATGCCACATACGATCCGGGGACGTATACCCTCACCGGGCAGCAAACTGCCGTGTACCATAACCGCACCGCCGAACCCATCCCTAATCTGGTTTTCCACCTCTATCTCAACGCCTTCCGCAACGCGAGTACGCTCTGGATGCGCGAGGCTAACCTGGGCTTACGGGGCTACAGCTTCGATCCCAATGCCCCCGGCTGGGTCCGCATCGACCAAATCGCGCTCGCCGGCGGGACGGTGCTCACCGTGCAGGCCCTCGACGATGACGAAACGCTCGTCGAAGTCGCGCTGCCGCAGCCGGTCGCGCCCGGTGACAGCGTCAGCGTGGACATCGCCTTTACCGCGCAGTTCCCCAAAGCCTTCGCCCGCACGGGTTGGGCCGACAATGGCGACTTCATCTTCGGCGGGCAGTGGTTCCCCAAGTTTGGCGTCTGGGAAGAAGGTGACTTGAACGCGGGCGCGTGGAACGCCCACCCTTTCCACGCCAACAGCGAGTTCTACGCCGACTTTGGCCGCTACGACGTGGCGCTCACCCTGCCCCAGAATTGGGTTGTTGCGGCGACCGGGACCGGCGCTCCAACCGTTGTCGCCAACGTGGACGGCACATCAACGCACACTTTTGTCGCCGAGCACGTGATCGATTTCGCCTGGTCGGCCTCGCCCAAGTACCGCGAGATGACACGCCAGGTCGAAGGGGTCGATGTGCGCGTCGTCTACTACCCGCGCCAACGCGCGATGGCCCGCCGCGCCCTCAACGCTACGGCGGACGCGCTCCCGCTTTACAACGCCTGGTTCGGCGCCTACGGCGAGGGCCTCTATCCACAGCTTACCGTCGTCATCGTTCCGCCGGACGGGGGCGGCGCGGGCGGGATGGAGTACCCGACGCTGTTCACCGTCGGCGCGATGGGCGGCGCGATGCCCGCCTGCCTGCGCCTGATCGAAGTGGAAGCCATCCACGAACTGGGCCACCAGTGGTTCCAGTCGGTCGTCGCCACCAACGAAGCCGAAGAACCCTGGCTGGACGAAGGCTTCACCGACTACGCTACGGTGCGGGCGATGAACGCCCTGTACGACGGCGCGCTCGTCGATTGTTTGGGATGGAACTTCTCCTACCTGGCCATGCACCGGCTGCAATACACGATGTTCCCCGACACATCGATGGCCGGCGCGGCCTGGGATTTTGGCGCTTTAGAGTACGGGATTGCGACGTACTCCAAGCCCGCGCTGGCGCTCACTACCGTCGAGCGCACCGTCGGCGAGACGGCTATGCAGCAGTTTCTGAGTACGTACTTCGACCGTCACGCCTTCACCCATCCCCGCGCGGAGGACGTGCGTGCCGTGATGGAAGAGACGCTCGGCGCGGAAGTGGCAGCCTGGTTTTTCGATCAACTCGTCCATGACGACGGCGTGCTGGATGCGCGCGTGGTCGCCATCGACGCGGACCAGGCGACGCTGGAGCGCGAAGGCGATCTCTGTATTCCCACCACCGTGCGGGTCACCCGCGATGGACGGCAAGCGCCGGAGACCATCGCCTGGCCCTGCGATCAGCCCACGCTGACCATCGACGGCGCGCCGCGTATGGTCGAAATCGATCCCGGCGACGCCATCGTGCTCGATCTCAATCTTGCCAACAACCGGCTGCGCCGCGCGCCCGATCCTGCAACAGGACTGGGGCTTGTCGTAAGAGGGTTGCGCTTTTGGCAGGACTTCCTGTGGGGAGGTGCGGTGTGGTAGAGAATAGAGAATGGAGAATAAAGAATGAAGAATGAAGAATGGAGAATAGAGACAGCCGCCCCGACATTGGTAGGGGCTTACCTGCGCCGCGTCGTGCAACGTCCCCGTGCATGGGCGCTCAGTTATGGGGTCACGACGGTGCTGGCCCTGGGGTTGGCGCTGTTGATGGCGTTGGCGTGGTCGCCGCTCACGCGCTATCCGGCGTTCAATCAGATACTCGAAAAGCGATCGCTGGACCTGTTGTTCGACTTTTTCTCGCTTGAGATGGGCAGCGGGGGCGTTCCCTGGGGCGTATTGGCGCTGGTGCTGGCTCTACCCGTGTGGGTGCTTGCCCGGTTGATCTGGACTTGGCTCGAAGGTGGGACGCTGGCCGAATACGCTGCCGCGCAAACACTCTCGTGGCGCGCGTTCGCGCAGGCGGGATGGCGGTGGTTTGGCGTCTTCATCGCGCTCAACCTCACCGGTGCAGTTTTGGTCGGCGTGACCGGCGGCGCGGCGCTGTTGCTGGCGGTATTCGCCTACATGCTCGCCCCTGCGCTCGGATGGGCCGTCGCCGGCGTGGGATTGGCGCTGGCGGGCCTCTTCGCCACGTGGATCGAGATGGCGCGCGCCGTCGCCCTGACGCAAAACGAGCGCCGCGTTTTCCAGGCGCTCGGTAGCGCCGCACGCGCGATGGTCAAGCAAGCATTGCCCCTCGCGGCGCTCGTTGGCGGCGGGCTGGCGCTCTACGGCCTGCTCTACCTGGCGCATCGCTGGCTGATGGACACACTGCCGCTGCGCTGGTGGCTGCCGGCGTTGCTTATCCAGCAAGCATACACCATCGCCCGCCTCGGCATCCGCCTGACCCGCCAGGCCGGCCAAGTCGGACTGTTGGCAGATCTTCGTTAGATTTGTGGTAACACCGTAGCGCAGCGTAGCAGAAATCCCCCCAGTTAGCTAGGCTTGGAGCGGATCGCCAGATCCGCGGCGCTTGCGCGCCACGCCAGGGTCGACGATCCCTGGCAAGTATAAACTGGGGCGCCATTGACGCTATGCGATAGTAGTCGATGCACAGCAAAACGTCCCGTATACGGCGAATTCATTATGGTATAATAGCTGCGTCTATACTTAATTAACGGCGCAACAAGAGAGACCTATGACAAAACGCAAAAGACGTTCAAGATCGTCATCGAGCCGTCAGGGTGTGGCAACGCTGCGCACGCGCGGCAGCAATGCTTTCCGCTCTGGCGACTACAACCAAGCCATCGAGACTTGGGAACGTGTGCAGACCCAGATCCCAACCATGTTGCCGGCGGCGGCGCTGGCCGAAGCCTACTTTCGCCGTGGGCAGGAACAGCTCGCCAAACCGCAGCCCGATCTCGAAGCCGGCTTGCGCGATCTACGGCGCGCAGTAGAATTACAGCCCGTGGATGACTGCTACGCTTATCATCTGGGATTGGCGTCCCAACGCAGCGGCGATTTGAAAACCGCTATCATCAACTACGAAAAGGTGCGGCAAAACACCGCCAGTCCCTTCGCGCGCCGCGCCGCCTATCCCCTGGCGCTGGCGCTGTTGCAAGAGGGCCTCGACCCCACCGGAAAGCCGGTGTGGGCCGATCTCACCGATCACGAAAAGGGGATGCTGCGCGCCGCCAACGCCTTCCGCCGCCGGCCTTACACACTCACCGCCGATGCGCCCACCTTGTGGCAAGGCCTGGCTGCGCTGGACAGTGGGAACAAAGAAGAGGCGCAACGCTTGGTCGAAAGTGCGACGCAAAGCGCCGCTTCTCCGGCAGAGACGAATGTAGCGACTTACTATCTGGGCGTGCTCGCGGCGCGCACGGAAGATTGGGACACAGCGCGCAAACTGTGGACGCAAAGCTATGCCGCAGGTTACCGCTCGGAGGCCCTCTCACACAATCTGGGGGAAATCTACTATCGTTTGGCCGAGCAACACTTGCTCGCCGACGACGTAGACGGCGCCATGGCAGCCGCCAACGAAGCTGCGCGGCACGCGCCATCCGACAAACGTTTTGACGAACTGCTGTCACAGGTCCACCAACGGATCGGTTATCAAGCGGCCTCGGCGGGTCAGTGGGGAAAAGCGTTGGATCATTGGGAAAAAGCGCGCAACCTGGACGGCGGCAGCTTCCGGTTGGCTTACAACCTGGCGCTGGCGTATGAAAAACTCGATGACTTCTTCAACGCGGCGGAGTTTTGGCGCGAGGCCTTGCGCCGCCGCCCACGCAAAGCCGACCATCCTGACGCGATCAGCGACGAACAGGTAGCCCGGTTGTGGCAGCGCACCGCTGAAGCCTACGTCAAAGATGGTGAATATGAAGAAGCCATCAATGTCTACAAACAAGCCGTCAAGTGGAACCCCGACAGCCTCGAAACGCGCATGGCGCTGGTCGAAGGGTTGATAAACGACGGGCGCCTTTTGGCCGCGGAAAACGAATTGCAGCGCGTCCTGGAAAAAGACGAGAACTACATCCCCGCGTTGTTGCGGATGGGGGAAGTGCTCGCCGCGAGCGACAATTGGTGGGGGATAACGGGCGCACCGCGCTATTGGACGCGCATCCTGGAGCTAGAACCCGATCACGAAGCCGCGCGCCAGGCGCTCGCCGATTACTACCTCGATCAAAGCGAAAACGCTATGTCGTGGTCGCAGCTCGAATCGGCTATCCAAACGTTCAACAAGGCGTTGGAATACCAACCCAACAACGGCTATATTTGGGCGCGCCTGGGCGCGTGTTATATGTGGATGGAGCAATACGAGCGCGCGGAATCCTGCCTCGATCAGGCGCTCGCTCACGGCGCGCAGGATTTGCGCGTGTACGAGCAACTGATCCACGTCTGGCTGGACGAACACAACCCGGAGCGCGCATGGGAACTTATGCGCCAGGCCGAAGCGTCGATCGAAGGTATCCCCTTCCAATTCTACTTGAGCCAGGCCGTCTACGCGATGGAAGTGGAGATGGAAATGGGGCGTCCCTGGTTGGAGCGCGTCATCGAGAAAGCGCCGCCGGGAGACGCTCCCCTGGCAATGGTCGGGCACCTGCTCGCCCTCACGCCGGCAGTAGAGATTGCAAAGGAATTCCTGGAACGCGCCGTTGCCGCCGGGCAGGACGTAGCCCGCTCGCTGGTGATGTTGGCCCTCATCGCCTTGCGCCAGAGCGACCCGCAAACCGCAAAGCGGCATCTCCGTGACGCGGAAAAGGCGCTGCGCAAAAGCTACGATCCAGACCTTATGGAGCAGATTCGGGCTACGCGCGAGATGATGGATATGCCGCCGGCTATGCTCAATATGGTGCTGAACCAATTTGGGCCGGGGGCGCTATTGAGCGGCGAGATGCCATTCCTTCCCGATTTTCTGAATGATGATTACGACGATGATGAGGAGTGGGACGATGATACCTTCAACCCCTTCGGATATTGATCCCCAGGCGCAGCGCCAGACGCGGCGCGGGGGATTGCCCCCCGATCTGACCAGCAGCGATCCGTATGCCGTGTTGGGCCTGCAACGTGGCGCAACGCCGCACGAAATCAAGCGCGCCTACTTCGCCCTCGTGCGTGAACACTCGCCGGAAGAGCATCCCGACACCTTCAAGCTGATTCGCGCGGCTTACGAAAAGCTGCGCACCGCCGATGCCAAGGCCGTCACCGATCTCTTTCTCTTCCAGCCGCCCGCGCCGTGGGAACCGCGCAAGCGCCCGCGCAAGCTCGACCTCGACTTTCACGTCGAGGATATATGGCGCTTGCTACAACAGTACGGCGATCTGGGGCAGACGAATTTCAAAAAGGATTACCGGCCAATTCAGCTATGAGCGACCGTCGTCGAGTATGGGCCACGCTGGCCGATTTATTGACCCGTCTGGAAAGCGACATCGCCGCGCATCAACGCGGAAGCGGACTTCCGGCGCAGGTCGAACCACCCGCCGGCCTGGACGCACTGGAGAAGGAAGTGCGTAAGCTCGGCAAGGCGCAGTTCAAGGCGAATATGCTGGCTGAAGAACAAGCCGCGCGAGCCGAGAAGGCGCTTGCCGAATTGGACGCGCAACGGGCGCACCAGGCAGAATTGGTGGAGCAACTGGCTGAAGAAAAAGTGCGCGCCGCGCGCCAGGAATGGCTGGAATCCATGTTGCCGGCGCTGGATGGCCTGGACAACGCGATCGCCAGCGGCAAACGCTACCTCGCGGTGCGCGACAAAGCGACGGCGTCGCCCAACCTTACGCCGGAACAAGCAAGCCTCCTTTCACCCGCCGACCGGGCCAAGCTCAGCAGTTGGCTGGACGGGTTGCGGTTGGTGCGCGAGCGGCTGCTGGCCGTGTTGGAAACCGGGGGCGTTATCCCCATCCCCACCGTCGGGCATCCATTCGACCCCTATCAGCACGTCGCCGTAGCGACCACCGCCGAAAGCAACGGGGTAAGCGGACCCCCGCCCACATCCGGCACAATCCTCGCCGAGGATCGCCGTGGCTATCGCACCGCCGACCGCGTCCTCCGCTACGCCGACGTTGTCGTCTACCGGCCGAAAGAGGCATGAAGCAAGAGGCAGGAGGCAAGATTTAAAGCTGTATCCTACTCATTACTCATTACTCTTTACTCATTACTCATTACTAACTATCAGTTACTAATCCCAGGAGCACTATGAATAAAATTGTAGGCATTGATTTAGGCACAACCAACTCCGGCGTCGCCGTCGTGCGCAACGGGTCACCGGTGATGCTGCCAAACGGCGATGAGCGCATCACACCTTCGGTCGTTGGCTACGCGGCCAACGGCGAGTGGTTGGTGGGGACGCCGGCCCGCAATCAGTACGTGTTCGATCCCGATAATACTGTGCGCTCGATCAAACGGTCGATGGGCACGGCGGAGCGCGTCACGATGGGCGGGCGGACGTTTACCCCGCCAGAAGTCTCGGCCTTTATCCTGCGTGAAATGAAGCGCATCGCCGAACTCAACCTGGGCGACGAAGTCGCTGACGCCGTTATCACCGTGCCGGCCTACTTCTCCGACGCGGCGCGACAAGCCACCCGCGACGCCGGGGAAATCGCCGGTTTCAACGTGCGCCGCATCATCAACGAGCCGACGGCGGCGGCGCTGGCCTACGGGCTGAACCTGGGCGAGGATCAACTGGCGCTGGTTTACGACCTGGGCGGCGGCACGTTCGATGTTTCGCTGGTGGAGCTGATGGATGGCATTGTCGAAGTACGCGCCAGCCACGGCAACACCCGGCTAGGCGGCGATGATTTCGACGAGCGTCTGGCCCGGCTCATCGCTGCGGAGTTCGAGGAGCGCCACGACCTCGATCTGCGGGAAGACCGGCGAGCCTGGGCGCGTCTGCAACGCGCCGCGGAGATGGCGAAGATCACACTCTCCGACCATCCGTTTGCGTGGGTCAAGGAAGAGTACATCGCCGAAAAGAACGGCATTCCGCTGCACCTGGAATGTGAGATCAACCGCCATGAATTCGAGGAGGTCATCGGCGACCTGCTCGACCAGACGACCGCCTCCATCGACCGGGTGCTGAACGACGCGGGTGTCACCGCCGATCAACTGACCCAGGTGTTGATGGTCGGCGGTTCGTCACGGGTACCGGCGGTGTGGGAACTGGTGGCAAATCATCTGGACACTGAACCCCGCATGACGATCAATCCCGAGGAAGTGGTGGCGCTCGGCGCCGGCGTGCAAGCCGCCATCATCGCCGGAGAACCCATCGACGCCATCCTGGTGGACGTGACCCCCTACTCGCTCGGCATCGCCGTCGCCGAAACCCGGCTAGGACGCGTGATCACCGACCGTTACAAGGTGCTCATCCACCGCAATACTACCATCCCCGTGACCAAAGAGGACGTGTTTACCACGCTCTACCCGGAGCAGGACACCGTCAGAATCGAGGTTTACCAGGGCGAGCAGCCCGTCGCCTCACAGAACACACCGTTGGGCAACTTCCTGATCAATGGCCTGGAACCGGAATTTCCGGGCGAGATGCCAAAGGTGACGGTGCAGTTTGATATGGACGTGAACGGCATTTTGCAAGTGACTGCGGAGGATCGCAAGACCGGGAAGCAGGAAAAGATCACAGTGGAAGCGACGCCCACGCGCTTGAGCGCCGCGCAAATTGCCGAGGCGCAGAACAACTTGGTGGACTCGTATCATGCCGGGTCCGTCCACACGATTACGCCTCTCGTCCCGCTGGAAACCGACGCGACTCTGCTGGCGCGCGCCAACACATTGTTGGACGGTGAAGCTCTGGATGCAGAAGACCGCGCGGAGCTGGCGCAGATCGTCATCGACATCAATATGGCGCAGGCTAACCGCGATCAGAAGCGCCTGGATGAACTTTCCGACGAGTTGCTGGAATTGCTCTTCGATCTGGAAAGCGAAGAAGAATAAATGTGCTCCCGTGCCCCCGTCCCCGGGGGCACGGGAGCGGAATGTTGTCTTGCTCTAAACGCGAGATAGATATGACTTTATTCCCCTTGTCACAACTTCAACCGAGCCAACTGTACATCAGCACGGCAAAACTCGCGCACGTGCTGTCATGGTGGCAGCCTCCCACGCTCGCAACGCTGGAACCGGTCCCCATCAAACGCCTGAACGAGCGCGTGATTTACACCGACGGGCACACACGCGCGTTTGCGGCGTACCGGCTAGGGTTCACGGAGGTTCCGGTGGTATGGGACGAAGACGAACTGGATTGGGAAGCCTATCAAATTTGCGTGGATTGGTGCCTGGACGCGGGCATCCGCACGATTGGCGATTTGGAAGGTCGCGTCGTCCCGCCGGAGCAGTACGAAACGCTATGGCACGATCGCTGCGAAGCTATGCAAACGGACTTGGCACTTCGGCGGATGCGGTAACGCCGTCGTGTTCGACAACGCCGGTGTGGTCCGCCACACCCGCCATAAGCAGGCCGAGCCGCTCCGGCGTGGCCTCGGCGCGCGGGACGATGTCCATAATGCGCCCTTCGTAGATGACGGCGATGCGGTCGGAGAGAGCCAGAATCTCGTCGAGGTCTTCGGAGATCAGCAGGATGGCCGTCCCTTTGCTGGCAGTATCTTCTCCCGCCCCGCCCGGTGTATCTGCGCCGCGCCCGCGTTCTTCGACCAATCGCGCGTGGACGTACTCTGTCGCGCCGATGTCGAGGCCGCGCGTGGGCTGCGCCGCAATGATGACGTGCGGCGCGCGCGATAGCTCCCGCGCCAGGATGATCTTCTGGATGTTGCCGCCGGAGAGGCTCTTGACGAGCGTTTCCTGCGACGGCGTCTTCACGTTGAAGGCGTGGATGCGCTCGGCGGCGATGCGCGCAATCGCCGGGAAGTCGAAGAAGCCCTTCTTGGCATAGGACGCTTCCGCGTGTTCGCGCAGGATGAGGTTTTCGGCCACGGTGAAGTCGCGGATCATGCCGTCGCGCATCCGCTCTTCGGGGATGTAGGCCAGGCCGCGCTCGATGAGGTGCGCGGGCGACGCGCCGGTGATGTCTTCCCCATCGAGGTATACGTGACCATGCGTCGCCGGCCGCAAGCCGTTGATGACCTCGGCCAGCTCCCGTTGGCCGTTGCCGGAGACGCCCGCCAGCCCTAGAATTTCGCCCGCGTGGACCTCCAGATTGACGCCGCGCAGCGCGTCGGTGTCGCGGTCGCTCTTGGCCCACAGACTCTCCAGGGTGAGCCTCGCTATGCCCGGCGTGGCGGGGGGTAACTCTTTCTGCAAGTTCACTTCGCGGCCTACCATCATGCGCGCCAGGTCGGCTTTGGTCATCTCGCCTCTAGGCTGCGTCCCCACCATATACCCGTCGCGCAGCACGCTGACGCGGTCGCTGATCGCCAGCACCTCGTGCAGTTTGTGCGAGATGAAGATGACGGCGTGCCCATCGCGCACCATCTGCTTGAGGATGACGAAGAACTCATCCACCTCTTGCGGCGTGAGCACCGCCGTCGGCTCGTCGAGGATCAGCAACGCCGCGCCCCGGTACAACGCCTTGAGGATCTCCACCCGTTGCTGTTGGCCCACCGAGAGCTGCCACACGGGCGCAGCGGGGTCGATGTGCAGGCCGTAGATGTCGCCCAACTCGACGATGCGCGCCGAGACGCGCTCCAGATCGGTGAGCGGGCCGCGCGAGGATGGCAACCCTAGCGCGACATTTTCCGCCACCGTAAGAGAGGGGACCAGCATGAAGTGCTGGTGTATCATGCCGATCCCCAATCGAATTGCATCCGTCGGCGACTGAATCTGGACAGGCTGCCCGTTGATGAGGATTTCACCCTCATCGGGCCGATACAGGCCATAGAGCACCTTCATCAGCGTGCTCTTGCCGGCGCCGTTTTCGCCCAGCAGCGCGTGTACTTCTCCGGCGCGTACGTCGAAGCACACACGGTCGTTGGCAAGCACGCCCGGAAAGCGCTTGGTGATGTCACACAGTTCCAGGCGCTCGATGCGGGCCTGACCGGTGGGCGCGCGATTTCTCGCGGCCAAGTCCTTGTTTTCCATCGCTAGATTAGGGGACGACCACAATCGCACCGGAGATGATGTCGGCCACCGTCTGGTCCGCCAGTTGGCGCACATCGGCAGGCAGGTTGAAGGCCGGGTTGTATTCCAGATATAGGCCCTCGTTTGCCAACGTGATCTCGAAGGATTGGCCGCCGAGCGTGCCCTTCTCCATCAGGTCGATGATCTCCAGGATGATGCCCGACCAGTCGTAAATCTGGTTGGCGACCACGATATCGGGCGCCAGCGCAGTCTGGCTGGCTTGCGTGCCGAGCCACAACACGTTGTTGTCTTTGGCGACGCCAATCGCGCCCACCACCATCTGCGCTGTGCCCGCCATCACGTCGGCGCCCGCGCCGATGTGCGTCTGCGCCGCTTCGGAGGCCAGCGCCACGTCGCTGAAGGAGCCGATCCAGTTGACGGTGACGCGCGCGTCGGGGTTGCTCGCGTTCACGCCGGCGATGAAGCCGTCCACGTAGAGCTTGGCGTCCCCGGTCTCGATGGGGCCGACCACGCCCACGACGTTGCTCTCGGTCAATTGCCCCGCGATCACGCCGTTGACGTATCCACCTTGCTCGGAACGCGCCTCGTAGGCGAAGACGTTGGTGATGCCTTGCTCGGCAAACGTATCGACCGTCGTCCCCCAGGCGAAGCTGATCTTGGGGAAGTCGGGCGCAATCTCTTGCAGCACGCCACCATACTGTGAACCGTGGGCGATGACGAGGTCGTAGCCCTGGCTGGCGTAGTCGCGGATCGCCGTGCCGGCGTCATCCACCACGAACATGCTTTCGGAGATGACGAACTCGAACTTGTCCGGGCCACCTTTGGCCTCCTGCACCTTCACGATGGCATCGTAGATGCTCTGGCTGAAGGCCAGATCGTTGCGGGCGCTAGGCGTCACGATCGCCACGCGAAACTTATCGCTCGCTTTGTCGCCGCCACAGGCGCTCACCAACATCGTAAAAAGCACCAACACACTCAGTAACTTCACTATCCTACCCATAAGACTCTCTCCTTAATTCTGATATGTATGTGAATAAAAGTGAAACGCCCCACGCACGCTTGGGGGAAATTACCCCTCGCGCACGAAGGGCTTGGTCAAGGCTGTGGGCGGGCGCACGCGCTGCACCGCCACAACCAACGCCACAATTGTAAGCACGTAGGGCATCATTACGGCAAACTCGGAGGGGACCGGCAGGCCCAACACCTGCACCCACAGTTGCAGCGCATTGACCATGCTGAACAACAACGCCCCCGCCAGCACGCCCCACGGACGCCATCCGCCAAAGTAGACCAGCGCCACAGCGATGAAGCCCAGGCCGCTCGTCAGGTTTTGTTGGAAAACGTTGAGCAACGCAATCGAAAGCGACGCGCCCGCCAACCCGGAAAACGCGCCTCCCAGCGTCACGGTGATGTAGCGTACCCGGCTCACGCTCACGCCGAGCGAGTCGGCGGCCTCCGGATTCTCGCCCACCGCGCGGATTTTCAAACCGAACGTCGTTTCGTTCATCACGAACGCCGCCACCGGCACCAACAGATACGCCCCGTAGACCAGGAGATTTTGGTTGAAGAACACCGGGCCGAGCACGGGAATCTGGCTCAAAACCGGGATCGCCACCGGGCGGAAGCCGCTGACGGTCTCCACGGTGCCTAGCATCGTCTGGAACAGCAGGTCGCTCAATCCCAGGCCGAAGAGGAAAAAGCCGATGCCGCTGATGCCCTGCTTGGCGCGCAACGTGATGCTGACGAAGGCCATCGCCAGCCCCATCAGCGCGCCCACCAGAATGGCGACCAGCAGCCCCAACCACAGATTGCCCGTCTGCCGGACGGTGTAGAAAGCGGCGAACGCGCCGACGAGCATCTGCCCTTCGACGCCCAGGTTGAGCACGCCGCTACGCTGCCCAAACGTCTCGCCGATGCCGGCATAGAGGTAGGGCGTCGCTAAACGGATACCCGACGTAAGGATACCCAACAGGACTTGCGCGGTGAACAGTTCGCCGATCATACGCTGCCCTCCTGCCCGGCGGCGGATACGGATAAGGATACTGCGTCGTCGTGCTCGACGAGTTGCGCTGCGGCTTCCTCCGCCATCCGTTTCCGCGCACGCTGCTGCCGCCATAGTTCTGTACTGACGACGAAGACCACCACCAGCCCGTTCAACGTGACGATCAGCGCCGCCGGCACCTGCACCGCGCGTTGCATCTGGTTCGCGCCCACCAACAGCCCGCCAAAGAAGAACGCCGCCGGGATCGTCCCCAGGGGGTGCAGTTGCCCGAACAGCGCGGCGACGATGCCGTGGAAGCCCGCGCTGCCGGTGAACCCGGTCGCCGAGCCGTCGGTGAACATGCGGAAGTTCACACCGAAGACCTGGATCGCTCCGGCCAGCCCGGCCAGCGCGCCGCTGAGCGCCAGCGCCAGCGCGATGTGCTGCGGGACGTTGATGCCGGCATAGCGCGCGGCCGCGCGGTTCAATCCCACCGCGCGGATGCGATAGCCCAGGGTCGTGCGCCACAACAGCAAGTAAACCAGCACCGCCATCACCACTGCGATAAACGTCCCCAAGTGCAAGCGGGTGGGCACCAGACGGGGCAGATCGAAGGCCGGAGAGAGCCGCGCCGTCTGCGGGATGCGCGAGGCGCGTTCGAGCTGCACCGGGTCGATGATTGGGCCGATAAGGAGGAAATTCATCCCTTGCACGGCGATCTGGTTCATCATAATCGTGCTGAGGATTTCGTTGACGTTGAAGTGCGCCTTCAATAAGCCAGGGATGCCGCCCCATATACCACCGCCGAGCGCGCCCGCCAGCAACGCCAGGGGGACGATGAGCAGCGCCGGGCCATCGGGGAACGACAGGCCCACCATCGTCGCGCACAACGCCCCGGCCACGAACTGCCCTTCCCCGCCGATGTTGATGACGCCGCCCCGGAAGGCGATGCAGATACCCACGCCGACGAAGAGCAGGGGCGTCGCGCGTACCAGCGTATTGGCAAGCGAGTTGCCGCTACCAAAAGCGCCCTGAACCAACGCGCCGTAGGCGACGAAGGGATTTGCGCCAAGTGCGAGCAGCATAAACGCGCCCACCAGCAAGGCTGCCAATGTGGCGAAAACAGGCAAGAGGGCATCGATAACGTGCGAGGAAAAATACGACTTGAGGCGTTGTTTCATAGACATCCACCCATCCCATTGCGGAGCACACGTCCGCCCTTTTCGACACACTAACTGTTTAGGCCAACATCAAGGTCAAAACCTGCTTCATTTCAGATATAGATATAGCATAGCTTTTGTTTTTTACAAGAGCCAGACCAGACTACAAAAGTCTCACGAGATGCCTGATTGAGCAAATATCTGCGCCGAACACGTAGCCTGCAAGGCGCGGTGCGTGCTGAGACTTTTGTAGTCTGTCTCAGTTCATACCGGAATCTCGTAAGGCGGGGTCATCAACCTTACCAGGTACGCCGCATCCACGCGACGCGACGTCTGGATGACCCGCCGCTTGCGCCACATCTTGGGGATGCCGGCCACGCCTGCCAGAAGGCCGCGCAACGTCGCCCGCGCCGCCGCACCGCGCCACAGGTGTAGCGCCTCTGCCGCTAGTTTGAATTGCGCGCCGAGCACTGCGCGCCAGTACACGCGCCACAAGTCGGCGGGATAGTTCTTCACCAGCGTGTAGATGCGGTTGCGCCCATCGTGGAACGAAGCGGTGACGCCCCCGCCAGACGCCTTGAGCTTGTGGTAGACGACGGCGTCCGGCGCATAAAGACAGCGCCAGCCCGCCAGTTTCGCCCGCCACGCCAGATCGACGTCCTCGAACGAGAAGAAGAAATCGTCGTCCAGTAGGCCGATGGCGTCGAGCATCGTCTTGCGGTAGGCCGCGCTCCCGCCGCACGCGCTGAAGACGTAGGCCGGGTGATCGTACTGCCCCTCGTCCTTCTGCCAGACGCCGCGATTGTGCGCCAGCCCGTCCGGCGTGACGTAGTCCCCCGCCGTGTGAAAGGTGTCGCGTTGGTCGAATAGCAACATCTTCGAGGCCACCAGCCCCACTTCGGGATGCCCGTCGAACGCGGCGGCAACCGCTGCCAGCCAGCCCGGATCGGCCTCCGTGTCGTTGTTCAACAACACCTGGACGTCGCCCTGCGCGGTGCGAAACCCGGCGTTGCACGCGCCGGTAAAGCCGCGATTCTCGCCAAGCGCGAGTACCTGCACGTCGGGATAGTGCGCGAGCACGTCGAGAGATTCGTCGCGCGAACCGTTGTCCACGACGATGACTTCCACGTGAGGATAGGTCTGCCGCTGCAAACTGTCGAGGCACACCGGCAGGTGATGCGCGCCGTTCCAGTTGGGGATGATGACAGAAATGAGCGAATGAGCGAATGGAAGAATGGAAGAATGAGCGAATGAGCGAATGGAAGAATGGTCGACTTCCGCCGATTCTTTGATTCTTTGATTCTTTGATTCTTTAATTCGCTGATTCACTGATTCACCCATTCGCACACCCCGTTTCCTGTAAAAATTCGGCGAGGGCGTCTTGCCAGGGGCGCAGGCGGATGCCGAGGGCGGCGGCGGCGTTGTTCGCCAAGGGAGCGTAAGGCGGTGGGGTACTGGCGCGTTCAAACTGATCTGACGTGATTGGCTCGACCGGGACAGCTTTGCGCCCGCTGATCCGCAGGATTTCACAGGCGAATTCGTAGCGCGAGGCTTGCCCTTCGTTAACCAGGTGGTAAATACCGTAGGCGTGGGTCGTGATGAGTTGGGTGATGGCTGAGGCCAAATCCTCCACATAGGTGGGACTGCCCACTTCGTCGGTGACCACGCGCAATGCGCCCCGCTCGTCGGCAAGTTGGATGATGCGGTGAGGGAAGTTGCGTCCCCCGGCTGCGTAAAACCACGAAGCGCGCACGATGTAGAAGCGCGTCAACAGTCGCTGCGTGTACCATTCCCCCGCCAGTTTCGAGAGGCCATAGGCATTGATCGGGTTGGTCGTGTGCCACTCGTGGTAGGGATGCTTTGCTGTGCCGTCGAAAACCTCGTTGGTGCTGACCTGGAGCATCTCCGCCCCAACGTCCGCCGCTGCAAGGGCCAGGTTCTGCGTCCCCAGGCCATTGGCGCGGTAAGCAGCGGCTGGGTCACGAGCGCAGCCATCGACGTCGGTCATCGCCGCGGCGTTGATAATCAAGTTTGGTCCGAAATCACGCACCAGGGGGATGATGCTATCCCGGCTTGTTATGTCGTGGTCCGGCAGGTCAATGCCCGTAACTTCGTGTGCGGCAAGCTGTGAGAGCAACCTGCGTCCCAGTTGGCCTTTGTGGCCGGTAAGAAGAATTTTCATCAAACGCCTCCGTTCGTCTGGTCGTCGTATAGTCTGATAGTCGTGTCGTCGTCAGTCTGATCTCGCTCGGGCCGGTCTCCTGAGCGTGCCTGCCCAAGACCGGGCCTCCGGTGGCGCGGCCGGAGACCGGCCACAGCGTGAGCCTTTGTTTTACTGGACATAAAATCCAAAAAGATTATACTCTTGACACGCGAAGTGTCTATTGGACTTTCGACTGTTTTAGAGGAGAGGCATATGGCCCACAAAGCATTCCCCGGTCGCGGCAAGGTCGCCATTGTGCGTACCACACCACAGACCGTTTTGGACGATTACGCCCGGCTGATGGAGCTGGCGAATTACCGCGAAGTCCTGCCCGCCGCGCACAAAACACTGCTCAAAATCAATATCTCCTGGCAGACGTGGTATCCGGCTTGTTCCACCACCCCCTGGCAACTGGAAGGCGTCATCCGCAAACTGCAAGCCGACGGGTACACCGACCTGCTCGGCGTCCACAACGACACCGTGGTCGTGGATACCAGCGATGGCGAGGCCAACAACAAGCAACGTTACGTCACCGACAAGTACGGCGTCCCCTGCGCCTACATCTACAAGCCGGAAGTGCTCTGGGTGCGCTACGAACCCAAGCAGCCGTTCCTCGTCCTGGGCGACGTGTACCCGGAAGGCGTCTATATCCCGAAGCTGCTGATCGGCAATAACATCATCCAAATGCCGACGATAAAAACCCATGTATTCACGACGGTTACCGGCGCGATGAAGAATGCGTTCGGCGGGCTGCTCGGTCGCAAGCGGCACTGGACGCACAGCGTGATCCACGAGACGCTGGTGGATTTACTGACGATCCAGCAAGACATCCACCCCGGCCTTTTCGCCGTGATGGACGGCACGTTTGCCGGCGATGGACCCGGCCCGCGCGCGATGCACTGGCACGAGAAGAACGTGCTGCTCGCTTCGGCGGATCAGGTGGCTATCGACGCGGCGTCGGCGCTGCTCCAGGGCTTCGATCCGCTGACGCTGCCCTTCATCCGCATCGCGCACGAATTGGGGCTGGGCGTGGGCGATCCCGCCGATATCGAGTTCGTCGGCGACGAGGATGTATGTACGGAACGCTGGTGCTTCCAGACCGACGATACGTTCGCCAGCCGGGGGCAGAAGGCGATCTATCACGGCGCGCTCAAACCGTTCGAGTCGCTGTTGCTGCGCGGGCCGATTGTGCCTTGGTCGTATTTCGCCAGCAACTTCTACCACAACGTCTACTGGTATCCGGTGGTGGGGCGAAAGCGGGTGGAAGCCGCGCTCGAAACGCCATGGGGCCAGCTTTTTAGCCGGTACGGGGCCGACGCCGGATTGGAGGGCGCAGTGCTTCCCAGCGTAGAAACCAAGACTGTGCTGCAAGGCACGGCTATTCTCGGCGGAGGTCTCATCGCCCTGGGTGGCCTCGCGGCATTGCTCGGCGGTCTACGGCGCAAAGGATAGTAAGAAACAAGAGGCAAGAGGCAGGATGAAAAAGGTTTCTTGCATCCTGCGTCCTGCATCTTTTGCGCCAGCGTACATTACGCCCAACGGATGAAACGGACTAACGACTGACGACTATCAAGGAGGGAACCGATGCTCGACGTGCTCTTGATTTTGTTCTTAAGCCTGGGGCCGATGATCCTCTATGCGCTGGTGTTGTGGTGGTTCGACCGCTACGAGAAAGAGCCACTGCCGTTGCTCATCGCAGCGTTCCTCTGGGGCGCGATTCCCTCCATTGTGCTCGCGTTGATTTTCGAAATCATCCTGGATATTCCAATTGTTGCCATCAGCCCCAACCAACTGACCTACGACTTGCTCGGCGCGTCGGTCGTCGCGCCGCTGGTGGAAGAGGGGGTCAAAGCGTTGGCCTTGCTGACGTTGTTGATCGTCTTGCACCATCACATCGACAGCCCGATGGACGGCCTGATTTACGGGGGTATCGTCGGCTTTGGGTTCGCCGCCGTCGAGAACCTCTTTTACCTCTTCGGCGCTTACGTCGAAGGGGGCATAGGCGGCGTATTGTTCCTGGCTTTTATGCGCGCCGGGCTGTTCGGCCTCAATCACGCGATGTACACCGGGTTTACCGGATTGGGGATCGCCCTCTCGCTGGAAGTGCGCAACAAAGCGCTCAAGCTAGGCTTCGTCCTGGCAGGATTTGGCATAGCGGTGCTGGCTCACGCTTTCCACAACGCTTTTGCGACGTTCACCGGCTACGGCGCGGGGCTGTTTGCTTTGGTGATCGCCTTCATCGGTGATTGGGCCGGTGTTTTCTTCCTGCTCATCATTGCGTTTTGGGCCTTTCTCCTGGAAAGGCGGCGCATCGTCGCTTATGCGCGGGCGCTCGCCAGATTGAACATCATCCCCAAAGCTGAAATCGACGTGTTGAAATCGACTTGGCGGCGGTGTCTCGCGCGCCTTAAGATGCTCTTCAGCGGCAATCTCAAGGGGTGGTGGAAGACACGCCGGTATCACCTCAAAGTAACCAAGGCCGCCTTTGCCTGGCACCGGATGAACCACGGCAATCCGAAAGCGCAGCGCAACCTTATTATTCTGGAACAGCAGTTTCAGGCACTGCGCAAGGAACTGGTACCCGGCGCGCACGTGGCCGTGAAGTAGGTGAGGCGCAGCGATGTTAGCGAAAATCGGTAGCGCCGCCGTATTGGGTCTCGAAGCTCTGCCCGTGGAGGTGGAAGTGGACGTGCGCCGCAGCGGGCCGGCGGGCATCCTGACGCTCGTGGGCTTGCCGGACGCCGCCGTCCGCGAGAGCAGCGAGCGCACGCGCGCCGCCATCCGCAACAGCGGTCTCACGTTTCCCGGTGACAAGCGCATCACCATCAACCTGGCTCCCGCCGACCTGCGCAAGGAAGGCCCGGCCTACGATCTGCCCATCGCCATCGGCATTTTGATGGCGAGCGGGCAATTGCCGCCTGACGCGCTCGATGGTGCCATCCTTATGGGCGAACTCTCGCTCGACGGGACGCTGCGCCACGTGCGCGGCGTGCTGCCGGTGGCGGATATGGCGCGGCACAGCGAGACGACCACGTTGTACGTCCCCGCCCACGACGCGGCAGAAGCGGCGCTGATTCCCGGTTTGCAAGTGTACCCGGTCGCGTCGCTGGCGAGCCTGGTGGCGCACCTGCAAGGCTTCGCGCCGCTCACGCCTTACGCGCCGGAGGATCACTATACCGAACACGTCCCCCCGCCGGCCGTGGATTTCGCCGAAATCCAGGGGCAGGAACACGCCAAACGCGCGCTCGAAGTGGCGGCCGCCGGCGGGCATAACCTGCTTATGGTAGGCCCACCCGGCGCGGGCAAGACGTTGATGGCCCGCGCGCTCCCCGGCATCTTGCCCCGGCTCTCGCTGGAAGAAGCCCTCGAGGTGACGCGCGTCTACAGCGTGGCAGACCAGCTTTCGGCAGACACACCGCTCATCCAGATACGGCCTTTCCGAGCGCCGCACCATACGATCAGCAATGCCGGGCTTGTCGGTGGCGGCAACTGGCCGCGGCCCGGCGAAATCAGCCTGGCGCACCGCGGCGTGCTGTTCCTCGACGAGCTGCCGGAGTTCAACAGCCGCGTGTTGGAAGTGATGCGCCAGCCGATGGAAGACAAGACCGTCACCATCAGCCGCGCGCACGGCAGTCTGACGTTCCCGGCCAGCTTTATGCTCATCGCGGCGATGAATCCCTGTCCATGCGGCCACTACAACGATCCGGACCGCCAATGTACCTGCGCCACGGGCATGATCCAGCGCTATCGCAAACGCATCTCCGGCCCGCTGCTGGACCGTATCGACATCCACATGGAAGTCCCGCGCGTGGCTTACGACAAGCTGGCGCACGCTACTCGTGGCGAACCCTCCACCGACATCCGCGCGCGCATCGACGCGGCGCGGGCGCGCCAGCAGCAGCGTTTGACGGAAACCGGAATGGCCTGCAACGCGGACATGGGACCGGCGCAGATCCGCGAGTTCTGCGCCCTGCGCGAGGACGCCCAAGCCCTGATGCGCGCCGCGATGCGCCAGATGCACTTGAGCGCGCGGGCGTATCACCGGATTCTGAAGGTCTCGCGGACGATTGCGGATTTGGAGGGCACGGAGGGGATTCAGACGCACCACCTGGCGGAGGCGTTGCAGTACCGGGCGCGGGTGCTGGATATGTGAGTGGGGTGTGCCCATGATTTTCTCCTGGCTACGCCGATGGCCACGGCGCGCCAGAAGTTGGGATCGCGCAGGAAGCACGCGAGGGGCTGGCCGCGGTGCTGAAGCGCGTAGGACTACCCCGCCGGACACTGCCCCGATAGCCAGGCCGCCAAGCAGCGCCCCCACGAACTCCCCGCTGGGATCCGTATACCGCAGCGGATTATTGAGCGCGTAGGCGTAGGGATGCTGCGTCCCCGGCAGCGAGAGCAG
>OMKS01001434.1_pt1 | contig 21135 bp, 18 predicted proteins | sample 1674721 | NCBI WGS metagenome assembly OMKS01 (sample SAMN06264996, study PRJEB25208) | sediment metagenome | isolation source: hot spring sediment | place: USA: California | collected 2014-09-02
CAAGAAGATCATCGGCGCCAGGTACAATCTCAAGGCCGCCGAGGTAGACGGTGTCCAGGTTCCCGGCAGCACCTACAGGCACGACATCGACATGAACTGCACGATTGCGTCCCAGAGGAACCCCATCACGCGGGGCCTGAGCGACTTCCAGATTCACGATGAGGGCTACAAGGGCGTCAGTTTTGAGCCGGACAACCGCGTCTTTCTGACGACCGACCACCCCGACAGCGACCCGACGGTCGGCTGGACGCGGCGTTACGCCAACGCCCGCGTCGTGGGCCTGATGCTCGGCCACGACGGCAAGGCCTACGCCAACGAGAACCTCCGCGCCATCGTCGCCAACTCCATCCGCTACACGGCTGGTCGGCTTGCACCGCAGAGATCGCCGAGAACGCAAAGGTAGGGTTCAAGACGTCTCGACGGCCGGTCATGCACCGTGGGTCTTGAGTCGCGCTAATACCCCAGCCGGCCCCAGCAACCCATCTGCATCCGGTGCAGGTCTTCCAAGCCCTCCGGCGTTGTGGGCGTCCATCGCTGGGGCGCCGAGTCCTGCCGTGCCCGGCCTTCCTTTATGGTCTCGATCGCACTCCATTTCCAGTAGTCGGCATGACCATCGGCAAAGGCCACGTTCGTTCCATCGCCGTGGCGAACCGGCGGGTCATCCCACCACTGCTGCTGGTTGTAGTGAACGGCGAACCCATCCGGCGACATATATCCCTCGTCGATGAACACCAGCCGATACGCCGGGGCCGGGTTGTGGATGTCCGTCCGCAGTTTGATGAACAGCCCCTTCTGCTGCACCCCCTCGCTGGGATGGCCCACGGCGTTCATGCTGAACATAATCGAGTACGTCAGCACCTCGCCGCGTCGCCCCGTGGGGCAGCAGTAGACGGCCTCATCCTTGACATAAGGCCACAAGGCCCCGTTGCGGATGCCTTGCAGCGTGACCGCCGAGTCCGTAGCCGAAAACTGATCGACCCACGCCAGCTCCCCCCGATGGTCCGCCCAGGTCATGTTCTGATTGCTGTAGCCGGTGGCGCCGTTGACGATGCGCTCATTGTTCTCGTCGGCGTACATCGACCAGGCCAGGATCAACTGCCGCAGGTTCCCCATGCAGGCGGCCCGCTGACCCTGCTCCCTGGCCCTTTGCAGCGCCGGCATGAGAATGGCCATCAGAACGGCGATAATCGCGATGACCACAAGCAGTTCAATGAGCGTGAACGCCTTCAACCTGCTCATACGCCGCTCCTTTCCGAATAGCTTGCTTGGGCGATACCCGCGGAGAAGACCGCCGTCGTCGGCCCGCATCAGCCGAAGTGGTAGTGTTTTTTGACGGCCTCGGCGACCTCCCACGTGCATTCCAGGTCCTCGGGAAAGACCACCAGATCGCCCGGCCCGAAATTCACCGAGTCCTTGCCGTCGCTGACCGTTACCTTGCCCTGCAGAATGAGGCACGTTTCCTTCTCGGTGTACGCCCAGTCAAACGTGCTTGGTTCACATTGCCAAATCGGCCATTTCATACACTCGGCCGTTTCCATATCGGTGGGTTTCCTGACGATGATGTCCTTCGCGGTGGGCATCCGTTGAGCCTCCAAATCGCCATGCCGTCATTTACATGCCACGTTGTTACAGGCTTATTATACCGGATTGACAACCCGGGTTGAAGCGTCTGTCATCCTTTTTTTCGCCCCGGGGCCGTCGCCGGGCCCATGGGCAATGCCATCCCTTGCGTGTTCGGGCCGGGTGAGATAGAGTCTGCTCCTATGCAAAAGCAACAAGCCGATACTATCGAGTCGTGGTTCGACGCCTACGTCACCGGTTTTTACAACGACGACACGTTCGCCAACGCCAACTGGAAAATGAAGGAGGACCATAGCCGCCGGGTCTGCGGAGAGATGGTCCGCCTGGCCGGGGCCCTGGGGCTGGACGCGGCCCGCAAGCAGCTTGCCCGCGTCATCGGGTTGCTCCACGACGTCGGTCGCTTCGAGCAGTTTGCCCGCTACCGCACCTACAGCGACCCCCGCAGCGTATCCCACGGGCCTCTGGGCGTCGAAATCATCGGCCGCCACAACGTCCTTAAGGCCCTGGACCCGGCCGAAGCTCGCATCATCGAAGAAGCCGTCGGCTGCCACGGTTTGCTGGCTATCCCGCCGCAGCTGACCGGCGACGAGTTGTTCTTCGCGAAGATGATTCGCGACGCCGATAAGCTTGACGTCTACCGTGTCGTGGCCGCCTACTACACGAACTACAAGAAGGACCCGGCGAGTTTCCCACTGGAGATCGAACTGCCCGATGAGCCCCGCTGCTCGCCCCATGTGGTCGAGAACGTCCTTGCCGGCCGGCAAACCGATTACAGCACCCTGCGAACCCTCAGCGATATGATCGTCATCCAGCTCGGCTGGGTCTACGACATCCATTTCGCCGCCACCGTCCGCCGCATCGACCAACTGGGCCTGCTCGACCGCATTATGGACCTGCTGCCTCATACCGAACAAATCGAGCGCGTCTCGCAGTCCATCCGCGCCTATATCAAGCAGCGAATCGCCCGGGAGGGCTGATACATCAGCAGCCCGACCCGCCTGGCTGCGTCGGACTTGACGCCGGCCGATGGCGTGTCTATCATGGACCGTTCAAGTGAAGGCAAAACGAAAGGATTCCTGATGGATATTGTGCTCCAGACGAACATTGGGCCCACGACCCCGGCCCGCGGCAAGGTCCGGGATATTTATGACCTCGGTGATAAGCTCCTTATCGTCGCCAGCGACCGCATCAGTGCATTCGACGTGGTCATGGCCAACGGCATCCCGTACAAGGGGGTAGTCCTGACGCAGATATCGAAATTCTGGTTCGATTTCCTTTCCGGGCAGGTCAAACACCACGTTATCACCGACGATGTGTCCGATTTCCCGGCCCCGTTCCGCAACCACGCCGACCAACTCGCCGGTCGCAGTATGCTCGTTCAGAAGGTGGAGGTGCTGCCCATCGAGTGCGTTGTCCGCGGCTACCTGGCCGGGTCGGGCTGGAAGGAGTATCAGACCCGTCAGAGCGTCTGCGGGGTCCGATTGCCGGCCGGTCTGCGGCAATGCGACAAGCTGCCCGAACCCATCTTTACCCCAGCCACCAAGGCCGAACGCGGCCTGCACGACGAAAACGTCTCTTTTGAGCGGGCCGCCGAGGCTATCGGCCGCGACCGTGCCGAATACGTCCGCGACCGCAGTATCGAGATATTCAAGAAGGCCGGCCGTTACGCCGAGACCCGCGGCATCATCCTGGCCGACACCAAATTCGAGTGGGGCCTCGCCAAAGACGGCGCCATCATCCTCATCGACGAGGTCCTGACCCCCGATTCCTCGCGGTTCTGGCCCGCCGACAAGTACGCCCCCGGCCGCGACCAGGAAAGCTACGACAAGCAGTTCGTGCGAAACTACCTTGAGAGCATCCACTTCAACAAGTCCGGCCCCGGCGTCGAACTGCCCGACGACATCGTCCGCAAGACCAGCGCCAAGTACATCGAGGCATACGAACAACTGACCGGCAAGAAATTCAACGCATAGATCCGCCCGAGTGATCCTAATGACTACCCACTTCGAATGGAAAACCCCGAAGCTCGCTTTGTCCAGAAGGGCCACAAAGGCCATCGAACTGGCCCTGCGCCCCGCCCTTCAACGGGCCGTGCCGGATTTCTCCGTCTTCGCGGCGGTCGTCCTGGTCTTCATCGCGCTGCGGCCGGATCCGGGTTCTCCGCTGGGCTTCGTCATGGTCTCGGCGTTGCTGGCGGCTCTGCTGTTCTATGTGATTCTGCCGCTGAGGGTCATCTTCGCGATCAACCTGCACCTGCGGCGGCCCAGCAAGCCCTCGCTGCACGTCAAGCTCACCGACGACCGCGTTCTGTTCACGGCCCTGGGTAAGGTGGGCCTGTATAAATACGCCGATATTCAGAGCTTCTCGATCGCCCTGGAACGCTTCGAAGACGGACGGACGCGAGTCCTCGAATTGCGGATGTTTGACGGGCGCGACAGCGTCCTTCCTCTGGACGACGACGTGCCGGTGGAGGACCTGCGCCAGTTTCTCCAGGACCGCATCACCGCCGCACGGCATGGTCGCCGTCAACTGCCCACCCGCAAATACGGCGCCGCTCTGAAGAAGCACGCCCTGGCCGTGATGTTCTTCAGTGCCTTGTGCGTCCTGGCATTTGCCGTTGTATTCATACACACCGAATTGCGGATCGCCGCAGATGCCGACGGCACATCCGCGGCGGCCGAGTCGGCGCTTCACGCCAGGGCCGCCATGTCCCTTGCCGCCGCCGCGGCGTTCGGGGTGCTGTTTTTGGTCGGATCCATCCTGATGCTCTGGGGAGACGCCCGCTACCTCCGCGCGCGGCTGGCCCGGCTGCAGGCCTACCTGCCGGATTCGGCCCTGAATCAGAGGCAGAAGGCCGGTGACATGTGAACCGCCGCCTTGTCGCAGTCCAGTGGATGCAGTTGCTGGTCCTCTCGGCGGCGCATTTCATCGCCGACATGTTCGGCAACATGCTGCCCGTCATCCTCCCGGCCCTGCGCGCGGAATTCACCATGACGCTTACCGTCGGCGGCCTCGTCGTCTCGGCGTGCGTCCTGACCAGCAACCTCGTACAGATGCTGACCGGCCACACCCGCGCCAATAAGAGCATCCCGGTGTTGCTGTACATCGGCCTGGCGACCGGCGGAGCCATCTGCTTCATTTCCCTGCTGCCGCGAACCAGCCTCGGTATCGGCATCATGGTCCTCATGGCGGCCGTCAGCGGCGTCGGTATCGCCCTGGTGCACCCGGAAGGGCTCCGCGCGATGCACCGACTCGACGCCATACCCGCCGGCCTGAGCACGGCCATATTCATGATGGGCGGCTTCGTCGGCTATTCCGCGGGTGGCGCCCTGTCCGCTGAATTCGTCCACCGCTGGGGCTTGGGCGGCCTGCGATGGATCGCCTTGGGGCCTGTTGTGGCGATCGTCCTGGTGATGCTCGCCCGGGTCCGCCTGGCGGTCGAGTCGGAGACGCCCGCGCAACAGCCCCATTCGGCCGGCTCGATCAAGCGTCTGCCGTTCTGGCCGCTGATGGCGGTCGCCATCCCCGCCGGTATCTCCACCACGATCCTGTGCATGTTGATGCCCACGCGGCTGGAGGAACTGGGCTTCGCCCTGACCTGGGGCGGTTACTCCTCCACCGTCTACGGCATCGGTGCGGCCGTGGGTTCCTTTACCCTGGCCTACCTGGCCTATCGCACCGACGAAATGAAGCTCGTGGTCGCCACGCTGCTGGCCGCCCCGTTTATTCTCGCGACCTACCTGCTGGCTATCGCGCACCGTGCCGCCATCGTGCTGCTGTTCGGACAGGGTTTCTGCGCGATGGGTTCCTACATCCTGCTGATCACCCTGGCCCGCTACGCCACCGGCCCAAACCTCGGCCGGCGGATGGGCTTTATCATCGGCGGCACATGGGGCGTGGCCGTCATGGTCTTCATGGCCCTGACTCCCGTGGCCGACCGCTTCGGCACCCAGCCGCTGCTCTATTCGGCAGTGGGCGGTTACTTCGTATCGGCCTGCATGGCCCTGTGGCTCATGAAGCACGCCGCCCAGAAGGCCTCCGCTGCTGCTCCAACGGCTCTTGAGGGCATCCGGGACCCCGTTTCGCGCACACCCAGCACTGTCTGAGTGTTTTTCCCACCCCCCTTACACATTTCGCGTACTCGGCGGTTATTATTATGTGAGTACGAACATGTTCCCGCTCTTTGACTTGTATCACCATTCCGGCTCGGCCGGAACCCGGGACTCCAGTCGTGTGTCCTGGGTCTTAGGTCTTAGGTCTTTCAGCACCGGGCAATGGAGCCCAGACAATGAAGCATTCAGAGCAAGTAGAGTTGTTCAACCGCATCCGGGCCAGGTACGCGATGTTTCTGACATCGGTGCTGTGGAAGCTGGCCGGCGACCGCGAACTGTTCACCGAGGCGATGCAGTACACCCTTTTTGAGATGTGGCAACGCATCGACAAGCTCCGCGGCGACAACGCAGGGGCTTACCTTTACCGGATCGCGCTGTCGGCCAACAGCAAGGCCTGGCGGAACCGCGTCGGCAAGAACGGCCGGATCAACGCGGATCTCTTGTGCCCCGCACCCGGCCAGGATGAGGCCCTTGCCCGGCGCGAGATGGCCAGGATCGTCCGCCGGGCCGTCGCCGAGTTGCCTGCTCAGCAGTCCCAGGCCATCGTCATGCGGTATCTCGAACAGCACGACTACGACGCCATAGCCGAAAAACTCAACTGCACGCAGGCCTCCGCGCGGTCACACGTCTCCAAGGCGATGGCCACGCTCAAGGGCCGGCTGGCAAAACTTACAGAACGGGAGTAAACCATGAACGCCAACGAATTCAAAGACATCCTCAAGGCCATCGGCAATGAACCCGTTCCCGATGACGTCCGGCAGCTCGCTCAGAAGGCTTCCCAGCAGTTCGATCAACAACTTCAATCGTTCGGACGCCCGAGCGTCCGGGAGGCCCTTATGAGAAGTTCATTTGCCAAGCTGGCCGCCGCCGCGGCCATCGTTATCGCCGCCGCCATCGGTATCGGCGTATTCACCAACGGTTCAGTCACATACGCCAAGGTCATCCAACCCATCCTCAACGCACGCACCTTTGTCCTGGACATCATCGCCGGCGATGAGAGCACGGCGGCGGTCATGCACGACGTGGTTGCGGACTCCAGAATCCGCCGCACGTTCTCCAACACCGAGACCGTCCTGATTATCGACCTGGACAATGCCCGGATGCTCACGCTCTACCCGCCGGGCAAGACGGCCATTTATGTCGATATCCAAGGTCCGGTCCGCGAGGGCACGAAGCACTTCGTCCGGAGGGTGCAGAACATCGCCAACCAGACCCGCAACGACCCGCACGTCAAGGAACTCGGCAAGCGTCAGATGGACGGCCGTGCCGCCGTCGGCTTCCACGTTGAGAACGAGCACTCCCAACTGACGATTTGGGCCGATGCGGAGACGGCCCTGCCCCTGCGGATCGAGGTCGCCGAAGGCGGCGAGCGCTTTGTAATGAAGAACATTCAGTTCGACGCGCCCGTCGATGCATCGCAGGTCCGTATGGACGTCCCGGCCGGTTACACCCTGCAGGATACGACCTTTGACATGAGCCGGTTCTCGGAGAAGGATCTGATTGAGACGCTGCGAATCTGGGCCGAGATCGTCAATGATGGTGTCTTCCCCGATGAGGTCACCACCGAAGCCCAGATGCAGATCATGCCGAAGCTCATCGAGAAGATCAGTCGGCTTCAAGGGCTCAGCGAGCAGCAGATGACGCAGATCGGCGTCACCTTCGGCAAGGGCATGATCTTCCGCCAGATGCTCGGCAACGCCGGCCAGTGGAAATACGTCGGCGCCGGCGTCAAACTCGGCGACGCCGAGACCCCCGTCTGCTGGTTCCGCACCCCGGATTCCCAGACCTACCGCGTCATCTACGGCGACCTGACCATCAGAGGCGCTACCACCGACCAACCTCCCCAATAACCCTCGCCAACCAACCCAACAGCCACTCTCAGGGGCCGGGCAACCACGCTCGGCCCCTTCTTCTTCATGGGCTACCCGTCGGATTACTTGCCGAGGAGCTTCCTGGCGGCTTCGACGGTTGCTTTCGCCGTGATCCCGAAGTTCTCGAAGCAGACCTTGTACGGCCCGGAAGCACCGAAGCCCTTCATGCCGATGAAGACGCCCTTCTCGCCGAGGTACTTGCTCCAGCCCAGTTCCACGGCCGCCTCGATGCCCACGCGGGCCGGGACCGACGGCGGGAGAACCGAATCCTTGTAGGACTGGCTTTGCTTCTCGAAGAGTTCCCAGGACGGCATGGAAACCACCTGCGCGGCGATGCCCTCGGCTTCGAGCGTCTCGGCGGCCGCCAGGGCCAGGTAGACCTCCGAGCCGCTGGCCAGCAGCAGACAATCGGGCTTGCTCGCGGCCTTGAGCACGTAGGCGCCCTTGACCAGGTGGCTCGCGCAGGCGTATTGGGTCCGGTCGATGACGGGCAGACCCTGGCGTGTCAGCAGCAGGGCCACCGGCCCATCGCGGTGCTCGAGGGTGTATTTCCACGCCTGGGCGGTCTCGTTGGCGTCGGCCGGGCGGATGACCGTCAGATGCGGAATCGCCCGCAGCGCCGGGAAGTGCTCCACCGGCTGGTGCGTCGGGCCATCCTCGCCCAATCCGATGCTGTCGTGCGTGAACACGAAGATCGACGGATACCTCGACATCGCCGCCACGCGAACCGCCCCGCGCATGTAGTCGGAGAACACCAGGAACGTGCCGCCGTAGGCCCGCGTAATCCCGCTGACGCTGATGCCGTTGAGGATCGCCCCCATCGCGTGTTCGCGGACGCCGAAACGCAGATACCGCCCGTCGGGGGCATCCTTCTGGAAGTCCTTGGCCTGCGGCCAGTTCGTGTTGTTCGAGGGCGTCAGGTCCGCCGAGCCGCCGAGGATATGGGGCATCCTGGGCATCAGGGCCGCCAGCACCTTGCCGGAGGCCTGCCGCGTGGCCAGCGTGGTCCCGGCCTCGAACTTGGGCAGCAGGGCGTCAATATCGACCGGCAGTCTGCCGGCGAGGGCGTCGGTGAATTCCTTCGCCAAGTCGCCATAGCGGGCGGCGTAATCGTCGAACATCTTGCGCCAAGCAGCCTCGGCCTTCTCGCCTTTGCGGCGCATCTGCGCCATGTGCTCGGCGACCTGGGGGGGGATGTGGAAGGTCTTGGCCGGGTCCCAGCCGAATCGCTCTTTCATCCGGGCGATCTCCTCATCGCCCAGAGGCGCCCCGTGCGCCTCGGAGGTATCCTGCATGGTGGGGCTGCCGAAGGCGATATGGGTCCGCAGGTTGATAATCGAGGGACGGCCCTTCTCCGTCTTGGCCTTCTCCAGCGCCTTCTCAAAAGACGCCATGTCGTTGCCGTCGCCGCCGACGACCTGGACATGCCAGCCGTAGGCCTCGAACCGCCTGGCCCGGTCCTCGGTGAACGACAGGTCGGTGGCTCCATCAATACTGATATGGTTGTCGTCGTAGATGACGATCAGGTCGTCCAGCCCCAGGTGCCCGGCCAGCGAGCAGGCCTCGGACGAAACGCCTTCCTGCAGGTCGCCGTCGCCGGCGATGACGTAGATTCGGTAGTCGATCAGCGGCATGTCGGGCTTGTTGAAGTACGCGGCCAGGTGCTTGCGGGCGATGGCCATGCCGACGGCGCTGGAGATGCCCTGGCCCAGCGGGCCGGTGGTTACCTCGATGCCGCGGTCCGGCTCGTATTCCGGGTGGCCCGGGGTCCTGGAACCCCACTGACGGAAGTTCTTGAGGTCGTCGAGGGTCATGTCGAAGCCGGTCAGGTGCAGCAGGGAGTACAGTAACATGCCGCCGTGCCCGGCCGAGAGGATGAAACGATCCCTATTGATCCACCGGGGATTGGCGGGGTTGTATCGCATGTGGCCCGTCCAGAGCACATAAGCCCCGGCCGCCATGCCCATCGGCATGCCCGGATGGCCGGACTTGGCCTTCTGAACGCCGTCAGCGGCGAGAAATCGAATCGTCTGAACGCAGAGTTCGTCCAGTTCGGATAGGCCCGGGTTCTTAACGGATGCGGTCATTACACAGTCCTCAATGTCTTTTCATTGCCTTGCTGGGTTCCAGCGGACACAAATAAGCACTACAGAATAGCCGCGGCAGGACTGGCTCGCAAGCGTTTTCGCCGCCCGGCGGGGCAAAAGGTGGGGTTGACCGGGCCGACGGATTGGGTTAGCATGGGGCGCAAGGGTCGGACGGGCCCCGTCGTAATGGTCGTTCTTCCATGGGGACGCGATTATGTTTAAGTATTTTATGATGGGCGCCGTGGTGGTGCTGGCGGTCGCGTGGATCATCTACGCGATCTACGAGTACCGGTGGCGCCAATACGAGAAGACCCAGCCCAAAGCGTCTTCGCAGCGGTTGCAGAAGACACGCAGCGAGATCGCCGACTGGGCCAAGCAGATGGCCAACTTTGAGAAGCCCACATACAAGCGGCCGGACGAAGAAACGCCCAAGGACAACGGTTGACCGGGCAGTCCCGTCTTGCCGGGAGGATACGCATGGCCAGGCCTTTGATAACGGATGATTTTCTGCTTGCCGGTCGGACCGCGCGGACGCTGTACCATGAACATGCGGCGAAGATGCCCATCTACGACTATCACTGCCACCTGCCCGCCGACCAGATCGCCCAGGACCGGCGCTTTCACAATCTGACCCAGCTATGGCTTGAAGGCGACCACTACAAGTGGCGGGCCATGCGGACCCACGGCATCGACGAGCACTACATCACCGGCAAGGCCGACGATCGCCAGAAGTTCCGCCAGTGGGCCGCGACCGTGCCTTACTGCCTCGGCAATCCGCTGTATCACTGGACGGCGCTGGAGCTGCGAAATCCCTTCGGGATCACCGAGCCCCTGGGCCCGGACAGCGCCGACCGTATCTACGACCGGTGCAGCGACCTGCTCGCATCGCCCGAGTTCAGCGCCCGGGGGCTTCTGCGTCGGATGAACGTGAAGCTGCTATGCACCACCGAAGGGCCGCTCGATTCGCTGGTGCACCACGAGGCCCTGCGCCGCGAGGGGTTCGGCATTGCGGTGCATGCCGCATGGCGGCCCGACGCGGCCATGCAGGTGGACGATGTGGCGTCGCTCGATGCGTTCATCGACCGCCTTGGGATGCTGACGGATATCGAAATCACCAACTATCACGGCTATCTGGAGGCCCTGCGAAAACGGCACGCCTATTTCCATGAGCACGGATGCCGCCTGAGCGACCACGGGATCGAGACCGCGTATGCCGATGCCTATACCGAGAAGGACATCGAGAAGATATTTGAGAAGATTCTGCGGGGTGGCCCGCTCGACCCGGACGAAAAGAGCAAGTTCAAGTCCGCCATGATGGTGGAGCTGGCCCTGATGGATTACGAGGCCGGGTGGGTCCAGCAACTGCACATCGGGGCCCTGCGGAACAACAACACGCGGCTGTTCAAGCGGCTCGGCCCGGACATCGGCTGCGACAGCATCGGCGATCTGCCGGTGGCGCGGAGTCTGTCGCGGTTCCTGGACCGTCTGGATTCCAGAAACGAGTTGCCCAGGACCATCCTGTACAACCTCAACCCGGCCGACAACGCCGTCATGGCAACCATGATCGGCAATTTCCAGGATGGCTCGACGCCCGGCAAGGTGCAGTGGGGCTCGGCCTGGTGGTTCCTGGACCAGAAGGACGGGATGGAGGCCCAGATGCGGATGCTGGCGAATATGGGCCTGCTGAGCCGGTTCGTGGGGATGCTGACGGACTCGCGGAGTTTTCTATCCTATCCGCGGCATGAGTACTTTCGGCGGATCCTCTGCAACCTGCTGGGCGGCGACGTCGAGGCGGGACTGTTGCCCGACGATAGGGACCTGCTGGGCCGGATGGTGGAGGATATCTGCTTCAACAACGCCAGGGCCTATTTTCCGATGGCATGCCCCTGACGGGCCCATGCCGGTCAGGTGGGCTGCGCCATGGGGCGCGGGGCGGTGACAACCCCCGGTGCGGATCACTTGAGCCAGTCGGCGGCGAGGGCGGCGAAGTCGGCGAAGTCCACACGACCGTCGCCCGTCAGATCGGCGCCTTGGCAATCCTGAGCCGCCGCACAGTCGTCCGCCAGCCAGCGTTGCAGGAGGTAGTCGAGGTCGAGCCAGTCGACGCCGTCGGGGCAGCGGAAATCGGCGGCGGGGATAGCCCAGCGCAGACGCGGGTAATTCGTGCCCCCACAAATCGCCCAGGTGTCCGCAAAATCCCACCCGGCATTGGCGAAGGTCGAGAGCGTCTGCATCTGTGGGGTCGTCTTGCCCGTGCCGGCGGCGCTGTACAGCCTGCCGCTCGTATCCATATCCCAGAAGCAGTACCAGACCGAGCCAAAGTAGCTGCCCCCGGCGAGCCCGCCGAGCGAGCCGCCACCGTTGACAGCTCCGGTGGCATAAGAGTCGACAACCGTCCCGTAATGGACCCGTCCGACCAGGCCGCCAACCTCGGAGCCGCCGCTGACCCGGCCGGTCGCATAGCATGTGTCGATGGAGCCGTAGTAGTCATAGCCGACCAGACCGCCGGCGTAACTGCCCGTGGCGTTCACGTCGCCGGTGGCGTAGCAGGCGGCAATCGTGCTGGAGTAGTCGTTTCGGCCGGCCAGTCCGCCGACGTGGGAGTCGCCGCCGACGGCGACGGCCGTTGAGCAGGTGGTGATGGTCCCACGATTGTTGCTGCCGGTCAGTCCGCCGACGTGGGAGTTGCCACTGACATAGCCGGTTACACGGCAGGAGGTTATCGTGCCGGCGTTAAGCCCGGCCAGGGCGCCGACGGCGTTGCGGCCGCGTACATCGGCGTTGATGAGGCTGAGATTCGCGACACGTCCGGTGGGGCCGACATATCCGAACAGACCCAGGTAATCGGCCCCGAGCCAGCCGATAACGGCGTTGGAGATGGTATGGCCGGCGCCATCGAATCGGCCGGTGAACTTGACGGACAGATCGCCCACCGGCGTCATGGGAATGTCCGTCATATCGAGGTCAGCCGTCAGGACGAAGTGTTTGCCCCAGTCGGCGGGGGTATCCATCAACTGCTCCCAGTCGGCGGTTGAGCCGATGTGCCAGGGATCGGCCTGGGTACCGTTGCCGCCGCTGTAGGCGGCCGCCCATGTGCCTGCCGTTAATACGATTACTGATGCCACCGGTAGAATTTTCATCGTGGACCACCTTCGCTCCATTGAGATCAGCCATCCCTGCGAATCCACCACCGTCTCCATAGACGCCGGCCGGGCACCCAACTGCCCGTATCATTATTATGCAACGCTGTTTCAGGCCGTTACTCCTTGTTCGGCATTGTGTTTGAGCACGCCGATCTTGCCCCGTATCTCCTGGGACATTCGACTGTTCGGGAACGACCGGATGATCTGCTGGCCGACCTCCAGCGCCTGGTTCCACTGGCGGCTCGAAATAGCCAGCGAAAACTGCACGCCCATGTTGTGCAGCTTCGTCCGGAAGACGTCGCTGGCCGCCTCCTGCAGGGCCAGCCCCTCGTTGGGCGTCAGATACACATCCAGCTCCCGCAGAATCTCGATGCTGCGGTCGGTGTCCTGCCGCTTGATCGCGTCGTCCCAGGCGGCCAGGAGCACGCGCTTGCGTTCCTGCTTCTTTTCGAGGAGTTTCTGGCGCATGGCCAGGGCCTTGTCGGAGTTGGGATGGCCGCGGATCAGCGTTTCAATCTGGGCCGAGGCTTTGGGCCACTGGCAATCGTCAATAAGCTTCTCGATGTGCGCGATGACGTGGCTGATTCGCTCCTGGTCGGTGGCGGTGCGGTAGCTTTCGCACTGGGTCCGCAGCTGGGCCGCCAGGTCACGGTAGTCGCCGTGGGCCCCGATCTCGTCGATGATCTCCAGGGCGGCGTCGAAGTCATGGTTCTGCAGCCTGTCGAAGACCGCTTCGCGCAGCGCCTGCCGATTGGCGTCTCGAAAGGCGATAGCCTTGGCGGCCTCGCTAAGGTGGGTGCTGTGGTTGATCTGGGCCAGTCCGGCTCGGCTCTTTTCGAGGGTGTTGACGATCTTGTCGAGCTTGAGGCTGTTCTGTTGCATCATCTCGCCGATATTCCTCAGTTCCATCGTCACATAGACGGCCATGATGGCCAGGACGAGCGAGACCAGGATCAGGCCCATCGTCAGGACGGTGCCCGTTCCGACATTTTCGAGCCGGCCGGTGAAGACCAACACCACCAGCAGAACGACTACGACCCCGATCACGATGCCGACACGGGTCTTGTGCCGCCAGATAAAGCTGTCGTCTTGCAGGTTCATAAGCGACCTCACGTCAAAGGACCGCCTGTCCGTCAGGGTATATACTATATGATACGCCACAACATGGCGGCTGTCAATGGGCCAGATGGGGCAACGGCCGGTCCACAGGGCGTTCTTGGGGCCTGCTGGGTCCGGGTCGCCCCTGGTGATACGGCCAGGGCGGTTTGCGATGGTTCGTATCGTGGCGGTTGGGTTGTCCGTCATGGCGTTTTGCCATAGAATAGCCCAGTCGATACGGCTACTGGAGCGTTTTCGGACGTTCAGCCGCACAGGATGGCCTATCCCCCACGCGGACATTTTTTGGAGTCTGCCTTATGAGAAGCCGCGAAACCTGCATATCGAACTCAAGGGCTTGCCGGACGTACAAGCCCCGGCCCTTTGCGGCATACAGGCGGTTCGCGGCCAATCGGGGGCCTTGAAGTGCGTCGTACGGACGGTTAGGATAGGACTCACGACGTATGACTGACGACTTATGAACGGTTTAGCAGCACACATACGCAACTTGCAGCCCAACTAAGGAGCAATCTGATGCAACCCATCAACCGTCGCCAATTCCTGAGAACCTCCATGGCCGGCCTCGGCGCGGCCCTGATCGCCGGCCGTCTGACCCATGCGGCCGAGAAGCCCGCCACGTATTACGACCCCGTCGAGGTCGTCAAGCTCGGCAAGACGAAGATCAAGATGACGCGGCTGGGCATGGGTACGGGGATGCGCGGCGGCGGCCGCCAGTCCAACCATACACGCATGGGCTTCGAAAGCTTCAACACGCTCATCAAGACCTGCTGGGATCAGGGGATGCGATGGTTTGATGTTGCGGACCTCTACGGTACGCATCCGTTTCTTGCCCGCTCGCTGGCCCAGATGCCTCGCAAGGACTACGTCATCGCCACCAAGATCTGGTGGCGGTCCGGCAGCCTGCCGGAACATGAACGCCCCGGGGCCCAGGGGGTCGTCGAGCGATTCCTCAAGGAACTGGGCACGGACTACATCGACATCGTGCAGTTGCACTGCCTGGCCAACAAGGACTGGCCCACGGAGTTGTCGGAGTACATGACGGGGCTGGACAAGTGCAAGCAGAAGGGCCTGATCCGGGCGCACGGCATCTCGTGCCACAGCCTCGAATCGCTGGAGACGGCCATCACGGAGCCGTGGGTGGACACAGTACACGCGCGAATCAACCCGTTCGGGGCCAAGATGGACGGTCCGACCGAGAAGGTCGAGCCGGTCTTGCGAAAGCTGCATGAGGCGGGCAAGGGCCTGATCGCCATGAAGGTGATCGGCGAAGGAACCTTCGGCAACGACGGCCAGAAGAAAGACCAGTCCATCCAGTACGTCCTGCAAGGCGGCTTCATCGACGCCATCACCATCGGCTTCGAGAAGGTCGAGCACATCGACGACTTCACGGCCCGGGCCCGCAAGGTGCCGGTCGTGGCGACAACCTGACAAAGACGGCTGTCGTCTCTACCTCGGCAACTCGCCCGTGATGCGGCCGAGGGAGTCTCTGTGTGCAATCTCGACGCCGTCGATGAGCACGCGCAGCCCCTGGCCCCGTCCGTATCGTTGTCCTGTTCTGTCCCAAAGCACGGTCAGCATCCGCCCGTGGTAGAGGACGCGATCGAGGCAGAACCAATCCCACGTATTCGGGGGAACCAGCGGACGCACTTCAACTCGGTTATCCGGCCGTGGACGCAGGCCCGCCAGGCCCGTGATGATCAAATCGCAGTAGGTTGAGTGATTGTAGTCCTTGCCGCGCTCCTTGCCGCCCTTGCTCTGGGACCACGTGCCGTCCTTCCATCTCTTGAGCCGCGTCCGGGCGATCCAGTCGCCCGTATAGGGGTTGAGGTTCTCGTCAATCCAGGGTACGAGCCGCCCGTCCTCATGCGCGAGCCGATGGCTTGCGGTGTATATTCTGAGGGCATCGAAATAGTCGGCCTCGCTGACGACATGCGGATTGTAGTTATTGAGCAGATTGGCCAGGGCCGTGAGAGTGACCGATGTGGCATAAGGCCAACTGGGGCCGTTCCATTGGCATTCATGCCCCTCGTAGGACACACGGAATCCGGGATGCCTCTGCTCGGTCGTGGTCGGGCCGTAAGGGGCGTAGAAGCCTTGCCGGTCCATCAGTTGCTTCCAGGCGTCTTCATGCCCCCGATCCGGGAGATTGAAGTACCAGGGGCTGTAGCCGTGCAGTTCGCGGACATCCGCCAGGCGGTCCTTGTCCCTCGGCAGGGTCTTGAAGAATCGGGCCTCGCGGTCCCACAGTCGGGTCTGCACCAGTGCCTTGATCCGCTCGGCCTTCTGCTGGAAACGGTCGGCGATATCCTGGCGGCCGGCCAAAGACGCGATCTTCGCAATCGCCGCCGCATCGCCGTACATATAGGAATTGATGGTCGCCCGCTTGCCGCTGCCGCCGACGGAGACCTCCATCCCATCGCGGTCGTCGATCTGCCAGAAGAGGCCGTCCGGCTCCAGACGTTCCTTCTCCCATTGCTCGTAGTTGGCGATCAGGTCCGGCAGCAGATCGAGCAGGATTTCCTTGTTGCCGGTCGCCAGGTACCGGGCCCAGAGGGCATCGGCCACCCAGAAACTGTAGCTTCGCACGGCGCCACCCCCGCGAAACCAGAACCGTGCGTAGTCGTCCAGGACCATCGGATTGTGCAGCCAGCGGCCTTCGTAGAAGTGGTGCCCCGCGGCGCAATTGATGGTATTGTGTTTGCCGGACCAGCCCACCGGCGGCAGGAATTCCGTGACGACAAAACCCTCCGGCGTCTGCTTGATGTGCTTGCGATACGTCCACCAGCGGAAGTAGTAGGTTCGCTCGATGTCCTTGTCGGGGCACTCGAACAGGGGGATGTTGTCACGCAGGAACGCCCACGCCTGCTCGTTCAGAACATGCTGAGCGTACAATTCCTCGTCGTCGGCGTTGAACCGCTCGACATAGTACCGAAACGAGTCGTGTTGCAGCACCCCTTGACCGGCCGACATGGCGACACCCAGACCGCAGAGCGGCAGACACAAGACAACACATGAGCAAAACGATGGAATCCTGTTCATTGCATAACCTCTGTTGTCACGTTGAATCCATACCCTGCGGTCCGGCGCCGTTCAGTAGCGACGATCGGGCAACGGGCCCGTCGGACCGCTCCTGGCCCGTTGCCATCGTACACGCGGGCCGTCGATATGTGTATCGCCTTCCACTGAGACGTCCTGGGCGATGATGTAATAGTCCCTGGCCGTATCGGGCAGGTCTTCCTTGAAGCGGACGTTGTCAAGGACGACGCCTCGCAGGAGGGACTGGAAGTCGCCATTTTCGAGGCCGGCATGCCTGTGGGTGATGCGGCAGTGGCGCAGGATGATGCCGGGCGCCTCGCCGCAGGCAAACCAGAGGGCCTTGAGCCTGTTGGCGACAATATCGCAATCCTCGAACAGGACATTCGGCCGGGCGTTGTCGTGGTTGATCAGCAGGTAGCTGCGATAGACGCCGTACCGCGGGTGCTCGACATCTTCGAAATGGCAGCCCTTGTATCGCGTGGCCAGCTCCGGCCGCTCCGCTGAGCCGTAGCTGTGCACCACCGACCCGTAGAACCGGCAATTCTCGAAGACCATGCCGGGGCGCGTGTTCCACATGGCCCAGTTCGTCGTGCCCCAGAACAGGCAGTCCTCGAAGCGGCTGTAGCCGCCGTCGCCGGTGTCGGCCGCCAGCCCGCAACCGCCGTTGTTGACAAATTCGCACCCGACAAAAAGCCCATCACGGCAGATCGAGTCCTCCGCCTCGATATCGACGCCCGCCCCCGGCGCCGAGCCGAACCCACCCCGTTGCGTGTGGTTGAAGCGGCATCGCACGGCCGTCAGGCCCCGCCCGCCGACCCACGACAGACCCTGCCTGCCGTTGTATTCGCTGATGACGTTGAGTAGTACGTGCGGGGTGGGCGGGTCGGATTCCCTAAGCCCGGCGAAACCGATCATGATGCCATCCTGCCCGTGGTGGTGCGTGCGGACGTTCTCCACGAGCACGTCGCGGCAGCCGAACAGGTGAATCCCCCCGGCCGCAAGCTGCCAACCGGTATCGCCCCACTGCCCGCCCAGGATCAGCCGCCCGCGGTTGCCGTCCAATTCCAGATTCCGCAGAATCACATTCCGCGAGCGGGCAATATCGAACATCACGGACGCCGATACATGGCAGTCGCGGTCGAGAAAAGGCATGTTCGGCTCGATAGGCTCCCCTGTGTCCTTATCGAACGAACCGTAGCGCAGCCCGTCGGCCAGCCGTATCACCGCCCCCTCAGCCCCCTCTATCAGCAGCCCGTTGACATCCCGCACGACAAAGATGGGCTCCCGCCGATAGTACGGATACGCCCCCTCCTCATGCCCCTGCCGCCCGACAATGTAAATCCCAGCTTCTATCCGCAGCGTTCCCCCGCCGGCCTCCTGGAGCATCCGCGCCGCCTTCTGAAACGCCCCCGTGTCATTCGAGACCCCATCCCCCTTCGCTCCACAATCGCCCCTCAAATCCACCACCGGCCCGTGGACGTGTATCGTCTGTCTCACAGCCTGAACGTGCGGCACAACGTCCGCTCCGGTGGAGGCAACCGCCGTCAGAAAGACAATCAACAGCCGAGGCAGTGCACCCACCCCATTGTAGGACGACGTTCGTATGCATCGGGCCAACAGATCGGGTTCTCCGAATGCACCACGGCCGGGACTTGCCACTTTCCTGCCTTTCTGCTTTCTACTTCTTCTCAAACAACCCGCCCAACCCTTTGAGGATGCCGTTGGGGTCCTTGACGGCGTCTTTGATGCCGTCGCCGACGCCGGCCGGGAGTTTGTCACCGAGTTTGTCGCCCAGGGCTTTATCCAGTTCCTCCATCGCCCGGGCCCGCATCGCATCCGGCAGGGCCTTGAGGAAGCTGTCGGTCAGTCCCTTGACATCCAGGACGATCCGCGGGTCGCTGGTGGGGCCGACGATGCGGATGTTCGTTTGGAGGTTCTTGAGCACCTTGAGCGCCTCGGTGGTGGCCTCGCCGCCCAGACCCAGCACCCCGTCGCCCACCGACGACGCCTGCATATCATTGACATCGACATCGATGGAGATGTCAATCGCATCCCGCGTCAAGGTCCCCGCGAACGACCCCGAGGCCGCCCCGGAGGCGAATGCAATCCCCGCCGAGTCGCTGACGCCCAGTTTGCTCAACTCCACGCCGCTGAAGGAGCCGCGGATTTTGGGCACCGGCTCGCCGGAGGTGTAGTCCAGCACGAGGTTGGCCTGCATGGGCGTCTCGTTGCTCTTGATGTCGAAGCGGATGGGCAGCCGCGCCGCGGCCGGCGAATCGTTCAAGTTCGCTGCCTGGATGGTGCTGTTGCCCAGCACAAGCGCCGGGATCGCCACCTTGTCCAGAAGCACATCGCGGGCCATGAACCGGGGGGCCGGCGGCGCGTCGGTGCGGGCCAGCAGGTAGTCCAGGTACTTGATGATGGCCGGTTTTTCGGCTTGCCGGGGCTCGGGCAGCCACTTCCGCACCTTGGCCAGCCAGTCCTTAAGCTTGCGGGCGTTCTGGAGGTACTTGTCGATCTGCGCGACATCCTCGACGGTCACCCTGTAATCGCACGGGTCGAACCTGCCTTCATTGGCATCCGGCGGCCGCACAACCTGGCCCGGCGACGGCCTGGGCTGGTTGAACTGCATATTCGAGACGACCATCTTGTCCACGACCACGCGGCCGAGCAGCAGATTGTAGACGCTGGCGTCGGCGGAGATCTCGTCAATCGCCACCTGGTTGTTGGCCGGTTGGCGGGCGTCGGTGACCTGGATTCCCTTGGCCGAGGCACTGCCGCTGAGGATGCCCAGGCTGAGCGCATCGAGGTTCACTTCGGCCCCATTGACCCATGTCAGTTTTGCCACCGCGTAGTCCCTGGCCTTGTCGTCCTTGATGGCCGTCACCAGCAGAACGCACAGGCCCAGGACAATGATGGCCAGGACGATTCCCGCCTTGCGAAGGATCGTCGCCTTACTGGTGAAAAGCGATTTGGCGTCCTTCGTCCGCCTGCCGATGAGGATTCGGTCGAGTATCCGCACCCAAGTCTTGGAGTACCACTGCCGGAAGCGTTCGGAGTTCTCTTCGAGTCTAAGCAGTTGTTTACGAAACTGGATCACCAGCAGGGCCAGCAGGAACCCCGCCAGACCGCCAACGATGGGCCCGGCCACGATTCCGCCGGCCACGGCGTACCGGCTGAGGTCCGTGATTCCGATGACGGGCACGGCCGCCAGCAGCCTCAGCAGCGGGGCCAGGTAGTCGTGTACGCCGACGCCGATATGGTAGAGAACGGGCGCCGCGGCGAAACACAGGCCCTTGCCCGCGGCAAAGGTCATCAGAAACAGACCGATGTGCACGTTCAGGATGAGCACCAGGACGATGATGGCGACGTGCAGGCCGGAGAAACCCGGAACCAGCCCGAAGGTGAACCCCAGCAACGTGGAGATGAAGATGATGACGGGCGAGACACCCCCGCGCAGGATCGCCAGCCACCGGCGGATGAACTTCGGCATCGGTAGTATCATATCGCCCCCTTTCAGACAGTGCCAGGAGCACCAGACGCTCCAGAAATCCGTTTCTTTTATCCGGGCCCATTCTTGGCCCCGTCACGGCCTCTGTCCAGTGAAAAATCTCTGTGCCGGATTGTCTGAGACCCTGCACCAGTGGCCCGAACCGGGGTTGACAGAGGCCGGGGTACGGGATAGGATTGCCCCAGCCGACGTGGGCTGGCAAAGTTGAGCCGGCTGGTGAGTAGGTATGGAGACCACAGATGGCCCGAAACGTACTGGGTATTATGATGTCCGTCGCGGCCGGTGCGGGTTTGCTGACGCTGGCCGGCTGTGAGAGCGATACATCCGGGGTCCTGCGCCTGGGCAGCGGCCCGTCCTCGGATATGGGCGTTCGCCCGCCAAGCGGATTTCAAAGTGAAACGCCCCCGGTCGAGGATGCCGAGGTCGTCGAGGTGCGCATCAGCAACACCGATGGGTCGGTCAGCACCGTGAAGCTGCGAAAACGGGGGTCGTCCTACGTCGGCCCGCGGGGGGAGAACTACAGCGAATTGCCTACGGAATCGCAATTGCGGCCGTTTTACGGCCATTAGGGGCTCGGCGACGGGGAAAAACCGCCCGGATGGGTGAAATTTCTGTTGAAATCCTCGGCACAGAGGCTATACTCCAGAATTCTTGAATTTTCGGAGTATCAGCCATGAA
>OMKS01001435.1_pt1 | contig 21134 bp, 19 predicted proteins | sample 1674721 | NCBI WGS metagenome assembly OMKS01 (sample SAMN06264996, study PRJEB25208) | sediment metagenome | isolation source: hot spring sediment | place: USA: California | collected 2014-09-02
CTACACTATCCTCTTCGTCGGCAGCGTCAGATGTGTATAAGAGACAGGCTTTATAGGGCATATCGGCAGCTTGCACGTGGCAAGCTTCAATGTCGAACTTTTCGGGTAAACTTCGCCTAAGGCTAACGAGTATATCAAGCAAAGCAAAGCTATCCTTACCGCCCGAAATGCCAACCATAACCCTATCAGCCTCTTCGATAAGGTTATAGCTATAAATGGCCGATTTTACCTTAGCCTCTAGCTTTTTAGCTATATATGCGCTCCTTTTTTTGGGCATTAATTAATTTGCACCCTTTGATACCATAATTTTTAGTAGAAGTTCATCGGTTTGGGTCATTCCCTCAGATCCAACCATTGCAAGATTCCCTATTGTTTTTTCAATATCATCATCAATAATTCCATCATTAGATGATATTACAACACCCTGCATTGCTAGCAAAGCTGACTGTATTGCAGAGCTTACCCCCGAGCTAACCTTGAGGGCACAGCCCTCTTTGGCTCCATCGCAAACCATACCGGTCACATTACCAACCATATTCTTAACGGTGTAAATTGCCTCGTTAAGCCTCCCTCCCATTAAGTAGCTAACACCGCAACCAGCCCCAGCTGCTGCAACTACGCATCCGCACAATGCCGATAAGCGACCTAAATGATTCTTAATGTGGATGGCCACCAAATGCGATAATGCCAGAGCTCTAGCAAGGGCTTCGTTACTCGACTTAAATCGAACAGCCGCAGAATAAACGGGAAGTGTAGCTGTTAACCCTTGATTTCCGCTACCCGAGTTGCTCATTACTGGAAGCGTGCACCCAGCCATTCGGGCATCGCAAGCGGCGGCTGTAAGATACATGGCGTTATTCATTAAATCATCGGCTAGTATGCCCTTATCATTATATCCTTTTAGCACTCTTCCAACTCTTAAGCCGTAATCTTTGCTCAATCCCTCGTTAGCAATTGTAGTGTTGTAATCAACAGTTCTAAGTATAAACTCAATGTCTTTAAAAGGTACATCAGCAATAAAATCAAAAATCGATTCAACGGTTAGCGATACCGATTCCTTTTTTGAATCATTTTCAGAATCGACCTGCTTGGCTGTTTTGCAGTCAATTAGTTCTCCGTTGAGCTCGACTTTTGAAATATTTGAATGCTTATCGGTTATAATTGCTTTTGCCCAATTCCCCTGAGTGTTACTACATACTGCCTCGATATACAACTTTTCTGTTCCTTCTTTAACTTGAATCGATACCCTATTCTCGCTTACTAGGCTCTTTGCCCTTTTAACATCATTATCATCTACCCCCGTTAACAATTCTAAGCTATCGGCTGATTTTCCGTAAATTGCGCCTAAAGCAGCAGCAATGGGCAAGCCCGTCATTCCCGTTCCAGGAATGCCAACTCCCATCCCATTTTTAAAAATATTTGGGCTTAAAAAAAGCTTAATGCTTGTAGGTATTTCGCCAAGTGTTTCGCGAGCCTTAGCTACTGCCAGTGCAACTGCAATTGGTTCGGTACAGCCTAAAGCAGGAACTACCTCGGCTTTAAGAAAGTTTTATGAAAGTGCTATTTTGATACATTGTTGATAGGGTTGAATTGAAAACCAACAAATGTATTAACTAATAGGCAGATAAAACATAAAAAAACAGCCTTAATGGCTGTTTTTAAGCATATGCAGCTTTACTGTTCAAGTACTTTGGCCCCTAGGCCAGTTTTAATCTTTTTTTCCTTTGGGTTACCTGTAAGGGTAAGCGTTGCTCCAGAGCGTACTTGCGCATCGATTAGCTCTTTTGCTGTTACCTTAGCAACTGCTCGCGATGATACAGTTACGAAGGCGCTATCAGCATCAAGCTCAAGAGCCGATAAGTTTCCAGCAGTGGAAATGCGGGCTTCGTAAGATCCCAGATTTCCATTCAATCGGACTAAGCCACCCTTATCGGCCGAAACATCAAGTGTTCGCAAATCGACGGTTGCACTTATCTCCCCATTAGTTGTGGCACTTGCCACAAGCTTATCGCCCTTTATTGTATTCTGAAAGCTAAGCCTACCCGATGCACTGGCATGTATATTGCGTAGCTCCATATAGGTTAAAAAAACATCAACATGAATGTCAGTATAAACACCTCGTTTAAGGGTTATCTCAAGGGTTTTACCTGATACTTCGGTTATTACATCTTCTAAAGGAATTCCCTTTGCTTCAATACGTGCGCTTAACTCCTCGCCATGCGATAGAATAACATTAATTTGATTTGTAACCTTAAGCTTATCAAAAAAAGGTAACTCTCTAACATTAGTGGGTTGTGCGTTTGCTACAGCTGAAAGTCCAAAAATTGATATTAGTAGGAAAAGATATTTATTCATGGTAAATGTTATTAAAGGTTGATAATACCAGGCAAACTTAGCATTATTTTACCCTTTTTGAATGTGAAAAAACATTAAAGTTTAAACAAACAAACCTCATTACAAGCAAGCAAAAAAACATTTGCAATTTACTGAATAACCCAAACATGAACATTTTTATTGTACCTGCGTTGTTTAACTATAAACGTAAAGTATGCAAAAAGTAAAGTACATAGCTATAACGTTACTTTTTTTACAAATTACTATTTGTGCAGATGCACAAGAAAAAACAAATGGAATGAGCAAAAGTGAGCTTAAGAAAAGCCTAAGCGATATTGAGTTTTATGTTACGCAACAAAAAGGAACCGAAAGGCCATTTACAGGAAAGTATTGGAACTTTTTTGAGCGAGGAACATACCACTGCGTTGTTTGCGATGCTCCCCTTTTTGAGTCGGAAACTAAGTTCGAATCAAGTTGCGGTTGGCCTAGCTTTTTCAGCTCAGACTTTAAAAATAATATAATTGAAAAGCTAGATACGAGCCACGGAATGGTTAGAACCGAGGTGCTGTGCAAAAATTGCAATGCCCATTTAGGGCATGTTTTCAACGATGGCCCAAAACCAACTGGGATAAGATATTGCATTAACTCAGCATCACTAAAATTTAAAAGTAGCAATGAGCGTAAGTAAAATGAAACCAAAAGTATATAGAATATCAGCGTTCCCACTTAACCTAATACTGCTTCCAGGGGAGGAAATTCCATTGAGAATTTTTGAACCAAGGTACAAGCAGCTTATTGAGGAGTGTTTAGAATCGAAATTACCTTTTGGCATTCCGTACATGAATAACGGTAAAATTGATGAGATTGGAAGCGAAGTAGAAGTTGTGAAGCTTGTAGGAAGAAATGCGAATGATGATATGGTTATTATGGTCAGAGGAAAATCACTTTTTAGAACAATTGACTACTTTCCCGTTCTCCCAAATAAACTATATGGTGCCACAGTATCGGAACCGTTGAACATTGATTTTACAACAACAAATCCTGAATTAGCTGTAAAAGTAAAAACCCTTAAGCTCAATCTTAGCAGCGAATTTGGCACGCTTATAACTGGAGTTGGAATAAACATGCTAGATATAGCCCGTGCTATAATGCTAAAATCTGACGAGAAGTATAAGCTTCTCTCACTTCAAAGCAATGAGGCGCGAGAACAATTTATGCTGAACCAGCTCAAGTTTGTTGAGATAATTAGAAAACAGGAGCTTAGGCTGGAGAATAATTTTCAGCTAAACTAGGCTTTTATTAATACTTCTAGTTAACGAATAGTGATGGCATAAACCCAACAATATTGGCTATAACATGAACTAAAAAAGCGGGGAATATGCTACCAGATTTTTCGCGATAATATGCTGCTAACAAACCAATAATTGATGTGTTAAATACAATGAAAGCAACAAACCAAAAGTTCATCCCTCCATTAATTAGCCTGGTATGCATTAGCCCAAAGAATATTCCCGATATCCAAACCGGTAGGCTAAGTCGCAAAAACTTCTTTGAATAAAGATGCTGAATTACACCCTGAAGCAAGCCACGCGTTAAAACCTCCTCGCATAAGCTTGACCAAATCCAAACAGTAAGTACTATTTCGAGCAGCGATTGTTGCTCGGGAAACCCCATGGTTGACCCACCTATGCTATCGATAGGAAAAACACTGTTTAGTATAACAATAAAGAGTATTGAACCAAAAATAAAACTGGCTAAGGCAATACCAATCGTTAACAGGATAAGCCTTACGTAACCAAATTTACTAGGCATTTTAAAACCAAACCCCTTAAGTCGCCCTCCGTTTATAAGCAGAATTGCTAAAATGGAGAATAGCAGCATAAAGAACTTAGAAATAACATTACTGGTATAAAAATTTAGCTCAAAATGTTGCTTTAGAAACCCTGAAACTGGATTTGCAATTAGGTCAGAAAGTTCAATAACCAAAACGGTAGCCGCTAATGCTAAAATAAATGATAACAAGCTACTACTCTTTGCTTTTTCAACAATATTTATCATAGTAATAGTGATTAAATAATTATATGCTTTTTAGCTTATTGAAACCGGGTATCTCCGAATTGTAAAAGAACTTCTGGTTGCTAAGTATTTTCTTTACACTACTTTCAAAGTTTGGCTTTTCAGTTTCCTGCATTATCTTCATCAGCGTTTGCTCACGCATAAAGCCTGCATGAAGCATACACGACATATAGGTGTTGTTGCTCCAAACAGCTTGCTTTACTTTGCTCAAATCGGAATTTAAAAGAGCCACCAAATGCTCCTCTCCATCAACAATAAGGTTTAATTGCTGACTTTGCCAATGACTTAGAGCCTTATCGCCAACTGGCGCAATCGATACATCGGCCCCTTTTATTGTTATATTCTGGTATGCCTCAACAAAAACGGATACTCCTCGTGTTGTTGCCTTTTCAATTACCGTTCTTACCCTTTCAAGTGCAAAGGGAAAAGCATCAATTACTGCAATTTTTTTACAACTATCCATCATCTGCTCAAAGCGTTCAAAAACAAGAGAAACCGTACTTATGGTGTAGCTTCTTTCTTCCTCATCAGTCTGCCTTAAGTATTGCAATAATAGCTTTGCATTTGAAGTTTTTTCGAGAACCTTCTTCTCATAAAGGCTTAAAAACTCTTTAGGATTTACCGCTTTGCATACTTTGCTCCTATTGTCCTCAACCATTACGGCTCCCTTACCTGCAAGCGATTCGATGGCTTTATACACGTTAGCTGTTGGCTTGTTTATTCCTTTTCCTATACCATATGCTGTAGCAGGTTTGTTAACCAGCAGATATAGGTAAACCTCTGCTTCAAGCTTGTTAAAGCCCAATTGGAAAAGCAAATCGGAAACTTCTTTCATTTTTCATTTTTTTCAAAGGTAAGTTTTATTATAATATTTTACTACTACTATACTATTTTTTTAAAATATTTTGGTTGTAATTTTGAAATTCAAATCAAACCCGAGGCGATGAACCTCAAAAGTATATTGTTTAAAGAGGAGTTTAGTATTGTATACGACGATAATGAGTTTTGCATAAGCAAAAAAAAGAGCAATACCATTAGCACTATTCTGGTCACTCTTTTCTTATTCGTTTCGTATAGCCTTAACTACTACTCCTATTACAAGCTAGGATATAATAAAGTGCTATACATTATTATTCCAGTGCTTCTTTCCATTATTGCCTACTTAGTATATGCCATTATGCAACTCATCAAGTCGCGCAGAAACAAAGATATATGGTACAAGTATTCTGACTTTAGCAGCATTTCTATTGAGAAGAAAAAGAGGAATAGGGTACAGCATCAATTAAACGAATCAACAACAAGGAAATCCACTTTACTACCGAATACGATAGATACTTTTTACAGTTTATTGACTTGGTAAAGATGAAAGGGATTGTGGTTCTTCCAAAGTAAAGAAGAATACAAACAGGCTGAATAGGCTTTGCTAGTTTACATTAGCATTGATTAGGGAAAGAAACTCCCAATTATCCCAAGGCTTGGATTTATCCTGATTATAATCTTGTAATTCTACCTCAGTAAACAGTTTGGGCGAGTATGGGCTATACGGAAAAATTTCGGGCCACTCTTCAACCCTATGCAATGCCCTAGCCATCATTCGGTTTACTTGGTATGGGAAACGTGAGCCAACCCAAGGGCTTGTATTTGTTAAAAAAACAAATGAAAAGCCATCGCTGCGCGATATGGCTAATGCCGAAGTTCCGGCAAACGAACCTGTTCTCCACCTAGATCCATCAACCGAAACCCAACGCCACCCAAGGGGATGCTTACCTGGTTCGGCTTGTGCCAAGGTAGCTGCAGACTCATTCGATATAATTCCTCCATCACGTTCAGGGTCAATGGCCACCAAAAATTTTATAAGGCTTACCGATGATATCACCCAACCGCCTGCTGCACCAAGGGTTCTTATATCGTTACCACCACGGCTCTTCAAAACCATTTGGGGCTCACCATCAAAGGCTGGGATAGGTTGAGCCTCGGGAACCTCGTAGTATCGAACCTCAAGCGGGTATCGGAGACTATCATAGTTATGAGCGATAAAGGCATCGTAGATGCCAATGGGGTTAAAAATATTTTGCGTTACGTAGGCTTCGTATGACAATCCCGAAACTTTTTCGATAACGCTTTCGAGAATTATGTAGCCTAGGTTGCTGTACGAACTTCGGGCACCAGGTGTATAGTGTAACCTTTTGGCTAAGGCAAACTGAATAATATCATTTTTTTCAATGGGTAATTCAATTCCTTGTTGTCGTGCAATCGATTCATGCATAAAAAGATGATCGCCCCATTGAGATGTCCACCCTGCAGAATGGTTCAGAAGCTGTTTGACAGTAATCTCTTCAACCCTACTATCAATATAGCTGTAAAGTTTCTTATCGCTTAGTATACCAGCTGGACCAAAAACTTTGCTATCCAACAATAATCTTTCGTTTTCAACCAATTTCATAACTGCTGCAGCTGTAATTAGCTTTGAAACGCTAGCTACCCGTAGTAAATGGTATGGTTGCATTAAATCATTTTCTTCAATATTGGCATAACCAAAGCCTTTGGCATATACAAGTTTGCCATCCTTTGCTATGGCTACCGATGCACCTTTAACCCCCCAATACTGCATAAAGTTTTTAACGGTGTGCTCAAATGATGAGAACTCTTCAAACTCGAATATATCGTTAGAAAGGTCAACAACTGGAACTTCAGTAACCTCGCCCTCCGAATTTTCATTTTCACCCCTTAATGAGTAACCAAATGTTAAATCGAACAGGAAAAAGAATAGTAGAAATGAGAAAAATATTATCGTTTTCTTAATCATTACAAATTGGTATTGAGCAAATAAAACTTATCTACTTAAAATACAGTGCAAAGCTAATACGTTGAAACAGAAAAGTCAAACATTAGTTGCGATTAGTTATAAACATTTAGGAAAACTTATGCATTCGCCAGCAACTAAACACTATTTTCCAGCAAATTAAATTAATAACGCCGGCAATAAAAGTACAAATTTACACTAGGGCTTGTGCGGCAAGTCACAAAGTAGTGCTAGGCTAAAAGCTCTTTAATTTTTGCAACAAAATTTTTAATATCCTCTTCGGTAGTATCCCATGAGGTCATCCACCTCACCTCGGAGCGGTTCTCGTCCCACATGTAGAAAAAATATTCAGCCTGTAACTTTTCGATAATGTGCTCAGGCACTATGGCAAATACTCCATTAACCTGAACAGGCTGAGTAATCTTTACCTGTGGAACGACTTCGAGCTCTTTAGCCAATAGCCTAGCCATGCTATTTGCATGCTTTGCCGTTTGCGACCACTGATTGTTTGATAGGTAAGCATTAAACTGCGCTGAAATATATCGCATTTTTGAAGCTAATTGTAGACCCTGTTTACGCGTGTACATAAAATCGTCGGCTAGTTTTGGGTTGAAGAAAACCACGGCCTCGCCATACATCATCCCATTTTTGGTCCCTCCAAACGATAGGATATCGACACCAGCATCGGTGGTAAACTGCCTAAAGTTCATGCAAAGCGCAACGGCAGCATTGGCTATGCGCGCACCATCCATATGTAGGTACATATTATGCTCGTGGGCATAATCGGCAAGGGTTTTCACCTCCTCGGGGGTGTATAGCGTTCCTAATTCGGTAGGCTGCGATATGGATATTACCTTAGGCTGAGAGTGATGCTGAAAACCAAAGCCATGCATATGCTTCCTAACCAAATCGACCGTAAGTTTTCCATCGGGAGTTGGAACCGATAGCAACTTGCAACCCGAAAAACGCTCGGGCGCCCCACATTCATCAACGTTGATATGAGCCGTATCGGCACATATAACAGCATTGTATGGTTGAGTAGCTGCTTTTATACCCAAGACATTGGCTGCCGAACCGATAAACACGAAGAACACCTCAACATGGTCACCAAACTCATTGCGAAAAAGCTTAATGGCTTCCTCGGTATACGGATCGTCGCCATAAGCAATGGTGTGGCCATTGTTCACGCTAGCCATCGCGTTTAATATATTAGGATGCACTCCAGAGTTATTATCGCTTGCAAAGCCTCTTTTGTTTGTTGTCATGGTGAGTGATACGTTTGGTTGACTGATTGACTGATTGACTGATTGATTGGCTTAGGCTGGATTGAATGATTGGTAAATGTTATTCGTTGCCAACTGCCAACTGCTTTTTGTCAACTTTGAAAAATGGGCTTAAGGTTTAAAGTACAAAGTTTAAATTTTATAGATTGAATAGATTGGTTGATTGAGTTAAAGCATAGTTTTTATGTTTGATATTACCTGTCTCGTCTACCTTTATATTGACGAGTGATGTTGGATAACCCGCTTGTATTCCGTCTTCACTCGTTATGCTCCGCACCCAGAGACAGGCGTATGCTTGACTTTTGACGTTTGACTTTCAGCCTTTAAACTTTAAGCTAAAGTAACCAAAACCGATAGAGTGCTGGGCGTTGCTACATTCTACTGGGCACATCAATACCCAACAACCACATCGCTTGGCGAATGACATTGGCAACCTCACGAGATAGCGCAAGCCTTAACCCTCTTACCGCCTCGTTGGGTTCCTTAATAATTGTATAATCATGGTAAAACTGGTTATACTCCTTCACCAGCTCGTATGCAAAATTAGCAACTAGGGCTGGGCTTAGCTGCTCGCCTGCCTGTTGAACCACCCCAGGAAACATATGCAGCATTTTGATTAGCTCACGCTCCTTGTCACCAATATCAACCTTACCTACTGTGGTGGGTATCTCAATGCCAGCATCTGCAGCCTTACGCAGAACCGATTGGATACGAGCATGGGTATATTGAATGAACGGCCCGGTATTGCCATTAAAATCGATTGAATCCTTCGGATTAAAGGTCATATTCTTTTTGGGATCGACCTTGAGAATAAAATATTTTAAGGCACCAAGCCCTACCATGCTAACAATATCATTGGCTTCCTGCTCGGTTAGCTCATCGAGTTTGCCCAGCTCCTGCGACATTTCACGAGCGGTTTTCTTCATTTCATCAACCAAATCATCGGCATCAACAACTGTTCCCTCTCGCGATTTCATCTTGCCCTCGGGCAGCTGAACCATCCCGTACGAAAGATGGTAAAGATGATTGGACCAGTCGTACCCCAACTTCGATAAAATCAACCTAAGCACCTTAAAATGGTATTCCTGCTCATTACCCACTACGTAAATATGATCATCAAGATAATACTCGGAGAAGCGCTGAACAGCTGTGCCTAAATCTTGGGTCATATAAACCGAGGTGCCATCGGCGCGGAGTAGCAGCTTCTCATCGAGGCCATCCTCCTGTAGGTCGCACCAAACGGAGCCATTGGCTTTCTTGTGAAACACACCCTTCTCCAACCCTTCTGCAACAATCTTTTTACCCAGCAAATAGGTTTCGGACTCGTGGTAAACCTTATCGAACTCAATACCAAGCGTTTTGTAGGTTATGTCAAAGCCATCGTACACCCAGCCATTCATGGTACTCCAAAGCTGGTACACCTCAGGATCCTTAGCCTCCCACTTACGGAGCATCTCCTGTGCCTCAATCATCAAGGGTGCTTGCGCTTTAGCATCATTCTCGGATAAGCCCTTACTCTTTAGCTCCTCAACCTGCGTCTTGTACTCCCTATCGAAAATTACGTAGTAATCGCCCACCAGATGATCGCCCTTTTTGCCGCTACTTTCGGGAGTTTCGCCCTTGCCAAAACGTTGCCAAGCAATCATCGACTTGCAGATATGAATACCCCTATCGTTCACAAGGTTTACCTTAATAACCTTATGCCCATTGGCCTCGAGCACACGAGAAACGGAGTAGCCCAAAAGGTTATTTCGGATATGGCCAAGGTGCAAGGGCTTATTTGTGTTTGGCGATGAAAACTCTACCATCTTGGTTTTACCCGACGAGTTTTTGGGTGCAAACCCAAAATCGGAAGCTTGCGCTATTGTATTAAGCATGTCGGCCCAAAACGTTTGGCTTAAGCTTAAGTTAAGGAAGCCCTTTATAACGTTGAATGACTCAATGACTGATTGGTTTTTCACTAGTTGCTCCCCTATTTCCGTTGCAGTATCCTCAGGCTTTTTCTTTGATATCCTAAGCAACGGGAACACTACAAGGGTAAAATCGCCCTCGAACTCGCGCTTGGTTTTTGTAACCTGCACGTGATCATCAGCAGGGGTAACGCCATAAACCTGTTTGATGCATTGTTTAACAGCATCGGAAAGAATTATCTCTATATTCATCAACGGGTATTTAAAAACAGCGCAAAGATAATAAACTCTTTCCTAGAATTGGTAATAGGATAGGTTAATGATTAAACCCTAATTGTAAGGAGTATTTCTGATCAGCGGCTTACAGGAGACGCTGGCTATTTCGCATCCGAGAAGTATTTCATAAACTGGGCTCTCTCGTAGGCCATTGGTCGGATGCTATCGGCCTGGCGTAGCTTGCCAATAATATCCTGAACGTTTTCAATACCCTTGGTATCGAGCCAACGACTCATATCGTCGAGCATACCGGTTATAACCGATGGGCCTTTTTGATAAATGGCCGATGCCAGCTGAACAGCATTTGCTCCAAGGAGTAAGTTTTTAATGGCTGTTTCGGCATTATGAATTCCGGTTGATGCGGCCAAATCGCAGTTAACCCTACCCGACAGAATGCTAAGCCAGCGTTTAACTACAGTGTTGTCTTCGGGTGTACTAAAAATATGCCCCGAAGAAATTTTCATTTTTTCCAGATCCACATCGGTTTGGTAAAAACGGTTGAACAGCACCAGCGACTTAATTCCTGTATTGGAAAGTTCGGTCATAAAATTAGCCATTCCGCTAAAGTAATGATGAACCTTAAGCGCTACAGGAATGCTTACTGTGCTTGACACCCGAGTTGCAATATCGAGGTATGTTTGCTCAATGGTACTCCCCGAAACAGCTGGATCGGAAGGGAGGATAAATACGTTTAGTTCCAATGCATCGGCACCTGCCGCTTGGATATTGGCAGCATAATCAATCCACTGCTCCGATGAGGAGCAATTAACGCTCGCAACGATGGGGATATTTGTGCGTTGCTTGGCATTATCGATAAGCTCAATGTACCTGTTTAGGGCATTCCGACGAGTATAGTATGCAATATAGCCTTCGGCCTCGGTATACGAATCGAAAATGTTGTTCATGCGTTGAGCATCAACATCCATCAGTATCTGCTCTTCGAATAGTGATTTTAGCACAATGGCGGCTGCACCATGTTTTTCGAGATCAACAATCTTCTCAACAGAATCGGTTAAACCTGAACTTGAGGCAATTATTGGGTTTTTTAAATCAAAACCCATATAGTTTGTACTTAAATTTGCCATAATTTTTGTGTTTAGCTGTTGGTACTACTTTTGGTTCAACTATTTTTTGCTGTTAAGATACCTATCAATTCCCATAGCTGCTTTATGGCCGGTGGCAATGCCGTTAATCACGTCGGGGCCTTTAATGATATCGCCACCCACAAATAACCATTCGATACTCGACTGGCAGTAATTATCGACAACGATTCGTCCCCTTGGATCAAGCTTAAGGTTATCTTTAATCTCTCCTGAAATATAGCCTAGATCCATTCCCTGACCAATGGATTCGACCACCATGTCGCCCTCAAAGAAATTTGTCACTGACTCATCAAACTTAGGGCTAAACCTACGCTCCTCATCAAACACAGAGGTACATTTCACCACATTGAGCCCAACAATTTTACCATCCACAATTTTTATTGATGTTGGCCCCCACCCTGGGATTACCTGAGCTCCCTCTTCGCGAGCCTCAACTATCTCCTCACGATCAGCAGGCATTTCGTTTTCCGACTCAAGAGATGTTGCAATAATACTTACCTTACCAAACTTCTGGTTCTGAAGTCGCGCAAGCGTTCTGGTGATATCCATGGCCACGTTACCGCCACCAATAACAACAATTTTCTGCATCACCGGAAGCTCCTTGCCCAGGGTTACGTCGCGAAGCAAATCAACGGCCTGATAAACATCTGCATGATCGGTTCCAGGGATTCTGGTGCTTCGACCAAGATGCAGACCAGTTCCAGCGAAAACAGCATCAAAATCTTTACTAAGCTCATCGAGCGTAATATCCTTACCTATGGTTTGATTACAGCGAATTTTTACACCAAGCGATTCGATGTACTTTACATCCTTATCCAGAGCATCATAGGGTAAACGATACTCGGGAATGCCGTATCGCATCATTCCACCAGCCTCAGGAAGTTTCTCAAATATAACGCACTCATACCCCATTAAAGCCAAGTAATGTGCAGCTGAGAGGCCCGAAGGGCCTGAACCGATAATAGCAACACGCTTACCATTCTTCTGGATATTCTCCGTTTCGAGTATCTTCTTGTAATCCTCAGCGGGTTGCTGATCGGCGATGTAACGCTTGAGCCAACGAATAGAGAGTGGATCGCCAGTGTTGCCTACCGAGCAAACGGTTTCGCACTTGTGGGTGCAAATACGTCCACATACCTCGGGTAGTGGGTTGGTATCATAAAGGATCCTAAGACCCTCATTCAAATCGTCGTTACGTATAGCGCGAATATACTCAGGAATTCCCATGTGAGCAGGACAGGTAGCCACGCAGATTCCACATTCTACGCATCGATCGGCCTCAAGCATTGCTTGCTCCTTGGAGTATCCCTGAACAATCTCGATAAACGATTTATCTCGCTCCTCGGGCTTGAGTTCAGCCATATGAACACGGTCTTTGCTGTACAGCTCGTAGTTTGGGCCTGGCTTTCTGTACCCTTTCTCCTCGTTATCCCACTCTTTCTTATCAAATCCGGGGATAAAACGGAAAACATCAGGATCATTATCAACCCACTTAAAATGGTTCGAAAGGCTGAGCGAATTGGTTGTGCACACATCAACGCAAAGAGCACACCAGCAGCAGCGACCATAGTCGATGCTTGGTCGTAAACCGCTATCACCCTCCTTGGTCTCAATCCCCTCAACGGGAACAAGGTCGATGGCTGCATTCTGACAGATTGATTCGCACGTTCCGCAACCAATGCACTCGTCAATTTTATTTTGATGGAAACCACGGTAACGTGGTGCCGCCTCGCGTTTTAAGGGCTCCTTTATGGTAACGGGCTCTTTAACAAGGTTTTTCCATGCTGTAAATGGGCTTAGGATATCTTTAATTCTTGCCATATCTCTGCAAAAAGTTATTGTAAAATTTACCTTTCAATCTCAGGTGGATAAGTATGGAGCGATGTCATTAAACCGGCCACATCGGCTAGGTTTGCGTTGATAATCATCTTCTCAAGCAAAGCCACAGCATGCGTGTAGCTTGGCCCACGTACGTTAATTCTTCGAGGATATTCTGTTCCGTCGGATACCATGTAGTAGCCAAACTCACCCCGGGTACATTCGGAACGGATGTACGTTTCGCCAGGGGGAACTTTCCAGTGGAGCACGTTGGGAGTTGGCGCTTTAAAATCGCCATCCTTTGGCATTTTCGAGAGAATCTGCCGGATAAGATCAACTGAGAGAAGCAGATCCCTACGACGAACATCGGCACGTGTATAGATATCGGAATCTTTACCTACCACGGGTTCAAAATTGAGCTCGGGATATTTAAGGTATGGGTAATCCTTACGAACATCGCGAGGAATGCCTGCGCCTCGGGCATTTGGCCCAGTAATGCCGAACTGGTTAATCCAGCTAGAATCGATATAACCCATACCCACCGAGCGTTTTTTGAATACCGCATTGTTGAACATCACCTTCTCGATATCGACCATATACTTCTCAATGGTTTTTAGTGTCTCCTCCATTCTTCCTTCAAAGCCATCGGGAAGTAGACCACGAACGCCACCGGGAATAATATACATATGGTATACCCTTCCGCCTGTGAGCTCCTCGAACCTATCGAGCACAAGGTCGCGGCAGTAGTTGGTCCACTGGCCAATAACACCCATACCGAAAGCACCAGCCTGTCCGCCAATCCACATTAGGTAGCTTTGCAGGCGGGCCATTTCGAGCACAAGGGTGCGAATCCACATAGCGGTTTCGGGAATTTCGATACCCGATAGCTCCTCGAGGGCAGCAGCAAAGCAGTACTCGTTGTAGTCGGGTTCGGGAACCGTAATACGACAAACGATTGGGAAGCACTGTATATACTTACGGCGCTCCATAAGCTTCTCGAATCCGCGGTGTAGATAGCCAACATGCGTTTCGCAATCCATGATCTCATCGCCAAGTAGGGTTAGCTCTAACGACATATTGCCGGTTACACCTGGGTGTTGAGGCCCTTGCCACATCTTGAGATATCTATGGGAAGTTAAATCCACATCAATCTTCCCTTCACTATTGAGAGGAGGATATTGGCTCCTATCCTCAGCTATCTTGAATAGATTTCTAATGTTCATCGGGGTACAATTTACTCTTCATATACTCTTTGGGGTCATTAGTTTCGCGACCAGGGCGTGGAAAGTAGGTCTCCTCTGTGTACTTCTTCGTATCAAAATCGCGGCGGTACGGAGGAATATTATCCCATCCTTCAAGTAAGAAAGGCTTATCAACCCTTGGGCTTCCAGGGAAGTTTATACCAAACATCTCTTTCAGCTCACGCTGATATGTTGCTGCTTGCTCCCAAAGGTGGTGAATGGATGTCATGGTGGCCTCATCGCGATCAATCATTGTACGTACAGCCACATCAACTTTTTCCTCCGGATTATTAAGGATGTAGGTAAGCTGAAACTTGTTCTGCTCAATCCAGTCGACAGCTGTTAGGAGTACCATATGCTTAAAGCCCTCGTAATCGCGGAGGTGAGTTACCACAGCAACTGTATACTCCTTAGGAACAGTAATCAGCACCAAGTCGTGGCGTTGCTGAACAATCTGTTCAATTTGATAAAGCTGCTTAATATTTTCGAGTCGTGATATCATTGTTTGCATCAATTATCGGTTACCAGTTGTAATCGGGCATATCCCAATCCTTAATAATCTTCTTCTGATTGGCCTTGTACCAATCAAATTTCTCAGCGTAAAGGTTAGCGCCTTCACCTTTACCCTCGCGGATTCTCTTCTTCAGCATATCGAAACCTGCTAGCAATGCCTCGGGACGGGGCATGCACCCTGCAACGTAAACATCAACAGGTAAGTAGTGATCGAGCCTGTTGATTGTGTTGTAGCTATCCCAATACATCCCACCGTTAATGGTGCAGCTACCCAGGGCCATTACAAACTTAGGGTTCTGCATTTGCTCGTAGGTGCGAACAACACGCTTTAGGGTTTTAACCGAAAGGTAGCCCGAGATTATAAAAACTGACGATTGACGTGGAGTAGCACGCCACTGAACACCAAATCGGTATGCATCAAAACGAGGGGTCATAAGGGGTCGCGTCTCAATGGCACCGCAACCAGTTCCGAAACCTAATACCCAAAGCGATTCTGAGCGAGCCCAGTTGAGAAACTTCTCAAAAATGGGTAAAACGGGCTCATGAACCTTGGGGCGGGCATCACAGAAGTAGTCTTTCATGGGGTCAACCTCAAACGATTCACCCTCTGGGGAGACAACTGTTCTTTTTTCCAATTCGCTTTTGCTCATGGTTATGTAGCTATTTTATAAGTTCAATTAGATAAGGAGAATGGCAATTATCCCCAGAATAAATGGAACACCTAGGTACCAGCGTACGCTCTGATCGACTCTGAAACGAGGGAAAACCACACCCACAAAAACCGACCACATGTATATCACAAAGGTTTTAATAATCAGTTCAATCCAATTTGTTGCCCCACCGTAAAGGAGATTCATAAAGAGGATAAGCTTGGCTACTGGGTAAATTGCGCGGTTAAGCTGGAGAACCCCAAGGAAACCCGACTGGTACTCAGTTGGAGGTCCCACAGGAATTTCCTGAGGTGCAAGCACAACATCAAAGGGTGCTCTACCCATTGAACCAAGGAATGAGAGCATAAGGGCAGCTGTTGCAAAGGGGTTGGTAATCATTGTCCACGACATAATTCCACCTTGCTGCGCAGCAACAATTTCGCTAATGCTTAACGTTTGGTACTGCATGGCTATGGCAATAACCCCGAGGGTAAGCGGTAGTTCAAGCGCAGTAACCTGCGACAATCCCCTTGAAACGCCAATGGCCGAGTGAGGGTGACCACTTTCACCGGCTCCAAGAGCCATTCCTAGCACTCCGAAAAACTGGAAGTAAAGCACAAGCGTTAAATCACCAGCAAACGAAAAGTTACCGAATATTGGCGAGCCAAAAATCACCGGCATAAACAACAGCAGGCCGATTCCACCCGTTAGCCTAAACACGGGGCCAAGAAAAAACATTATGCCATGGGTAACCTGACTGCGCTTAGCATGGTTCTTAACTATATCAATGTAAGGTTGATACCACCTGATACCGTATCTTCCACCAACACGAGCTGCAATTTTGGGCATAATACCCTGTACAACAAGCCCATAGTTTAGCACTATGAAAATGGTTAGCAGCGCATACAATATTTTGTCGATACTGAATTCCATTTAAAATCCTCCGGTAATTAGTATGTAAGCAAAAAGTATAAATCCAATAATATGAAGTAGGTAAGTTTGACCGTTACCATTGTATATGCTTCTGACTTTATCAGCAATTGCGTGAACACCATCGCTAGCCGAATCCCAAAAGTTTGTGATTCCGGGGGCAACCAAAAATCCAACCGCTTTTTTGTAAGGGGCAAAGAAATTGTAAGCAAAGTGAGTGGTTTCTGGTCGGAATGGCCGTTCAGCAGCATAACCAATATTAAACTGCTTAACCTTTTGCGCTTTCCTGTTGATCAGGTAAAGCCAAGCGAAAACAGCTCCAAAAATTGCGATTACTATAACCATTATGAGCTTACCGTTCCAATATCCGTAGGGACTTAACGCTAGCTGACCATGCCACTCCAAAGCACCCTGAGGGAATATTGGTTTAAGCATTTCGCCAATGGGCTGAAGGAGAGAACTTGGCAATGCCGACAGCACAAACACAATGATTAAAATGATGTACTGGGGAGCTAACATCCAGAATGGAGCTTCCTTAATCTTGCGGTGCTCATCCTTTAGCTGACCAAGGAAAATGGTGTGTATCAACCTAAAGCAGTATAAGAACGCAACCACACCAGCAAAAAAAGCTATGCCACCCTGAATGAACCACCCTTTTTCCATTATGGCATTGTACATAATCCATTTACCGCCAAAGCCTGTAAGAGGAGGAACACCAGCAATTACAATAATTCCGATTAGAACAGAGATAAACGTGAAGGGCATGCTCTTAATTAAACCACCCATTTGGTACATATACTTTGTTTTGGTTCGAATTACAACACCGCCAATGGCAAGGAAAAGCAGTGCCTTGAAAAGGAAGTGCATTATTGCCATGGCGATTGCTGCGAGCCATCCAAGGTGCGACATCATGGAAAGGCCAAACAGAACGTAGCCCAAGAACCCGATACTAGAGTATGCGAGTAAACGTTTAGCATCCTCCTGAAAGGCAGCCATTATGTTACCCATTACGGCGGTAAGCACTCCTATCCAGCTAAGAACGTAGAGAAGATCAACGCCCCAAAGGGTTTGTTGCCCCATACTCAAGAAAAGTATTACAAGTCCAAAAACACCTGCTTTCAAAAGGATGGCCGATACCATTGGCGATACATCGGCCTCGGCCTCGGCGTGTGCGCCAGGGAGCCAAATGTGTAAGCCAATGGATGCCAGCTTGGTCATGAAACCAATGGCCAACAGAGCAAAAATATATGGAGCGTAGAACTGGACATTATTTAAAATATCGAGGCTGATAGTGTTTTGACCAATATGTGCAAGTCCGAAACCCGCAAGAATAAGGTATGCCCCAGCAACAGAGAACAGCATGTAGCTTAGGGCGTGGATCATCGATTTTTTACCACGGATAATCAGGAAGTACGAGCCAGCCGTCATTAGCTCCCAGGAAAAGAAGAAATCGAGCGTTGTTTTTGCCTCAATTAGTCCAATTAGTCCAGCAAACATCATCATTACCAGCGGATAAAATCCCGTGCGCTTACCCTTAAAGGTATATCCAGCGAGTAGCGTTATAATACCACCCACCACAAAAATCCCAAAGAAAATGTATCGCAGCGATTGGTACGAATCCATGTGAAGATAGAAGTAATAAGCCATTGCACCAATGACCATGGTATTTTTGATGTACACTGGCAAAAAATCCAGAATAAAAAGGAGTGCAATAAATCCAAGTGCTAGGTAGTTAAAATTAACCTCATGCCCCATTTGGGTTGATGTGAAATATCCCAAGGCGTATGTTGCCAATGCAAAAAGAGCAACGGGTACTATCTTGTGAATTGAGAGCTTAATTTTTTGCACCTCAACCTCGTCCCACTTAATGGCGTAGCCAAACCATCGGAAAAGATAGATAGCCTCAAGGAATGAACCAATAAGGATAGCGGCAAGCAGCACGAATTTTTCCGATTGAGCCAAGCTCATTACCAGCTCCCACTTACCAAAAAACGATGGGAAAGGGGGAAATCCGATAAGCGTAAAAATGAATGTACCCATAAGAAAAAGGTATAATCTGTTTCCGCGAATTATTCCCCAGTTCTTCAGCTTATCGGCATTAATAATTCCAGAAAGCCAGAAGAGACCAGCTTTTGCAAGGTAGTGCGATAGAAGTATTGCGATGGCAATAAGCTGAGTGTTATCGCCAAGGTACGGCCTAAGTCCCAAGATCGCCATTATCAACCCTATTTGCCCTAACGACGAGTAGCCCAGTAGGCGACGGGTATTATCCTGCTTAATGCCAAGCAGATTTGAGCCCACAAAGGTAATTACACCAATTATGGCAATGGCATTTAGGTAGTTCGCATCAACCAAGCCTAAAACCTTGCTAAGCACAAAAATGCCAGCGGTGGCCGATGCTGCAGATATAAGTGCACCTACACCAGGATGAGCGCTCTCATAAACATCCAAGGCCCATCCGTTGGCAGGGAATGGTTTTAGCTCGAGAATTACCGACAGTAAAATTAGGAAAACGGCAACCGAACCGCCCTTAACGTAGAGCAAAGATGTTTGGGTGATTAGATCGATGTTTAGCGATCCGCTGAAGTAGTAAGCGAAGATTGTCCCAAGAAGCAGCAATCCAGATATTAGTCCTGTGGCAATAACATACTTAAAACCAGAGGGTATCGAATTTCTATTGGGAATCATAATGATTAAACCTGCAATGGCGATGCTCTGTATCTCCATGAAAACAAACAGGTTAAACAGGTCGCGGGTCATCACCATAACGTTTAGCCCCATGATAAGGACAAGCAGAGCTATCATGATGTTTTTACCAGCTTTTACTAGCTCATTGTGCAGATAGATGGCTCCCAGAAAGCCCACCACATTGATGAGCACAATGAAAAGCGACTCGCCGAGCCCTACCTGTAGATTAATGGAAAAGGGAGGTTTAAATCCACCGGTAAAAACCTGAACCGCTTCGGCAGCAGAATTATTCAAAAAATGAATAAGCCACATGCTCGATATGGCGGTCACTGAAGCCAAGGCAATGTAAACCAACGAAAGCGAAAGTTTTTCCCTCTTTCCTAAAAAACCTAGCGCAAAGGCAACGCCCAGCGCAATAGCAACTATGTATATTGGACTTACCATTTTAAATCGGTATAAGAGTTAATATCCAACGATTTTTTCTCTTTGTACATCCTAAGCACATAGGTAAGCATTAATGCGGTAACACCTAGGCCGATAACAATAGATGTAAGCACCAGTGCCTGAGGTAAGGGATCGGCAACCAGATTTACGGCATTTGCCCTATCTACAGCCTTATCAAGAATTGGGGCTGTGCTATTTTTGATGTATGCTATGCTAACAATTGCGATGTTAAGCCCAGTGGTGAATAGGCTAAATCCGATCACAATTTTTATGAGATTTTTTTGGGTAAGCATGCCCCAAACGCCAATTACCAGGAGCATAAAACCTGTGAACAAGGCAATGAATTCCAATGTAAAAAACTGTGTCATGGTTACTTTTCGTTTTGGGTTTCCTTAAGTGAGTCGAGAATTTTGGTAAGCTCCGAGCCCACCTTCAGGCCAATTAATACGTATATAATTGGTATAGCCCCTGCGCTTATAAGCGTACCGAAATTGCCGAGAGGCAAAATTCGATTATCGAGAAAACCAGCAGCCAATAGCACACCCAGCACACCAATGGCTACATAGCCAACACCCGAAACCGACTCGAGAAATGCTAGCAGTTTGTGGTTGAACTTCACGTTGGGTTTTGCCATGATCATTAAAACCATTCCCGTAGCGATTACAGCACCACCCTGAAATCCCCCGCCGGGGGTTAGGTGACCATTCATGAAGATGTAAACCCCAAGCATAAATATTGTTGGAACTAAAAGCGTTGAAGCGGTTACCAGAATCTCGCTGGTTTTACGGAGCGATGCTTCCCTCTCATTATCCCGACTATTAACCTTTAGAAAAAAGCCCACAATGGCGGCTGCAAGAAACAGTATGGTAACCTCGCCAAGGGTATCTAATCCGCGGTAGGTAACCACCACAGCGGTAACCAGGTTGGCAGCACCCACCTCGTCAGCGCCATGCTCTGCATAGTGACGCGCCAAAGGGTTAAGCTCCTCGTTTCCCTTAAAATTGATTAGAAGGCTGCTGATAATTGCAACAACTGTCTCTTATACACATCTCCGAGCCCACGAGA
>OMKS01001436.1_pt1 | contig 21123 bp, 20 predicted proteins | sample 1674721 | NCBI WGS metagenome assembly OMKS01 (sample SAMN06264996, study PRJEB25208) | sediment metagenome | isolation source: hot spring sediment | place: USA: California | collected 2014-09-02
TCGGCGCTGTTCCCCCGCGCCGCGTAGGTCGCCTGGTAGGTCGCCGCCGTCCGCGGAAGTACTCCTTGCACCGCTGCCGCTTCTTCCACGGTGATAATCTGCGCATCAACCAGCCAGGTCGTGAGGGCTTTCAGTCCCTCATCGTCCCCCTCTCGCAACGGGACGAGCCTTTGCCCGTCCAGGGTCACCCATACCTGTCGCCGCTCACCGTCCGGCCGCAGATCAAGTCGTGGGTTCATTGTCTCTTCCCTCCCCCAGAAGTGGACAGTCTGGGGGAGATTGTGCCACAAAACAGCCGATTTGTTAAATAAGTGTGTCTGCGCGATTCAAATGACGCACCTGCACCCTCTTATTGGGGGTGAAAATCATGTATGACACAAACACATGATGCAAGGAGTATGAAATGAACAACAGTGAAGCCAAATTCTACGAACGCGCAGAGGCATGGTTGTACCGCCTGTTAGAGTTGAACCCGGTGGCAGCGACGCAATTGGGCGAGCACCGCTGGGACGATCGGCTAGGCGACTCGTCTCTCGAGGGGATCGAGAGCCAACATCGCGAGATCCTGACTGCCGTTGACGAGTTTGCGGCAATGGACCCCACCGGTTTTAGCCCCGACTCCCGCATCGACTATATTCTGGTCGAACAGATATTCAAATCGTTTGTCCGGCAACACGAGAAGGGCGAAGGGTACCTGCGCGACCCCGGTTCCTATCTGGGCGAGGCGATGGGCGGTGTGTTTATGCTGATCATCAAGGACTTTGCGCCGCTGCCCGAACGGCTCCGTTCGGCTTTGGGACGGACCGACGAGATTCCGCGGGTGCTGCAAGAGGGCCGGCAGAATCTTGTCCTCGAGCGCGTACCGCGCGTGTGGGCCGAGGTGGCGCTGGAGCAAGCGCGCCAGGCGCCCGGCCTGTTCGGCTTTTTGCTGCCGGCGATGGCGGCTGACATGCCCGAGCTTCAGCAGCAACTCGGCAAGGCCGGGCAGGTGGCTACTGAGGCGATCCAGGAATACGTGGCGTTTATCGAGAATGACGTTCTCCCCAACGCCGAGGGCGATTTTGCGACCGGCAAGGATTTGTTCGACGAGATGCTGCGCGAGGAGCATATGGTCGACTACGATGCGGACGAGCTGATCGAGATCGGCTGGGAGCAGCTCCGGTTGACGCGGGAACTGATGGAAGAGACCGCGCGCCAGATCGATCCAAACAAGACGGTCAAAGAGATGTTGGAAGAGGCCAAGGCCGACCATCCCACTGCCGAGGGGCTGATGGCGGCCTACCAGCACGCGATGGAATCCGCCCGCCAGTACGTCATAGATCACGAGATCGCCACCATACCGGAGGGCGAGACGCTGCGCATCATCGAGACGCCCCCGTATTTGCGACCGATCATCCCCTACGCTGCCTACATGCCGCCGGGAATCCTGGAGGAAAGGCAGGAGGGCCTTTTTCTCGTTACCCCGGTCGATCCTGCCGCGCCAGCCGAGGAGCAGGAACAAAAGCTCAAGGGCCACTATTCGATCAAGTTGCCGATCACCGCGCTGCACGAGGCGTACCCGGGCCACCACCTGCAACTGGTGTGGGGCAACCGGCACGAGCGCATCCCGCGCCGGATGGGCGCTTTTCTCTCGACACTGTTCGTCGAAGGCTGGGCCTTTTACTGTGAAGAGCTGATGGAGCAGCTCGGTTACATCGGGGAGCCGCTGCAGCGGTTGGGACGGCTCTCGGATCAGCTTTGGCGCGCTGCACGTATCATCCTGGACGTTTCGCTCCACACACGCGGTATGGACGTGGACCAGGCGGTCGATTTCTTGGTGGACGAATGCCAGCTTGAGCGTACGAACGCCATCGCCGAGGTGCGTCGCTACACAAGCTCGCCGACCCAGCCCCAGTCGTATTTGATGGGCAAGCTGGCGATCCTGGAACTGGTCAACGAGTACCGGCGCGCACACCCCGACGCGTCGCTGCGTGAGGTTCACGATGCGATTCTGCAGTGCGGGAGCCTTCCGCCGCGCCTGATGCGACAGCGGTTATTGGGTTGACAAGTATTGTAGGACAACGCCCGCGGGATATACCCGTTGGTGTTTGTGCTCGGATTTGCCCGTGATAACCCCAATAGATGATGTGATTCTCGGAAAGGAGAGGGCCATGTCAGATGCAGTTCTCGTTGTCTATGTTACGCGTTATGGGTCCACCCAGGAGGTTGCCGAGCGCGTCGCGGAAGTAATGCGTGAAAACGGCCTGCAGGTGGACGTAAAGCCGGCGCGGCAGGTGCGCACGTTGGAGGGCTACCGCGCCGTGGTGCTGGGCGCGCCCCTCTACATCGGGCGTTGGCTCAAGGATGCACACCGTTTCCTGGCGCGATACCAGGAAAGCCTGGCGCAGCTTCCCGTCGCCGTGTTCGCCCTCGGTCCCACGCGCGCGGAGGAGATGGAAGGACCCGATGTGCGCGCGCAACTCGATCAACAACTGAGCAAGTACCCCTGGCTCAAGCCGGTGGCTGCAGAAATGTTCGGCGGCAGGTACGACCCGGCTACATTGCGTTTCCCCGATAGTCTGTTAGCCGCTCTGCCGGCCAGCCCGCTGCATGGCGCGCCGTCCAGCGACGCGCGTGACTGGGAGGCGATCCGCGCCTGGGCGAAGGCGTTGTATAGCAAACTGAGCTAGGGAAAAACGGTGCTGATCCCTTGGACTGGACAGAATGGCCGGGCGATAAAGAAGGGTGAACGTGAGGCAGGCTTTCCAGCCCGCCTCACACATCCACGGCAGTGCCTACGAATTCTCTACGTGCGCTTGCCGGGCGCTCGCCATCAATGGCTGTGCCAGGTTCACAAATTCGGTCGGGATGACAAACTTGGTCGCCGCGCCCTCACCCAGCGCCTTGAGCGCCTCCAGGTATTGGAGCGTCATAGTCTTGCTGTCGACGCCCTGGGCGATCTTGTAGATCTCGTTCAGCGCCAGCGCGAAACCTTCAGCCCGCAGGATGGCGGCCTGCCGGTCGCCCTCTGATTGGAGGATCGTCGCCTGCCGGTCACCCTCGGCCTTGAGGATCGCAGCCTGCTTCTGGCCCTCGGCCACAGCCACAGCCGCCTCGCGCTGACCGTTCGCCTCCGCTACCATGGCGCGCCGGTTCCGCTCGGCCGCCATCTGGCGCGTCATGGCCTCTTCGATCTGGCGCGGCGGGACGACCTCGCGGATTTCGACCGCCATCACCCGGATGCCCCAGCGGTCAGTGACATCGTCGAGCTTTTCGTGCAGGATGCGGTTGATCTCGTCCCGCTTGGAGAGCACATCGTCCAGGTCCATCGCGCCGACCACCGCGCGCAGGGTGGTGATCGCCAGGCCGCGCGCCGCGCCGGTAAAGTTTGCGACTTCCAGCACACTCCGCTCCGGATCAATCACCTTGTCGTAAACCAAAAAGTCTATCGAGACCGAGGCGTTGTCGGCGGTGATGCAGGTCTGCGGCGGCACGTCGAAATAAACCTCGCGCAGATCAACCACCACGCCGCGATCGACGAACGGGATGAGAAAGACCAACCCCGGCCCCTTCTCTCCCACGCAGCGCCCCAGGCGAAAGACGACCATCCGACGGTACTCGGGCACGATGCGGATGGACATCGCCACCACGACCAGCGCCAGCAAAAGCAAAAACCCAAAAATCAACAGATCCATTTTCTAACCCTCCTCGGTATATGATGGGACGTCCGCGACGTCCTCCTCCCACGGTGTGACCTGCAAGCGCACGCCCGCGATGCCGGTCACGCGCACGGGGTCGCCGGCGCGGATTTCCCCCACCGTCGTCACCGCGCTCCAATCCTCGAAATCTACCCGCACCTGACCACCCGGCGCCAGGTCGGTCTGGGCGATGCCCTTTCTTCCGATCAGCCGCTGGGCGCCGGCCTGGGGCGGTCGCCGTGCAGCGGCAATGATGGCCCGCAGCACCAGGAAACTGAAAGCGATCATGCTAGCCGCCATCACACCGATCAGCCATGGGCTGACCCGCACCACCGGCGTGGCTGGCGAGGTCGGAGTGAAGGGGGAAAAGAGCAGCAGTGAGCCCAGGATGAACGGCACTAATCCCACAACCGTGACGACCGCCTCGGTATCGGTGAGCAGGCCGACGACGAAAAAGACGACCGACAGCGCTAGCAGCCCAATGGCGGCCCAGTTGACGGGCAGGCTGCCCAGCGCCATAAAGGCCACGATGTAGGAGACGACGGCCCCCGCCCCGGCCACGCTCAGGCCCGGATCCGACAGCTCGGCCAGCAGCAGCAGCGTCCCCAGCGAGAGCAGCAGATAGGCAATGTTCGGCTCGGTGATGACGTGAAAGAACCGCTCGCTCAGGTTCATCGGCTGGGCCAGCACAATGGCTCCGGCCGTCTGCAGCGACGCGCTGGCGACCTGACGCCCGTCCAGGCGGCGCAGCAGATCATCCAGGTTATCAGCCAGCAGGTCAATCACGTTCAAATCCAGCGCTTCGTCGGCGGTGACGGAGAGGTTCTCGCGCACCGCTCGCTCGGCCCAGTCAGCGTTCCGTCCCCGCGTCGCGGCCACGCTGCGCACCAGGGCGGCGGCGTCGCTGGTCATTTTCTCGTTCATCACGTCACTGATCTCGGCGCCAAGCGGCACGGGGTGGGCCGCGCCGACGTGCGTGGCGGGGGCCATCGCCGCCACATCGGCCGCCAGCAGCACAAACATCCCGGCCGAGGTCGCACGCGCCCCATCCGGCGCGACGTAGACGACAGTGGGCAGCGGGGCTTGGAGCAGCAGTTGGACGATCTCGCGCATGGCCGATTCCAGCCCGCCGGGCGTGTCAAGCGTGATGATGACGACCTGTGCGCCACGCTGTTCAGCCAGCCTCAGCCCGCGTTCAAGGTAACGAGCCGAGAAGGGATTGATCACACCATCCAGTTCGAGCAACACCACTGGCCCATCCGCCGCCCTAACAGATAGGGGAAAGACGCCTGACAACAACACGAACAACAAAACCAAAATCCGATATCTTGCCTTCATATTTTGCCCCTCCCATTTGTATGGTAGACGCAAGGCGAGTTGCGTCCATCATAGAAGCATAGGCCCGAAAAAAAAGTAGGCCAGGAAAAAATAGATCAACAGGCCGGTGATATCCTTGACAGTGGTGATGATCGGATCGGCGCCAACGGCCGGATCAATTCCCAAGCGCAACAGCCCGTAGGGGATCAGAAAACCCAGCGTGGTCGCCAGACAGATGGTCAACGTCAGTGAAAGACCGACGACCAGCCCAATGACGGGGGCGCCCTGCCAGATCGCCGCGATTCCTCCGGTGATCAAACCCGACGCCACGCCGATTGACAGGCCAACGAGTAGTTCACGCACTATGTGGGCGCCAAAGTGCCGCAGGTTGATGTGCCCCAACGCCAGCGCGCGAGCAAAGATGGTAGATGATTGGGTGCCGGCGTTGCCCCCCATGTCCATCACGACAGGAATAAAGATCGCCAGCATGGGGATGCTGGCAACCGCCTCTTCAAAGACGCCGATCACAGCGCCAGCAAGCAGCCCTCCGACCATAGTGACGAGTAAAAAGGGAAAGCGCACCGGCCAAATCTCGCGCAGAGATCCATTCGCCAGCCGATAACTGCGATGGCTGTCCCGTTTGGTGAGCGAGGCCAAGGCGGCCTTGTCAAAAAAGTCCTCCGTGACCTCTTCCTCCATGATCTCCATCGCGTCGTCAATGGTGATCACCCCCACCAGGTGATGTTCCTGGTCAACCACAGGCAGGCTCAATAGATCGTGATGCTGGAGTAGGTGCGCGGCCTCCTCCTGATCGGTGTCGGTCGTTGCCCACACCAGATCGGTATCCATCAACGACGCGATGCGGTCCCCAGGTCTGGCCAGGACCAACGTGTTCAACGAGATTTGCCCCACCAGTCGTCGTTCGGCATCGGTCACGTAGAGGGTGTGAACATCTTGCCGTTCACGCCCAACGCGGCGCACCTTGTCCAACGCCTCGGTGACGGTCATTTCCTGCATCAGACGCACGTACTTGGGTGTCATAATCCGGCCGGCGGTCTCGGGGGCATAACCTAACAGCAGGTTGACCTCCGCCCGTTCGTCCGGCGGCAGCGCCTCGACCAGCCGCTTGGCGACCGCAGCCGGCAGCTCGTCGAGCATGCGAGCCCGGTCGTCCGGGTCCAGCGCGCCGAAAATCGCGTTCGCTTGCTCGTGCGTGAAGGAGGCGATCAGGTCCTGGCGCTGCTCGATGTCGAGCTGCTCGAACGTCGTCAGCGCCCGCTCCTTGTCGAGCAAGCGAAAGGTAACGACACGCTCCTCGGGCGTCAAGTTCTCGATCAGTATGCGCAAGCTGTCCATCTCGGCGTGGGCGAGGGTCGCCTTGAGCGACTGCACATCGCCGGCATCGAGATGTTCGCGGACCAGTTCATACAGGTCAGGACAGAGATTCATCTGAGGATCCTCTCGAACAGCGGGACGAACGCCAACGAGACCGTCGCCATCAACTGCACCAGGATATCGAGCGTCGGGCCAGCGGTGTCCTTGAGCGGGTCGCCCACCGTGTCACCGATCACACTGGCCCGGTGGGCCAGCGATCCCTTGCCGCCCGCCTCCCCGGCCTCGATCCGCTTCTTGGCGTTATCCCAGGCCCCTCCGGCGTTGGCCATAAAGAGAGCCAGAAAGATGCCGCTCACGATGCACCCGGCCAGCAGGCCAGCCAACGCCTCCGGCCCCAACGTGAAGACAACGACGAAGGGAATCCCGATAGCCAACAGGCATGGCAGTACCAGCCGACTCAGGGCCCCCCGGGTGGCAATATCCACGCATCGCCCATAGTCTGGTGGATTCGTTCCCGCCATCAGGCCGCGGATCTGGCGGAACTGCCGCCGCACCTCTACGACGATCAGTTGGGCCGTCCGGTCCACTGACTGGATCACCAGCGCCGAAAAGAGGGCCGGCAGCACACCGCCGATCAACAGGCCGGCCATCACCCGCGGTTCCCGGATGTCCAGGTTCTCGATTCGGGCCGCTTCGGAGTAGGCGGTGAGCAGAGAAAGGGCCGCCGCTGCGGTGGCGCTGGCGGCGAACGACTTGCCAATGGCGGCCGTGGTATTTCCCACCGCGTCCAGGCGATCGGTGATCTCCCGGATCCGCGCCGGTTGATTGCTCATCTGGGCAATGCCACCGGCGTTGTCGGCGATGGGGCCGTAGGCGTCCATAGAGAGGTTGATCCCCAAGATGGAGAGCATACCCAGCCCAGAGAGCGAGATGCCATACAACCCGGCAAAGTGATGGGCCGCAATCATCCCCAATCCCAACAAGATCATGGAGAACACCGTGCTCTCCAGCCCGACCGCCAGACCGGCGATGATGTTATTGGCCGCCCCGGCCTCGCTAGCCAGGATGATCGTGCGGAGCGGCCGGCGGTAGGTATAGTACTCGGTGTTCAGGCCAATGAGCACGCCGACCAACAGGCCGGCCGTCGCCGCGTAAAACGGCCCCAGTTCACCGAGGTAAAAGTAAGACAGGAGCAGAATGCCCACCAGCGACAACACTCCGCTGGTCAGCAACCCCACCCTCAACAACACCTCCGGGCAGATCACTTCCTTCCGGGCCAGCCATCTGACGATCAAGATGCCCAGCGTCGAGACCAGACTGCCCATCGCCACCAGCAGCAGCGGAAAAATGACCCCCTTCTCTCCCAGGTACAGTCCGCCGGTCGTCTGGGCCGCGGCGCCGATCAGCAGAGAGGTCACGATGGTGTCGGTATAGGATTGATTCAGATCGGACCCCAGGCCAGCCACGTCTCCCACGTTGTCGCCCACCTGATCGGCGATCACAGCGGCGTTACGCGGGTCATCCTCCGGGATGCCCATCTCCACCTTGCCTACCAGGTCGGCTCCCATGTCGGCCGCTTTGGTAAAGATACCGCCCCCGATGCGGATGAAAATAGCCACGAAACTGGCCCCCATCGAGTAGCCGGTGATCACCGTCAAGGGGTCCGGGGTGGCGGGCAGCAAGCGAAAGAGCAGGTAGACGCCAGAGATGCCCAGCGCCCCCAGGCTGACCACGGCCATTCCCATCACCGATCCGCCGGAGAAGGCCACGTACAGCGCCTGGCTCAACCCACTCCGGGCTGCCCAGGTCACCCGCCCGTTGGCTCGGGTGGCGATGCTCATCCCGATGAAGCCGGAAAGAGTGGCGCACACCACCCCAATCAAAAAGGTGAACGCGACGTACACGTTCAACACCAGCGCCAGGAACAGGGCAAAGAGCAGCGCTGTCACGCCCATCACCTGGTATTCCCGCCGCATAAACGTCGTCGCCCCGGCCTGAATCGCTTTGGAGATGCCAGACACCTCTGGCGAGCCGGGATCGTTCTTCAACGTACTGTGGGCCAGGTAGAGACTGAAACCCAGCCCCAGGAGGCCCACGGCAGGGACGATGGATAGAAGTACGATGTGGTTCACTTGGACTTTCTCGGTGTAATGTTTACCCAACTCCAATCTGGACGAGGGTCATGATTACGCAGGTTCGTCGTCGCCGCCACTTTCTTCTCCCTCTTCCGGCTTGCGGTCGACCAACACGGTCGTCAAGTTTTCACGATGCGGCGTGCCCGGGACGAAATCGTTGGTGAGATAGATACTGTCAAACCGACAACTCTCCTCGCACTGCCCACAGTAGGCGCAGCGATCGGGATGGTAGATCAGACGGAACGTCTCCTTGTCCACGCGCTCCAGCTCCAGCGCCGAAGCTGGGCAGTCGCGCACACACAGGCCACAGCCCCGGCACTTTTCGGCTTGGATATCAACGCGTCCACGATACCTCTCGGGCATTTCCAGCGGGCCAAAGGGATACTGTACCGTGATCGGGCGATTAAAGAGCGTGCGCAAGATCTCGGGCAACAATGGCCAGTTGTAGCGCGGCACGATCAGCCTCCCATCCAGACGGTGACCAGAATCTGCACCAGGGCAAGAGGGGCGAGCACCCGCCAGCCCAACCTGGCCAGTTGATCAATGCGCAGGCGCGCGTACAGCACGCTGAATGTCGAGAGCAGCACCAGAATCGTCAATGCCTTGAGTCCAAAGATTACCGGCGCCAGAGGCGGCGGCACAGCCAGAAAAATCGCCTTGGAGCCGCCCAGGAAGAGATTGACCAGTAAAAAGATACCCACCACCGTCTGCATGCTCATCGCCAGGTGCCACAGAGCGAGCTTGCGACCGCTGAACTCGGTCAGCGCGCCGGCCACCACCTCGGATTTTGCCTTGGGGATGTCGAGCGGATCCCGCTTGAGCTTGCCGATCAGGCCGACGAGGGCCAGGATAAAGCCGAGGGGGAGCGTAAAGAGCCCCCACGTCAGCTGTCGGGCCGAGATCTCGGCGATGGACCAGGAGCTGTTGAGGATCGCCGGGGTGCTGAGGGCCATCAAGAAGGGCACCTCGTAGGAAAAGTATTGCAGCAGTGAACGGTTGCCGCCCAGAACGGAATAGACGCCTACCGTGACCCAACCGGCCAAAAAGTAGGCCAGGGCAGGAATACTGAGCAGAAACAACACCACGATCAGATCGCCCTCGAAGGATGCCGCGACGCGCCCACCCACCGGCACGTACAGTGCGGCAGTGAGCACAGACGCCAGCGAGACCATAGGCAGCACGGCAGCAACGGTCTCGTTCGCACCGGTGGGCAGGATGTCTTCCTTCGCCAGTAGCTTGATCAGATCGGCCAGCGGCTGGAACCACGGCGGGCCGACGCGCCCCTGCATGCGCGCGATTACCCGGCGATCCAACCAATCGAACGCCAGTGCGCACGTGGACAAGAACGCCAGCCCCGGAAAGACCAGCAGTGCAAACAGAGACCCTAGCAAATCATTCATCCACGTCACTCACCTAATCTGCAATTCGCTCATCGGTCCGCACACGCAATACACAGATCCACTCCAGACAGGACCACCGGCACATCGGCCATGGTGGCGCCGCGCAGTTGATCGGGCAGGGTGATGAGGGCGGTCATAGTGGGGGTGCGGATCTTGAGCCGCGCCGGTTTATCGCTGTCATCGCTGCGAATATAGTAGATCACCTCACCGCGCGGGGCCTCGGACCGACTGACGACCTCCCCCTCGGGCACACGTCGCTTGGCCGTGACCGAGGTCGGGCCGTCGGGCAACTGGGCGATGATCTGGCGGCAGAGGTGGAGGCTCTCGCGCGTCTCTCGCACGCGCACTAACGTGCGGGCCCACACGTCGCCGGCCGGATGGGTGATGACCTTGAACTCGAGCCGGTCGTAGGGCGGGCGCGGTAGGTCGCGCCGCAGATCGATGTCAACGCCCGAGGCGCGCGCCACCGGCCCGACCACACAGTAGCGGCGCACCTGTTCGGGCGAAAGGATCCCCACCCCCTGTGTGCGCGCCATAAGTGTCGGTTCGTACTCGATCAGCTCCAACGCCCGCTCGACCTGTTGCTCCAACACGTCAAAGCGTGTCAGGATCGAGCGCGCATGCTCCTCGTCCAGATCGATCCGCACGCCGCCGACGACGTTGACCGCGTGCGAGACCCGTCCACCGGAGAGTTCTTCCATGATGTCGAGCACGATCTCGCGATCCCGCCAGGCGTACATAAAGATGGTGTCAAAGCCCATGTTCTTGGACAGCACGCCCAACCAGAGCAGGTGGCTGTGGATGCGCTCCATCTCGCACATCAAGGCGCGCAGGTACAGCCCGCGCGGCGGCACCTCCAGCCCCGATAGCGCCTCGACACCCTGGCAGTAGGTGGTGGTGTGGACGTGAGAGCAGATCCCACAGACCCGTTCGATGAGCGGGATGTTCTGGACGTAGGTCCGTTCCTGGCACAGCCGCTCGATGCCGCGATGGACGTACCCCAGACGCAGGACGCTCTCCATCACCTCCTCGCCCTCGACCGTGAGCAGGAACGACAGCGGCTCTTTGAGCAGCGGGTGCTGCGGCCCGATCGGAATCGTTACTCTGGTCATACGGCCTCCGTCTGTTTGCGCAGCGGCGCCCCCTCATCCCAATCGTCCGGCAGAAGCATCGGACGGGGGTCAGGGTGGCCCTCCACCATCACGTCAAGCATCTCGATGATCTCGCGTTCGTAAAACGCCGCGCCGGGGATCAAGTCGGTCACGCTGGCGACGTGGAGCGCGTCGTAGGGTAATACGATGCGCAGCGTCAGCCCACGGCGATCCCAAAAATGATACAGTATCTCCACTGCCTCGCCGGTGTCAATCCCGGTGATGGTCGAGAGGTGATAGAGATCGAACCGCTCGTGCAGCAACTCGATCGCTGTCCGCAGCGCTCCGACCGGCAGGGTGACGAACGTGTCGTCAATGGACACCGCCCGCGCCGCCACATCGCAATCGGGGAAGGCCGCCTGCAGCGCTTGGACCACCGCAGCGACGTCCATTACCCGGCCCCACTCTGCACCAGCGCCACCACGAGGGCAGCGAGCACTACCAACACAGTGATCAATACCGTCAGCCAGTTTGCTATTCGGTGTCGCATAGTCTCCTCCCCTTAAGCCAGATCGAACCGTTCCATATGAATCGCGCGCAGCGGCACGTCGAGCTTGAGCAGCGCGGCCTCGACCGCGTTCATCATCGGCGGAGGGCCGCAGACGAAAACCGCCTCCACCCGGCGTCTGTCGGCCGGCAGATACCGGTCCAGCATCTCGGCGGTGACGAAACCGACTTCGCCCTCCCAACCCTTGGGCGGCTTTTCCAGCACGTGGACGACGCGCAGGTCGAGATGCTCCTGCAGCAGCTCGAGCTCCTCACGGAACGACACCTCTTCCCAGGTGCGGTTGCCATAGATCAGCAGCAGCGGACGTCCGTCGCCGCGCTCCGCCAGCGTGCGCAGCGTGCTCATGATCGGACTGATCCCGATCCCACCGGCGATCAAGACAATCTCTTGGGCTTTTGCCTGCCGGTCGACGCTGAACGCGCCATAGGGCCCGTCGAGATAGACGTGTTGGCCTGGCTTCAGATCTTTGATGGTAGACGTGAAATCGCCCAACTCCTTGATGGCAAACTCGACCTGCTCCGGGTTCTCGGCGCTGGACGAGAAGGAAAAGGGATGCTCGCGGTCAGAAAAGGCCGAGTTCCAGGCGGTGAGCCAGGCGAATTGACCGGGCTGGAACCGCATTCCCTGGTGGCCCACTGGCCGCAGGGCCAGGCTCCACACAGCGCCGCGCTCCGGGCGCACCTCCACCACCTCGTAAGGGCGACGGCTGATGAGGTAGGGATTGATCACCCGCACGTAGGCCACCAGCAGCACGCAGATGCCGCCATAACCGAGCCAGAGCGCCTGTTTGAACGGCGTGCCGACATATCGGCCCACCAGGTAGATGTGGACCATGACCAGGATCAGAGCGAGGGTCGCCAGGATGCCGTGCCAGATGCGCCAGCGCACGTACTCGATCTTGAGCTGCCGTCGCCAGACCGAGATCACGATCAGCGCGATGAGGACGATGACCGAGGTCACGCCGGCCCGCGCGCGCCACGGGGCAGTAATCAGGTTGAGTAACTGGCGCGTCCCAGGGAATTGGATGAATAGGATGAGCGGGTGGGCCAGCCACAGGGCAAAGGTGACGAGCGAGATGTGATGGTGAAAGTAATAGACCACGTCGCTGCCATAGGGCGACTTGATCGCCGCGATGCGCGCTGTGAGCACAAATTGGAGCGTCGTCATGGCGATACCGACAAAGCCGAGCGCTACCGAGAACTCGCGCCAGAACTCGCGCCCCATCGGTCGCTCACCGAACAGCATCAGGCTCAGCGGCGCCAGCGAGAACACCACATACAGCGCAATCCAGAATATACCCTTGAGTGTGTTGCGAGTCTTCAACTATGCCTCCTTTATTTGATCTGCTCCAACAACTGGGCCAGCCCGTAAATGATCGCTTCAGGCCGGCAAGGACAGCCGGGCAAGTACATGTCCACCGGTACCACCTGATCTACCCCGCCCAGCACGTTGAGTCCGCCCTGAAAGACGCCGCCCGAACAACTACAACTGCCCACCGAGAGCACCCATTTGGGATTCGGCATCTGCTCATAGATACGGCGCAGACGATCCCGCGTCTGGCGCGTGACCGGCCCGGTGCAGAGCAGGATGTCAGCGTGACGCGGCGAGGCCTCGGCCAGGATGCCCAGCCGCTCGACGTCGTAGCGCGGCGTCAACAGGTCGAGGATCTCGATGTCGCAGCCGTTGCAGCCGCCGCTGTTAAAGTGGAGCACCCAGGGCGACTTGCGCCGCGCCCAGCGGATGACGGATTGCAGGCTGCGGATCACAGAATGTCGGCTGCTCATAGCTCGCCCTCCGAGAGAACCAGGACACTGACGCCGATGCCGGTCAGGTAGACCAACGCGATACGGTGCGTCGCCATACCGACGGGCATGGTCGAGACGACCAGCGCCGCCACGTGCAGGATGGCAAACATCAGCGCCAGGCGCAGAAAAGTGTGATAGGAGAGCAGCACGGGCACCGGCATAATGTCCTCCCCACCAGTGTAGGGCAGGTGTTTGCCAGGCTGTTCCTGATCCGATTCCCGGTGGGCCGAGATCGCCGCCAGCTTTCCGCCCACGCGATAGAGACCGTAGGCCAGGAGCAGAAAAACGGCGAACGCCGCCGGCGGGCTGGTGAACACAGATTCCATCATACCCCTTTATTTCCTACATATCTTGCCAGAATACGGCCATCCAGTTTACCCCGGTCAGCCATAGACCCGGGGAGACGCCGATCGCGATGATCAGCGCCGCCGTCACGATCAGCGGCGCCGCCATCCAGGGCGAGACCGCGACACGCGCCGGCGGTCGCCCGTCGCCGGATTGAGGCGCAGTGAACAGCCGGGCGATGAGGGGCAGATAATACCCCAGCGCCAGCAGGCTGTTGAGCAGGAAAATGATCAACCCTACGTAGGCGAGCGGCTCGGCCGGGTGGAGCGCCTGGGCCAGGATGAACCACTTGGACACGAAACCCGCCAGCGGCGGCACACCTGCCAGCCCACCCAGCGCCAGGCTGAAGGTAACCGCGACCAGCGGCAACTGGACGGCCGTCCCGCGCAACTCTTCGACCGTGGTCGTGCCCAGATAAAAGTGACATACGCCCTTGCTGAGGAACGCCGTCGCCTTCATCACTGCGTGGGTCAACAGCAGAAAGAACGCTGCCTGTATTGCATCGGGAACGTCGTACCGCAGCCCGATCCCCAAACTGAACATAATGTAGCCGGTCTGGGCGATGGACGAATAGGCGAGCAGCCGCTTGGTGTTCGTCTGCATCAATGCCAGCGCGTTGCCGAGCGTCATGTTCAGAAACGCCAGCCAGATCAGCATCAGCCCCAGATCGTGGGCTGGCATGCCGAGCCCCAGGTAGATCCGGGGCAGCATGTAGAGCGTGCTCTTGGAGATGACGGATGCCAGCACCGCGCTGATGCTGCTCGGCGCGCGCCCGTAGGCGTCGGGCAGCCAGGTGTGGAGCGGGACGATGGCGCTCTTGAGCCCCAGCCCGACCACGAAGCAGGCGCTCCCGGCTCGCTGCCATGGCCCCAGTTCGGCCCCGCTCAACGGCAGCGTCAGTTGGCCTGTCTCGCGGTAGATGAAAGCGATCCCCATCAACATAATGATGGTGCCGACGCTGCCCATGATCAGGTATTTGAATCCCGCTTCGATGGCGGTGTCGGTGTGACGGCGAAAGGCGACCAGTACGTAGGCGGCGATGCTCATCAACTCGCAGAACATGTAAAAGTTGAACAGGTCGGTCGTCATCACCATGCCCATCATCCCGGCTACCATCAACAGCAGCAATGGGTAATAGGTGGCGTAGCGGGGATCGATGGCGATATATCTTCCAGAGTAGAGAGCAGTGCTCCCACCGATCCCTAACGCGATCGCCACGAGCACCAGCGCCCCTGGATCGGCGCGCAGGAAAGCGCCGGCCGGCGTGATACTTGCTAATACTGGCAGCGCCGTACCATGCAGTGCCGCCGCGCGGCTGCGCGCAAAGAGCGGCAGGAGCAGCACCAGCGCTGCGCCAAAGACCACCGTCGCCAGCGTCGAGAGGAGGGTATTGCTCGCCCGGAACAGGCGCGCCACCAGGTAGAGGGCAAAGGCGCCGCCCGTCAGGCAGACTAGGGGCAGTGCCACCCACACGCCGCCGTTGGTCACAAGCCGCCTCCCAGGATCGACGCTAGTCCGTGCTCGGCCCAGATAAAGAGCGGCGCTGGTAAGAGCCCCTCGATGATCAGCAGGATCATCACCGCCACCGTCGTGATCACCATCGTGCGGGGCAGCTTGCCCACCGTCAGCCCCTCCGGTCGAGCGCCGAAAAAGATGCGCCCCACAAACCAGAGCGCATAGACCACCGTCAGCAACGAGCCGAACAGCGTCGCCACCGCCAGGCCGATGTGTCCAGAGCTAAAGCCACCGGAAAAGATCATCCACTCGCTGTTAAAGATGCCCAGCGGCGGCATGCCGGCGATCCCCAGCGCCCCAATTACCGCGCAGAGGGCCACCAGCGGCATGCGGCCGCCCAGACCGCCCAGCTCGCCGATGCGCCGCCGGTCGGTGGCGCGGATCAACAGCCCCACGACCATGAACAGCAGCGCCTTGACGATGGCGTGGTAGATGACGTGCAACGTCGCGCCGACCACGCCGTCGTGGGTCATTGTCCCCAGCCCAAACATGATATACCCCATCTGGCTGACGCTGGAATAGGCGATGATGCGTTTCACGTCCCGCTCTGCCAGCGCCATCAACGCGCCGTATATCTCGGAGACGATGCCCATCACCATCATCGGCACAGCGAACGGCGCCATCTGCGCCGGCGTAAAGATGCTGAACGGGAAGCGCAAGATGCCATACGTCCCCATGCTCAACATTGCTGCCGCCAGCATGATCGTCACCGGCATTGGCGCCACAGTGTGGGCGTCAGGCAGCCACAGGTGGACGGGAAAGACTGCCATCTTGACGGAAAAACCGATCAAGAACAGGACGATCACCATCGTCATCACCCCCGGCGCCAGCGTCCACTGCCCGGCCCGCAGCACGGCAAAGGCGTCGCTGCCGGTGGCGTCGTAGAGGGCGAGCAGACCGACCAGCACTATGAGCGAGCCGACGTGAGTAAAGATGAAATACTTGAGAGTCACCGGGCCGCGCCGCTCGCCGTCACCCCAGATGAGGATCAGCGCCGCCGAGGCGACGAGCATCAACTCCCAAAAGATGTAGAACAGCACCATGTCGTCGGCCATCGTGGTGCCGGACATGCCCACGCCAAAGATGAGCAGCAAGGCGTAGAAATAGCCGGACCGCTCGTCCACGTGATGGTAGCCCCAACCGTAGATGATGGCGACCAGCGTCACCGCCGCCTCTGTGACCAGGAAGGGCAGCGTCAACCAGTCGGCCTGCAGGTTGAATTCGATGCCCGCCGTGGGAATCCAGGCCATGGACAACATTGGCGCCTGATTATAGTAGAGGGCGGGCAGCAAGGCCAGAGCCGCTGTCAGTGAGATCGCCTCGCTCACTGCCGCGATCCATCCAGCGGCGCGCCCGAGCCGCGCGCTCCACAGAGCCAGCAGCACCGCGGTCAGCAGCGGCGCCCCCAGAATGACCAGCAATAGGATATCATTCAAGTTCATTTTGTCACCTCCTGGGTTGGCCCTCCACAGCTTATACGACAAACACCACGATGGCGAGAATCAGGGCCAGGACGACCCATAACAGGTTCGTGCGCAGCCGGCCCACGTGCCAGCGCCGCAGGTGGTGTCCGCTCTTTAAACTTGCATCCGCAATGGCGACCAGCAAGCCATCGAGTCCCTTACGTTCCGCCGAATGATACAACTGGCTCGCGCTGCCGGTGAGACTGCCGGCGAGTTGATCAATGATGCGTTCCAGCATGCCCAATTCCACCGTATCATACACCGCGGTTGCGCCCGCAAGGACCTTGGTCACAACCTGGCGGAGACCGCGTTCCAGCGCACCCAGCTCCACCGCGTTGTATATCGCAGTCGCACCCGCAACGAGTCGGCTCACGATCTGCCCGAGACCACGTTCCAGCAGGCCAGACTCGACAATACTGTACATCTGCTGTGCCAGTTTGCCGATCGCCATTGTGGGGTTATCGGCGCCAGTCTCCCACGCGCGGGGGATGATACGGGGCGGAGAAGGTACGCCCAGACCCTCTGCAAGACGCGGCGCGTACCACAGCAACAAACGGAGCGGGGTGAACGCCATCAACGCCCACCAGGCCGCTCTTCCGACCCCGGCGGCCAGGCAAACCACCAGGCCTCCCAAAGCCGCCATAGCATAAACCGGCGTCGTTTTTGCGACAGGCTGCTGCAACAGCAGCAAAACCGACGCAATCATGCTGCCGACTCCCAAGATCATGACGGCGATCCGCAGCGGACTATGCAGCGCCAGCAGCGGAGTCACGCGATAGAGCAGGTAGAGTCCCAGGTTAGGCATCAGTGTGGCATACAGCCACGTGTCGGTGAGCCGCGCCAGTTCACGCCCGACCTGCACCCAGACGTGAAAAGGCCACAACCCGATCTTGACGATGACGGCGAGCAGCAGCCCTGCTACGACCCAGGCGTGCGTCACGCCGTCGAGCGCCTGGCCCGCTGCCAGCGCCGGGCCGATCTCGAGGGTGCCGCTGGCGTTCTTGAGCAGCAGGATCGCGGTGAGCAGGCCGGCGTCGGCGAGGCGCATCAGCAGGTAGACAAAAATCGCGCGCTGCATACCCTCCCGCCCGCGCATTTCGATCAGTGCGGCCAGCGCGATGCACAGCCCGACCACCTCCAGCGCCACGTAGCGAGCCAAAAAATGCCCGGCCAGAAAGGCCAGGTTGGCAAAAGAGAGCGCGCACAGAACGATCGCCCCCATCAGCCAGGGCCGCTCGACGTCATCGCAGGCGGTGATCATCGCCATAAACAAGGCTGCGGCCGCAGCGACCGTAGTCATCACGGCCGCTAGCAGTCCCGATTGGTCGAGGCTGAGCGCCATCGGGCCGCTGCCCGGCAGCCACGTCACGACCGTCGTCAGCGGCTGGCCGGCAAAGGGGAGCAGCGCCGCCAGCCCCGCCGCCGTGAGTGCCGTCACCACTAGCATGGTGCGGCAAACTCTGCCCGTAGAGAGACGCCCCCGCGCGACCAGCATCCCCACCCCACCCGCCAACGGCGCCAGCATCAGCGCATAAACCAGACCGTCCACACCTATCCCCACAGCCGTTTGAGCTCGTCCACGTCGCCGGAAGGGTAATGGCGAAAGATGTTGACGATCAGCGCCAGCGCCACCGCGATCACCACCGCCTCCACGATCAGGGCCGAGATCACCATCGTCTGCGCAAAGTTCACGTCACCGCTCAGGTGCCCGGCCTGGATCAGTCCCAGCGTCACGCCCTGCAGCATGATCTTGACGCCGATGACTTGTTTGATCACATTGCGGCGGGTGAGCAGGCAAAAGAGCCCGATGATGAACAGGGCAATGCTCAAGAAGGTGTTCAGACCATCCAGCCAGGGGGTCATAGCCAGTTGCATAGATCATCCTCCTCATCCCTTTCGTGTGGCAGCACGGCGGCGACGCCCAGCGCGCCGGCAAAGAGCAGCCCGACCTGCACCGCCAGGTCGAGGGTACGGTATGACCAGAACCAGGCGCGAAAGCCGCCGTCGTCACTCCCTGTATCCTCTGTGGTCACGTCGAGACCGCGCTGCACCAGCACCCCACCGGTCAACAGCGCCGTGATGACGACGATCACCAGGAGCTGGTTACGATTCATCCTGTTCCCTCCCCATCGACTCGGCCAGGCTGATGGCAACAATAAAGAGGACGCTGATCAACCCGGCGCCGACGCTCAACTCGAAACCACCGGCATAGGGGGCACCGAGCAGGTAGAACAGGAGCGCCAGTGCTGCGCTGCCTATCCCCAGCGCGACGGCAGCACGCAACAGATTCTCGATGTAGACCGCCGCCCACGCGCCACCCAACACGCAGAGCGCCAGCACGACGTAAGCCAGCGTCATCATAGAAACCTCCTCATGTTCAGACCGTCGGCACCAGGCAATGAGACAACCACCCATCGCCCAAGCGCTTGGCGCTTTACTCATCCTAACGCCCGATCGTCAGCATTCAGGGGAGAAATCGGAAACCAGATTTTGGGCGTTCTTTCAGCCAAATGGAGTCCGTTACGAGGGCTTTTCGCCAGCCCAGGCGATCACCGGGCGAAACAGCCTGGTTACCTTCCCTCGATGAACGGCTACGATTGAGCAAACAAGAACGAACGTACCGGCCGAGAGGTCGGTACTGACAGAAATCCTATATCCATCCCTTGATAACGGGATGGGGATACCTCTCGGATTATCGAGACCTGTTCGATAAATTATACCCGGAAGCGTTCACTTTGTCCAACCGTATCTGCCAGGAGGGAGGGCATGCAGATCGAGTAGACTGCTGACCGGACAGAAACACAGCCGGCAAAAAGAGCGCTCACGTTCTCCATGCTCGATCCGGGCAATGCGATCAGCCAGCTATCACGCTGGTCGGGACAACTTGTCAAGTAAGAACCTCTCGACTATAATCTGCACAAGAGAAAATATCAATCGAACCATCCTGCCGGGCTCACCTGATCCGCATCCTTCCGAGCCCCCCATTACCGAAGGAGGAAGCAGCATGTCCCACGATTGTCAATCGCTGACCAAGTTGCCGGCGCTATCGGGAGGCAAAGAATGCGGGTGGCTCGAGCATGTCCCACGATTGTCAATCGCTGACCAAGTTGCCCGCTCTCACTCTTGTTCTGATCGTAACGATGTTGGCGCTAGCACGCCCTCCGGCCCAGGCGGCGCCCACCGCCGACCCCTTCGATCCCACCCAGCTCAGCTACGGCCTGTACTGGTTCGGGCTGAACGGCACTAACCAGAAATTCGCCCCCGGTGAGACGAATCCCTACTTCGATCCCGCCAAACCGACCCTCATCTTTGCCCACGGCTGGCAGCCGCTCATTTCCAACGAGCTGCCTGATTTCGATTTCGACGGCACCGACACCGCCGCCGGGTGGCTCGACGCCGGTTGGAACGTGGGCATCTTTGTGTGGAACCAGTTCTCCGACGAGACGACCGGCGTGACTGGTGCATGGTTCGGTGACGGCCCGCCGCCGCAGGGCGTGCTCGACGCCGAGGCCAAGATCTGGAGCGCCAACGGCCCCAAGGGGATGCGCTGGCGCGATTGGAGCAAAAATCCGCTGCTGCCGCCAGACTATGGCTACAGCACCCCGCCGGCCGGCACGCCCAGCGCGGGCGAGTTGTTCTACCAGACCTACATCGCCGCGCTGGAAGGCTACACCGGTACCATCCGCATCACCGGGCACTCGCTGGGCAACCAGATGGCGGTCCGGCTGACCCAACTGGTGGACGAGGGCATCGCCGCCGGCGAGGTGGCCGAAGACCTGCGCCCCACGCGGGTGGCGCTCCTCGATCCCTACTGGTCGCCGGACGCCCGCGCCGACATACCCGACGGCGACGCGGCGGGTCGGAAAACCGGCGACGTCGTGCGCGGCTACATCGCCGAGCTGACCGCCAGCGGCGTGCTGTTCGAGTGGTACTGGTCGTCCACCTGGACCACGCCGCCCCAGGGCGACGCCAACGACCCCCTCAAGCCGCTGATCTTTTACGCCGAGATGGACCCGGCCTTCGAAACCGATGACCTGGACAAGCATCTGGCCGCCCAGCACCTCTACTTTTGGTCCTACGCATTCGACGGGCCGGTCCCTTGCACCGGCGACGCCTGCCTGGGGATGACCCGCGTGCTGTCCAAGATGAGCGACGAGCAGCTGGCGGCCGTGATGGACGCCGATTGCTATTGGATCCAGGACGGCGGGCAATCCACGAAAACGCCGCAGGACGACACTTACCACTCTGTGTGCGTGTCCGAGTGCGTCCCCCTCACCGAAGCCACAATTAATGGGCCGGTGGGCGAAACCGGCACCCTATACATCAACTTCCAGTACACTTTCGAGGCCGTCACCACCCCCACTACGGCAACGACGCCCATCACCTACACCTGGACGCCCACGCCGACCAGCGGTCAGGGCGCGGGTAGCGCCGTCTACACCTGGGCGACCAGCGGAACCCAGACCATCACG
>OMKS01001437.1_pt1 | contig 21096 bp, 21 predicted proteins | sample 1674721 | NCBI WGS metagenome assembly OMKS01 (sample SAMN06264996, study PRJEB25208) | sediment metagenome | isolation source: hot spring sediment | place: USA: California | collected 2014-09-02
CTTTTGGCTTGGGCTCGTCCGGGATAGGAAAGTTTGTGAAAACAGAGGATGGATGGTGATAAATAGGATGGTAGAGCGTGATCGCCAGGACTCACAACTGGCAATGCTGATTGAAGACATTGACGATTATAAACGGCCGCAGCGGGGCGACGTTCTAGAGGCGACCATTCTTGATGTGGGCGAGAATGATATCGTGGTCGGCTTGGGCGGCAAACGAGATGGAATCATCTTGCCGAAGGACCTGGATCTGCTCGACGAGGCATATCGTGAGGGTTTGGAGGTCGGGGATCGAGTTCCCGTGGCGGTGATGAAGACGTGGGGCCGCCGGGATGGCATTGTGGTCTCGTTGAATCGAGGGCTGCAACAACAGGATTGGTTGCGAGCAAAGGAACTCTTGGAGAGCGGTGACGTGATCGAAGCGGAAGTCACCGGCCAAAACCGAGGCGGCATTCTCGTCTCCTTTGGCGGCTTGCAGGGCTTTGTTCCGAACTCTCACCTGACCGAGGTGCCCCGGGGCGTGCGCGGACAGCGCCTTCGAGAAGCCAAGGAAGCGTTGCTTGGGCAGACACTCTCGTTGACAGTGATCGAGGTGAACCAGCGCCGTCGTCGCTTGGTATTATCGGAGCGGGCTGCGAAGCGTCGCAAGCGGGAAGAGCTTGTAGAGACGCTGACGGAAGGGGATGTGCGGACCGGTGTAGTGCGTAACCTGGTTGACTTTGGCGCGTTCGTGGATCTTGGCGGCGTTGATGGCCTCATTCATATCTCGGAGTTGGATTGGCGACACGTGAATCATCCCAGCGAGGTCTTGAACGTGGGCGATGAGGTCGAGGTTTACGTCTTGAGCGTCGACCGCGAGCGTGAGCGGATCGGCTTGAGCCGCAAGCGAATGTTGCCTGATCCCTGGCCCCAGGTGGTCGAGGAATTAGATTCAGGTGATGTGGTTGAAGGCACTGTGACCGGTGTGCTCGATTTTGGCGCTTTCGTGGACATCGGTCAGGGCATTGAAGGGCTGGTGCACGTTTCGGAGATGCCCCAAGGTAAAGATACTCGCGCCGAACTGAAGCCAGGCCAGCAGGTTGAGGTCTTTATTCTGGGGATTGATGAGCGGCAACATCAAATTGCGCTCAGTCTCTCGAGGGCAGAGTCGGCTCAGGAGTCGGCCCAAGATCCTGAGGTTGATCAAGCGCCCGAAGGTGTGTCTTAAAGGTTTGTGGACAGTGATCTTGCGTCCCGCTGGTGCGCGTGACAAACCGCGTAGCGGGCAACCTCGTGTGTCTAAGCTGGAGTTTTCCACTTAAGAATTTGGGGTATCTTCTCAATAAGTTGGGGAGCTGTGGCCGGTCTCCCGACCGAGCCACAGCGGGCACGGTCAGGAGACCGGCCCGAGCGAGTTTGTCCCGGTTTATTGAGATGATACAATTTGGGTTCTTTGGGATTTCGCATGGTAGCGGCGAAAGATTAGCCACGAATTGCACGAATTAACACGAAAAACCCAAAATTAGTGACAATTCGTGTAATTCGTGGCGAAAAGTTGACCACTTGCTAAGCCAACCAGGCGAACTACCAGAGAGCCAGAATTTGGAAGCCTTCAGCCGAGTATCTCAGAGACAACGTTGATTTGCTGGCGTGTCAAAATCCGCTGTACAATGCGCTTTGTGAGATTTCCGAATTCTAATAACGATCCATTGGAAAACACCAGGTCTAAACCTCTTTGGATCTGCTTCGTTTCCTATAGACCTAGCGTTTGTACATCCTGTGAAACTGTTGTATAGTAGAAAGGTAAAACCATGAAAGTGACGCCCTCAGTAAAACGCATTTGTCCGAAGTGTAAAATTGTCAAGCGTAATGGCGTTGTCTACGTGATTTGCGAAAACCCCAAGCATAAACAGCGACAGGGCTAGTAGCTGACAAAGTTCGTAAGGAGGTGAATAGAGTGCCGAGAATTGCAGGGATCGATCTTCCTCGTAGCAAGCGGGTTGAAATTGGCTTGACCTATATCTATGGCATTGGTCGTTCCAGGAGCAACGAAATCCTTTCGAGCACGAGAATTGATCCAGATAAGCGGGTCGAGAATTTGAATGAGGCTGAGGTTACCCGTCTACGCGAGTTTATCGATAAAAACTATCGGGTGGAGGGAGACTTGCGGCGAATGGTCGCGCAGAACATCCGCCGCTTGAAGGATATCAATTGTTACCGGGGCATACGCCATCGCCGCAATCTACCGGTGCGGGGCCAACGAACCAAGACGAATGCGCGGACCCGCAAAGGGCCGCGCAAGACGGTAGCCGGTCGTGGACGTAGGCGTGGTTTGAAGAAGAAATAGTGAGGATAATATAACTCTGGTGATGGTAGAACATAAATTGCAAGAATTAGATACAATTCAGTGGCTGTTGGATGAGGCCGAGGAACAGGGCTACCTGACGACAGAGCAGATCAAGGAAGTCTTCCCCGAAGCTGAGGAAAACATCGAACAGTTGGAGGCATTTTTCATTCTCCTTCAAGACCGGGGCATAGAGATTTACTATGATGAGGAGGAGGAAGCGGAGGAGGAGGATGAAGATGGAGATGAGGAATTGGTCGCCGGGATAGCAGGTGAAGCCAGGGTGGTCAATCTAAGCGGTATCCCTATCGACGACTCGATCAGTTTGTACTTCAATGAAATGAGCCACGTCCCCCTGCTTTCCTATGAAGAGGAAGTGGCGCTGGCAAAACAGATGGAGCGTGCTAGAGAAGCGCAAGTCCAGTTGTCGAATAATAGCCACGGCGAGGATGAGAAAGCCGAGTTAGAACGCCTGATCGATCTGGGAGAGCAAGCGCGCCAGCATCTCATCAAGGCGAACACGCGGCTCGTGGTGAGCATCGCCAAAAAGTACAGGGGGAATGGGTTGTCTTTCCTCGACCTCATCCAGGCCGGCAATTTGGGCCTCATCAAGGCGGTCGATAAGTTCGACTACAAACGGGGAAATAAGTTCGGTACATTTGCCACCTGGTGGATTCGTCAATCGGTCACGCGATCTCTGGCTCAGCAAGGGCGGACCATTCGCATTCCTGTCCATATGAGCGATCGCATCAGGAAGCTATACCAGGCGGTTCAGAGATTGGAGCAAAACCTGGGACGTCGTCCCACGCCATTGGAGATCTCTGAGGAGACTGGGTTGGATACCCATGACGTGCGTTGGATGTTGCAGGTGTCGCAACGTCCCCTTTCCTTGGATAAACCGATTGGCGATGAGGAGGAGGCGAGCGAACTGGGGAGTTTCATCGAAGACCAGACGGCTCCTTCCCCGTCTCAAACCGCCGAACACGACCTGCTGCGCGAGGATCTGGAAAGGATGCTGAGGTCGCTGACGCCGCGAGAGGTTCGCGTGTTGCGCATGCGGTTTGGACTGGGCGGCGATACGGATCATACGTTGAAAGAGGTGGGTGACAAGCTCGGTGTGACCAGAGAGCGTGTTCGTCAGATCGAGCGTCAAGCGTTGAGAAAGTTGCGCCATCCTCGTCACAGACGTCAGTTGCGAAGTTATCTCTAATAGATGTGGGACTTACAATCTCGATTGTTGGTGATATGGAGGCCAGTGTTTTGAATTTCCGTTATTTCATTTTAGGTTTGCTGGCTGAACAGCCAATGTCCGGGTACGACATCAAGCTTTTTCTCAAAAGCCTGGATTGGTTGATCGCTAGTCCCAGTTTTGGAAGCGTTTATCCCACGTTGCACAGCTTGTTGGAGGATGCTTTGGTGACGGTGGACGTCGTCGAAAATGATGACAAACCTGCACGGAAGGTCTATACGATTACCGAGGCGGGTAGGCAGGCGTTACGAGCGTGGATCGGTCAGCCGCTTGAGTGCGACATTTCCTTGAAAACATTTTTGATGCGCTTGATGTTGGCCGGTAACTTGTCGCGGGATGAATTAGTGACCTATTTGCAGAAGAGACGTTCCCAGGTCAAGGTCCACCTGGATGCGCTGGAGAAGATCGCCGGGGAACACGACGAGGCGGTGGGGTTGGGAAAACGTCTGGCATTTGATTTCGGCCTGACTGCCGCGACGACCGAGATTCACTGGTTGACCCAAACGTTAGAAGGATTGTCTTGATTGATAAAAGGAGGTGTTCGATATGCCCAAGATGAAGACACATAAGTCGACGTCTAAACGATTCAAGGTGACAGGTCGAGGGAAGTTGCGTCGCTTGAAAAATCGACGCAGCCACTTGCGCCGCAAGAAGTCGAAGCGTGTGCTACGCTCTTTCGATAAGGACATGCCGGTCGCCCGGCCCGACCGACAACGGATCCGCCGTCTATTGGGATTGAAGCAACCCAAATCGTAGTTGGCGCATGACCCCATCCAATTATCTCGACCTACTCCACAATCACATCGATATCACCCAGGTGCCCTTCAGCGATCGCGGTTCCCGGTTGTTGGTCTTCCGTGACCCGGAGCAGAGTCATTTGTTTGTCAAATTGGCCGAAAGGCTGACCGCGCTCCAACCGGGGATCGATGCTTACCGGCAGCGGCAACCCTTTGTCTGTGATCTTTGCTTGATCGACGGGGCGGGAGAGGTGCTTGATTTTGACGTGGTGACCTATCCCCACGTCGTGTATTTTCACACCCGTCTGGGTGATTTCGGGTTGGTTTTTCAGGACAATTGCACACTCGCTTTCGGCCTGCCCCCAGGGGTGCAAGCCGGATTGCGCTTTCACGTCCTGCCCCAGTTCTGGGAGCAAACAGAGTACGGCGGGATGTTCAAGGGGATTCGCAATCTGGCATATGCCGCTGACGTGCCAGTGATGCGCAATCAGATTACGCCGAAAGAGGGCGGTTATACCGTCGAGATCGTCGTCCAGGCGGAAGATGACAGTACGATTGCGCTGGCTGTCCAGGAACGTGTGGATTTGACATTGGATGTGGCGCCATTTTCCGCCTCGTGCACCGCCTCCAAGGCCCGCTGGCAGGATTGGTTCGACCGGGCGCCTGACGTGGACGAACGGTATTGCCCGACGTATGCCTTCGCTTGGTGGGTGATGGGGAATAACCTCATCAGTCCCCAGGGGCGGGTGGCTTACGAGGCGATGACGCCCTCCAAGATCGAGTATGTGGGATTGTGGCTGTGGGATAGCGCCATGCACGCCCTGGCCTATCGCCACGTCGACGCCGAACTGGCCCGCAATCAGATTCGCGCGATGTTGGCCTGCCAACTTCCCAACGGGATGCTTCCAGACGCGGTCTACGACGAAGGCGTGATCACCGAGATCGAGCACCCCATCTACGCCAAGGTCACCAAACCCCCGATCCTGGCCTGGGCGACCCTGAAGCTGCACGAGACTGCCCCGGATTTGGCGTTTTTACAGGAAGTTTATGTACCGTTGGTGCGGTGGAACGCCTGGTGGTTCAGCATGAACGATGACGACGTCGATGGGCTGGCGCAGTACAATCACCCCTATTCCTCGGGCCTGGACGATAGCCCATTGTGGGATTATGGCATGCCGGTCGAGTCGCCCGATTTGAACACCTACCTGTGCGTGCAGATGGGTTCGCTGGCGGAAATCGCCGAGGCGCTGGGGATGGAGGCCGAGGGCGCGATGTGGCGCAGGCGGGCTGCGGCTATCGTTGGGCGGATGATCGAGGGGTTTTGGGATGAAGAAGCGGGTCTCTTTCGCGCATGTACCATGCAGGATAATCAGCCCATCCCTGTAGAGACACCCTTCAACCTGTATCCGTTGTGGACGGGGCAGCTGCCCGATGACATCCGCCAGCGGCTTATCGAGCATTTGACCAATCCCGATGAATTCTGGGGTGAATATATTTTGCCGACCGTGGCCCGCAACGATCCCCATTATGACCCCCAGACGATGTGGCGGGGACCGGTGTGGGTGAACATCAATTACTTCTTCATCGAGGCCCTGGATCAGATCGGAGAGCACGAATTGGCCCGCACGTTGCGTGATAAAACGTTGGAACTGGTGATGGAACATCCCGGGATCCACGAATACTACGACGCCGAGACCGGGGAACCGCCGGAGACAGCAGCCAGAACGTTTGGTTGGACCGCTGCAGTTTTCATCGACTTGGCAATTCAGGCCAGTCGGGAGGAGGAAGAGGGCGGATGAAGCATGTGGCGAGCGATGATGTCCCTTCAAGAGATCGGGAAGTCGATCCTGAGTGTAGAGAGACGTGGCTGACCGATTTTTTTGCTGACCGGGCGTTGGTCATCGCGGCCAACCGGGGAGCGGTGACGTTGCAGCAAGCTCCCGGGGGCGAATTGCTATTCGAGTATGGCGAAGGAGGGCTGGTCAAGGCGCTCCTGGGGCTGTGCAGGAGCGCGGACCTCGCCTGGGTCGCGTGTGCGTTGACGGAGGCGGATGCAGCCTGGGGGGCGGGTCAGGTGGAGATGGACGATGGCACCAGTATGCGGCTCCGTTTCGTCGTTCCGCCGCCTGAAGCTTACGATGGCTATTACAACGTGATCGCCAATCCGCTGCTGTGGTTCTTGCAACACACGATGTGGAACCTGCCGGTAGCGCCCGTCATCGACCGTGCCACGTGGGATGCATGGGAGGAGGGATACGTAACGGTCAATCGTCTCTTTGCCGAAGCTATCGCCAAACAGATCCAGGCGCGATCTCGCCCGACCTTGGTGATGTTGCAGGATTATCATCTCTATTTGACCGCTCACTTCCTGCAGGAACAGTTTCCGGAGGGCGAGCGACCGACGACGTTACACTTCATCCACATCCCCTGGCCTGGTCCGGAATACTGGCGTATTTTGCCCCCGACGATGCGCCAATCTGTCCTGGAGGGCCTGTGCCGGGTGGATCTGTTGGGGTTGCAAACGAGAGAGGATAGCCTGAATTTCCTTCGCACGTGTGAATTGCACCTGCCACGGGCGCAGGTCAACTTCAAGCGAGGGCGGGTGTGGTGCGACAATCACGCGACCTATGTGCAGGATTTCCCCATTTCAATTGACGTGGAGGCGTTGCGAGCGTTGGCCGAATCAACCCAGGTGGCCGAGTACCGGCAGGAGATTCATGAGTTCGTGGAGGGTCGACGTTTGATCCTGCGCGTCGATCGAATCGAACCCAGCAAGAACATCGTGCGCGGCTTCCAGGCCTTTGAGGAGATGCTGGAACTCTACCCGGAACATCGGGGGGAGGTCAAGTTCCTGGCATTGATGGTCCCCTCCCGGTTGGGTGTGGATGAGTATCAGGATTATATGGAGGTCTTGATGGCCGCCGCCGGACGGGTCAACGCCCGCTTTGGCACCAGTGACTGGGAACCGATCCGGGTGCTCGTGGGCGAGAACTATCCCCGCGCTGTAGCGGCTTTGCAGCTGTATGACGTGTTGCTGGTGAACGCCATCGCCGATGGGATGAACTTGGTGGCGAAAGAGGGGCCGATCGTCAACCAACGTGCCGGTGCGCTGGTCCTATCGGAACGGGCCGGGGCGCACCAACAGCTCGAGCCAGGCGTGCTGACCATCTCGCCGTGTGACGTGTATGCGACGGCCGAGGCGCTTCACCAGGCATTGGTGATGCCGGAGGACGAGCGACAGGAGCGGGCGGCGCGTTTGCGCTGGTTGATCCAGCGGGAGGATATCAACGATTGGCTCTATCGCCAACTCAAAGCGCTTGATGCCCTCAATTTGTAAGCCAGGATCTGGCCCAGATCCTGGCCCAGATTAGGGCTTTGTTTAAGGGGTGAGTCAATGGAGACGGCGATATTGCATTACACCGCGCCGCCCGTCGTCGGCGGCGTGGAATCGGTCATTCAAAATCACACGCGGGCATTTGTCCAGGCCGGGTACCCAGTTACCGTCATAGCCGGGCGGGGCGAGGAAGAGGCCCTGGCGCCGCCAGCAAATTTCATATCCATTCCCCAGATCGATTCCCAACATGCCCAGGTTTCCGAGCTAAGCGCCACGCTATCCGAGGGGCAGATCCCGGACCAGTTCCACGACCTCGCGCGGCAGTTGGAGAAGACGTTGGCTCCTCTGTTGAGTCGTTTCGATCACCTCATTGTCCACAACGTGCTCACCAAGCGCTTTAATCTCCCCCTGACAGTGGCCTTACACCAGTTACTCGAGCAGGGCGTGATTCGGCATTGCATCGCCTGGTGTCACGATTTTGGCTGGGCCAGCGAGCGCTCCCGTTCTAAATTGTATCCGCGCCATCCCTGGGATTTGTTGCGCACGCGCCGGTCCGACGTGACGTACGTCGTCGTCTCCCGGCGGCGGCAACAGGCGCTGGCGACCCTCTTCGATTGTCCGTCGGACGACATTCACGTGGTCTATAACGGCGTGAGTCCTCAGAGACTGTGGGCGCTTTCCGACGAGGGGCGCGCCCTGGTGGATCGGCTCGATCTGCTGGATAGCGACCTGATCGTGTTGATGCCGGTGCGCGTGACCCAGGCGAAGAACATTGAGTACGCGCTCCGCGTCGTCGCGGCCTTGAAGGCGCACGGTTGCCGTCCCAAATTGGTCCTGACCGGCCCGCCAGACCCCCACAGCGCCGAGAGCATGGCCTATTTTCAATCGTTACAGGCGTTGCGGCGGGAACTCGAGGTGGAGGGTGAGATGCGTTTCGTTTTCGAATCGGGACCAGAGCCCGGGGAACCATACACCATTGATGACCGGGTCGTCGGCGATCTATACCGCGTCGCTGACGTGATGTTTATGCCCAGCCACCGTGAAGGGTTCGGGATGCCGGTCCTGGAGGCCGGGCTGGTGGGTATGCCGGTGCTATGTACCGGGGTGCCGGCGGCCGAGGAGATCGGCGCCTCTGACGTGGCGATTTTTGATCCCCAGGACGCTCCGGCGCAGACGGCGGCGTTGCTGTTGGAGCGCGTGGAGAGGAGTGCGACCTCTCGCTTTCGGCGTCGTGTGCGACGGGCGTATACTTGGCAAGCGATTTTTCGGCGAGAGATCGAGCCTCTATTGCGGGAAGGGATTTCTCGATGAACCATCCTCTGGCGGAGATTGAGGCGCGCTTGAGACAGGCCGAGCGTTTACGCCTGTTCCTGGATTACGACGGCACCCTGGCCGATCTTGCGCCTACGCCAGATCACGTCGAGCCAGACCCCGCCGTCGTGACGTTGATCGAACGCCTGGCGAGAGCGTCCTCGATTCGAGTGGCCATCATCAGTGGGCGCCGCCTGGCGCACGTGGAGAGATTGGTGCCGGTCGATGGCATCCTGTTGGCCGGTACGTACGGGGTCGAGTTGCGCATGCCGACCGGTCAGCGGGTCGAGCGAGTCGCCTACGGTGCGATCAGACCTCACCTGGAGCGGATCAAGCCGCGCTGGGAGCGCCTGATCGAGGGGCGAGAGGGGTTCTTCCTCGAGGACAAGGATTGGTCCCTGGCCCTTCACGCCCGATATGCTGGCGATGACGAGGCGGGGGAGACCTTGGACGCGGCCCGAAATGTGCTCGAAGCGTTTTCGTTGCCCCCGGGCACATTCCGGGTGCTGGGCGGGCACAAGTTCCTGGAGGTGGGGCCTAAGCTGGCCCACAAAGGGAAGACGGTGGCCTATTTGTTGGATCGAGACCCACTGCTTGGCGCTGTAGCCCTTTACCTGGGAGATGACGATAAAGACGAGGAGGCCTTTGGCGTGGTCCAGGATCGCGGAGGATGGGCTATCCTGGTCTCGGATTCAGATCGCTCGACCAGCGCCGATGCTCGCCTGGGATCGCCCCAGGCCGTGCGGCGATGCTTGGGTGGGTTACTCTCCTCATTCTCATCGCCGGAATTATCCCCGCTGCCGATACGGCATAGTTAGCGATCACGGTGTTTCGCGGAGGATCGCCCTGCCAACCAACCGGTCGAAAAGGCGGCCTGCAGGTTATAGCCCCCGGTGTCGGCGTCCACATCCAGCACCTCACCGGCGAAGTACAGCCCCTGGACCAACTTGGAGGCCATCGTGCGAGGTTCGATCTCGGTTGTCTCCACGCCGCCGGCGGTGACGATCGCCTCGGCGAAGGGCCGGCGCCCGGTCACCCGCAGACGAAAGTCCTTTAGCCAGGCCCGCAGCCGATCCCGTTCTTCCGACGTGATCTGGTGGGCGACTTTGTAGGGCGAGATGGAAACCAGATCGGCGCAGACGGGGATCAGCTTGCTGGGCAGCATATCCTTGAGGATGTTGCGGAACTGCCGCTTGCCGTGGGCGTCGAAATCGCGCAGGATCCGGGCGTCCAGCGTCTCCTCGTCCAGCGCGGGCTTGAGGTCGATGGAGATCTCTACCCGCTGCTCCCGTTGCAGAGCGTCCACGACCTGGCGGCTCAGGGTGAGGATAATGGGGCCAGAGACCCCGAAATGGGTGAACAGCATCTCGCCAAATTGCTCGTCCCGTTCTGTGTCTGCGATCAATAGCCGGACGTTCACGTTGCGCAGGCTGAGCCCCTGCAACCGGGGCGCCACGTCACCGGCCGTCTCCAGCGGCACCAGGGCTGGGCGAATCGGCACGATCGTGTGTCCCACCGACTCGGCCAGGCGATAGCCATCGCCCGTCGAGCCGGTGCCGGGATAGGAGGCGCCACCGGTGGCGACGATCACGCTGTCGGCGCGATACGTCCGGTTGGGCGCCGCGCGCACGCCGGTCACGCGCACGCCGCCCGGGCACGCGTTTTCAGTAATGAGGCCTTCGACCGGGGCGCGGGTTTGGATCGTGGCCCCCTGGGCCTGGACCCACTCGATCAGCGCGTCCACCACGTCCTGGGCGTCGCTGCTGGCGGGGAACACGCGCCCGCCTCTCTCGGTCACCGTCGGCACGCTCAGTTGGGCCAAAAAGGCCACCAGGTCCTCGGCAAAGAAGCGGTAAAACGCCTGGCGCAGGAACTGCCCGCTGGGCCCGAAGTGATCGATGAAGGTCTCCATCGGCGCGACGTTGGTCAGGTTGCAGCGTCCCTTGCCCGTGATGCGCAGCTTGTGGGCCGGACAATCCATCTTCTCCAGGAGCAGCGTCCGGGCGCCCATCCCGGCCGCCTGTCCGGCTGCCATCAAGCCGGCCGGACCGCCCCCGACGACGATGACGTCATAGGTTATTCTCTCCCCTGTCATCGACGGTTACCGGTGCGCATGAGCGTTTCCAGGCGCGCCTTCACCTGGGGCCATTCGTCGTCGATGATGCTGTAGAAGACCGAATCCCGGATCACGCCCTCGGGCGTGATGATGTGCTTGCGGTGAACGCCCTCCTTGACGGCGCCCAGCCGCTCGATGGCCCGCATAGAAGGTGCATTCCGCGTATCTGTCTTGAGCTGGACGCGGATACAGCCCCACGTCTCGAACGCGTGACCCAGCAGGAGGTATTTGCACTCGGTGTTGACGCCGGTGCGCTGGTAATCTAGACCATACCAGGTGCCGCCAATCTCAACGCTCCGATGCTGGCGGCGGATGTTCATATAACGTGTGCAACCGATGGCCCGGCCCGACTGGCGGTAAATCACAGCGAAGGGCAGGTCGTTGCCCTGCGCTTGCCGGGCCAGCATATCCTGCACGAAAGCGCGCATCTTCTCCACCGTGTCTATGTTGCCGTAGAGCATGTGGCGCCAGATGCGCTCCTCCAGGCCGACCTTGGCCAGGTCAGGCACGTGGGCATCCGCGAGCGGTTCTAGATGGACGATGTGCCCAGTCAGCGTGACGGGTTGAACGTTCATAGACATATTCTCCATCTAACGGCTCATTTGTTACGCGTTCCCTGTGGTCTAACCAAGTCAGTTTGACGCACCGTTACGGTGTAATCCCGTTGCTCCAGATTGCTGATCCAGTACCGTAGTTCAACCTGGCAAAGGCAAGCGTCCTCACCACCAGCGCGAATCGTCGTATATTCCAGGATGAGTTCGTTCTCACCCTTTATCTCGTAGTCGCCTACCCAATAGTCATCGCTGCAATTGGCGTCGATGGTGACCACACAATAGAGCACATCATCTTCAGTCCACTCTACTTGCGTCACCTGGGTACCCTGGGCCGGACCCGGTTCCTTGCAGCGGGAGAAATCGAGCGTCAGATTCTCTGGCTGCTCTTTCTGCAACGCCCTCGCCGATGCGCCATAGGTATCCAAGTGTAGGGGTCCGATGCTCAAAGACACGTCGCTGCAACCTGTTATCACGACACACAGCATAATAGCAACGACGTATAAGCGCAACCAGTGCAGTAGAGCCAAACTTTTCAACATAAGAGATGCGGTCTTCGATATACGGTTCTTTGGGATTTCGCATGGTAGTGGCGAAAGATTCGCCACGAATCCTTCGACTACGCTCGGGACAGGTTTGCACGAATTAACGCGAAAAACCCAAAGATTAGTGTAACTGATCAGCATACGTGTGCAGAGCGGATCACAATCCGCGCCATTGGCGCGTGGGCCATTGACGGGGTGGGGACGGAAACCGACACATCGGCTGCAGCCCGGATTGTGATCCGGTGGGCACAAGGTGAGCAGTTACAAATAAGGTATCATCTCAATAAACCAGGGCAAACTTGCTCGAGCCGGTCTCCTGACCGTGCCCGCTGTGGCTCGGTCGGGAGACCGGCCACAGCTCCCCAACTTATTGAGAAGATACCAAATAAGTCTCATGCTCTGCGAAACCCAGTGTCTAATCAGTGCTCCTCTGTGTCAAATTCCCGATTAGGGGGAATGCTGCTCGAAGTGCGCGGGACGGAATTTGTACCCGTAGATAATGGCTCCTTCAGCGCCTTCCTCCTGAATTTTGCGCGTGACCATCTCCACCGGCATGCCGATGCGGACATGCTCGGCGTCCACGTCGGTCAGTTGCGCGGTGACCATCGGTCCTTCCTCCAGCTGCACCAGGGCCACGGTGTACGGCACGTACGCCTCGAAACCCCGGGGCGGCGTGTGGACGGTGCTGTAGGAATAGACCTCACCTCGCCCGCTGAAGCGGACCGGCGTATTGGCCGGCGCCTCGCACTCTGGGCAGACGTCGCGGGGCGGGAAGATCCGCTCGCCGCATTTGTCGCAAACTTCACCCACTAAACGGTATCGTTGTTGCTGCAGTCGCCAATTTCTCGGTACACCCATTGTAACCTCCTAAATTTCTCTTATGTCGTAAGCTCTGTTTTGAGCCTTATTCCATTTTCTCCAAGATGTGCGTCACGACCGTCGCGCCGCTGCCCCCGATGTTTTGGGCCATGCCCCACCGGGCGCCGGGGACCTGGTTGGCCCCGGCCAGGCCGCGCAGCTGTTGGACCACCTCGACGACCTGGTAGATGCCCGTGGCCCCGACCGGGTGCCCGCGAGCCTTCAACCCCCCCATCGTAGTGATGGGAATGCGGCCCTCGATCCCGATCTCGTCCTCCATCGCCACGCGCAGCCCCTGGCCCTTCTCGGCGAAGCCCGCCGATTCCAGGCTCAGCGCCGCCATGATGCTGAAGGCGTCGTGCAATTCGAACAGGTCGACGTCGTCGGGCGTGATACCGGCCTGTTCGTACGCCCTATTCGACGATAGGATCGCCCCATCCAGGACCATCGGGTCCCGCCGGTCGTGCACGGCGACTGTGTCGGTACCAATGGCCGAGGCCGCGATACGGACTGGCGCCGCCGAGAGTGTGCGCGCCGCGTCAGCCGGCGCCAGTACGACCGCCGCCGCCCCGTCACAGATGGGCGAACTATCGAGCAGGTTGATCGGGTCGCAGATCATCTTCGCCCGGGCGAATCGCTCCGCCGTGACCGGGAACTTGAACATCGCGTGGGGATTGTTGACCGCGTTTTTGTGGGCGTTGATGGCGAAGGTGGCAAAATCCCGGTGAGGGTACCCATAGTCGTGCATGTACCGGCGCATCAACATGGCGTTGATGGCGACGAAGGACACCCCCTGGGCCGCCTCGTAATCGCCGTCGGCGGCCATGGCCAGGGCGCTCGTCGCGTCCGGCCCCAAAGCGTCGGTCATTTTCTCCACGCCGACCACGACGACGATGTCGGCCAATCCCCCTGCGACCGCCACGTACCCCAGGCGCAGGGCCGCGGCCCCCGAGCCACAGGCGGCCTCGATCTTGAACGCCTCGATGCCGCGCAACCCGGCGAAATCGGCGACCAGCGCCCCCAGGTGTTCCTGGCCCGTCAGTTCGCCCGACAGCATATTGCCCACGTAGAGCGAATCGACGCGGTTGACGCCGGCGTCGGTCATCGCTGCCTGCAGTGCGTACAGCGCCAGATGCCGCAGGCTGACGTCCCAATGTTCTCCAACCTCTGTCTGTCCTACCCCAATGATCGCTACGTCTCTCATTTTCTCAACTTCCCGGTAAATTTCACGTACATCCCATAGTCGATTGCCACGCGCCGGCCGACGTAATCGCGGGTGGCCGGCGCTCGTCCCCGTCTCTCCAATATTGCCTCGGTGATCCGGAACGAGAATGCATCGGAACCAGCCCCGGAACCGTAGCTCACCGCCAGCACCCGATCCCCGGGTTCGACCACGTCCAACACGGCGGTCAAACCGACGAGGCAAGAGCCGGCATAGGTGTTGCCGATCTCGTTGACCAGGAGGCCCGGCGCGATCTGCTCCGGCCGGAAACCCAACTGGCGGGCGATCTTGCTTGGGAACTTGGCGTTGGGCTGGTGGAAGATTGCATAGGCGTAATCCGAAGGCTCCGTGCCCAGGGCGTCCATCAAATCCTGCGCCGCCGCCGCCGAGTGCTTGAAATAGGCCGGCTGCCCGGTGAAACGCCCCCCGTGTGAGGGGTAGTGCTGGTAAGCGCGCCGCCAGAAGTCCGGCGTATCGGTGACGTACGAAATCGAGCCCTCCAGGACGGTCAGCGCCTCTTCCGCCGGGCCGATCAAAAAGGCGCCGCCGCCGGCCCCGGACGTGTATTCCAGCGCGTCGCCGGGCCGGGCCTGGGCGGTGTCCATCCCGATGGCCAGTGCGTACCGGGCCATCCCCGAGCCCACGAAACCAATGGTCGCCTGGAAGGCCTCGGTCCCGGCCTTGCAGGCGAATTCCCAATCGCCGGCCTGGGTGTAGGGGGTCGCGCCGATCGACTCGGCCACGATGGTCGAGGTCGGCTTGACGGCGTAAGGATGCGACTCGCTCCCCACCCACACCGCCCGGATGAGGGCAGGATCAAGTTCAGGAAAGCGAGCCAGGGCGTTGCGGGCCGCCTCCAGGGCCATCGTCACGACGTCCTCGTCTGGCCCGGGCACCGATTTTTCCTTGATCGGCGCCATGTCGGGATCGCCGGCCCAAACTCGGCCGATCTCGCTGGACGGGAGTCGATAACGTGGCACGTAAGCGCCGTAGCCGACGATGCCCACGTCTCGTTCTGGTTTAAGCATGGTCATTGAATAGTTCTCTTTCGTCAGTGTCATAAGAGTTACAAGTATGCAAGTGGCAAGTATGCAAGTGGCAAGTATGCAAGTTGTGGTGGATAGATAGCAAGAATTTTGGATAAAGCACACTAAAGCTGTCCTGTTTGAAAAATCCGTGTGAATTCGCCTTCATTCGTGAGCCAATCAAGTTCACGCCTTAGCACCCTGGCGTAGTCGTTTCAGAATCTCCTGGGCGTGATCGACGCGGACGGTTCCATCGGCGACGATCTGCTGGACCACCGGGGCAACCTCGTCCCCCTCGGCGCCGGCCGCGATGGCGACCTGCCGGGCGTGCAGGCGCATGTGGCCCCGCTGGATGCCCTCCGTCGCCAGCGCGCGCAGCGCCGCCAGGTTCTGGGCCAGACCCACCGCGGCGACGATCTCCGCTAACTCCCGGGCCGTCTCCACGCCCAGGACCTTGAGCGCCAACTGGGCCGTGGGATGGACGCGCGTCGCGCCGCCCACGATCCCGAGGGCCAGGGGCAATTCCAGGGTGCCCGCCAGGTTTCCCTGTGCGTCAATCGCCCAGCTGCTCAGGCTGGTGTAGCGCCCCGAGCGGGCGGCGTAGGCGTGGGCGCCAGCCTCGATCGCCCGCCAGTCGTTGCCGGTCGCGACGACGACAGCATCGACGCCGTTCATGATCCCCTTGTTGTGCGTCGCGGCGCGGTAGGGGTCGGCCGCCGCAAAGGCCCAGGCCTCGACGATGCCCCGCGCGACCGTCTCGCCGGGGAAATCGCGGAAACCCAACCCATCGACCGGGATCGTGCACCGCGCCCGGGCCAGGCGGCGGTCGGCCAAGTTGGAAAGGATGCGCAGCAAAACCCGCCCGCCCGTGATCTCCTCGACCCGGGCGGCCAGAGCCTCGCACGCGGTATTGACCGTGTTGGCGCCCATCGCGTCCCGGCAGTCGAAGATCAGGTGCAGCACCAGCATCGGGCCGGCGGGGGTGTGCTCGAGCACGCGCACTTTCAAGTCCCGCGCGCCGCCGCCTAGCTGGACGATGACGGGATCCGTCTCGTCGGCCAGCGCCAGCAACTCGTCGCGCGCCGCCAGCAGGTCGAAACGGGCCGAGCACGGATCGGCAAGGTCCAGCACCTGGATCTGGCCGATCATCTCCGGCTCGTCGACTATGGCGCGGAATCCGCCGCCGGCGCGGGCCAGCTTGGCGGTGAAAGATGCCCCGGCGACCACCGACGGTTCCTCGATCGCCATCGGCACCAGCACGTCGCGCCCGTTGACGACGAAGTTGACGGCGATCCCCAGGGGCAGGCTGTACAGACTGACCACGTTCTCGACCATCTGCTCGGCCCGCGCCAGGTCCAGCCCTATCGCGGCGTGCAAGGCGACCGTCTCCTCGTCGGTGAGCCCGGCCTCCCGGGCGACACGGGCGACCCGCTCTTCCAGGGGTAGATGATAGAAGCCCGGCAATCGGGAAGACGATGTCATCGGTTGCGTCGATACCTCCTCTTTGACCCTTGCACAGATGTCCAATACACACGCAAGCCGCCGGAAGGCCGCTGGCCTCCGGCGGTTCTAGCTTATTATAGCGGCAATCGACTCCCAAAACCTATCAACTTGGCCGATTTGGAACTGAATCAGGCTTGAATCGGAGGATGAAGTCGGGGTTTTTTATGATCCTCTTCTTCTAATCTCGATGGCCTGCGAAGCAAAACAGTTAACAAAACTGGCTCTCTGCTAGTTCGCATGCTCGGCTTAGCAAGCGGTCAATTTTTTGCCACGAATTATAGACTCTCCTGCTCCACGCCCTGGGACCGGTGATGGCGGGGCGGCTATCGGGCCATAACCTGGGGCGCGGGATGAGCTTCTGGATGGTGGGTGGAGAACTGGGGCGGGTGCTGGGGCCGCTCGTCATCGTCAGCGGCATCGAATTGCTGGGGATCGAAGGAACGCCCTGGCTAATGACCGGCGGCATTCTGGCTTCCCTCGTGCTGTATGTCCTGCTGCGAGACGTATCGGGGCGCCCGCCAGAAACTGAGGGACAAATCCCTTGGCGCCACGCCATTCAGGGAATGGGGCCGGTGTTCATGCCATTGACCGGCATCGTCGCGGCGCGGGCCTTTATGAGTGCGTCTCTGACCACTTATCTTCCCATTGACCTGAAGGAAGAGGGAGTGGCGCTGTGGCTCGTGGGCGCCTCCGTTTCAATCCTGGAGATCGCGGGGACAGCCGGCGCGCTCCTGGGTGGGTCGATTAGCGACCGCCTGGGACGACGAGTCGTGCTCCTCGTCTCGACAGTTCTGACGCCGCTGGTTATGTTCGCCTTTATGTGGACCGACGGCTGGACCCAATTCCCGCTGTTGCTGTTGTTGGGCTTCGCATTTCTCTCGGTGACGCCGGTGGTCATGGCCATCGTGCAAGAGAGCTACCCCGAAAACCGGGCTCTGGCTAACGGGCTGTACATGGCGATGAGTTTCACGCTCAACTCCGGGATTGCCGTAGGGGTTGGGGTTGTGGGGGACTCCTTTGGGTTACGCAGCGCTTTCGTCGCCAGCGCTGCGATGACGTTCCTTGGGCTGCCGCTCATCTTCCTGTTGCCAAGGCGAAAGGTGTAACGTGCTAGTTTAGGCCCCAGGGCGATTGCATTCAGATCTGATTGCTCTGCTTTGCTCGACAGGGATCGTCAGATCCCCGTCTGAAACACAAGTTTTTGGTATCTTCTCGTAACTGCTCAGGCCAGTCCCTTGTTGCGATGGAGAGCGGGGGCCCCCGCCCATCCGCTGCAAACGGACGGTAGGCTGAGCAGTTACATCTTCTCAATAAACCAGGGGCTTGTTCGTAGTAGGCGCTTCAGCGCCCCTAAAAGCGCACTGAAGCCGCTAGATAGCGCGCGTACTACGAAGAGATTTCCCCCAAGCTATTGAGAAGATACAGTTTTTGCTTGCCGAGAACCGGGATCTGGCGATCCCTGGTGAGCAAAAATAAAATGCAATTGCCCTACCCCAGGATGTGAGTGACGTGATCGTCCGCCGTCGTACGCGCGACTTCATCTGGCTGCACCATGATTGACGTCGCCCGTCGATTTATCCGCTTCGTGGTTTAGAATCGCTGTCGCCAATGGCCCGCATTGGGCGTTCAACGCCTTTAACTCGTATTCCAATAGGTAGTTGAGGATCGTGCGGAGAGCGATCAGGGCAGCCAGGCGCAGAATGTCCTCCCAGGTCGGCGACACGGCGGTCTTGAGAATGTCGGCCGCGACCTGGAACTCTAGGCCTACGACCATACTCTGCCCCAGATGCAGGCGCAGCCTGGCTATCTGAGCCTCCCCCGGTTTGAAAAACTGGTACAGGTATCGGATGATCGTGCGCGCGACTTCCAGTATGATAACCAACGCGCCACACGCCTCGACTAGCGGGATGATGTACCTGATGATTTGTGTCAACCACATCTGAATCACGATATTGGACATAGATCCTCCCTGAACGTATCTGTGCTATTGTAACACAATGTGTCCCAGGTGAACAATTGTGATGGTCAAGGGGATGGAGTTTGCTAACAGCTCAGCATGCGTGTGCGGTGCGGATCACAATCCGCGGCCTGGGTGGTGATGGCAGCCAACACGCCACTTGCAAACTGCGGATTGTTATCCGGCAGCCACAGGGTGAGCAGCGATAGCGATCCGGCGGGCGCAAGGTGAGCAGGTTTTACGGATGCGACTTAACCTTCGTCGCTCCGTTTTCCAGGCGTGATGTATCGCACGTCCTTGTATGGCTTGACCTGCTCGCCGATGCGGTCCTTGAGGATGTTTCCGGAGATGTGCATGATGGTGTCGTGGAAATCGGGATCCTTGATCATCCCCGCCAGGCAGGGATAGTGATGGTGCAACAGGCCCGCCTTTTCCTCCGCCTCGTCGGCCGAGACGCCCACCAGTCCCCGGGCCACGTGCCGGGCGCAGCCGCAGACGGCATCTCGCACGACGTCAACTTGGGTGATGGTCCGCGTCTTGGGATCGACGGTGACGTCGAGTTCAGGCCGTCCAAAGTAGCGGGCAAACTCGGCGATGAGAGGATCGTCGTATTCCAACCGGTGTTGACGGACGTTGTAGTGGGTCTCGGTCAGAGAGCAGAGCGGTTTGGGGGTGACGCCGGTCACGCCGACGTCGTGCAACCAGCCCCGCAGTTGCCGGGCCAGCCCCCGGGGCAACCACGCCTCCCGATCCACCGGCGCGATGACGGCCTTGGCGCCGGTCATTTTGGCCGCCTCCACCACTAACTCGGCCACGCCCTTGTGCTCGCCGAAGGCCAGGATCAGGTCCGCCGCCGGCAGCGAATCGGGCAGGTAGTCCTCCGGATAATCGACGATGGGCGGGAGGACCGAGGGTGCCTGCCACACCTCGATCTCCCACGATGTCTCTACGTCGTCGGGCAAATGTTCCTGGATGTTGTTCACGTGCCGTTGGCCGTATTCACCGTTGATGATCGCCAGTATGCGCATGATACGTTCCCTTCCATCTTCGTCATTTATCATTCATCTGTCATTCATCCAGCAGCCGCCGCTCTCCCTCCAACTGGCGGATGTGGGTGACGTCCTGGCTCACCTCGATGGTGCCCTGGTAGGCGCCTCCCGCGTCGCGCAGGGCGAAATAGCGAATGTGGATGAACTTTCCCTGCATTTGTATCCAGAACTCGGCCTCGTCGCGCCGCCCGGTCCGGAAATCGTCCAGGATACGCTGGACTCTATCGACACTGGCGGGGGGATGACACTTCTGCACCGCGCGCCCGATGATGGCTGGCGAGCGGGGGAAGATACGCTCCTTCGTCTGGGAGAAAAAACGGACGGTGTCGTCCTTGTCGACGTAGGTGACGTCGACCGGCAGATGCTTGAGCATCCAGTTGATCTCGTAGGGCGACAGGGCGCCTGTCTCCAGCCCGATCTGCCCGACCGACTTCGGGATTTGGGATGTCTGGGGAGCCTGGACTGGCGTCGCCGTGACGTGACGTTCGGGCGCGGCGGACTCCGCGGCATACTCGCCCGGCGTCACGTAGCAGTAGCCGATCTCTGGCCCCTGGGCGTGAATCTCGGCCCACTCTTCCTCGCTCAACCTGTCCATCGCCGTGGGGAAGAGGATGTTTTCCTCCTTGTAGAACATCTCGCGGATGGTCCGATCCAGGGTTTCGAAGGTGTCGCTCACGTGCTCGGCGTTCGCTTCGTCCTCCAGCAGGTTGACCAGCTTCTTCCACCCATCCCGCACGTCGTCGTGGATGGCCCACATCACCGCCGACGGTCCGCTGAACCCGTGTTTCTCCAGGTACGGGAAGAGGATGTTCTCTTTCCGCAGGTAGTGCCGGTCGTACTGGCGCAGTTCCCGCAGGTGCTGCCGGGCCTGATCCCACGCCGCGTGCTCGATGGCCTGTCCCAGGCGATCCAGCACCTCTTCGGCCGCCTCGTTCTCGGCCTGCATCACGTCGATGGGGTGACCGGAGACGACCGCCTGCCGAGGTTGCTGGTCCAGCGACTCGCGGAAGACGGCGACGTGGACGTCGCACAGGCGCTTGATCTCCGATTCGGGCAGACCTTCCTCGATTAACGCCTGCTCGATATCGGAGATCTCCGATGCGCCCACGTCCTGCAGCAGCGCCGCGAACTCTTCCTTTACGTCCTCGACCGACTGGCCCTCGTGTAGTCGCCGGATGATCGCTTTCAACTTTTCCTTCCGTTGGCCCTGATTGTCAATATACTCGCTCATTTTTACCCTCCATGGTTGGTAAACTGGTATATTGGTAAACTGGTATATTGGTAAACTGGTATATTGGTAAACTGGTATATTGGTGTAG
>OMKS01001439.1_pt1 | contig 21086 bp, 15 predicted proteins | sample 1674721 | NCBI WGS metagenome assembly OMKS01 (sample SAMN06264996, study PRJEB25208) | sediment metagenome | isolation source: hot spring sediment | place: USA: California | collected 2014-09-02
CTTCTGCGGAGCAAAATTCCGGTATTTCAACGTATTTTATCAAAAGTCCCGGCCTCTGAGGGTTTTATGAGAAAAACCAGGCGGGGGAAGAAGTGGGAAGGCCTGTGCAGCGATCCTGTCTGAGTCCCTGACAGGCGAAGCGCTGTCAGGGACGAGTTTGGATCGCGGCAGGCTTTCCCCCGCCGTAGTTTTTCCATAAAAGCATCAGCAGCCGAAGGGTTTTTTGCATGCATTTTTGCCCCCAAAAAAACATGTCGCTCCGTTTCGGGAACGGAGCGAAACCGTGGCCGGTGGGAGGAATAATCCAGTTTCTACAAACAATCCACTAAGAACCGGCCCGATGAATTGGCCGGTTGTTATTTTCTGCCTTCATCAGACTGCTTCTGCGGAACCATATTCCATAAATACAACGAATTTCATCAGAAGGCCCGGCCTCTGAGGGTTTTATGTGAAAAACAAGGCGGGGGAAAAGGCGCCATGGTCTGTGCAGCGATCCTGTCTGAGTCCCTGACAGGCACCAAATCCACATAGCAGCCGCCTGTTGGTTCACTCCGGGCGCGACTTCAGGTCGCACCCGGAGTTTTTCGTATCGTTTTTACCTTCCCAACGATTGGAACGGATCAAAGGTTCTCCGAAGACAGAGGATCACCCCCGCCGCATTCCCGTACATCGTGCCGATATCCATGGCCAGCCTGACATCCAGGTCGGTATGCGGCAGCACGGAAGGAACCGTGGTTACGAAATAGCAGCTGAACTGGCCCCTGGCAGGAGATATCGGATTAACATACAGGCCTTTGTTAATACTGTACGTAAAAAAGGTCCGGTAATCCACAGAACCGATCATTCCTTCCAGTCCGAGATGCAAGGCTACCACCCGGTTGTTCAGAATTCCCATGTCCCCCGGTTCGTTGAATACGGGTGAGGTGATCAGAGGGGTCCCCAGAACGAATCCGTGGTATGTCCACCCGTCCCTGTAAATCGAATGGTTGAAATAATTGTCGTTGCCCCCCAGCACCGTATCGCCGATGTTGTGCACGGGCCCCGACTGCCAGGTAGTGTGCAGGTATTCCAGCGCCGCATGATTCACGATCTTTTTCCGGTCACTGCTCCGGTAATACACCCCCCATATCCCGTCGCGGTTAAAAGGGCGCGACTTCCCCGAGCTGTCTTCAAAAATCGACTGGAAATAGATGCCCAGCGAGCAGGCAGTCATTTTCACATCCAGCCGGTAGCACCGCGAGCCCAGGTGGTTCCCCAGGCTGTTGATCACTTCGTTTTCATGCACATTGGCCGGGTCGCCGCTGCAGGCCATAAACACCCGCAGGTAGGCATCCCAGTCAGAAGGCAGGTCGCCGTATTCCGGATCAGGGGAGCTTCCTCCCCACTGGGCAAAATGTTGAAATCCCACCGAGCCGTTGATAAAAAAATCGCCCCCGAAACGCAGGTGCAGATGCTTCCGGTGGAGAAAAACATTTTTCACATACCGGCCGCGCCCGAACCACCCGTGGGCCAGCAGGGCGTTGACCTCGGCATACCCTCCAGTAAAGGGAATGTCAATGAACCCCGGTGTACCGGCAACCAGCATGGGCATGGGTTGGGCATTACCCGACCAGATGGTGGAACCCAGGGACAGGGTGGTATCCTGGTTCCCTGTAACTTCTTCCTTTTTCCCTGCCCGGAAAAGGAACCAGGCATTTGCCACCTCCAGATATGCTTCGTGCAAATAACCCCGGGATTCATTTCCCAGGGTCCCTGCCCACTCCACACCGTAATCCAACCGCAGGCCATGGGTCTTCGGCTCATTATCCGTTTTCAGGCCTATACCACCAATAGCACCGAATGGCTGAAGGGTATATTTCCCATGCTGCTTCGACACATTCCAGAAAGGTTTTGTTTCTCCTGCACCGGCTGAAACACCGCCATACACGAACAGGTGCGGCAGTCCGTTCTGCCCGTTAAGGCAGGCGGCCAGGAAAAGGCCCGTGAACGCCAGCAGCATCTTCCTCATTCTACCCCACGGTTAGTTTGATAAAATGTTGAATATTTTTTTCAAAATTAAAATTTTGTTCCACCCGTTCCCTGGCTTTTTCTCCCATCTTTTCCATTTTCCCGCGGTCAGACCCCAGTTCCATGATACGGCCGGCATACTGTTCCACATCGCCGAAAGGCACCAGGTAACCCGTTTCCCCGTCGGTCACCATTTCGGGCATACTGCTGATATCGAAAGCAATAACCGGTTTCCCGGCTGCCATAGCCTCCAGAACGGCATGCGATGATCCTTCGTGAAGGGAAGAAGACAGGTAAATATCCAGTTTCCTGTAAAAGGCGTTCATGTCGTGTACAAAATCCAGGAACGCCACGTGATTTTCCAGGCGGTTTTCCTGACAGAATTTTTTCAGCTGCCGCTGAAGTTTTCCCGTCCCTGCCAGAAGCAATTTGAACGGAAATTTCTTCTTTTTCAGCAAACAGGCCACCCTGAGCAGATACATCTGTCCTTTCTGTTCCACCATCCGGCCGGCATTTCCCATGACAAGGATATCGCGATGGTTCTCTTCCGGCCTGAAATAGTGAATTCCCGGAAACCTGTCGAGACGGATCCCGTTGTAGATCACGTGCACTTTCCCCTCATCCAGCATAGAGGCATTTCCCCGGAACACATTCTCTTTTACATCTTGAGAATTGGCCACCACGTGGGTCACCATCTTACGGAGCAGGAAGCGGTTGATAGCCGAATCTCCCACGGGAAGCGCCGTTCCACGCCGGTAGATGATGTTTTTCACACCGGCCAGGCGTGCCGCCAGGGCCCCCAGCTTCATATCGGACGGAAGGCACAGCACCACCGTATCAGCCCGGAACGATGCCAGAATGTTTTTAAGCGACCATATCCTGAAGGGATTCAGAAAACTCAGGTTTCCCACCCTCATGCACCGCACCTCCATTCCTTCCCGTGTTCCGGCCCGCCGGTACAGTTCACTGTTCTTCCTGGTAATGAGCAATACCTTCCAGCCAAGCCGCTGCAGGTACGAGGCAGTTTCCACATGCCATTTTTCACCACCACCCCAGGCTTTGTTCGAATTGACAAAACATATTCGTCCTGCAGCGTTTCTGTGGTTCATCATGGGCGGTTCGTGCATGGATTTCAGGATCATCCTGCCGGAAATGCCATTCCCGGCACTCGGTTCAATGAATGCTTTCGGGTACCTGATAGGCGGGATTGCTGCTTTTGAATGTAGGAACCATCTCTGTCAACAGCCGGATCAGTTCTGCTTCATCCCTTTCTTTTACCATCTGTTCCATCCGGTCGAGATATGCGTTGATCACCTGAGCGTCCATTCTTTTCGATTCGGCGATCATGATCTTGGGATGGTGCGTTGGCAGATGGTTTTCGAAGGGATACAACAGCTCCTCGTGCATTTTTTCACCCGGCCTCAGACCGATATACCGTATCTTGATGTCCTTGTCGGGTTCGTACCCGCTGAGCCGGATCATGTTCCGTGCCAGGTGAACAATGCTCACCTGTTCTCCCATGTCGAATACGAAAATATCTCCCCCGTTTCCCATACAGCCGGCTTCCAGCACCAGCTGGCAGGCTTCGGTAATGGTCATGAAGAAGCGGGTAATATCGGGGTGGGTTACCGTTACGGGGCCGCCTTTTTCGATCTGTTCCCTGAACCTGGGTATAACCGACCCGTTGGAACCCAGTACATTGCCAAACCGGGTGGCAATAAAACGGGTGGAAGAAAGCCCGTTAAGCGACTGTGTGTACAGTTCGGCCACACGCTTGGTGGCTCCCATTACATTGGAGGGGTTCACCGCCTTGTCGGTGGAGATCATGATGAATTTTTCCACCTGGTATCGCATGGACAGGTCGGCCAGGATCCGGGTGCCCAGGATGTTGTTCTTCACTGCCTCCACGGGATTGGATTCCACCATGAGAACATGCTTGTACGCGGCGGCATGAAATACAAAATGCGGGTGGCAGGTGTCAAAGATCTCCTCCATCCTCGATGGGTCGGTGATATCAGCCAGAATAACCGCATATTCGTTCACACTCTCCATCCGTTCCAGCTCCAGTTCCATTCCATGCAGCGGCGTTTCGGCCTGGTCGACCAGCAGGATCTTTCCCACAGGAAAACGGGTAAGCTGGCGAACAATCTCCCCGCCGATGGATCCTGCCGCCCCCGTCACCAGAACAGTCTTGTCTTTCAATACCTTCCCCACCCTGTGGTTGGAAAGGACAATGGGTTCCCTTTCCAGCAGGTCTTCTATCCGGATATTCTTCAGATGCTGCGTCCGGAGCTCGAAATCGAGCCAGGATTTAATGCCGGGTACCGTTTTCACCTCCACACCCCGGTCGAGGCATTGCTGAATAATATTCCGTTTCACAGAGGGAGTGATCGATGGAGAGGCAATGATCAGATCGGTGACCTTCCATTTTTTTAACAGTTTCGGCAGATCCTCCGCATCGTAAATATGGATCCCCTCCAGTTTCTTTCCCGTTTTCCGTTGGTCGTTCTCCAGAAATCCCAGGATACGGTAATGATAGTCATGATCCAGGTCGAGGGCCCTTTTTGTCAGAACAGCCGGCTCGCTCGATCCGAATATCAACACTTCCCGGTGGCTCTTGAGGCGCCGGGCAAACTGCTGGTAAATGAATTTGACCGCCAGCCGTAATGAGGTCATCAGGTAAGCGGCAACGATCAGGTCGATCAGGATAACCGAGGTGGGGATCAGGAAAGATCCGCTGAAATAAAAAAAGCTGACCAGATTGATCACGAACAGAACCGCACTACCGGTTGTGACGGCCGCCATGATCCTGAAAAAATCACGCAGGCTGGTATACCGAACAATCCCCTGGTAAGTGCGCCCTATCAGGAAAGTGAGTCCACGTACTCCGACATATACCGGAACAACCATCTGCAGCTCCTGCGGAGCAGAATCGGGAAGAATGAAATTGAATCTCAGGAAATATGCCAGGACCAATGAGAAAGTACATATCAGCAGGTCGAGAATAAAAACCAGCCATCGCGGACTGTTTCTTTCTGTAAATAACATACCTTTTCGTTTTAATTTACATCCAACAACAACTCCCCTTTTTACGGCTCGCATTGCGCAAAACAAGTATCGGGCCAAACCAGGAAAACCGGTGCAAATTCTCCGGTCGCTCATCAGGGTGAAAGCGAATGGAACATCCTGTTTCTGATCACTATATTAATACGGTTATATATCATGTTTCGATCACTGCTTTTGTAATAAAACGAAAAACAGCATACGGTACTAAAATCTATGATTGATGCACCTTTCCAATTAACAAAGGTTACCCATATTTCGTAAGACGAAAATTCCAGCCGAAAGGTTGCCTGAGACAAAACATTTTATGGTGATTTATATCATAATTCATTAAAATATAACAGGATCGTTGAGGATGCATTCCAATGTAAACATGCTCAAAATTAATAAACTTATGAATAATTCACCGTCAGAGCTATAATTTTTATCCGTTATATTGCAGCAAATAGTATTGAAACATCGGGGCGGTGGATATGAATAAATTTTTGTTATTTTGCAGAGCATCAAAAACTGTTTTGTGATGTTACGGGTAAAACTTTCCATTGTTTTGTCGCTCATTGTATTAACCTTTTCCCCCGTCCTGTCGCAGCCCGACCGGGTAAGCCTCAGGGACCTCTCGCAGGTGAAGGTAGAACAGCTCACCGACAGCCAGGTAGGGCAACTGATTAACGAAATCGAACGCAGCGGCATGAGCCGTTCGCAGATCGAAGCCGCCGCCCTGGCCAGGGGCATGCCTGCCGCCGAGCTCCGCAAACTGTGGACACGTATCGACCGGGTGAGCATGCACGAAAGCGCCTCAGTGCAGGCCGGACGGGCCAGGGAACAGCATACGGCCACGGAAACCAGGGACCTGTTCCGTGTATTCCTTGAACCCCCGGATACCCTGGCTGAAGAACCGGGACCCGAAAGCAGGATCTTCGGATACGACCTGTTCCGGAACGAGCGGCTGACCTTCGAACCCTCTGTGAACCTGCCCACCCCCGATAATTACCGGCTGGGGCCGGGCGATGAGATCATCATTGACGTATGGGGAGCCTCTCAGCAAAACTACCGCCCCAAGGTATCGCCCGATGGGTTCATCTTCATTGAAAACCTGGGGCCTGTCAAGGTGGCGGGCCTCACCATGAAAGAAGCATCGGACCGTATTCTTCGCCGCCTCAGGTCCATTTATTCCGGGCTGGACCGGAACACCTGGGCTCAGGTGAGCCTGGGCCGCACCCGCAGCATCACCGTGCACCTGATCGGCGAAGTGAACACGCCCGGCACGTATACCCTGAGTTCCTTCGCCACCGTGTTCAACGCCCTGTATGCTTCGGGAGGACCCACCGTCAACGGGTCGTTCCGGAATGTGGAAGTATTCCGTAACAACCGGCTGCTGGCCTCCCTCGATGTATATGACTTTCTGCTGAAGGGCGAACAGGAAAACAACATCCGGCTCGAAGACCAGGATGTGATCAGGGTGAGCCCCTACCGGGTAAGGGTTGACCTGAGCGGGGAAGTGAAACGGCCCGGACTGTACGAAGTGAAACCGGGCGAGAGCCTGGAGCAGGCGATCGGCTTTACCGGCGGGTTCACCGACAGGGCATACCGGAAAAAGCTGGTGGTGTACCGGAAAACCGGAACGGAAAGGAAGGTGGTGAATGTGGAAGGCGACATGCTGTCCGCATTCGCCCTGCAGGACGGCGACTCCATTCCCGTTCCCTCCATCCTGCCAAGGTTCGAGAACAGGGTCACCATCCGGGGAGCTGTGTACCGCCCGGGTGAATATGCCCTGGAAGAAGGAATGACCCTGAACCAGCTGATCGCTAAAGCCGAAGGCTTGCGCGGCGATGCCTTCCTGCCCCGCGCCACGGTGTACCGGCTGAAGGAAGATTACTCCCTGGAGGTGATCCCGGTCGACCTGCGGAAGCTGGCGGAAAGCCCTGCAAACGATATCTCCCTGGTGAAAGACGACCTGGTAAGCATATCGTCGGTATTCGACCTGAGGGAAGAATATTTCGTTGAAATATCGGGAGCAGTGAAAAACCCCGGCCAGTATCCCTACATGGAAAACACCACTCTGGAAGACCTCATTGTGATGGCCGGAGGGCTGCTCGAGTCGGCTTCTCTTTCCCGGGCGGAAGTGGCACGCCGGATAAAAGCCGAAGGAGATGAATATCTGGAGGGGCGCGTGGCCGACATCCATTATTTCCATATTGACCGCAACCTGCAGGTCTCGGAAGAAGGGGCCGACTTCACCCTGCATCCCTTCGACCAGGTGTTCATCCGGAATGCCCCCGGGTACGAAGACCCCCATACCGTCACACTCGAAGGAGAAGTTCTTTATCCGGGAAACTACACCCTCTCGTCGAAGCAGGAAAGGATATCCGACCTGCTGAACCGGGCCGGCGGGCTCACCCCCGAAGCCTACCCCCGGGGAGCCCGGCTGATCAGGCGCATTCCCATCGACCCGGAACAACGCCGGGAAATGCTGGAAACCCTGCAGGCGGAATCGGGCGACACCCTTTTGCTCGCCCTGGACAGGGAAAACGAACAGCCCATCGGGATCGACCTGGCGGAGATCCTGCAAAATCCGGGCAGCGCCCACGACCTGTTCCTGAAAGACGGCGACCGGCTGGTGATCCCGCAGGAACTGCAGACCGTGCGGCTTTCCGGGGCCGTACTGAACCCGGTTACCGTGCGGTACGATAACAGCTTTGGCTTCCGGGAATACATTTCCAGGTCGGGCGGGTTTGCCGAGGATGCCCGGCGCAACCGCTCGTATGTGATCTATGCCAACGGCAGCATTGACAAGACCAACCGGTTCCTGTTCTTTACCAATTATCCGAAGGTGGAGCCCGGGGCCGAGATCGTGGTGCCCCGCAAACCGCCCCGTGATAAAATGAGCACCCAGGAAGTGGTGGGGCTTACCTCCACCCTCACCTCCCTGGCCCTGGTGGTGGTCACCCTCATCAACAGATTGTAACCATTGTACCAAAAAACCATTCCGGCATGCAGGAAGAAGGAAACAACAAACCGACACGCCAGGAAGACGAGATCGACCTCATCGAGCTGGCGCGGAAGATATGGGCCGAACGCAAACTGATTGCCAAAACGGCAGGCGTATTCCTGGCCCTGGGCCTGCTGGTGGCCTTCGGCAGTACCACCGAGTACCGATCGGGAGCGCGGTTGTTGCCCGAACTCCGTAAGGAAGAAGCAGGGGCCTCCGGCCTGATGAGCCGTTTCAGCGGGCTGAGCGGGCTGGCAGGCATTGACCTGGGAATGATGGGGGGTGTGGATGCCATCAGTCCTCAGTTGTATCCCGAAGTGCTGAAAAGCACCCCGTTTATGCTTCATTTGCTGAACACCCGGGTGGATATCCCTTCCCTCGACACCACCGCCACGGTATACGAATACATGACCGAACTGAAAAAGACCTCGCTCATGGGGTATATCGGGAAGTTCACCGTTGGGCTGCCGGGAACCCTTATGAAGCTGTTCAGGAAAGAGGATGAAACCATTCCCGAAACCCGCACCGGAAACACGGGCCCCATCCGGATCACGAAAAGGCAGTATGAAGCTATTGAAGAACTTGAGGAACGCATCCGGGCGAACACCGATCAGAAGAACGGGGTGATCACGGTGAGCGCCGAATTCCCCGATCCCGTGCTGGCTTCCCGGGTGGCACAGGAAGCCATTGATTACCTGCAGGAATACATTACCGGATACCGCACAACCAAAGCCGCACATGACCTGGCATTCATACAGGAGCAGCATGACCGGGCGCGGGAGGATTTTGAACAGGCCCAGCAGGCCCTGGCCACCTTCCGCGACCGGAACCGGAATGTGATATCGGCCCGGGCGCAGAGTGAGGAAGAGCGGCTGCAGGCCGAATACAACCTGGCATTCAATGTTTACAACAGCCTGGCCCAGCAACTGGAGCAGGCCCGGATCAAGGTGCAGGAGGAAACACCGGTGTTCCAGGTACTCGACCCGGTGGAGGTGCCGGTGGAGAAAAGTAAACCAAGAAGGATGGTTATACTAACAATACTCATCATATTATCAGTATCATTAAGCATGTTATGGATAGTAATTAAACATCTTTTTATTAGATAAAATAAATTATCTCCCGATGAATCTCCTGAGAATTTTATTCCACAAATTATTACCACAAGGGGGGTTTATCAGAAACGTTTCCATACTTGCTGGGGGCACAACACTTTCACAGGGAATTATATTGCTGGCAACGCCACTAATAACAAGACTATATACACCCGATGATTTAGGCATACTCGGTGTATTTACATCATTCCTCACCATAATTCTCGTCGTTTCCAGTTTACGTTATGAGATTGCCATACCTTTACCCACAAAGATTCATGATGCATTCAATCTTTTAGTAATTGCTATACTTATAAATGTTGGAATAAGTATTTTAATTATACCATTTACCGTTTTTTTTGCAAGACCCATTGCAGAATTTATCTCTGTACCAGAAATTGCTTCATGGTTGTATTTACTCCCTATTGGTATTTTATTTGCCGGTTTATATAAGGCTTTGTATTACTGGAATATACGGAAATCAAAATTCGGCACATTATCAAAAACAAAATTCATACAATCGTTCAGTATGGTTGGGATGCAACTGGCTGCTTTTAAACTTGCGTCGCTTGGATTGATAATAGGCCAGATCATAGGGAGGACTGCCGGTTTCAGCACAATGGGAAAGGACTTATGGAAGAGTGATAAATATTTGTTTTCCCATGTCAATTGGAAAAACCTTCGAAGAATGGCGAAAAGATATGTGAAATTACCAATGTACTCCACATGGAATGGACTTTTTAACACAGCAGGCATGCAGTTGCCACCTGTGTTTTTTGCTGCCCTCTTTTCACCGGCTGCAGCTGGAATATATACTTTAACAAATCGGGTTTTAACATTACCAATAAACTTAATAAGTAATGCAGTTGCAGATGTGTTCTTCTCGACAGCTTCTGAATCTTATCGGGAAGGAAATTTAAAGACAACAGTAATCAGAGTATATGGTTTATTAACAGAAATTATCCTTCCACCCGCTATCGTTCTCTTGTTGACCGGACCTGAGCTATTTTCATTTGTTTTCGGGAAAGAATGGACAGATGCAGGGATACTTGTACAATGGTTCATTCCATGGATGGTCCTTGCTTTCATTACATCACCACTAACTCGATTGTTTTCAATACTTGAAAGAGAATCTATGGGGGCTTTATTCCAAGTAATACTTTTAACTGTAAGGATAATATTTATTATCGTAACTTATATAATCACACATGATTTTATATTGACCGCATCATTGTTTGCAATAGTTGGGGCCATTGTTCTTGTTTTTATTTTATGGTGGTGCTTTGCAGCTTCACATATAAGAATTCGCCTTGGCATATGCATCTTTCTTAAAAAATTACCCTATGCATTAATTTTGGCAAGCCCAACGATATTGGTTCATTTCGGTAAAATGTTGACAGATAATATAAAAATTGTTCATGTTTTTATTGGAGCAATTGTATCATCCATCATTATTGCAATAAATTACATTCGGATTTCAAGAAAAAATAATTTTCGATAAATGTACAACATAAGCATAAATTTACGAAATAAGAACTGGTATGAAGATGACTATGGTAATTATGCCATTGGTCATGCATTCATAAATGATCGTTTAATCACAGGGGAAAAGTTAATACAACATATTATTCAAGGTTGGAACGAAAATAAATTGGAAGAATATTTCAGGGAACTAAATGGTTTTTTTTCATTGATAATCAAAAGAAAGCATAGTATTATTGCATCAGCTGACAGATTAAGATCATTCCCACTATATTATTCATTACAGAAAGGACATTTTTATCTTAGTGATGATTCAGATTGGATCCAAAAATATGCAAAGGAAAATAAACTTGACGATGTGTCTAAAACAGAATTCCTATTGTCCGGTTATGTAACAGGAAGTTGTACCTTATTCCCATATATTAGGCAAATACAGGCAGGTGAATGTATCATATTAAATAATTTAAAGCAGAATCCTGTATTGAACACAAAACGATGGTTTTGTTTTTTGCATAATGACCTCGAAGAATGGAATGTTGATGAACTAAACAATGAACTTGATCATGTTATTAATAATATACATAAACGTCTAACGCTCTTTGCCCAAAACAGGACAATCGTTATCCCATTATCAGGTGGATTTGATTCCAGACTAATCCTAACTGCATTAAAAAGGATGAATATTGAAAAGGTGATTACCTTTAGTTATGGGAGGAAAGATAACAAGGAATCACTCATTAGTAAAAACATTGCGGATACCCTTGGATTTCCATGGTATTTTATTGAATATAATAATAAGCTTTGGAAAGATACCATCAAATCCGGTAAACTGATAGATTTCATGCAATACTCCTCCGGTAATGTATCGCTTCCCCATATCCAGGACTGGCCAAGTATTATTTATCTTTTAGAAAAAAAAATAATAAACATCGATTCAATAATTGTTCCTGGACATGCAGGTGATTTTATCTCTGGCGGTCATATTCCTCATACTATGTTTTTGGAAAAAGATCCTAACATTCACCGATTACTTGGTTATCTGATAAAACAAAATTATTGCCTTAGAAAATGGGAGGCCTTCTCAACAGAAATGCAGGAAAGGATTAAGAACAAAATCTTAAAAATAATAACTGGATATGGGAATATCAAAACCATAAACGATCTGGCAAATTATTTCGAATTATGGGATTGGCAGGAGAGGCAAGCCAAATTTATTGTCAATAGTGTTCGTGTATATGATTATTTCAATATTAAATGGTGGTTGCCTTTATGGGATAAGGAATTTATCGACTTCTGGTTAAAAGTCCCCCTCAAATTAAGGAAGGGATCAGAATTTTATGATAATTACGTTATTACATTGTATTCAACTATTTCTGGCATTAATACCAATAATGCCCGAAGAACAGAAAGAACAGAACCAGTATATAAAGGCATTCTGCGTAAAACATACAATTATTTACCAGAATTTATTAATAATTACAGAATCAAACGGTTTTATCTATCAAGAATTAAAAATCATCCCTTGAATTTCTATTCAATATTTGATAAAAATGAATTATCAAACTATATCCAGAATGACATTTATTTGTTCAACGGAATATTTGCAGATCAATACATAAAACACATTGAAAAGATATCCTAGTTCCAGAAAACATTATAATTCATTTGTATTGTTTTATGAATCATAAAGAACATATTGATATTTGTATTCTACATGTTGCTTACTCTAAAAAAGCACCCGTTGGAATTCAGCAACAAATGCAATTTGAGCACGAGGCTGTAAATAAAATTAATATATTCTGGGACACCGTCTTATTCAGCACACTAGAAAATATCCACCCTTTCATGATCCATATCAATCCTGCATTACCCACATTTCTTCAATGGCTAAAAGTTTACTGGTGGGTGTTTAAGAAAAGAAAGGAATATGATATTATTCTTTTCAGAAATATAAAGGCTGACTTTATAGGTTGGATATTCGTGAAATTCATCAAACGCATTGTTACAGTCCATCATTCAAAAGAAATCGAAGAGTGCAAATTGGTGCGACCAAAATATTATGGAATCACACTTTCATGGATTGAGAAAACTTTTGGAAATAAAAAGATTCGTAGGGTAAAAGGAATTGCAGCAGTAACGAATGAAATTGCAAAATATGAACTTGAAAGAATAAATAAAAAAAAGCGAACAATCATTATTCCCAATGGAATTAACACCGATTCGAAATTTCTCCTTCCAGACAAAAGAAGTGATAATGCAAAAGCTGTATTTATTTCCTCAAGCTTTGAAGAATGGCATGGATTAGAACTTGTTCTCAGCTCCTATCTGGAGAACCCAGAATCTGTGATGGAACTTCATCTCATTGGGCATGTTGGAAATAAATACATTGATATAATACAGCTTATCAATAAAATAAAACCTATAATTTTTTTGCATGGCATATTAAAAAAAAGTGAAATGATAGAAATATTATCTCACGCAGATATTGGTTTAGCGTCTTTTGCATTATTTAAAGAAAATTTGCATGAAGCATGTACGTTAAAAGTACGAGAATACCTTGCAGGGGGGATTCCTGTATATGCCGGACACATTGACAGTGGCTTGCCGCCTGATTTTCCTTATTATTTCAGAGGTAAACCGGATATCCGTGAAATAGAGAAACAAGCCATAAGATGTCGTACTATACCCAGGGAAAAAATCATTGAAGCAGCTCGCCCATTCATTGACAAAGCAATGATTATTGAAAGAGCCTATCGCGATTTAACAGCTTTTTGTTAACCCTACCCAAATGGTGTTATTGTCCGTCATATCAGTCATTACCCTGGCATGTTCTGCTTATCTTTTCAGTAAGGCAGCGGGTGGTCTGAGTCTGAAAAGGCCCAATATCTTATCCATTTTTTTCTGGATTCTTATCATTTTTCAATACATAGGTTCATTCTTGCTGATTGCTGGCATTGTCAAGAATAACTGGTGGATTAACCGGGCTGAAAATATTGAATCATCACTGAGAATGGCACATATTTCACTGATGCTGGTTTTGGTTCTCCTTCCAATTACGATCATATTTTGTTTTAAAATATTAAAATTCAATCCAAAAAAGGAAACTGAGCTTGTTTATACAGAAGATATCACATACATACATCAAAACAGTAAGGACCGGAATGTTAAATACATTTTTTTACTTATAACATTCTTAATCTTCCTTTGCTTAGTGTATCTGCTACATTCAGTGCAAGATATTCCAATTATTTTGGCTGTGTTAAGCTCTAACCAAGAACTTGCTGAAATTACACGTGTAAGTGTTACAAGAGGGAATTTCCTGATAAAGTTAATCAATGGAATAGTAGGAAATTGGATTGCACCTCTATTAACACTCGCGTTATATGCCTATTATTGGAAAACCAAAAAAACTTTTTATTTGTTACTATTCGTGATGAATTTTTTCATAACATGTTTCTTTTTAATATATCGCACTGAAAAAGCTCCTTTTACCCTTTTTCTCATAACATTATTCTTCCTTTATGGTGTACTGAAGGGTAAAGTCAACCTAAAAAAAGCCTCGTTCCTGGCATTTATTATTATTGGATTTCTTTCAATTCAATATATCCTATTTTTGGGTGCTGGTAATTTTGAGAATGCAATAGAAATTATACTTTCAAGAATTTTTATATCACAACATGTAGGCAGTGTCCTCACTTTCGATTATTTTCCAAACCATGAAGCATATCTGGGTGGAAAATTATTTCTCCCGTTCAGTTCTTTTTTGTTTGGCGAGAAAGAAGTTCAAAGTTTTGCATTGAGGATCATGGATTATTATAATCCTGTTGCATCGAGTATTGGAGCTGCTGGCTACATGTCAACTCTATTTGTAGCAGAAGGTTATGCAAACTGGGGATGGATAGGTATATTTATTTCCATTTTAATAGTCGGTATTTTTCTTTCCTTATGCATATTTTTCATGTCCAGGGTCAGACAACACCCAATCAGCCTTGCACTTCTGTCTTTCCTTAGTATTCAGTTGCCCTTTAGACTCAATAGCGGTCTCAGAATAGCAATGTATAGTCCAGAATTAATATTAACAATAGCATTACTAATTTCAATAATTGTTTTTGTTAGAATGTATCCAAAACTAAAGATTAGAATCACATAAAATGCATTTGATGAATAAAAATAAATCCATAAAAATTCTTTACATCACATCTACACTAAAAAAATCAGGACCAACAAATCAATTATTAAGTCTGATAAAGCACCTGAATAGAAAAATATACAAACCAATAATCCTGACACTTTCACCTGAAGCATCTGATTCAGGTATGGAAGATTTTAAAAAGAATGGTGTTATCCTTTATTCACTCAGACTAAGCAGAATAAAAGGTCTATTCTACGCAAAAAACAGATTATCAAAACTCATTAATGAACTCAAACCAGATATTATTCATACTCAGGGCATACGAGCGGATTCATTAATGGCTTCGTGCCACCTAAATATTCCGTGGGTACTTACTTCACATAACTATCCCATTCAAGATTACACAATGAAATATGGAAAAATTAAAGGTTCATTAATAAGCACTAAACATTTGTCATCCATTCGAAAATGCAAAAACATAATTGCATGTTCAAGAACAATTGGTAATCAATTAGCGACACATGGTATAAAATCCATAGCAATTGTAAACGGTGTAGAAACGGATAATACTGGTCTTATTAATAAGGTAAAAGGATTAGAGGAACCCGTATTCATTACAGTTGGAAATCTAATTCCAAGAAAGAATACTTCATTTGTTATCAAGGCCTTCAATATATATAAAGAATCAGATAAAAAAGGAAGTTTAATTATTTTGGGTGGTGGTGTTGAATATAATAAACTCAAACAATTGGCAAATAAAAACCCCCATATCGTTTTTAAAGGTATGGTCCCTGATGTAAAACACTATTTATTCTTCTCGAATTACTTCATATCAGCATCTTTATCGGAAGGAATGCCTTATGCTGTTTTGGAAGCACTTTCTTCGGGGTTACCAGTCATACTGTCAGATATACCGTCTCATCTTGAAATATCTAAAGAGTGTACACACTGTTGTGAAATATTCTCTTTAAGTAAAGGTATTGAAGACCTTATAAAAATAATGTTACAGGTAGAAAATGTTTTTACAAAAAAATCAAGAGAAGATGCTTTAAGAGTTATTAACAATGTCTTTTCGGCAAAAGTAATGGCAGAGAAATATCAAAACGTTTATAGTTCAGTTGTTAGGCAGTAATGAAAACTTTGTATAGCAGTCTGGAACATAAGATAGCATCCTATTTGGGTATGTTCCCCCAATTGAAAAAATTTATCAAATATATTTATTCATGGGTATTTTATATAGTAAAGAAAAAGAAAATCACCTGTAAATCTGCCTACATAATAAAAACAGTGCTGAATAATGTAAATGATGAATACTTTTTTGGCTATTACGACAAATCCCCTGCCAATAAGAATAATTTAATAATCTGTCATAAAATCGAAACCAATACTAACCATATACCCAAACATAATTCACGAGTTAATATCAGTATTGTATCACACTATACCCAGGAAGAATTATTCAAATTGGGCTCAATAGCATATAATTGGCAACAAGGCTCCCGAGCCCACTGGCTGAATAATGATTTATTAATATATAACGATTTTAATATAAAAGCCAGGAAGTATAATGCAATAGTTTTTTCAGTATCTGAACAGAAAGAAATATGCCGTTACCCATTTCCTGTACAGGATTCCTTTAATTATAATTATTTTCTATCCATTAATTACAGACGATTGTTGACATTACAGCCAGAATATGGATACAGGAATTTACCTCCGATGAAAAACAGTGAATTGCGTGATACCAAAAATGATGGTATTTGGAAAATTGATTTTAAATCCGGGAGTAGCATCTTACTTATATCCCTGGATCAAATGTGCAATATTGAACCAAGACACGAATTCATAAAAGCTAAACATTTTGTTAACCATGTGATGATATCTCCCTCAGGTGATAAATTTATATTTATTCATCGATACATCATAAAGAATATGCGTTATGATAGACTTCTTATTGCAAAATCTAATGGCAGCGAAGTTAAATTAGTTGCTGATTATAAAATGGTCAGTCATTGTTTCTGGATTAATGAAAACCATATTATTTGTTATCTGAAAGGTCCTAATAAGGATAATGCATATTGGATTATTAATGTGCAAAACAATGAATATAAAAAATTTGCAAATGGAGTATTGGATAAATATGGTGATGGACATCCACATGTTCATGGTGATTGGTTTGTTACCGATACTTATCCGGATAAAGCAAGGATCCAATATTTGTTATTGGCTAACCTAAAATCAGGTGAAGTTACTAAACTGGGAGAATTCTATCATGGTCTAAAATATAGAAACGAAAACAGATGCGATTTACATCCCAGATTTGCCCCTGATGGAAATTCTGTTTTTATCGATTCTGTTTTTAGTGGTCGAAGGAAATTATATAGATTGTTTTTAAGCAATAATAAATAGAATTGTAAGGATTCTCATTTCATTTTTACCCAGTAATAAATATTTTATATGTCAGGTTTAACTGTTGGTATTCCCTGTTATTATAAAGATAACCCAAATTATTTAGATCTGGCTATACACAGTGTTATTAATCAAACTTTACCTCCATACGAAATACATCTGATCCAGGATGGAGAATTAAATAATGCATTGAATCGAATCATCAAACATTATTCAGAAAACAAAAAAATCAGGATTCTCCGTCTGGAAACAAATTCAGGCTTAGCGAAAGCTTTGAATAAATCCATCATGACCTGTAATACTAAATATTATGCCCGAATGGATGCAGATGATATTTCTGCACCGGATCGGTTTGAAAAACAATTGAAATTTCTGGAAATAAATAAGCACATCGATATTCTCGGAACATGGGCATATGACATTGACAATTATGGCAAAATAACAGGAACAAGAAAAACACCTGTGACGCAAGAAGCAATAATTAAATATATCTGGTCAAATCCTTTTGTTCATCCCTCTGTAATGTTTAACAAAGACTCGTTGATTCGAAAAGTAGGTTTATACAATGAAAAATTAATCAAAAGACAGGATTATGAGCTCTGGTTCAGATGTGCAAATGCTGGTTTGAAAATGGCTAATATTCCTGAACCATTAATATATTATCGTTTCTCTGAAGAATGGTTTCAAAAAAACAATGCCAGTGTAATATGGGAACAAGTGAAGATTGGTTGGCAAGGTTGTCGAAAAATCCACGCCAGTTATTATGCCTACATCGCAGTTACAGTTCCTTTGCTTAAAGTCCTATTCCCCGGTAAAATAGGAATAAGACTGACTAAATTATTACGATTTTTTGATCCTAGATACAAAGGATAAACATTCTCAAACTGTTTTAGCATGTTAATCATCGGATCTGACAGCTACATTGCCCGCCATTTTATCGCTTCCTACCACAAACAACTGAAAATATCCGGGATTTCAAGACTCAGCACAGGATATCCCGATGAAGTAATATATCATGATTTTAATACAATTAATGCTGAAACATTCACCGATCATGATACCGTGCTGAATTGTGCTGCTATTGTGCATCAACCACGTATCCATGACTTTGACGTATATGAAAGGATCAATCATAAACTTGCAGTAAATAATGCAATGAAAGCAAAAGAAGCCGGCATAAAATTATTCATCCAAATGAGTACCATATCAGTGTATGGCATTCAATCTTTTATTGATATTCACACACAGGAAAATCCAATCGATCCTTACGGCTTCAGTAAGCTTCAGGCAGATAAGAGGCTCATGGAATTGCAGGACAATCATTTTAAAGTTGCCATAATCAGGCCTCCAATGGTATACGGTGGTGAAAATGCTCCGGGGAATATGCTCAGGTTAATTAAATGGATCGATAAAGGAATCCCCCTGCCTTACAGAAGGATAAGAACGAAAAGAGATTACATTCATATCCGCAATCTTATTCAGTATCTCTTTATTATCTGCACAAATAAACTCAATGGAATTTTTTTGCTTTGTGATGGAGAAAGAATTGAAACAGAAGTTATTTTCTCATTGATAACCAAATACTTGGGTAAGAATAATTTTCATATTACCTTACCCCCGTTCTTTTTTTCGATTATAAAAAGAATTCGTCCGGCAGAATTTGAGAAACTATTCGGCACACTGGAAATTCAATCAAATTTCCCATTTGAACATATGATTAAAAAACATTCATTCGATTCGGGCATCCGTGAAACGGTACACTGGTATCTGAACCAGAAAAAATAGAACTTTGTATCCATGAACAACTGGAATACTTCCATGCTTCTTTTCTACTTCATCATCCTGGTCGCTTCCTTTATCTTAACCTGGGTTTACAGGAAATTTGCCCTGCGGAAATCCTTTTTCGATATTCCTAATCAGCGCAGCTCGCACCGGGTACCCACCCCCCGCGGAGGGGGACTGGCCATTGCGCTGACCTGGCTCGGAGGTTTGGGCTGGCTGCATTTCCACCATTTTATCGATACGAAGCTTTTTTATGCCCTTCTCTGCAGTGTTCCACTGATCATCCTCGGGTTGCTGGATGATATTTTTTCCCTGAAACCCCTGGTCAGGTTTGCCGGACAGGCCCTGGCCGCTGCCGGTGCCCTGTATTTCCTGGGCGGACTGAAAATGATCGACCTGGGCTTTACCACCCCCACGGGAACCTGGCTGTTTACTCCACTTGCTTTTCTGGGGATCATCTGGTTCACCAACCTGTTCAATTTTCTGGACGGTATTGACGGATATGCTGCCATGGAAGCGATTTTCATGGGACTGGCTTTTTTCTTCCTTACAGGCAACCATACCGGACTCCTGCTGGCCGTGGCCACACTGGGCTTTCTTTTCTGGAACTGGCAGCCTGCCCGGATCTTCATGGGAGACGTTGGCAGCACCGTCCTGGGCTTTACCATCGTGGTTCTGATCATTTATTTTCAGAATACGGAACAGCTGCCGCTGATCTCATCCCTGGTTCTTACCGCCCTGTTCTGGTTCGACGCCACAATCACTCTCTACCGCCGGTGGAAAAACAAAGAAACCCTCAGCCAGGCACACAGGAAGCATGCCTACCAGCGGATCGTGCAATATGGGTTCAGTCACCGGAAAACGGTTCTTGCCGGGTGCCTGCTGAATGTGGTTGCATTTCTTCTGATCCTGGCTTTTCTTCCCTTCCGCAACTGGATGATCCTTTCCCTGGTTATCCACCTTGCCCTGCTATCGGCTGCGCTGTATCTCATTGACAGGAGGAAACCATTTCCTTATAGTAAAAATCATTAAACCTAAGGAAAATACGGTATCTACTAGCTGAAATGAATTACGGATTCGGTTTTTTCATTCCGTTAACCGGCTTTAACAAAAAATTAACGGCCTTCGCTGCAACTTTTTGGGATTTCAAACGTCTGTTAGATGTGAACCGGAACGAAAACAACCTTTTTCCCAAAAACCGAATGATCATGAAAATTGACCTGAAAGCCAACGAAGTGGTACTGAAAGCCACCGACAGCGAATACTTCCTTCCCGGTCAATCCGTTGCCGGAAAACTCATCCTCACCAACCAGCGGGTGTATTTCCGTACACTCAACGGAAACGGAAAAGAATACAATATGGAATTTATGCCCGGACAGCTGCGGGAAATCCTCCCGTTCAACCGGGGCTGGTTCTCGAAAAACGGACTGACCCTGGTCACCCGCGAGGGCAAAGAGCTGAAGTTTTTGATGAAGAAAAGGGACGAGTGGGGAACGGCGCTGAACAGGTTGTGTTGAACTACGTAGTTATGTACGTTGCATACTACGTAGTTATATTTAAATAATCCATTTTTTTTCATACCACAAGCCAATGTTTCGCTCCGTTCCCGAAACGGAGCGACATGCTTTTTTGTGGGGCAAAAAAGCATGCAAAAAACCCTTCGGCTGCTGATGCTTTTATGGAAAAACTACGGCGGGGGAAGGCCTGCCGCGATCCAAACTCGCCCCTGACAGGTTTTCGCCTGTCAGGGACTCAGACAGGATCGCTGCACAGGCCTTCCCACTTCTTCCCCCGCCTTGTTTTTCTCATAAAACCCTCAGAGGCCGGGACTTTTGATGAAATACGTTGAAATACCGGAATTTTGCTCCGCAGAAGATGCCTGTTTTTAGAAGAGAAGAATCAGCCAGATTATCGGGCTGATACGTAGTGGCCTGTTTGAAAAAACTTGATTTATTCATCCCACCGGCCGGTGTTTCGCTCCGTTCCCGGAACGGAGCGACATGCTTTTTTGGGGGCAAAAAAGCATGAAAAAAACCCTCTGGCTGCTGATGCTGTTATGGAAAAACTACGGCGGGGAAGGCCTGCCGCGATCCAAACTCATCCCTGACAGCGCTTCGCCTGTCAGGGACTC
>OMKS01001440.1_pt1 | contig 21086 bp, 21 predicted proteins | sample 1674721 | NCBI WGS metagenome assembly OMKS01 (sample SAMN06264996, study PRJEB25208) | sediment metagenome | isolation source: hot spring sediment | place: USA: California | collected 2014-09-02
TTAGTAACCACGATAAAGGATGGGAGATCGCCGTTTGAATCGAGCATGGTGTGGATCTTCAATGCCCCCTTGCGTTTGCGATACCTGGCCCATGGATACATTTCAAGGCAAAGATTAATGAGAGTCGAGTCAAGGATCTTGAGGGGGTTTTTGAAACGGAAACGGTGCTTGGGGGCAATGGCGGCACAACGAGCCAACAAGTTGAAGTACAGGTTTTGATAGATGGTGTAATCGCGACGCGCATTAACGTAACTCCATTGCGAACGAGAGATGTTTTTCAACCCCAGATGGTACCAGGCCCGGCTCTGTACCCTAAGCCCGGTCTCCACGTCACGCAAACTCTTTTTGCGCGAAGCCTGGGCATAGAGATTCACAATCAACTGATTCCAGGCCGTAAAATGCTTGGTGTAGCGATTGGCACCTCTCTTTTCTACTTCATGGTGAAATTGACGGGTCGGAATAAAATTAACCAATTGCCTGAAAACTGTGCTAGAATATGCCACGGTCGGTCTCCTTTTGGAAAGATCTGGTCTTCGAAAATCTTATCTTAACCAAAAAAGAGGCCGGCCTCTATACCTTCATATTTTTTCTAGGACAGTAGTGATGTTATGACTCATTTTTCCCGAAATATGAGTCACAAGAGGATGCTTCTACCGTTTCCGTATCAAAAGCAATCGGTGTTACAATATTAGGGAAACTAAGATAGAATAAAACAAAGCGAGAGATGAAGTGAATTATCAAGACGGAATCGATCAAACCCTGCTCATCAAGGAAGACGAACGCATATACGGCGATCGAAATAAAGGAAAACTGGCGCGAAAATGCAAGCGATATCGACTGATCGACGTATTCGCCGGCGCGGGCGGCATGACCTTGGGATTCTCCAAGATGTGCGGTCACGCCTTCGAGCCGGTATGGGCCAACGATTTCAATGCCTACTGCGTCGAAACTTACAATAGAAACTTCGGCTACCATTGCGTTGCGGGAGACATTGTGGATATTCTTAAGGATCCGTCGACGGTGATCCCCGAAGCGGACGTCGTCATCGGCGGACCGCCCTGCCAGGGTTTCAGTCTGTTGAACAAAAACCGTGAGGGAGACCCGCGAAAACAACTATGGCGTCCCTTCCTGGAGGTCGTCGAACGTTCCAAAGCTTCCGTCTTCGTCATGGAAAACGTTCCCCAACTTCTCGGTTCTTTCGAACACGGAGAGATCATCGGGACCGCCGAATCCATGGGATTCAAATGCTGGAGCGAGAAACTGACCGCCGCCGATTACGGGGTGCCGCAAAAACGCCGCCGAGCGTTCATCGTCGGTTGCAGGCATATGGATCCCGCTCTTATTTTCCCTCCCAAAAAAACACATTATGATCCCGGCAACGGCAACTTCCAGAAGTCGTTCCCTCAAATCGGTAACATAGGACACATTCCGGGAGCAGCCAGATGGCGAACCGTCCGCGATGCCATCGCTGATTTGCCAAAACCGGAAGGAACGGAAATAAGGGCCGAAAATTCTCCCCTGGATTTGCATTTCGGGCGCTCACCCACCCCGAAAAGTATGGCTCGATACTCGGCCATTCCAGAGGAAGGCATGAACCGTTTCGACCTTCAAAAGCGGGCTCCCGAACTGACTCCGGCTTGCTGGATCCGCAAGAAAAGCGGCGGAACCGATTTGTTCGGCCGTCTCTGGTGGAACCGTCCGGCATTCACAATCCGTACCGAATTCTTCAAGCCCGAGAAGGGGCGTTACCTTCACCCCGTGCAACACAGGCCCATCACCCACAGGGAAGCAGCCAGGCTCCAGTCGTTCCCCGATGAATTCAGATTCACGGGTTCAAAAATCCAGATTGCTCGCCAGATCGGCAACGCCGTCCCCCCCCTGCTTGCCGCCCGCGTCGCCGATGTCGTATATCTGCTATTGACGATGAAAGAAAAACGCAATGACTGATGTCTTCGACAGCGATAAAAGAAGTTGGATCATGGCACGCGTCAAGGGGAAAAATACGAAACCCGAGATTCTTGTGCGCTCAATGGTTCACCGCATGGGTTTTCGTTTTCGATTGCATCGAAAGGATCTGCCCGGAAAGCCGGACATTGTTTTGCCGCGGCACCAAAAGATCATATTCATCAACGGTTGCTTCTGGCACGGGCATAAGAACTGCCCGCGATCCAAGCGTCCGGAAACGAACATCGATTTCTGGGAGGCCAAGATCGACGGCAACATCAAACGCGACGCCCGCATCCGACGGCAATTCCGCAAAGACGGATGGAAGGTGCTGACAGTATGGGAATGCGAAACCCGCAAAGCGGATGTATTGTATCGAAGATTGAAGAGGTTTCTAAATGACTGATTGCAATGAAAGTCAAGCGAACCGGGAAAGGATTCGCCGCCAAGCGTCTTTGCTGTTGGCGGACTTCGAGAATGAACTGCTCAATGATGACCTGCGGGTAAAAGTCATCTCTCTCGTACCGGTTTTCCACGAGCTTCGAAAACTGGGAAAATCCTTGTTGCCCGTGGCTCTTTCAACCGCAGCGAGAGACAGAATTCTCTACTATCTCAAAAAGTATCAGGGCATGGTAATCCACGGAGACGAAATCATGGTCGTCTCGGGAATTCAGGAATATGCACGCCGCATCCGTGAATTGAGGGTTCAATTCGGATGGGAAATCATGAGCGGAATCGCCGTGAACGACATGTCCAAAGCGGGTGAAGAAGAGATCCCTGAAGAGCTTTCCTCCATGAAACCGAATGAATACGTGTTAATGATTCCCGAACCGGATAGAGAAGCGGCCCACAGGTGGAACACGGCCAATGCAATCCGGAAAGGAGGGGGAGCCGTAAGGGACAAGATCCTGAAATTCCTCAGGCAAAACGTCGGGCGCGAAGTGACCAACGAAGAACTCCGCTACGTCGCCGGGAACAAAACCGAATGGGCGCGACGGGTCAGGGAGTTGAGGACGGAATTCGGCTGGCCGATCGCATCAAAATCCACCGGCCTTCCCGATCTCCGAGTGGGCGTCTATGTGCTTCAAGCGGACCGGCAAAGTTATGAACACGACCGCAGCATTCCGGACCCCGTGAGGCGCGAGGTTCTGAGGCGCGACAAGTACGCTTGCCAAAGATGCGACTGGTCTCATCAAGAATGGAATCCCGACGACCCCCGCCATCTGGAACTCCACCACGTCGTCCATCATGCCGCCGGCGGTGAAAACACCGAATACAACCTGATCACCCTATGCACTATCTGCCACGACCAAGAGCATAAGCATTAAAAGAAATGATGCATAAAATCATGTGATGAAAGCTAAAATGGCTTATTGTAATTCATTGAAATAGCCTAATTCTTTCTGGATTCCATCTACAGCTCTCGCATCATCTTGGTAGTGTACCATTCTTTCTGTAAATTGTATTTGGGTTGTTAAGGGCTATTGCCCTTAAGGTGAATGGCGGGCCATAATTGACCTTCTTGATGTGTGACGACACTAAGGAGGAACAAGTTATGGCCCGTATTGAGAATGATACTGTATTCAGAGAAGTAATTGAAGTGATTTTGGAAAACGGACTTGATGGTATGGCGGATGCATTGAGCATTGTAATCAACGAGGCGATGAAAGTAGAACGTTCCCGGACACTCCAGGCCGGGCGGTACGGGCAGGATTAATGCACGTTCCGGGGCCTGGCCATCAATCCTGTCGGAGAGCGGCGGCCTGCCCGGTTTCCGTTTCGCCCCAACGTTCCTGGACGTATTGATAGATCCCCATTTCCAGGAGATTATGCCGAATGAATTCCTCCCGGGTGCCGGCGGGAACCGGTTCATCCCAGGGTGACACATTCTCAGAGTGCACGTACACTGAAGGCATGTCCAACTGTCGGGCAAGGGCATCCACCGACCGCTGGAACCGCTCCATCATTCCGATATACAGAAAGCGTTCCTCCAGTACCCGGCGGTAATTGCCAGGCGACAGTCCCGGGGGCAGGAAACGGCATAAAAAAGATTTTCGGATCGTATCCAGGTATTCTTCAAGGGTCCAGCGGTTTTTCACAATGGGGTGGGCCATACCGTCAAGAAACGCACCTCTGCCACCGTTCCGGGATTCCCGCTTTACATAGAAATAAGTGGAAACATGAAGGTCAAAAGGATCCCGGAGGATCGCGATCAACTGGTCCATTCCGGGATAGTAGTCATCCACGCCGGTTCCACGCATATTGTCGAAATGGCCATGGATGCAGATTCCCGTCCGGCGTCGCAGCATCATGAACCTCCGGGCCAGTGAATGCCTTTCCGGGGCGCGGTTTTGCGACTCATCCTGGTAATGAAGCAAAAGATTCCCCTTGAACCATCGCCTCAGCACTTGTCGCATGGAAGAGCCCGCGCACTTGGGAACATGCATGGAAATGAGCGGTTTTTCCCTGGAATAGGTTTTCATTCCCGTTTCAATCACTCCGAACTGTACCAATTTAAACCGGAAGCGCAACAAAGTCAAAAACAGTGAACCAATGGAAACCAGTGAAACGCGGATGCCTCATTCAGAGGTCGGATTCGATGCGGGCACGCTGTTGCGGGGTGAGGTGGCCACGTTGAACCATGCGGTCGGCCACCAGGCGCACCCGCCACTGCAGATAGCGCGAATTGGAGAGGGGGCTTACCCGCAGGGGCTTGGGCAGCACGGCCACCAGGCGCAGGATTTCAGTAATTGTAAGGCTTTCGAGCGACCGCCCGAAAAAGCGTTTTGCCGCCGCGGGAAAGCCGAACACACCGCGCCCCAGTTCCACGATGTTGAGGTAAAGGTGCAGGATGCGTTGCTTACTCAAAACGGCTTCCAGGCGCCGTGCGATAAGGATTTCACGCAGCTTGCGCAAAAGTGACTTGCGCGGCGAAAGGAATAGATTTCGCGCCAGCTGCATGGTAATGGTGCTGCCGCCGCGCGCCTTTTTGCCGGCGTGCAGGTTTTTTTTCAGGGATTCTTTCAACTCAAACAAGTCAACGCCCTCATGGCTGTAAAAAGCGGCATCTTCGGAAGCCACCACGGCCCGCCGCAAAAGAGGAGGAAAATGTTCCCAGGCGGTCCATTCCTGGTGAATGGCATAGGGTTTCGCTTCTCTCTTTGCCTGCCGCATCCGCAATTTTATGAGCGCGGTAAGCGAAGGATGGCTGCGGGACAGGGATTCCACCCCGGGCAACGAGAGGTAGATCCAGGCGGCTCCGGCCAGGGACCCGGCAAGGGCCAGCATTCCCAGGAAAAGAAGCGGGTGGCGAAAAGGGAAAGCACGCTTGTTGCGGCGAGAACGCCGGACCAGGTTGATACGCAGCTTGAATGCCATGAGAATGATTCTAACGCCGCGGGGCAGAGCGGGCAACCCCTTTTCCATCCGCTTTACCTCCCCCGGCGAATGTGCTAAAAAGGGGAACTGGAGCAGCAGGTGAACCGCAAAAAAAAATCGGTATGTATTCTGTTCGGGGGACGATCCGCCGAGCACGACGTATCCATACTCTCGGCCACGGCCGTCTTTCGCAACCTGGACCGGGCACGCTTCACCCCGCAACTCGTTTACATCAGCCGGGAGGGGCTGTGGCGGCCCGTAAACGAACATGAGATGGCGACGCCCACGGCCGGGTCCCTTTCCAGGGGGTTGTTTCAACCCATGCTGCCCTGGCTGTGCGGGGGTACACCCCTGATTCGGGCGGACATCTGTTTTCCCGTGCTGCACGGCCCCAACGGCGAGGACGGACGCATCCCCGCACTGCTGGAACTCGCAGGCATGCCGTTCGTGGGCGCGGGCAGCCTGGGCTCCGCCCTGGCCATGGACAAGGGAACGGCCAAAATCCTGTTTCATGCCGCGGGCATTGAGACGCCGGATTTCCTGGTCTTTACCCGCAACCGCATCAAAGAGATCCGCCGCAATGTCACGGAACGCCTCGACTGGCCGGTTTTTGTCAAACCCTGCAACCTGGGGTCATCCGTGGGAATCACCAAGGTAAAGGCTCCCGCGGAATTGGAAGCAGCTGTTGACCTGGCGTTTCGTCACGACTCGCGCATCATCGTCGAACAGGGTATCCAGGGACGGGAGATCGAAGTGGCGGTGATGGGCAACAACCACCTCGAGGTATCCCAGCCCGGTGAACTGATCCCACACAATGATTTCTACGATTACGCGGACAAATACATTGACGGCAAGACCACCTTCTCGATTCCGGCCAACCTGGACCGAAACAGGTCTGAAAAAATCCGTGACCTGGCCGCGCGCGCGTTTCAGAGCCTGTATCTCTTCGGCCTGAGCCGGGTGGATTTTTTCCTGGAAGAGCCCGGTGGACGGATCCTGGTCAATGAAATCAACACCATGCCCGGATTCACCGAGATCAGCATGTTCCCCAAACTCTTCCTTCTCGAAGATTACACGTTTCAATCCCTGGTCACCCGGCTCATCGACTACGGCCTGGCACGGCAAACGGATGGGAGCAGCCGGTAGTGATCGTGCTGGCCGTCGATTTCGGCACCCGCAGGTTGGGGCTTGCCCTGGGCAACACGGAGTTGCGCACCGCCGTTCCCCTTCCGCCTCTGCGCCGTCGCGACCTGGCGCATGACGTTGATTGCCTGAAACGTCTTCAGAAAGAGTACGATGTGGAGTCTCTGCTTTTCGGGCGTCCATCAAACATGGACGGCACCCCGGGACGAATGCAGGCCGCGGCGGAGAACTTCGCCAACCACCTGCGCAAGCAACTGGAGCTGCCGCTTGACTGGCAGGACGAACGCCTGACCAGCGTGGCGGCGGACGAGCTCCTTTCCGACCGGGAACCCGATCCTTTCAAACGCAAGGCCTTGCTCGATTCCGTGGCCGCCATGCTGTTCCTGAACGACTTTTTGGAGTCTCAATGAAAAAACTGATCGTCATCCTGCTGATTGTGGTTCTTGCCTTGTGCGCCTGGGTCGGCTGGCAGGCGTGGCACCAGGTGTTCCGCCCTTTTCAGGCATATGCAGGGACCCTCACCCTGCAAATCCCCCCGGGTGAACCTGTTGCCGTCACGGCGGAACGGCTGGAACGCCGGGGCGTGGTCTCCAGCCGGTCCTGGTTCCTGGTTTATTACCGGCTGTTTCACCGGGGCACCGTGTTCAAGACCGGCGAATACCGTTTCACCAGGCCATTGACCATGAAACAGGTTATCCTCAAGCTCCATCAAGGCCAGGTCGTGCTGCACAAGGTCACTGTCACCGAAGGGCTGACCATCCGGGAAACGGCTGGGACTGTCTGCGCGCAATTGGACATTGACCGGAAAGCCTTTCTGGAAAGCGCAGGGGACCCTACCCCGATTCGGGACCTTGATCCCGATGCGGGTGACCTGGAAGGCTACCTGTATCCGGATACCTATCACGTGCCGGCCACTCTTGACGCCCCGGCCATGGTGTCGCTCATGGTCGAACACTTCCGCGAACGCTTCAACCGCACCCTGGAATGGCGCAGCCACGAAATGAAACTCACGGTTCGCCAGGTGATTACCCTGGCCTCCCTGATCGAGAAAGAGACCGCGGACCGGAGCGAACGTTTCCTGATTTCATCCGTGTTTCATAACCGCCTGCGCATCGGCATGTCCCTGGCCTGTGATCCCACCATCATATATGCATTGAAACGGGACGGAAAATGGCGAGGTAAGCTGGGTTGGGCCGAGCTGAAATACGATTCCCCATATAACACCCGCCTGTACGCGGGCCTGCCGCCGGGACCGATCTGCAACCCGGGCATCGCGTCTATTGAAGCGGCCCTTTACCCGGAAAGCACCAAGTTCCTCTATTTCGTTTCCAAGGACGGGCGCACCCATCATTTTTCCAGGACCCTGCAGGAACACAACCGCGCGGTGCGCAAGTACATCCTGGACAAGTAGACCCCCCGCTCACGAAGATCACACTTTGTTACATTTTTGCAATTGCCGGGATACAGGCATACACTATACTTAATCAAGAGACACCCGGCATGAATGCAAAGATCCTGGTCATCGACGATGACCGAAAACTCAACCGCCTGCTGGAAAGTTACCTGGCCCGGTTTGGGTACCAGGTGCAGTCGCACGCCCACCCCAAGGAAGGCCTGGAAGCATTGCAACGCTACTCTCCGGACCTGGTGATCCTGGATGTCATGCTTCCGGAAATGGACGGCTTCGAGGTTTGCCGTACCATTCGCCGCACCAGTTCAGTTCCGGTGATCATGCTCACGGCCCGGGGAGAAGTGACGGATCGCATCGTCGGTTTGGAAATCGGCGCCGATGATTACCTGCCCAAACCCTTTGAGCCCCGGGAACTGGTTGCAAGAATTCAGACCATCCTGAGGCGAGCCCGGGGAGAGAGCCCATCGCACACCCGCCGCGTGGGCGACCTGTACATGGACCTGGAAAAACGCCGGGTCCTGCTGGCGGAAAAAGAGATCAGCATGACCGGCGCCGAGTTCGAGACCCTGGCGCTGCTGACCCGGCGCCCGGGCGTGGTCTACTCCCGCGACCAGATCATGGAGCACCTTTGGGACATTCAGGATGATGGAGAAAGCCGCTCCGTGGATGTGTTGATCAGCCGGCTGCGTCAGAAGCTGGGAGACGACGCGCGCTCTCCCCGCCTGATCAAAACCGTCTGGGGGGCCGGATATGTATACGTGGGAGGCGACTCTCCGTAATGGGATTGACCCGCCGAATTCGCTCCTCCCTGTTTCTGAAAATCCTGCTGATATTTTCCCTGGCGCTGGTGTTGATGATCCTTTTCATCGCCGGGGCACACCGCCTGCTCTTCAAACCTCCCATGCGCTTCGAAAGCATCCTGAACCACTCGGTCACTTACGCCCAGCTGGTCGCCCGCGATTTGGGAAACCCGCCGGCGCTTGAGCGGGCACAGGATCTGGCCCGACACCTCCACTTGCAAATCCGCTATGAATCCAAGGGCAACGCGTGGTCCACCCATGAAGGTATGGAGGCCCTCGCCCGTCATGAACTGGTCAGCCTGAAGGGAATGGGCGGCGCGACCGCGGGATTCACACCCTACGGCCTATGCGCCCGTATTCCCGTGGAAGGGGGAAACCTGCTCTTTTTGCTGCGACCATGGAAAAAGGGGTTTCATCATCGCGTCAACCAGTTGATCCTCTCCGTTTCCGTACTGGCGGTGCTGTTGATCGTCGGCATCTGGTTCCTGATCCAGGCCCTGTTGCGTCCCATCCGCACCCTGCGTGAAGGCATTGTTAAATTGGGCTCCGGCCAGATGGACTTCCGCATGCACTCCACAAGACAGGACGAACTGGGGGAATTGATCCGTTCATTCAACCGCATGTCGGACCGCATCCGGGAAATGATCCGTTCCCGGGACCGCCTGCTGCTCGATGTGAGCCACGAGATGCGCTCCCCACTGACTCGAATCAAGTTGGCGCTTGAGTTCCTGGAACCGGGTGAACCCCGCCAGGCCATCCTGGAAGACGTCGAAGACGTGGAACGCATGATAACGGCCATCCTGGAGAGCGAGCGCCTGGAAAATCCCCACGGCAGTCTGCAGTTGACATCCGTTTCCCTGCGGGAAGTCGTCACTGAGGTGGGAACGGCCCTGGAAGGCCGGCCGCCTGGAATTCAATGGCAAGGTGTTTCCAGGGATCTGATGGTCCGCGCGGATGTCGAGCGCCTGCGCATTCTTCTGCGCAACATCCTGGATAACGCCCTGCGTCACTCCAGCAATTCCACTCAGCCGGTGGAAGTATCCGCCGAGAATCAAAAAAACGGCATTACCCTGCTGATCCGCGATTACGGCTGCGGCATGGCGCCTGAAGAATTAAGTCATATCTTTGAGCCTTTTTACCGGGCCGACCGCTCGCGCAGCAAGCAGACCGGCGGATATGGCCTGGGCATGAACATGTGCTGGAAAATCATGCATGCCCATGGCGGCAGTATCCATGTAGACAGCCGGCCCGGCCGTGGCACCACGGTTACGCTGGAATTCCCGGCATGATTCAAATATGTTACAATTTCTCACAACTCCCGCAAATATAAGCAACATCCACCCCGTATACTTTCATTCAGGCACCAGATGCAGTTGGGCAACCGAGGAGGACACATGTTCACGATTGTCGGCAAGACCTTTTTCCGCGTCATCGGGTTCATCGCCATCCTGGGATTGGCGGGGCCGGTAACGATATCCCTCCACGGGGCGCCATTATCCGGAAACACACTTACCCTGCAGGAAGCCATACACATCGCGTTACAGCAGAACCCCGACCTGCTGTTGGCGGCAAACCGCTCCCGCAGCAGTGAAATCACGTGGGAAAAACAGCGCGGATCGTTTCTTCCCGATCTAAGCCTCTCTTCATCCGGCAACCGCCAGGCGGGAAAATCCGTGGATCCGGTGAGTGGAGACTACACGGCTTCCGCTTATACCCGGTTCAGCCTGAACCTCTCTTCCAGCCTGACGCTTTTCAACGGTTTCGCCAATACGTCCAGCCTCCACCAAACGCGGGAAAACCGGGATGCCGCTCAGGCTGAGTTGTCACGCACGCGCCAGGGCGTTGTCTTTTCCGTAACCAATGAATTCGTTCGATCCCTCACGGCACGCAGTTTCGTATCCGTGGAAAAAGAGAATCATAAAGCCCAGGAAAATCTCTTGAAACAAATCAGCGCGTTTTTTGAAGCCGGACGGCGCTCGGTGGCGGACCTCTACCAGCAGCAAGCGGAAATCGCCGCCTCTGAATACCGCTTGCAGGAAGCGGAACGTGCCTACCAGGAAGCAGCGATTGCCCTGCTGCAATCGCTGGGTCGGGATCCCGGCATGGATATCCTGCTTCAGGAACCTGCGGTTGATGAAATGGTGAAAAGTCTTCAGGTTATCCTTGATGATCATTCCGCCTCAGCGGAGAATATTCCGGACCGGCCGGATATCGCGGCCGGGGAAAATCGCGTGGCCGCGGCCCGGTACGCGGTCCGTGCCGCGCGTTCAGGTTATTACCCGCGCCTGTCGGTTTCCGCCGGAGTGGGAAGTTCTTATTCGAGTGCCATTCCGGGATCGGACCTGGAAGACCAGCTGCTGGACCGCAACCTGTCGGCAAGTATCAGCCTGAACCTGGCCGTTCCCCTGTTTGACCGCGGCCTGACCCGTCAGGAAGTGGCCGCGGCAAAGATCCAATTGGATAACGAACAAGTAACCCTTGCGCGTCGGCGTCGCCAGGTCACCGCCGAAGTCCGCCAGGCGCGGTTGAACTGGGAAAGCGCATCCAGACAGCTTGCCAGTGCCAACACGCAATTGAAATACGCCGGAGCCGCCCTGAACAGTGTAGAAGACCGGTACCGCGCCAGTACCGCCACCCTGTCCGAAGTCAGCCAGTCAAGGGCCCTGTACAGGCAAGCCCGCTACAATCACGTGGCGGCGCGTTACACCCTGTTGCTTCGCGGCCTGGAGATCCTCTACAGCCGGGGAGACGAAGAGAATCTGCTGGCCCTGGTCACTGAATCGGCTATGGATGATGCTGCCGCACCCGCAACACAAGGAGAACATGAATGAAACGAAAACACTGGATACGAATCGGCATTGCCGCAATAATTGTCGTGCTGTTGATTGTGTGGCAAAAGCCCGGAAAAGAGAAATCCGATGATGCCCTTTACACGACAACCGCCCTGACCCGGGGCAACATTGAAAACACGGTTTCCGCAACGGGTGCGCTCAGCGCCCTGGAGACCGTGGAAGTGGGGGCCCAGGTTTCCGGCATCATTGAAAAACTTTTGGTTGATTTCAACAGTTCCGTCACCAAGGGGCAATTGCTGGCCGTACTGGACAAAACCCCTTTCCGGGTTTCCGTGCAGGAAGCACAGGCCAGGGTGGACAGCGCCGCGGCCGAGCTGGAACGCCTGGAAACGGAACTGGAGCGCAACCGCCCGCTTTTCGAAAATGGACACATCTCGCAAACAGAGTTCCTGCAGTGGAAAACCCAGGCCGCCACGGCCCGTGCCAACCTGAAAAGCGCCCAGGCCACATTGAAGCGCGCCCGGACCAACCTGGGGTACACGGAAATCCGCTCCCCCATGGATGGAACCGTAATCGAACGCACGGTAGACGAAGGCCAGACCATTGCCGCCAGTTTCCAGGCGCCCAAACTCTTTCTTATCGCCCGGGACCTGACCAAGATGCAGATCGAAGCCTTAGTGGATGAAAGCGACATCGGCCTCATCCGTCAGGGTCAGCAAACCCGCTTTTCCGTTCAATCCTATCCGGATCGCCGATTCACCGGCACGGTGCGCCAGATCCGTTTACAACCGACTACCATCAACAATGTGGTCAATTACACGGTGGTTGTGGACGCGGAAAACCGCGACCGCGTACTTTTACCCGGCATGACCGCTACGGTGGATTTCCTGGTCGAATACAAAGAGAATGTACTGATGGTGCCCAACAGCGCCCTGAACCTGCGTCCATCGGAAGGAATTGAAATTGAGCGTACCCAGGCTCCCGATTCCGCGACCGCCAATTCCGGGAAAGCAGTCCCCTCCGCAACGGGTGCTCCGGAGAATACGCGGAAACAGATGGGTTACGTTTTTGTTCCCCTGGAAAAAGAGAAACTCCGCATCGTTTTCTTTCGCAAGGGCGCGACTGATGCATCCCACACCGAGATAGCGGCCTCCCGGGAACTGGAGGAAGGCACCCGGGTGGTTACCAAGTTCACCAATCCACCGGCGGCATCCAACAACAACCGGCGCAATCCCTTCATGATGGGTGGCCCGCCGCGGGGAGGAAGGCCCCGGTAAGGGCGGATTCAGACCATGAACGCCATCGAACTGAAAGGTATTGAAAAAACGTACATCATGGGGGTTGTGCGCGTTCCCGCCCTGCGCGGGGTGGACCTGGAAATCCATTCCGGAGAATTCGTCGCCATCATGGGGGCTTCCGGTTCGGGAAAATCAACGCTTATGAATATCCTGGGTTGCCTGGACTACCCCACCGGGGGAACCTACACCCTGGACGGCACGCGGGTGGACCGCATGAACCGCCGTCAACTGGCCGACATCCGCAACCGCCGCATCGGCTTCGTGTTCCAGGGATTCAACCTGTTGGCCCGTACCTCCGCCCTCGAAAATGTCGAACTGCCGTTGCTGTATTTCCGTGGAGATGAAAGGTTGCCGGCCCGGGAAATGGCCCGAAAAGCCCTTGAACGCGTCGGCCTGGGCGACCGCCTGGACCATGAGCCGACTCAACTCTCAGGGGGGCAGCAACAGCGTGTGGCCATTGCCCGCGCCCTGGTGAACCGTCCGGCCCTGGTGTTGGCTGACGAGCCCACCGGCAATCTGGATACCACGACTTCAAATGACGTGATGAAGCTTTTCCAGGAACTCAATGATGATGGTGTAACCATAGTGCTGGTTACCCACGAGCCCGATATCGCCCGTTTCGCCAAACGCATCGTGGAGCTCCGGGACGGACAAAAAATTCGGGACGTACTCGTAGATGACCGCATCCAGGCAGGCAACGGCAAGTCGGCATTCAGCACCTCCCGGGAGGCCCAATCATGAAATTCGAGCGACTCATCCGCGCTGCCGTTCGCAGCATCACCAAGAATCGCATGCGCAGCTTCCTGACCATGCTGGGTATCATCATCGGTGTAGGCGCCGTCATCGCCCTGGTCGCCATCGGCCAGGGCGCTTCGGCGGATATTGAGAGCCAGATCGACGCCCTGGGCACCAACCTGATCATGATCCGTTCGGGATCGTCCTATCGCGGCGGCGTCAGCCGCGGGGCCGGAAGCCTGCAGACCCTCTCCATGGAAGATGTAGAAGAGTTGCGAAAGCGCGCTGCTCTGCTGGACTACGTATCACCGGACATCACCGCCGGCGTCCAGGCCATCGCCATGGAAAAGAACTGGGCCACCCAGATCCACGGCGTATCGGTGAACTATCCGTTTATCCGCAACTGGGTAATTAAAAGCGGCAATTTTTTTTCAGAGCAGGATGTACGCGGGCGGCGCAAGGTTGCCGTTCTGGGTGATAGGGTTGCGAAAGAGATTTTTGGAGAACGCGACCCCATCGGCGCCAGAATCCGCATCAACAAAGTCCCCTTCACGGTGGTCGGAACCCTGAAGGAAAAGGGCGACGCCATGATGGGCGACCAGGATGACCTCATCCTGGCACCTTCCACTACTGTACTCTACCGCCTGTCCGACGGCAAAACAGTTCGCTCAATCCTGGCCAGCGCCAAAGAAAACGCTCCCATGGAAGCAGTGGAATCCGAGATCCGCGACATTCTGCGCGACACCCATCGCCTGAAAGCAGCCGACGAAGATGACTTCCAGATCCGCAGTCAGACGGAGATCCTTGAACGGGTGACAGGTGTCACCAACACCATGACCATGCTGCTGGGAGCCATCGCCGCGGTATCACTGCTGGTCGGCGGAATCGGCATCATGAACATCATGCTGGTGTCGGTGACGGAACGCACCCGCGAAATCGGCATCCGCATGGCGGTTGGGGCCCGCAGCAGTGATATCCTGGTCCAATTCCTGGTGGAGGCGGTCATCCTCAGCCTTGTGGGGGGATTCATCGGCATCCTGGTCGGCCTGGGCCTGGGCGTGGGCATCTCCAGGTTGATCAATACGGGATTAATCGTGGACCCGGTGATCACCGTAATCGCCGTGGTTTTTTCAGCGGCGGTGGGGGTGTTTTTCGGTTTCTATCCCGCCCGCAAGGCATCCCTGCTGAATCCCATCGAAGCGTTGCATTACGAATAACCACAACCCAAGCGTTGTGTACGCTTGCATTCGCTTACGCTTTATCCCGCTACGGGCATTTGTACCCTCTGGGTAATCATCCTCATGGCCGTTCAATCACCAATGTGTGCATATACACACGGAACGCAAGAGGTCCAAGAATCAACGAGGAATTGGAACGGGCGATCTTCAGCTTCGCCCCGACACAGACCCCGAACCGCACCTCCCCCTCCCAGCAAGCGGCTGCATCACATGGTCTTGAAGGAAAGTGGGGAGCGTATCATCAAACGTTGGGATGGGAGGTCAATTACTCGATCTCCCGGCAGGGGGGAAAGTATATAGGTAAAAAATTCTGGCGTGATGGAAGTGTATGGTCAGATAAGGAATACAGGCGAAGAAAGAGACTCACCGATTTCGGCCCCTGGTGCTTCCGGGATGAAAACATTTACTTTGTCGTCAGTACCACGCCTGCATTCGAGCCCTCATTGAATCGCGAAGTATTCCGCGGGGATTACTGTGAAGATGGGATGCCTTGGAAAACAAATGGCTACGTGAAATCAAAAATCCTGCTTTGGCTGGAAGGGCGGGACACCCTTAAGATGAAACAGTATAGTGCTGCAAACGGAAGATGGGGTGGAGTTGTGACCAAGCAAAGAATCAAATAGCCTGAAATGGATTGCATGCCTGAAAAAGGAAAATTTGAAGCTCATTAGCAGGAAAATGGATTTCATAATTTGACGGTTCAGTCCGTCTCTTTTTGAGGTACAGCCACAGGCAATTTTCCATGATACATGAAGCTTCATTTCCGCCGCGACAAGAAATCAGGATTCCGTGTGCCCCCCCCCAAAACGTTCCGCCGCTGCAATTATCCTCCGGGAAATGCCGGGACGGCAACCATGTGCCTATTCCTGTAACAGGAAATCGATCAGATTCATGTGTTCAATGCCGTTTCTGTCCGCAGAAAAAACCTTATCCATGGATATCACGATTTTCCGGTAATTGTCCTTGACCTTTTCAAGGTTACCAAACTCCCTGGAGATGATTTCCGGTGAGCCAAGACTGTAACAAACCTGATAATAGGTTCGTTCATTCTGTTTCTCGGCGACGAAATCTATTTCCATTCCGTCCATTACGCCGATGAAAACCCGATATCCTCGATAGAGCAATTCATTATAAACGATATTCTCCAGAATACCGTTGATATCACTTCCCCTGAAACCGATCAAACCATTTCTCAAGCCTATATCCGTCAAAAAGATTTTATCGTAGTATTCCAATATCTTTCTGCCTTTCAGATCAAAGCGGGCCGCTTTCTTGAACAAAAAGCCATCCTCCAGATGTGAAATGTAGTTCAACACCGTATCGGTGGTGATCGAAAACCGCTGGGATTTAAAATAATCCGCTATACGTTTAGCCGTGGTGATATTTCCGATATTGTCCATAAGATACTTCACGATCCTCTCCAGAGCTGATACATCGCGAATCTTATGCCGCGAGACAACATCTTTAAGCATGACCGTGTTAAGGATTGAGTTTAGATAGCCGAAAACCGTATGGTCATCAAAATTGAGAAAATGGATGCCCGGCAGACCGCCGTATTTCAGAAAATTTATAAACTCCTCTTCCTGATCGCTTTCTTCTTCTTTTCTCCGGAATTTTAAGAACTCCCCGAAAGACAACGGGTGCACCGGAATTTCAATATAGCGGCCACTTATCAGAGTTGCGAGCTCGGATGACAATATGCGGGCATTGGAACCTGAAACAATAATATCTGCGATTCTATCAGCCAACATGGAATTAATGGTTTTCTCCCAGTCTTCGATTTCCTGGACCTCATCTATGAGCACATACTTTTTACCCGCAACGATTTTCAATCTTTTTTCGACATAGTTATTCAAATCCCTGAAATTTCTGATTTCGTCGAATCGCAATGACTCCTTATTGATGTACACGATGCTTTTTTCCGGAACCCCTTGCCCGATCAACCTGTCAACCAAAGTCTTCATGATGGAACTCTTGCCCACCCGCCTCATTCCGGTGAGAACTTTTATAATGGGTTTATCAAGGTAATTCTCCAACTTGTTTATATATTCCGAACGCAAAAGAAGATTTTCATTTTCAAACATATTACCCCCTTGTTTTCGATTATAATCGAAGTTTTCTGGATAATCAAGACAATCTTCGGCTATAAGCGAAGATTATTGTATTGTTGTGACGGGGGTCTTGCATGAGTACTTTTCTCGCTTCTCCATGCGCTGGTCCCAACTGTTTCATGCGACCTCATTCAACCGCAATTGTCCCTTTGTCACCCTGACTCCTGAATTTATCTCCTTTCTTTCCGTGTCTCCTGCTTCCTGTCCCCTGCCACCTTCCTTTCACCTCGCCCCGGACAACCCGTCGAGGCCTTGGCGAAGGCGGACCTCGCCAACTTTCCAATTCTCCTCTCCTTAAATCTGATTCAAAATGTTATAATGCAAGACCCCTTCAAAAGGAGATGTCATGAAAAAAAAAGATATCCTGATCGGTTTGGTATCTCTGTTTGTGTTGGTATCCGGATTTGCCGACGGCGCGCGAGAGCTTCCCTTGTTGATTAAATCGTTAAAAATCGGGACCAAATTCAACACCGGCGCTGAGAATGTCCATACCTTTGAGTCGCAAGATGGAAAGTTGAGCTATGTCTGGATGTGTCCTGATGAGGATTTCCCCGTCAATGTTGAGTTGGATGCCGAAGGAAAGATCGCTCGCCTTGCCTGGGAAACGACTGCACAGAATCAGGAAGAGGCCGCTACTCTGGCGGATGAACATAAAACGGAATACCAGCAATTTTTTCGCGGCCGCACGGAACTGGACCAAGGATATGCCATTCATTTTGAAAGCGATACGCTGCATTATGTCATCCGTGTCGAAGCCACCCTGGTCACTTTTATGACCATCGCGAAGGGAAAAGGGATCGACGTCGAGTTATGGCTTAAGTGACACTCCTTCTTTTTTTGGGAAAAGTAAATTGGCGACGGTGCTGTAGTGCGCCCGCAAGGCATCCATGCTGAATCCCATCGAAGCGTTGCATTACGAATAACCGTTCAACCTTTTTCGGCCTTGCGGCGGGAAATCAGTTCGTCCGCATCGATGCCGCGGTTTTCCAGGTGTTCCCGCACCAGCCGCTCGGCAATGGTATCCAGCTTGGGCTGCAGGGCGGCGGTAATGATTTCGGGAGTGACTTCTTCGGGGACTTTCAACAGGTTGCGTTTCCAATGCACCAGGTAGCCGGACAGGCACATGGGTTGAACCCGGCTGTAGAACTTGGGATTGAATACGTCCAGGGGTGATTTTCCGGTACGGTACATGCTGTTGAAGTCGATTCTGGCGCCGAGGCGCTGCAGTTCATTTCGGCGATCTTCCCGGGTGTTCAGGTCATACACCACGGGCAGGTATTCCACTTGAAAGCGGGCGGCGAAATCCTTGATCATGGAGAGGAACTCGGGGAAATTATCACCCGTGACCAGGATCTTTTTGCCGTCCGGAGCCTGTTCCCAATTGGCGCCATCGGTAAAAACCGGGATATCGTGTTCAAGGGCGTAGATCACGCTGGCCAGGGCCATGCTGGCACGGCAAGGCATGCACCAGGCCGCTTCTTTGCCAAACTCTTTGCTGGTTTCCTTGTAGTCCCGCACCGCCATTTCCTTGAACAAATGGCGGATATCCATCACCTGGTGAGTTATTTTCTCTTTTCCATGCAGGGATTGCAGCAGTTCCACGTTGGGCCGGTTGGCCTTGAGCAAAATGTGCATGTACCCTTTGTCAAAGGTCAGCAAATGGACCCGGTCGTAACGCCCGGCCAGATAGTGAGCCGCGTAAAGGGAATCAATCCCCCCGGAAAACTCGATTACCACTTCGTTTTTCATTATTCCTCCATACATTCGCTTTTCATGTAATGAACTCAGGTAACGACACCATGAAGAATGAAGCCCGCCAGTCCGGCCAGGGGCAGGATCAGGAAGGCAACCACAACATTGAAATAGCGGTACACCCATCCACCCAGGGCCGGGGACTTGCGCATAAGGCGCCCGCTCCACCGGGCCCGAAACGCTGAACTGAAGATGAATGGATCATTCAACAGGCGGCGGGCCAACCCCCGTTCCAGGGAAACATATTCCTTCCGGAAATTCCGGCGGCGTTGAGCCATGCCGGGCCCGACCACCGATATCAGCGTCAGCAGCAGATAGATTGCGGCGCCGACAACCGCCACCAGTATCCACATGACAAGGGGAATAATCAAGATGCGTCCTTTGTGATTGCGTACGGAACAGCATCCCATATGTCACCTCTTTTTCAGGACTTGAGCCGGTTGTTTCGTTTTCATGCCCGGTACGTAAGCCGATGAATATTGGCAAATGCTTCCACGGCCTGATCCACTTCCGACACAGTATTGTAAGGCCCGAATGAAAAACGCAAGCTCTCCGACAGGCCGCGGCGGTTAAAGAATGCATGGGCGCAATGCCTGCCCGGCCGGACCATTACCGCCGCAGATTCATTGAGTAAACGCGCTGTGTCCATGGCATCCATTCCTTTCAGAATCAGGTTACAGATCCCGGCCCTGCGGACGGCATCTTTGGGTCCCAGAATACGCACTCCCGGGAATTCGGACAGACGATCCGTGATATGGCGGTTCAATTCCACCAGGTGACGATGAATATGGCGATGGCCCAGTCGATCCACCAAATCCGCCGCTGCCGCGGCCCCGATAGCCCCGGCGTAATCCTGCAATCCAGCCTCGAAGCGCTGTGGAACCTCCGCGGGCACGTAATGGTTCAAGGTCGAATCAATCACCGTGTCACCGCCCGTAAGGTGAGGATCCAAGGCTTTCAGAAGTTCCAACCGGCCATAGAGGACGCCCATTCCGGTCGGTCCCATCATTTTATGCATCGACGCCACCATGAAGTCGACGCCAAGACGGCGCACATCCACTTTCTGATGCAAGACGCTCTGGGCGACATCCAGGCAAACCAGACTTCCATGCTTGCGGGCGATGGAAACGATCTCACTGATTGGGAAAGTGACGCCGGTGACGTTTGATGTATGCAATAACGATACAAGTTTGACGCTGCCGTCCATGGCGCGTTCAAAGGCGCGCATGTCGAACCCGGTATCTTCCAGTGTGGGGATCACGATTCTGCGAATCCCCCGGTGTTTTTCCGCCCATTGCCATGGGATGAGATTGGAGTTGTGTTCCAACTCGCTGGTCAAAACCGAATCACCCGGAGCGAAAGCAATCCCCCGCGACAGCACGTTCAAACCTTCCGTGGCGTTGCGCAGAAACACGATCTCGTTTGGAGAACGGGCATTGAAAAACCGTTGCAGGCGGCTTCTGGCCGCCGCGAATGCAGTGGAAGTTCGTGCGGCGAAATCATGGTCCGCGCGTCCATGGCAACCGGGGAAACCATGGTAGTAATCCATCATGGCATTGGTGACACTCAACGGTTTCAAGGTCATGCAGGCGTTGTCGAAATAAACAGGGAGTTTTCCCTTGCGGCGTGCGGTCAGTACGGGAAACTCTTTTCTCAGTTCATCGGGTTTCATTATTCAGCCCACCCTTAAAGTCCGGGCAACTGATCAATTGTACTAATTTTGGTTACCTTTAGTCAAGTAAAAATGCCGACACTTTTCTTTTTTTTTTAAGGATTTGCCTGCAAAAGAAATCCATGATACTATAAAAGGTAACAACATAAGGTACGTTAATGAAAATATCAGCGCGGACAAGATACGCGATACGCATCCTGGTTGAACTGGGAACGGATATGTCCCGAGTTCATTCCCTGCGGGAAGTGGAGGCCGGCCAGCAGATATCCGCCAAGTTCGCCAAGCAGATTCTGCAACCCCTGGAAAGCCGGAGTTTGATCACCAGTCGGCGCGGCGCCCGCGGCGGGTACAGACTGAAGATTGATCCCAACCAGGTTTCACTCCTGGACGTGTTCAAGATCACCGGAGAACCCCTGCTTACCGCTCCCTGTGTCAATGACTTAGAGTATTGTCCCCGCAACCACGGTTGCGGCGCCCGCAGTCACTGGCAAGCCCTGGACAAACTGATCCGGGACTATCTGGAGCAGACCACCATCGCCGACCTGATCCGAGCGGAAAAACGCGACTCAGTTGTCCCGGACTCCTGAAGAAACTTTCTCCTTAATCGCGACCATACGCCAGGCAATGCGAAACACCAGGGGACGTATGCGAACTATGGTGAAACCGCATGCGCCAACCAATTTCCGAAACTCTGAAACCGACATGAATTCATCAATAGATCGATTCAACCACGCCGCATCCCGGCCCAACCCGGTGACTTTGCCATAGACCCACGGAACGATCCTGCCCAGGTAGATACGGAAAAAAGCCCG
>OMKS01001441.1_pt1 | contig 21086 bp, 15 predicted proteins | sample 1674721 | NCBI WGS metagenome assembly OMKS01 (sample SAMN06264996, study PRJEB25208) | sediment metagenome | isolation source: hot spring sediment | place: USA: California | collected 2014-09-02
TATTGAATTCTTGTGACTATTAAAGTTGAAGAGTTGGAAAGTTGAAAAGTTGGAAAGGGAAGAGGTTCCAAATGTAGGGGCGACCGGCCGGTCGCCCCTACTTCTTCCCTCTCCAACTCTGGTTTTATTCAAAAAGCCGAATGCAAATCCGAAAGATTGAAGTCCGCGGCTGCGGCTGAATTGGCGGAAAGTGCGTGAAGACGGGGGTTGCGGGGAATTAGAGCGACTCTGAAAAACTGGCACAAAGATTGCTTACTTAGAGGGATGAAAACTGGGAGGAGTGTTTTAGAGAGCAAGGCCGTTCCGGCTTTGATCCGTGGCGCGTCATCCCAAAATCCAATCATCTTTTACGGGAGGTTCAATGCTTAAAAAAACGCTCGTGATTTTATTTGTCACGTTGGCGTTGGTGAGCGGCTCCATGTTCGCGCAGCAATCCAATTCCCGCATCACCGGTAAAGTGACCGATGAAGAGGGAAGCGGCCTGCCCGGCGTGGCCGTGACCGCCACCAGTCCCAAATTGGTGGGTCAGGCGGAAACCATCACCGACGAAAACGGTGTATACCGCCTGCTCAATCTGGCTCCCGGCGTGTACAGGATCACCTACATGCTGGAAGGTTTCCAGAGCGTCGTCCGCGACGGCATCCAGATTTCAGTGGAACAGACCCTGGATCTGCCGGTGCAGATGAAGCTCGGCAGCATCGAGGAAAAAATCACCGTTACCGGTGAGGCTCCCCTGATCGACGTCAAGAGCACGGCCAAGGGCATGTCCCTGACCAAGGAAGTGTTCCAGTCCCTGCCCAAGGGCCGCAACTTCGACTCGCTGGTCACCGCCATTCCCGGCGTCACCAATGAGCCGATGCTGGGCGGAACCTCGGTGGACGGCGCTTCCGGCCTGGAAAACATGTACTACATCGACGGCACCGACGTCACCAACATCGTGAGCGGTGCGCGGGGCCAGAGCGCCTCGTTTGACTTTGTCGATGAAGTCCAGGTCAAGGCTTCGGGCTACCAGGCCGAATTCGGCGGCTCCCTGGGCGGCGTCATCAACGTGGTCACCCGTTCGGGTGGAAACGAATTCCACGGCGAAGTGATGGGCTTCTACAGCGGCGCTCCCCTGCGCGCGGACTACAGCCAGCGCGTAGACTACGCCCGCGATTCCTATGCGGTCACCTATTACGACTACGATGACTACATCGGCGAAAACAACGACCACCGCATCGAGGCCGGTTTCTCCCTGGGCGGCTACATCCTGAAAGACAAACTGTGGTTCTTCGGCTCTTTCCTGCCGATTTTCTACAACAACACCCGCACGGTCAACTACCCCAGCGGTGAGACCCGTGACTGGGAACGCAAGGAAAACTACTGGAACTTCCAGGTCAAAATGACTTCCCAGCCCCTGAAGAACCTGCGTTTGTCCGCCTCCGTGGTCAACAACTACTACAAGTACAAAGGTGCCCTTGATTCTTCGTTCGGCAACCCCGACCCGGGCGTTTCCTACGATGAGTACGGCACCACCTACCCCAACCTGTCGGCCAGCGCCTCCGCTGACCTGACCGTGGGCAACAACTTCATGTTCAGTTTGCGCGGCGGTTACTTCATGAGCGACGCCAAGGATCCCCTGGTGCGGCCCTACGAGCCCTGCTGGCGCTTCAATATGGGCGCGGCCGGTGGTTACACCAACACCACCAATGCCGGCTATGCCGATATTCCCGACGCGTACAAACGTTCCACCGGCTGGCGCAACTCCGGTTACCCCTACGACCTGCAGAAAGCCCTGGATGAAAAGTACAGCGTGAACGCCGACCTGACCTACTTTGTCAACCTGGCCGGCGAACACTCCTGGAAACTGGGTCTGCAGTACGTGCGCCAGGGCCAGAACTACGACCAGACCGTGTCCTACCCAATTCTCTTCCTCGGCTGGGACAAGGACCTGGTTCTCTACGGCACCAACTACGGCCGCGGCCAGTACGGCTACCTGGCCGTTCGCGGCGGTTATGACGCCGGTCCCTTCGGCGACTTCTACAAGGCCTACGCCAACCGCTGGGCCCTTTACCTGCAGGATTCCTGGACCATCAGCAACAAGTTGACGCTGAACTTCGGCGTGCGTACCGAGGCGGAATACATCCCCTCCTACAGCGACCACCCCGACTTCGCCGACGCCCGACCCATCGAGTGGGGCTTTGGCGACAAGCTGGCTCCGCGGATCGGTTTTGTTTATGACGTGAGTGGTGATTCCAGTTTCAAAGTTTTTGGATCGTTCGGCATCTACTACGATGTCATGAAACTGGCCATGGCGGCCGGCTCCTACGGCGGCTTCAAGTGGAAAACCGCTTTTTACCCGTTGAACACCTACGAATGGGACAAGATCGGTACCGACGCCTTTGATCCCGGTGATCCCTGGCTGATCGTGGACTTCCGCATCCCCTCATTCGATTCCACCGACCCCGACATGAAACCCATGAGCCAGCAGGAAATCTCATTCGGCGCTGAAAAGAAGCTGAGTGAGAACCTGGCCTTGTCCGTGCGTTTGGTCAACAAGCACCTGCTGTGGGCCATCGAGGACATCGGCGTGCTGACGTCACACGGCGAGATGTACTACACCACCAACCCCGGCGGCGACTTCATCAAGGACGTCTGGGAAGAGTCCAAGGCCGCGGGCCTGATCCCCCAGGGCGCTCCCGACATTCCCAAAGCCAAGCGTGATTACTATGGCGTGAATGTCTCTCTGGACAAGCGCTTCTCCAACAACTGGATGGGCGGCGTCTCCTACACCTGGAGCCGCCTGGAAGGCAACTATTCCGGTCTGGCTTCGGGCGACGAGTACGGCCGTACCGACCCCAACGTTGAGCGCTACTTCGACCTGTGGTACCTGGCTTTTGACAAACAGCTGAACAAGATCGACGGCCCCATGCCCGGCGACCGCACCCACCAGTTCAAGCTCTACGGCTCCTACACCTTTGACTTCGGCCTGACGGTTGGAACCATCATCAACGCCATGAGCGGCATCCCCACTTCAACCGAATACGCCATGGACGCCGAAGGCTACCTGCCCTTCAACCGCAACGACATGGGTCGCACCCCCTTCCTGATGTTCGCCAACCTCTATGCCGAGTACAACATGAAACTGGGCAACAACACCCTGAACTTCAACATCAACATCGACAACCTGTTCAACACCCGCACCGCCATGCGCACCTGGTCCCGCTTCAACATCGGCAACGTAGCGGTTACGGATGAACAGCTGGTCAACAACAGCTGGGACATCAACACCATCGGCTACAACCCCGATCCCCTGTACGGAACGGATATGTGGTTCTACGGCGACGGCCTGCGCGGCTCTCCTTTCTCCGTCCGCGTCGGTGTCAAGTACATGTTCTGATTCCATTAGCTAACGCTTAGTGGATAACCCGGCCCCGCCCCCTCCGGGGGGCGGGGTTTTTTTTTGTCAACTCGGCGGGCCGCAGGGGCGTCCATTATCCGCGGGAGGTCAGCAGCCGCCATGAAAATTCCATATCCGCATCCGCGCCGCGTCAGCCGCCTGGTCACGCCGATTCTGTGGTTGTTTGTCGTGTTGCCCCTGGTCGGCACGGAATCCCCCATTTTTCGCCTTGAGGAAGTGCTGCGGGCGGGTCATTTCGCGAGATTGCCGCAAGTGTTTGCCGACTCCAGTTATGCTGTTTTGACGGATTATTTCCGCGAGGCGCGGGACCTGCGCCTGGTAGAGGAAGCGGCGGACCAGGCCACCGCGTATGTCAAGTTCCCCCTGCACGCGGAGATCGTGCATCTGGCATTCCAGGCGGACCAGGGGCGGTTTTCCCGCCTGGAGTTGACCCGCATGCTCTATCCGCTTGAGTACATCCGGGGGTTTTCCGCCGTTGATTCCCGGGGGGTAGAAATTGTGCGTGGGGACGCCCGCCTGCGCCTGCACGCGGGAGCGGCCCTCGTGGCGCGGCCGTTCGGGCGCCTGCTGTTGTTTTCCGGCCGGGGCGACTTTCACGTGACGCCTGCGGATGCGGAAGAGCGGCTGACCCTGAGGCGTTTGCGCGGTGGTTCCGAGATGACGGCGGATTTCGATTCATTGGTGTGGTTGTCGGATTCGCGCTTAACCCTGCATATGATTGAATCGGATGCGGTTTCCACCGAGTCCGAGACGCCGGCGGCCGCTCACCAACCATTGCTGGAACGGTTCAACCGCCAGTTCGGCATATTTGTTCCTGGTTTTAATGAATACTGGTATCCGCGTTTTTCCGATTCGCTCAGCCTTATGATGTTCAAGGAAGCGGGCGGCGCTTTTTTTCATTTTCAGCATAACCCCAGTTTCGTGCCCGATACCACCATGGTGGAATTACCGGCCTGGCGCTACCTGCTCAGTTACAATCGCGAAGCCGGAATAAAGATCTCCTTGAACGCGCAGGATTACTTGGACAAGCTGGACCTGGAGCTGATTCTTGATCCGGCGTCGCGCCGGGTGCAGGGGACGTCGCACTTGCGGTTCAAAAGAGACACCGGGTTCATGCGCTTTGTTCTCAACCCGCAAATGACGGTTCACGCGGCTTTGTCGAAAACCGCGCCCAAAGTCGAGGTGTTCAGCCCCGGCGGGGTTGTGCGTTACCTGCGCGGTGAACGCATGCGCGATGTCATGATCCGCTACTCGGGCAAAATTGAGCCCGCGGAGGGTGATAACGTTCCCCGGTGGGATGAGCGTTTCAGTGATCCGCGTCGCGACTGGGACCCGTTCATTTTATGGAATCGCGACACCCGCTTTTATCCCGGCCTGGAAACCCATCGATTCCAGGAGATGGATGTACGGATCTCGCTGCCGGCGCGTTACCGCTGCCTGGTTTCGGGACAGCTTGAATCCGAAACGGTGGCGGCGGGACAGCGAATGTTGCGTTTCAAAAGCCCGGCGGTCAAAGGCCTGGGACTGGTGTGTGGCGATTTCATGCCGCGCATGCGGGTGGAGGCGGCGGTAGCCGTTGAGGTGTACGCCGCCCGCGACCTGGTGATGCAGCGCAAGCTCGAAATCAGTGATATACAGCCTGCAGTCGACTTTCTGGTGGAAGCCTACGGACTTCCCACGTCCAGGGTGATCAACCTGGTGTTGCGGCGCTGGCACGAATACGGCGGCATCAGCAACCAGGGCCTGGTGGTTCTCAACGTGCCCGGACCCCGCGAGAGTCGCAAAGAAACCCTGCGGCGTCGCATTATGGGCAATCGTCCCGTGATTATCACGGATCTGTACCGTGACAGCCTGGTTCACGAACTGGCGCATCAGTGGTGGGGAGGGGAAGTTTCGTGGAATTCCTATCGGGATATCTGGATCACCGAGGGACTGGCGCAGTTCTCCACCCTGTTTTTTCACAAAAAACACTTGTCCGATCGGGCGTATGCCGCGGCGGTGCGCGACATGAAGCGCTGGGTGGTGCGCCACAGTCATGTCGGTCCCCCGGTTTACGGACCGCGTATCCGCAATCTCGGCGACGATGTGGAAGCCGTGCAGAGCGTGGTCTACAACCGTTCCGCGCTGGCGTTCGCCATGCTCACCGAGATCCTGGGCGAAAAAGAGGTGTTTCGTCGCTTGCGGGCGATATTGGAAAACAGGCGCTACCACAGCCTGACTTCATCGCAGTTCATTGCGGCTTTCAGTGAAGGCAGTCCCAGGCTGAAACAATTCTTTGCCGCCTGGATTTACTCGCGCCGCCTGCCGCGATTGGATGTGGCCACCCGTTTCAGCGGCAATGAAGTGAAAGTAAAGTTGACCCAGGACGCGGATTTTGTGATTCCCCTGCAAGTAAAGGTGTCTACAAAAGATGGGATCTCTCTTTACCCGGTGGTCATGGAGACTGAACAGCTGCGGTTGAATTGGCGTGAGGTATCCAAAGTGCGCAAGGTGGAAGTCCGGGCAATGTACGCGCCGCTTGTATTCGACTGAGGTCAAAAGCAGGGCGGGTCCGCCTTTGTTTTGGCCCATGATTGTGGTAACATGATGGCATCAGGAGACAGTGCATGAAACGAGTTCTTGCCGTGGTTCTGCCGGGGTTGCTGCTGGGGATGTATTGCCTGCAGGCGGCCACGCGAAAGATATCCGACCTTCCCGAAAAATACCGTAAATGGCTGACCGAGGAGGTTGTTTACATCATCACCCAGGTTGAGAAAAACGCTTTCCTGCAGCTGGATAATGACCGCGAGCGGGATATCTTTATCGAGGCGTTCTGGAAACAGCGGGATCCCAATCCCAATACCGAAGAAAACGAATTCCGCACTGAACACATGGAGCGCATCGCCTATGCCAACCTCTGGTATGGCCGGGAAGAACCCGCGCCGGGATGGCGTTCCGACCAGGGAAAGATCTACATTATCCTAGGTAAAGCCAACCAGGTCAACAAGTACTACAACCTGTCGGAAGTCAAGAACATGGAGGTTTGGTTTTACTCGCCCAAACCGGAAATGGGACTCTACAACGCGTTTAACGTGGTGTTTTTCAAACACAGTCCCACGGAAACTTTTCGCCTCTACAGTCCCATCAAGTACGGCCCTGCGGCGCTCTTGAACAACTTCCGGGGCGATGTGGTCGACCACCAGGCCGCTTACAACGAGTTGTACAGGGTGGATCCGGCCATCGCCAATGTTTCGCTGACACTCTACCCCAACGAAACCCATGTGACCGGATCCCCGTCCATCTCTTCCGAGATTTTGATCAACTCCAAGATCCCCCAGGCTCCCAGCGTCAAGGTGAACACGGGTTACGCTGAAAAAATCGTGAAGTACCGGGGAATTGTCAATGTCAACTACCTGGTCAACTACGTGGAGCGGGACGCCATGGTACGCGTGTTGCGGGATCGATCGGGGATCGCGTTTTTGCACTACATTATTGAGCCCAAACGCCTGACCCTGGAACGCTACGATGATGACCTGTATACCACCATTGAGGTCAGCGGACGCATCACCGATCTGGAGGGAAAGACCATTCACCAGTTCAACCGCAAGAGCCCCGTCAAAATGGAAGCCGGCCGGACTTCCGCCCTGACCTCGCGCTCATTCAGTTTCCAGGACCTGATTCCCGTGATGAGCGGCGTTTTCAAATACAACATCCTGTTGCGCAATTCGGCCCGGGATGAATTCACCACCATCGAGGGCGATATGCTGGTTCCGGACTACCAGGGTTTGGGCATGTCTCCCCTCCTGCTCTCCCACCATACCACCCCGGATTCCGGAGCTCGTTTTAAGCCGTTTCTCCTGGGCGATACCCAGTTGGTGCCCTCTCCGCGCAACGATTTCAACTCCTCGGACACCCTCACCCTGCATTTCCAATTGTACGATGTGCCCGCAGAGTTGAAAGCGTCGGGGCGGATCGAGGCGGCCATCCGCGCCGACCGCGATAAAAAAGTGGTGTGGTCAAAGAAGTTGGCAATGGCCGAGATGCCGGCCACGGACAATGTGTTTTTATCGCTGCCCCTGCAGGATTTTCCCACCGATTATTTTAATGTGGATGTCCGCGTGATGGATCACAACCAGCGGCCGGTACTGCAGGAGCAGGCTTCCTTCTATATCGCGCCTTACCGGCTGCGGCGGGCCGTGGTCATGTCGCTGCCCTATTCTCGGGACAAAGCCGCGGTGAACAGCCACATCCTGGGCAACCAGTACCGCCTGTCGGGAAAACTCGACAAGGCCCGGGGCCTGCTGGAACGTGCTCACAACGCTGATCCGCTTTCGCCTCTTTACGCCAGGGATTATGCGGGTCTCTTGCTCTACCTGAAAGAGTATGATCGCCTTCCCGATGTGATCCGCCCGTTCCTGGAGGGTGAACACAAGAACATGTTCCTGATGATCCGCGTGGAGCTGGCGCGTCGCCGCGGGGATTGGCAGAGCGCGCTGGACCTGGGAGAAGAGTACCTGAAACACAACGGCATCAACCGTCATGTCCTCAATGTCATGGGCGAATCCCTCATGCACCTGGGCAACCGGGATGAGGCCATCCGTTTGTTTACCCGCTCCCTGGAAGAGGAGCCCAACCAGCCGTCGGTGCGGGAGATGGTTGAGAAACTGAAAACGGAGAAAAAAGATGGCGCGAAATCAAATCAAAAACCGCAATAACATCGGGGTTGCTTTTTTATTGGTTCTCCTGATTGGTTTGTCCGCCTGCAGCCACCTGCAGCGCATGGAAAAGCAATTGCCTCCCGGTGATCGTGAGTTCATCCAGGAGGTTCGCTACATCATCACCACGGAAGAGCGCAAACAATACGTCAACATTCCCGCTGAAGAGCGGGCCGAGTTCCGCCGCAATTTCTGGCGCCGCCGTGATCTCACGCCGGACACGGAGCGCAACGAATACAAAGAAACCTATTACGCCCGGGTTCAGGAGGCCAACCGCTTGTTCCGCAGTGAGGGCAATGAGGGCTGGTTGACCGACCGCGGCCGTGTTTTCGTGCTGCTGGGGCCGCCGGATCACCGCCAGGTTTATCCCATGGGCTATAGTTTCTATGAACCCCCGGTCGAAGTGTGGCGCTACGGTTTTTTCCCCATCATTTTCGTGGACCGCTTTCACCAGGGCAAGTACGAGATGGCCGCGGCCAACGCCTATTATCTCAACGCGGTGTCCCAGGCCCAGATCATGCTGAATAAGCCCCATGAAGCCCTGGAAAAAGACGTGCGGCCCAATTTTGGTATCGATACCAAAGCGGAAGGCGTGGGCACGCTCAGGGTAAACCTGGAGATTCCCTATGCCCTGTTGCTGTTCACCCGGGAGGGTGATGAGTACAAAGCCGTACTCGAAGTCCAGGCCGCGTTAACCAGCGCGGATGAAAGCGAGGTTTGGAGCATGAATCGCGCCTATGCCTTTTCAATCACGGAAAAGCAACTCGACCAGGTGAGCCGCGGATACAAACTTGACTTTCCGGCCGAAGCCGGCGCCGCCGGCGATTATGTTTTGACGGTGCGTGTCTCCAATAAAGGGGATGACAAAGTGGCTGAGCAGAGTGTGAATGTCCGGGTGCGCTGACCCGGCGGATAATCGATATGCAATGCAATAGTCGGAGGCAACCATGAAGCACAGAGTATGGATTGTTTTGGTAGTGACGGTGATCGCTGTCGGCCTGCTGGCCCCCCCCATGGAGGCACAGCGTTTCAGCCGTGGCAAAGCCAGATTGAGCGGTGAAGTAAAGGATGAAGCGGGCAATCCCATTGCCGGCGCGCAGGTGGAATTGATTTTCGAAGATGAGGTTTCCAAGTTTAAAACCACCACCGACGAGAAGGGGGAGTGGGCGGTGATCGGTCTGGGCAGCGGACAGTTCCGCATTGTTGTGACCGCGGATGGCTACATCCCGTCCCAACAACTGGTCGCGGTCAGTCAATTGAATCGCAATGACAAGGTCATACATACACTGAAAAAGGCCGAGCAGCCCATTATGCATGAAGACCTGCTGGAATACCTGGAACAGGGAAACACCCACTTCCAGGATCGCGAATTCGACGAGGCGATTGTTGAGTTCCAGAAGATCCTGGACAAACACCCGGAGATGTACGCGGTGTTGTTTAAGATCGGTGATTGTTACCGAGAGAAGCGCGACCTGGACAAGGCCGAAGAAATATACACCAGGGTGGCCGAATTGGCGACTGCCAAAGAAGACAACAGCGTGCACGCCCAGGCGCTGGGCAACCTGGGGGCCATCAGCATTCAACGCCAGGATTTTGACCAGGCCAACCAGTATTTTCAGCAGGCAATCAGCCTGAACCCCGAAGACGAAATCCTGGCCTATAACGTGGCCGAGATCAATTTCAACAACAACAACGTGGACCTGGCCATCAAGTACTATCAGATGGCGGCTGAAGTCAAGCCCGACTGGAGCCTGCCGCATCAGAAGCTGGGATATTCCTACTTGAACAAGGGGGATTTCGCGGCCGCCCGGGCCAGTTTCCAGAAATTTTTGGAACTGGAGCCCGAGGGTGAGCAGGCCGCCATTGTGCAGGAATTGCTCAGTTCCCTGCCGGAAGCCTGAAAAACACGATGTTTTCGCGCCCCGCTCACTGCGGGAGCGGGCGGGAATGAACACATGAGCCACTCAACCGCGAAAATTTGCCTGGTTTTGCTGGTGTTCACGTTTGCGGGAGTTTTCCAAGCGCAAGAGGCTACGCAATCCAGGGACAACCTGGCGTCCATCGTAACCATTCCCGATCCGTTTGTGCGCATGTCGGCCCTGGAGGATTTCTATCGCAGCAGCCTGAGGGACCCCGAAAAAAGCGAGATTGACCGCAACCTGTTGCTTCACCTGACCGATACCGCCTATCAGATCCGCAATTTCCCCCTGGTCCTGCGTTACGGTGAAGAGGGTCTTGCCCGGGACTGGAACAATCCCCGTCTCAAGATGGCCCTCTATTTTTACGTGGCCCGGGCATGCGAGGAGCAGGGCGTCAACACCGGCAAAGCTTTGCGGTACGCGGCATTCATCCGCGAGTTGGCGCGGGTGGTGGATCCCACCCGGGCGGATGCCTTGATCTGGAAGCAATTCGTGGCCCCGGCGCAACGCCTGTCTATGCGACTGCTTGCAAGCCGGGCAACAAACGCGAAGGACTGGCACAGTGCGCTCCAATCGGGAGTTTTCGCGCTGGAATTGGATGCCAATGAAGAAGCCGGCAAGGAATTGTACGAAACCGCCTTGCGCGCCCGCCTGGATGAGCATGGGCGCGCGGCCGCGGTTGCGGCCCTGCAAGCCCTGTGCCGGTCTCCCCTTGCCCGGCCCGAGTATCTGAATCGCCTGGCCTTCTGGCATTCACAGGATGAGCGTTCCGACCTAGCCGCCGAGCTGCTGATTACTTCCCATGGCATGAAGCGCGACCCCGCGGTGGCGTATACCATCGGCAAATTGTTGCAGAAGAGCCGTCTAAAGGAAGCGCTCGATTACCTGGCCGAAGCCGTGCAGAGTGGAGAAGGGGAAACAGTTACCCGGGCGCGGCGCCTGCTGGAGCACCTGTTTTTTAACGTGCATGCCGCGGATCTTTCCGCGGATGAACAAGAGAAAGAGTTTGCGCGCCTGATGCAGGCCGCGGCTCAGCGGGTTCGCGAAAAGAAAACCAAAGCCGCCACCCACTAATGGGGAATGTAATGCGGTTATGCGGACCCGATGCTCGCGGTCAGGATGGGTTCGACGTCTGAGGAAGCCTGTGGCGGCGGATCGCCCCACTCCAGGTTGAAGCCTCTTTCGCGCGCGCTCCATTCCAGGTGAGCGGCGGCAATGCCCATGTCTATGGTTTGCAGGTCGACCGCGGGAACTAGGCGCCGATAGCCGGGAGTGCGTGCCAGGTACAGGTTGAGTTCATTTTCCCTGACCAACACGCGCCAGGGCTGGCGATTGGATGCGGAAGGGGCCCGGCGCAGGTTTTCCAGCAGGGGGGCCAGGTCGGGACGGCTGGAGGGCTCAAATGGTTCGCCCCAGTCGCGGTGGAAACACAATTTTCCGATGGGGCGGCGCAAGCCTCGGCCCGAGCTCCAGCGAACCAGGCGGTCGCGCACGGTGCGGCGTGGCGCGGCAATGCCCAGGGCCACCACGGCGGGAACCTTTTCCTCAGGAGCAAGGTTCAGGACTTGTCCACAGGTGCGGCGGTCGAAAACGCCTCCGATCCAGCAACTCTGGATCTCTAGAAAAGTGGCCAGCATGAGGGTCGTCTGCATTGACCTGCCGAACTCCAGCCAATCCGACGTGTTTTCAGGTGCAGTGATGCCGGCCAGGTAAGCGGCGGGCCGGCGGATCATGCCGTAAGTACCGGTGGTAAACAGGTTCTCTTTGCGCAGATCGGAGGCATCAAAAAGGGCCAGGCGCAGAGGGGCCGGGGCGGTGCGGTTCAGGGATGCAATCGCAGCCAGAAGTTGTGATCGGGCGGAACCCGGCAAAGGCGCGCCGTTAAAAGTGCGACAGGAATAGCGTTGCGCCGCCAGGTTGGAAAAGTACCTGGTCAAGGGGTCAAATTCAGGCGGAAATGTAATGGGTTTCATTGAGAAAGATGATTTGCCGGGACGCGGAATCGAACCACGGACGCAGGGATTTTCAGTCCCTCGCTCTACCTACTGAGCTATCCCGGCAAATTCAGCCCAATCATACCCCAATGCAAAGCCGGCGTCAAGCCCCGGGCGGGGCTGACGTGTTTACTGGTTGAGGCGGGAACGGGCCTCTTCCACCAGTTTTTCAACGGCCTGCTCGTGCGCCTGGCGCAGGGCTTCCTGGTCGACGGTTTCACCTTCCGCAACTTGCGGTTCCTCAACGGTCACGTTTTCCAGCATGAGTTCGCGGGCGTCAGTGGAATAGGGGGCTTCTTCCAGCGCAACCGCTTCGGCCAGGTAGCGCAATCCCTCGTCCAGGTCGACGATATAGGTGAGTTTGCCGATGGTATGGGCTTTGCGCGCGGTTTTCTCTCGTGCGTATGAGAGCTTGAGGTACTTGCGCGCCTCGTTCTCGATGCCCTCCCGGACCAACCATGCGGCCAACTGGTCCTGGTGTTCCAGATCGGCGTTGGGGATATCGGCAATCACCTTCAGTCCCTCGATGGCTTTTTTGATATTGTTGTATTCGCTGTAGAGTTTCTTGCTGAAGTGAAATACAAAGCCGGCCGAGCGGGCGGAATGATCGATGCGGTACACGCGGATGGAATTTTCCAATGCCTTGATGATATCCTCTTCACCTTCGGCCCGGGCTTCCAGGGCCGCGATCTGGATGCGCAGGGCCGGCGCGGTGAGCAGGCGTTCCACCTGGGCGCTGTCCGCCGTGCCGGTGAACTCAAGGATCTCGTCGGCGATCTTGGTGGCGGCCGCAAGATCTTTTTTGGCGTAGATTTGCGTGTAAGCCAGTTGCAGATTTACCATGGCTTTGTCCATGGCCGACATCTGCTGGTTTTTCAAGGCCATGGCCGCGTATTTTTCGACTTTATCGTATTGCTTCAAAGCGCCGGCGGTTTCCACCAGGTGGAGAAACAGGGTCGGGCTCTGGTATTTCTTTTTTTTGCCGTATGTGTCCATGTATTCCTCGAGCTTCTGCATTTTGAGCTCGGGGTCTTTCTCAGTAATGGCAGCCAGGTACAACTCGGCCTTCTTGTCGGCCTGGAGTATGGCGGCGCCGGCTGCAAAGGCGATAACCAGAATAACGGCGACGAACCTCTTCATGACTTCCTCCTCTTTTGGAGCCCCGAATGGATTTGGGGCGCAGGAATCAATGGGTTTTAGCATAGCAAGGCGTGAATAGAAAGTCAAACAACGTGAATGCTGATATTTGCCGAAACCCTCATTGGTTGACGGATTTGCCGCGCTGTGCTAAAGTGGAAGCCCATGCACCGGGTACTCCTCATCGTGATTCAGTTCGCCGTTGTGTTATTTGCCATCTCGATCCACGAGGCGGCTCATGCCTGGATGGCTGACCGCTGCGGAGATGCCACCGCGCGCTTCATGGGCCGGGTCAGCCTCAACCCCGTGGTGCATATCGATCCGGTCGGCACCATCCTTTTTCCCCTGATCCTGGCCTTGATGGGCGCTCCCGTATTCGGCTGGGCCAAGCCGGTAATCGTCAATCCCCGCAATTTCCGGGACCCGCGGCGTTGCCACATGCTGGTGGCCGCGTCCGGACCCGGGTCCAACATCCTGGCGGCCCTGGCCACGGCCGGGGTGTTCCAGGTGCTGCAACAGTTTGGACTGGTCAGCCTGTACCAGGGAGGGACAAACATTCAGCCCCTGTCGATGCTGCTGATCTACCTGGTGCTGATCAACCTCTATCTGGCGGTGTTCAACCTGATCCCCATTCCGCCCCTGGACGGCAGCGCCATCCTCAAGGGGGTGCTGAAGGGCGAGGCCCGGAACGCCTACCTCAGCATGGAAAAATACGGCTTCATCATCCTGCTCGCATTGATCTTTTTCGGCGGACTGGAAATCATCGCCCGCCCCATCTTCCGGCTGGTCATCTGGTTGCTGAGTTAAACCATGTGCAACGAAACAAAACCTGTAAAAAAAAGAATTGTCATGAGTGGCATGCGCCCCACCGGCCCCCTTCACCTGGGGCATTGGGAAGGGGCGTTGCGGAGTTGGCTGAAACTGCAGGCGGAATGCGAATGCTACTTTTCCATCGCGGACTGGCACGCGTTGACCACCGAGTACGCGGACCCGGCCGCCATCAGCGGCAACGTAAAGGAAGTGCTGCTGGACTGGCTGGCCGTGGGCATCGACCCGGAACGCAGTGCGGTGTTTCGCCAGTCGGCGATAAAGGAGATCCCGGAGCTGTTTCTGCTCTTTGGCATGATCGCGCCGCTGGGGCGCCTGGAACGGGTTCCCACATTCAAGGAACAGAAAGCCCAACTCAGTGACCGCGACCTCAATACCTTCGGTTTCCTGGGCTATCCCCTGTTGCAGACGATCGACATCATCGTGGTGGGTGGAAACACCGTCCCCGTCGGAGCAGACCAGGTTTTTCACATTGAATTGGCGCGGGAGATGGTGCGGCGTTTCAACCAGTTTTACGGCGATGTGTTTGAGGAACCCATGGAGTTGCTCACGCCCCAATCGCGCTTGCCCGGATTGGATGGCCGCAAGATGAGCAAGAGTTACGGCAACGTGATCAACCTCAGCGACAGCGCCGAAACCGTGAAAAAAAAGATCCTGCCCATGAAAACGGATATTCGCCGCCAGCGCCGCACCGATCCCGGTGTTCCCCGGGACTGCCCGGTATTTGCTTTCCACCAGTCCTTCAGTTCGGACGCGGAAATTGCGCAAGTGGACGAGGGCTGCCGTTCCGCCGCTATCGGCTGCATTGACTGCAAGCGCATCCTGATCGCCAACCTCAACCGTTTTTTGGACCCGGTGCGCGAAAGGCGGGCCCGGTTCGAAAAAGTCAACTTGGACGACCTGCTGGCTCCAGGCAACATGCGGGCCCGGGAACGGGCCGCCCGCACCCTGGACGTGGTGCGGAAACAGGTAAAGATCTAGTGCAGGCGGATGGTTACCGGGTTAGGACCGAGTCCTTTGAGGGCCCGCTTGACCTGTTGTTACACCTGATCCGTAAAAAAAGGATGAACATCATGGATGTGCGGATTTCCGAGATTACCTCGGAATACCTGCATTACCTGGAAGATCGGCGCGGCATCAACCCTTCACGTGAAGGCGACTTCCTCATGACCGCGTCCACCCTGATTTACATTAAGTCGCGTTCCCTGCTGCCCAAGCCCGATTCCGTGGTGGAAGATTCCGAAGAGAGTCGCCTGCTTCACTCCCTGGTCGAATACGACAAGGTCCAGAAAATCGCCCGGCTGTTGCAGGAAAAGGAAGGCGGGCAACTGGTGCTGTGGCGCCGCCAGGAAGTACCGGGAAATTTCGAAATCCGCGAGTACGAACTCGAAGAGGTCTCCTCTTTTCAATTGGCTGAGCTGTTCCTGAATCTCGTCAAACGCAGTGAACGGGAGCGGGTTTTTTACATTGCCGGCAAGAACTACTCTGTTGAAGAGAAACGGGTGGAAATACTGGGCATGCTGGACCGCGACGGATTTATCGATTTCGTGGCCTATGTGGCCGGGCTGGACTCCATTGAAGAGGTTCTGGTGAGTTTCTTTACGCTGCTGGAACTGGTCAAGTTGCGTCTGGTTGTGGCGGTGCAGAAGCGCCTGTTCGATTCCATTTCGGTTTGGAAACAAACCGCCGGGGATGAATCCGGAGATCATGGACACTGATTGCGCATTCAACTCAGTCGAGGATCGCCTGGCTTTCCTGGAGGCCGTGCTCTTTGTTTCCCGGGAACCCATCTCGCCGGACCGCCTGGCGGATTATTTCGCCTGCCGGGACGCGGCCGAATTTGCGGCACTGATTGAAGCCTTTGAAGCGCGATTGGCCCGGGCCCATCGGGGCCTGCAGTTGCATCGCAGCGGCGGAGGTTTGCAACTGGTTACGCGGAAAGATTGGCACGAGAAATTGAAAGCGTTTTTTGCCGTACGGGCCCATTCACGGCTCACGATCGCGTCTCTGGAAACCATGTCGATCGTGGCTTATCGTCAACCCGTGACGCTTGCGGAGATTTGCGAGATGCGCGGGGTAAATTCGATCGGACCGGTCAAAAACCTTTTGCAGAAAAAGATGATCCGCATCAGCGGACGCAAGAAAGTTCCCGGCCGCCCCGCCCTTTATTCCACCACCCGGGAGTTTCTCAAGTACTTCGGCCTCAACGATCTTTCTGAACTGCCCTCGCTTGAAGAGTTGACGGAAATGTTTGAAGAGAAAGAACAACCTTCGCTCTTTTCTGTATGAGCCGGCACAGTCAAAGTCTAAAGTCGAAAGAAAAAGCAAGGTTCTCTGTTTCCTGCCAACTAATTCCACTTCTTTTCCGCCCTCAACTCTCTCAACTCTCTCAACCTGGTTTTTTTTGTTTGGGTCATTTGAATTTGTTTAGAATTTCGGATTTCGTGCTTCGGATTTAAAAAAGATGACAGGTATCAGGAGACAGGTGGCAGGGGCGGTTCGCGAAACGCCCTGTAGAACGTAGAAGGTCGGGGATCTCGGGAGAACTTGAAGAAGTCAGAATGTATGAGATCTCGGGAGAACTGTAGAAAAGGTAAAAGTTCCGGGTTTTTGTTTTTCCTTTAGACTTTTAACTTTAGACTTTCGACTGTGCCCCTGGCCCCCGGCCACTCGCCTCTCGCCCTTAATCATGCACCCCGAAATGGCTGTACTCGTCGTGGTATTCCCTCTCGAACTTTTTCCAGTAATCGGCAACCGAACGCTTCATGTCTTTGTGAAGCATGAGGATGCCGAAAAGGTTGGGGACGGTCATCAACACCACGGCCACGGCCGCCAGCGACCACACGACGGTGGTATCGATGAGGGCGGCGGCAAAGAAAGCCATGATGTAGGCAACGCGGTAGGGGATCAGGAAGCGGGTGCCCACCAGGAAAGTGACCGCGCGGTCGCCGTAGTAGGACCAGGAAATCACGGTTGAAAAAGCGAACAGCAGCAACCCGATGGAAACGATAAACTGGCCGTAGTAACCGAACAAGCCGTTGGTGAAGGCTTCGGCGGTCAGTACGGCGCTGTGAACCAGGGATTTTCCCGACAAGCTGACATCAGGACCCCGGATAACACCTCTTTCTATGAACAGTGGTCCGGAAAAAGGATTGCCCCACTGTTGTACGCGTACGTCTTCGGCAATTGAGCGCGCGTGGATCACGGTCACGGCGGCATCGGCAGCGATTCTTCCCTCCCGAACCTCCAACTCGCCGGAATAGGGGCGGATGTCGTCCGGTTGCAGGCCGCGGATATGAGCGCTCATGCGCGTCACATGCTCGGGGTTGTCTTGAAGGAAACGACCGGCCACGATTTCCATATCCGCACGCTGAAACACGTTGTCCACCTTGTGGGTCCAGGCTCCGGACGCCAGGATGGTCAGCCCGGTCAGGGTGCAGATCACCAGGGTGTCGATAAAGGGTTCCAGGATCGCGACCATACCCTCGGATACGGGCTCATCCGCGCGCGCCGCCGAATGGGCGATGGCGGCCGAGCCCTGTCCCGCTTCATTGGAGTAAATGCCGCGATTGACGCCGCGGTTGAACGCGTAGGCCATGGTGGCGCCCATGAATCCGCCCATCGCGGCGCTGCCCTGAAATACGCCTTTAAAAACCAGGGCGAACGATGGCAGGACGTTCTGCCAGTGAACCACGATCACGCTCAAGGCGCCGATAATGTAGACCGCGGCCATGAAGGGGACGATCTTTTCCGTTACCTTGGCGATGCGCTTGATGCCGCCGATAATGATGAGTGCCAGCAACACCGACAACACTGCCCCGGTAATCCAGGCGGGGAGTTGGAAGGTGGATTCGATCGAGGTGGCGATGTTGTTGATCTGGGGCATGTTGCCGGTGCCGAAACTGCAGATAATCGTTCCCAGGGCGAAAAGTACGGCCAGCCAGCGCATGTTCAACTTGTTTTTCATGTAGTACATGGGGCCGCCGGCGATGTAGCCCCTGTCGTCCACCTCGCGGTACTTGTGCGAAAGGGTGCACTCAACGAACTTGGTGCACATGCCGAAGAAAGCGGTGGCCCACATCCAGAACAGGGCCGCGGGCCCGCCGATATAAATGGCCAGTCCCACGCCGCCGATATTGCCCGTACCCACGGTTCCGGACAGGGCCGTGGCTAGGGACTGGAAATGAGACGTGTCTCCTTGGAAAGTGTCTTTTTCGTACTTGCCGGTCACGATGCGCCCGGCGTGGCGGAAATAGCGGATTTGCGGGAACTTGAGGTAAAGCGTAAAAAAGATACCGGTTCCAAGCAAGAGGAGGGGAAACCAGTTGCTGCCTCCCAGAAAGGTGTCCAGCATGACCAGAAAATTGTTCACTGTATCCACATCGACCTCCTGACTGAATTCGAGCGGGGATTGAAACTCCGGCAGTCTTTTTGTAGCACAGCCGTGAAAATCTTGCAAACCGCATTGGGGATGGACTAGAACAGGAGGCTCTCTTCATTCTGTGTGGGTTTGGTGGGGCTGGAGCTAATTCCTATTTGAAAAAAGGGAAAAGCTGCTGGAAAGTAACCTCTCGGGCATAATTCATCGCTCACCACTTCGGTCCGGACCCATTACGGTCTTCGTCGGTTTAAACCGACCACGGCGGTTGTTCGGGATGTAACCGCGGCCGGCTTTCGTCTTCGGTGAGTACCCCTCAGCCGACCATCCTGTCTCAGACCATGGGTCCCCGGAACCTACGCTTGCGTTCGCTTATGCTTTATGCCCTGCGGGTATGTATGCCCCATGAGTACTCCTTTCTACAACGCCTCGCCAATCATCGATGCGGATTTGCCCACACAAAATGCAATAGATCCCAACGATAAAACTTTAGATTGATTCCGATTGCTTCGGGTTCAGGCATTCCTTTATTGGTATTCACTCGATTGCCGGAGTTGAATGCGTTAAAGCTGTACTGTTGTAGTCCGCCCCCATGGGTTGGATATGTTATACTAAAAAAAGGATTGTTGCATGCAGGAAATCGATTTTCATTGCCACCTGGATAGTGAGAGTTTCGACGCCAGCCGCGTTGAGGCCGTGACCGAATGCTTTGATGCCGGTTTCAGCGCCCTGGTCACGGTGGCCGATCCCTACGAGAAAGAATCGCAAAGCCGAAGCCTGGAAGCGTTGGACGCTCACCCCAGGGTGTTTCTCATGGCCGCGGCTCATCCCCACAATGCAGACCAATACAGCCCCGAAGTCGAGCAGCGCCTGGAGCGCATGCTGAATCACCCCAAGACCATCGGTCTGGGTGAAGCGGGGTTGGATTTTCATTACGACCTGTCACTGCGTGAAAACCAGCAGCGTGTGTTTGAGCGCCAGGTCGCTCTGGCGGCGGAGCGCAACCTGCCCCTGGTGATCCACTCCCGCAACGCCGAGATGCTGGTGCTGGATACCCTGGAACGTTTGCAGTTTCCCGGCCACGTCGTGTTTCATTGTTTTACCGGCGGAGCGGAAGCCGCCGCTGAAATCATCAGGCGTGGATACGATCTGTCTTTTTCCGGCATTATCACGTTCCGCAACGCCGCCGCTTTGCGAAAGATCGCACGCCGCACGCCCATGGGGCGTTTTTTTACTGAAACCGATTCGCCCTACCTTTCGCCCGAACCGTTCCGCGGTCGTGCCAACCGCCCCCTGCGTGTACAGCAAGTGGTGTCCAGCCTGGCTCAGCTGCATGAAGTCAAGGCGGAAGCGGTCACTAACGCGGTGGCCCGTCGCCTGGAAGAGTGTTTTCACATACCCCGGAGGTCAACATGAAACCCGTTGTGTACTGGATTCCCGCGGACAAAGACGATACCGATCAACAACTGGCTTCCGCCCTGGGTCGTCTGTTGAAAGAGAAAAATCTGCTGGACTTTGTGCGTCCCCGCGACATGGTTGCCGTCAAGACCCATTTTGGTGAAGAGGGTACCCGGGGCTTTGTGCGCCCCAATCTGATGGCCGTGTTGGCCGCCGCGGTGCGGCGGCGCGAGGGGCTGCCTTTCCTGACGGAAACCTCGACATTGTACCGCGGGCGGCGTAGCAACGCCGTCGAACATCTGGAACTGGCCCGCGAGCACGGATTCACTCCGGAGGCAACGGGTATGCAGATTGTCATGGCCGACGGCTTGCTGGGAGATGAAGAGGTGTCCGTGCCCATTCAGGGAATCCACTTCCATAGTGTAAATATCGCCGCCCAGGTGGTCAAGAGCCAGGACATGGTGCTGGTCTCTCATTTCACCGGTCACGTGGCCGCGGGCTTCGGCGGCGCTCTCAAGAACCTGGGCATGGGATGCTCCAGCCGCAGGGGAAAGCTTATCCAGCATTCAACCGCGAAGCCCGGCATCAAGGCATCCAAGTGCACGGCTTGCGGCGAATGCGTGCACTGGTGCCCCCGGGACGCCATTTCGTTGCTGGAAGGTCACGCCGTTATCGATGACACCCTTTGTATCGGCTGCGGGGAATGCCTGGCGGTCTGCCGTTTTGACGCGGTCAAATTCAATTGGAAGGAAACCTACACAAACCTGCAGGAAAAGGTGGTTGAACATGCCATGGGAGCCGTTGCCGGCAAGGAAAACCGCCTTCTCTGCCTGAACTTTCTGACCCGTATCACCCGGGACTGCGACTGTATGAAAGGCTACGACCCGATTGCGCCCGACCTGGGGGTCCTGGTTTCCACCGATCCCGTGGCGCTGGACGCGGCCAGCCTGGACCTGCTGGAGAAAAGCAACGGCAAATCGATTCGTCAACTGGCCCATGATATTCCTTCACGGGCGCAATTGGATCATGCGCGGAAACTGGGATTCGGTAGTACCGAGTACAAACTGATTGAAGTGAAAAGTTGAAAGTGAAAAGTGAAAAAAAGGTGACAGGTATCAGGAGACAGGAAGACAGGTGGCAGGAGACAGTGTACGGGCGAAAAATTTTTCGCCGCTACTTTTCAACTTTGCTATTGGCGAGTGGCAAGAGGCTATAGGCGAGGGGAAGGAATCAGGGATCGATAGCTTTTGTTTTGAATTTTGGTTCTATTACGTTTCGTGTGGGTAAACATATATTGGGAATCAGTAAGCAGTTGTGAGGAAGAGTACCCGCAGGGCA
>OMKS01001442.1_pt1 | contig 21078 bp, 23 predicted proteins | sample 1674721 | NCBI WGS metagenome assembly OMKS01 (sample SAMN06264996, study PRJEB25208) | sediment metagenome | isolation source: hot spring sediment | place: USA: California | collected 2014-09-02
AATGATACGGCGACCACCGAGATCTACACTATCCTCTTCGTCGGCAGCGTCAGATGTGTATAAGAGACAGTTATAATCCATCATTAATTATAAAGTCTTTAGTGATAAGCTGAATCTGCTCCATTTCATCGATAGTATTATAAAAATGCGGCGCAAACCGTATCCAGCCTTCACGAAAGGAACAGTGAACCCTGTTAAAAATCAGATATTCAAAAAGAGAGGCAGTTTTTGAAGAATTCACAAGACTGAAGGAGGCAATTCCTGATGAAATGCCTTCTCCTCTTGGTGAATGACACGCTAATCCCAGGTCTTTTAAGGCTTGGATTAAATAGTCAGTGAGCTTGAGAATATGATCACTGCTGCCTAAGGCAAGAACCTCATTCAGGAGTTTCACGCTTGCCTGAAGTCCCACTGCACCAAAACTGCTCCGGGTACCCAGCAAAAAACGATCGGCCCCTGTGTTCTTAGCTTGATCATAATTAAAAAGGTCCATAGGTCTTTCTGTACCCAACCAGCCCTGAAATGGCGGATTAAATAATTTTTGAAAATCACCATCAATCCATAGAAAGCCTATCCCCTGAGGACCCATCAGCCATTTATGTCCGCCGCAGCTAAGGAGATGGACGCCGCTTTCTTTTATATCTAAATCAAAGGCTCCCAGCCCTTGAATGGCGTCCACGACAAATATGCATCCATGCTCACGACATAATCTGCCCATGCTGGGAATATCTGCTCTATATCCATTGATAAATTGAACATAGCTGATGGAAAACATTTTAGTTTGGGAGCTAAGGGCGGATTTTAACATTTCCGGCTCAATTTTCCCATCCACCGGCTCAATAAAATCAACGATTACCCCCTTCTCCTGAACTTTGAGAAAGGGCTGAATATTTGCAGGAAACTCCCGCTTAACGAGTAGCACATGGTCTCCGGCTTTCCAATTAATCCCCGTAGCTGCCATAGCCAATCCTGTGCTTGTGTTCTGGGTCAGGGTCAGGCGATCCTCACTTGTGTGCAATATATTTGCCAGCTCAAAATGGGTTTCCTGGAATATCTTTTCCATCGGTGCCCATTCATCAATAGCGCCACTGGTGCGATATTCTATAAATGCGTCCAGAGCCTCCTTTACCCGCAGGGAATAGGGCGATGTAGCTGCGTGATTAACATAAATACCATTTTGTGTAATTGGGAAAAGCTTTCGCCAGGGCTCAGGATTAAACATATCAATCCCTTTGCTTCCAGGGTCTCTTTTCCAAAATGTTTTCCTTCATCCCTACCTCATGGATGATTTGCAGAATTCTCTTATCTGCAGTCTGAAACCTATCATAACAGATAATCACACCACCCTGCTCAGGCTCAATGGCAACAGTTAAAATTCCATCTTGTCTTATCAGCGCCTGCTTCAAGCTATCTAACTGAGAGCTTTCTGCCTGAGAATTGAAACTCACCGCCAACTCAATATATTGGTCTTTCTGGCATGCTGCAAGGAGCAGTAAAGCTGGTAATATTCCATATATAAATTGGAATTTCATGTCAGACTTTCAGTTTTCCATCTTGCATTATTAGAATGTCGTCAAACCAAATAGTGGGTTTGAATACAATCATATCAATGTGTAAAGTGCTGGTATTTTCTCCGCCAACATAGGATCTATTGTCGCCAACAGCAATATGACAGGTACCCAAAACTTTTTCATCTTCCAAAACAACTCCGCTGACTTTGGCTGTGGGATTTGTGCCAATAGCAAATTCTGCAATAAAACTGGCATTATCATTTTTATCAAGCTCCATAGCTCGCTCAATCAATTTTTTAAAACGTTGCCCACTTATATTATTTTGATAATCAATCAGATAGCCATTTTTAAAAAGCAGCCTTGTCGGCTCGACAATATAGTCTCCACAACGATCAACAACTAAAACACCGTCAGCAGAAACCGGCGCAGTTTCCGTTTCACCATCAGGAAGATTAGTAAAGTCACCAGGTTTGGTCATCTTTCCAATGGAAACAGCTCCAGGATTTCCCAGCGTCAAATGCAAATCTGTTCCTGACGGAGATTTAATTTTTGCTGAGCGAGCTAAATCAAAATAGTTTTTCAAGCGTCTGCTGACAGTTTCGATCTCATCGTAATCGCTTGCCAGCCCCCGAATAAAAATATCTTCAGTAATGCCCGGCATGGATGCAATTCTTGATTTTCGCTCTTTTGAGGCGCGTCTGCGGGCATGGGTATGGCTAATACTCATTACAGTAGGCGCCATAATTACATCGGCTTCCATCATCGCATCAGCAACCCATTTGGGCGGCTCTACGCCATTCATCTCTGCAACCGGGTAAACAATAAGACGCAGATCACGCGTCAGTTCAGCTCCCGCTTCCCAAATTGCCTGAGCGATTGCCAAGTTTGGCGGATTGCAGATAATTAGCAAGCTTTCCTCAGCTTGCAGCGCCATACATTGTCGAACCGCTGTGCGGGCTGAATGGAGAAGTTTAGCTTGTTCTTTAATTTCTATCATAATTCTTTCCTGTCGATATTCTTGTACATTTGATGTGAGCGATATTTAGACCGATTCCAGCGCCCGCCGAACAACGCTTTCAATATCCGCTTTTTTTACCGGCTTTATAAGGTAATCAATGACACCAAGAGCCCCGGCGGCATCGTGGGTCTGCTGTGTTGGCTCTCCGGTCATCACAATGGCTGCCATATTATGCCCCTGACTCCGAAGTTTCTGTAAAAATTGGATACCTGTAATTTTAGGGAGCAAAATATCAGTTATTATCAAGTCATATTCTTTTTTATCTACTAAAACCAAAGCCTCGCTAACGGATTCAGCAGCGTCCACATTATGGCCCATATCCAGCATAAATTCTCTCAATGTTAGCCGAACGCTATACTCATCATCCACCAGAAGTATTTTTGCCATAACTCCTCCCTCATAGCCCAGCCTTATGACAGGTTGGCGGCTTTAATATAGGAAAAACAAAGGTGATTCACCAAAGAAAAGCTTGGCTTGGCTTATTTGTGGGTAATTCTAATTCTATCAATTTATTTCCTGGTCCCTTTTTAAACTGATTCAAAAAACAGCACATTCAGGCTGACGCCCTCCTTGTTATAAATAGCCGCCGTCAAAACATACAAAATTCATCAGACAGCGAAGCTATTTGCGTTTCAGGCTCTGGTCTAAAATAGTTTCAGTTTTTGAATGTCCTTTCCCTATTGGGAAAATACCCTCCATCACCGACCGCACATCCTCGATAGATATAAAAGCTCCTGGATTATAATGTCTGGCCAAATCCAGGATTTTTTCTTTGTCTTTTCTTTTGACAATGCTAAAGAGAAGCCGGACATTCCCGCTGGCGCCAGTGGCAGAAATGCTTGTTATGCCAAAATTTTTCTCTCGTATGGCATCAATCAAATTAGTGGCGTCTTTCTGAGTAATGATTCTAATGGCGACGACACCCATAGCCAGCCGTTCTTCGATAGTCATTCCCACATAATTACCCAGAGCAAAACCGGTGGCATAGGCGAAATAGTTCACCCAGTTGGTAAGATTTTGCATAATCTGACTAATGGCAATAAGCCAGACAAACACTTCCACAAATCCAAGAAATGGGGCAATATAACGCATTCCCCTGCTGACAAAAATAATCCGCAGTGTGCCAACTGTCACATCACAAATCCGAGCAAAAACGATAGCCAGCGGAATAATCACATAACTAATAAGCTGCGGATTCAAATTTAAGAATTCACTCATTGATTCTCCTTTCTAAGATATATACAAATCGAACCATCACAATCTCTTTTCAATTAGCAGATGCTCCATTGAGAAAATCAATTAGTCCTGAATCATTATAATCGCGAATGATCCACTGGGGTTGAGACTCTAAGAGCGGTCGAACTCTGGATTCGGTGGAAGCCACCCCAACACATTGATAATTCCAGGCATGGGCACAAGCTACATCGTGGGGTGTATCACCAAAAACATAGACATCTTCAGGGAAAAAGACAGCATCATAGAGTTTTTCAGCTCGCTGTACCGCCAGCCGGCTCAGCTCATTCCTCTCAATGCTGTCATCACCAAATCCACCACTCTCAAAATATGCATCAAGACCAAATTTCTCAAGCTTTATGTAAGCACTTGGACGAAGGTTACCGGTTATAAGTCCTAAATAGAGGTCTTCCTGCGTATTGCACCATTCTAAAAATTCCCTAACGCCAGGCACAAGGGTACTATCAGGACAATGAATAAATTCGTCATTCATGAGAGCAATAAAGCGGCGCACTATAAGAGCTTCCAGGTCGGGACGGTTGCTGTATCCCAGCTTTTTAAGCGCTTGCCGTATTATAAAACTGTCTGTACGACCTAAAAAATCTTTTGCTATAAAGCGCAAGTCCTGCTGAAATAATTCCATAAATATTCTGCTGAAATAAATTCGGGGACAGCCGCCAGCAAAAATAAGTGTCCCATCGATATCAAATAGAAATAATCTTTTCTTCATACAAAGCCACCTTAGTGATAAAGCCGATAGCGAAATCTGACGATAGCGACCCACCCAAGCATAATAATAACAACAGCAATCCAAACTAAATCTTGCCATAAATCAGCAGAATAAATACCCAGGGCAACCCCTCTCATAAGATTTACGACATGGACAAGGGGTGTAAACCAAGCCAGTTTTTGCAGATAGGCTGGCATATCTGCAATTGGGAAAAATATATTGGACAGTAAAAAAAGCGGTGTAAGAAACATTGTGTAGTAATAGCTGTAAAGGTCTATGGAATTGATAAAAGCCGTAAAAGTGAGACCTATGACGCTAAAAAGCATACCGGTAACTATGATGATTGGAATAATCAATAGCGCAGATAATGGACTCATAATCTGAAAAATAAGCAGAATTACCCAAAAAGCCAGCCCATAAATTAATGAGCGGGTCGTCCCCCAGAGTATTTCTCCGGCAGCGATATCTTCGGCATTTACTTGAGTCGTAATCACACCATCATAAAGATGATCAAAATGGAGCTTCACAAAGGCATTGTATGTGGTTTCAAATGTGGCGCCATTGGCGGCTGAAATAGCCAATAACCCCGGTGCAATAAATGTAATATAACTGACGCCATCCATTTCACTGATATAGCCGCCAATACCCATTCCCATAGCCACAAGATAAAAAATTGGCTCAAAAAAATTTGGCAAAATATTATATTTCCAGGTTTTACCATATACAATGAAATTCCTGTGCCAGACAGTAAGGGCCATCGGCAATGAAAAGATTGGCAGGTACTGCTTCATTCCCGCAAATGCCTCCCTGTCAGCTTGAGAAAAAGGTCTTCCAGTGTGCTGCGTCGAAGTGTAAACATAGGAGCTGTCGGCTTTATTTGCTGAATCTGTGCCACAATCTCATTGCTGCGGTTGCTGTATATTAAAATTTTATCATCCAGAATCTCATAAAAAAGCATATAAGCTTCTATCGATTTTAATAAACTGCCCGTTTCCGCCTCAACTTGAGAAATGCTCAGCACATCTCGTCCCACTGATTTATAGATAAGCTCCTGTGGCTTGCCCTCGGCGATGATTTTTCCCTGATCAATAATTGCCAGGCGGTCACAAAGCTGCTCGGCTTCATCCATATAGTGTGTCGTGAGAAGCTGTGTGATGCCAGTATTGCGAAGCTGACGCATCTTCGACCATAAAATCTGTCTCGACTGCGGGTCCAGCCCGGTGGTTGGCTCATCCAAAACTAATATTTTGGGATTATTTATCAGAGCGCGGGCAATCATTAGCCTCCGCTTCATACCGCCGCTGAGCTTACGCACACTGTCATTATCCCGCTCCCGTAAATGGACAAAATCCAGCAGCTCATTGGTTTTACGCTTAACAACGGATCGGGACAGGCGATGATGAAAACCGTGTACTTGCATATTTTGCCTGACTGTGATTTCCATGTCAAGATTATTTTCCTGAGTCACCACACCTAAAAGAGATTTGATTTTTCTCATATCCCTGGGAAATTCCATACCACTAACCCGTAAGATTCCCGAAGTGACTGGCGCGCTGCCATAGATCATCTTCATTGTGGAGCTTTTGCCGGCGCCATTGGGTCCAAGGAATCCGTAAATTTCACCTGCTTTAATTGAGAAATCGATACCATTGACGGCGATAAAATCGTCATAGCGTTTCAAAAGCTTTTCCGCGAAAATAATCGGCGCTGAATGAATCATATCTTATTGGTTTAAATAGAAAATTTACTGTGAATCAAACCGGCAGCGCCAACAATCGTAGCACATTCACCTAGCTGACTTTTAGCAATAATGAGGTTTTTACGAATAGGCTCAAAAAGATATGGCCGCAATGTCTCTTCCAATGCTGGTGAAAAGTATTCCCAATTTGCTGCAATACTACCGCCTACAACCAGGATTTCGGGATCAAAAGCGCTGACCAGGGGTACCAGTGTCATAGCCAAATGACTGCCAAACTCGGCAAATGTTTCAATGCAGAAGGCGTCGCCATGGAGAGCACCTTCACCAATATCTTCGGGCTTTTTGGTTTTTCCACTGAGATTTTTATACATTTTGGCCAACCCTCTGCCACTGATAAAGTCTTCGTATTCACCATCCAGATAGGGGATTCTGGCAATTTCGGTGGCAGTGCCTGTGGCGCCGTGAAGAATTTCTCCATTGATAATAAGGGCAAAACCAAATCCAGTGCCTAAGGTTATGGCCATGACATGCTTTTTCCCTCGGGCTTCACCACCGCGCTGTTCACCCAAAGCAAAACAATTGGCATCATTATCCACAAAAACGGAAATACCCAGCTTTTTTTCCAGTTTACGCTTTAATGGGAAATTACGAAAGACTTTAAGATTCAGCGTATTTAAAATTTTTCCTGAGTAGGGGTCCAATGGTCCGGGGCTGCCAATTCCCACACCGCCAATATCTGAAAGTGTTTTACCATTTATATCAAGGGTCTCAAGCACCCCATTGGCCAAACTATCAAGCAGCTCGTCTGCTGATTTTGCGTGCCTCGATGAGTAGCGCTGGGTTTCTCCAATAATCTCATTTTGCTCGCTAACAATTCCTACATGAAATTTCGTCCCGCCAAGATCAATCCCTATCGTCTGTTTCTTTTCCATTATTCAATTATCCTGCTTCCCTGTCGTTTTATAAGGTTTCACCACAAGTAGATTTGTGGATATTTTATCATTATTTGCCACTATGTATCCAAGTTTTATTTCCCCTATACTGGCTGCTTTTCAATAATGCCTCTTTTTTAAAATGCTTCACCGGTCAACCTTTCCATATTGCTGCTATATTAAGAAGAAATGGGCACTTTATGAAGTAAATCATATCCATTTTTTTTAAACTGCACACTTACAATTTTAGAAACGCCCTCTTCCTGCATCGTAACACCATATAGATAATCTGCGGACTTCATTGTCAGCTTATTGTGGGTGACAATAATAAATTGTGTCGTCTCGGTGAAGTGCCTGAGTACAGAGATAAAGCGATCTACGTTGCGGTCATCGAGAGGCGCATCCACTTCATCTAAAATACAATAGGGAGAAGGCTTAACCAGGTAAACAGAAAACAGGAGTGCAATAGCCGTCAGGGCTTTTTCGCCACCAGAAAGTGCTTTCATTGTTTTGAGCTCTTTTGTTTTGGGGCGAGCATAAATCTCTACATCTGCCTCTAGCGGATCGCTATTGCCAATGAGCTTGAGGTCTCCGCTTCCCTCAGGAAAAAAGAGGGCATAAGTTTTCTGAAAATTGGAGCGAATTTGTTCAAATACCTGAGTAAACTGCTTTCGGGCTTCAGTATCCAGTGTTTCGATGGTTTCCAGGAGGCTTTTTTCCGCCTCCAGCAAATCGTGCTGCTGTTCTTTGAGAAAAATCAGTCTCGCGGCATCCTCTTCATATTCAGCTTTGACAGCCATATTGATAGGTCCTATGAGCTCGATCCGGCGTTTTAGTTTATCAATAGTCTCTTCCAGCTCTTCGTTGTTTAGCTCGGGATCAGAAAGAGAGCGGAGACTAATATCAAAACGATATTTATTGAGTATGCTTTCTCTAATCTGTTTTTGATTCATCCTGATGTCTGAGACTTTCAGCTCCAGATTGCGCAGAATTTGAAAGACATTTTCTCGCTGTTTGTGTTGCTGGATAATTGAGTCTTCTGCTTTTTGAAGCTGTATTTTATTTGCTTGCAATTTATTGTTGCAATCGCTTCTCAATTGGGAAATCTCTGTGTGAGTCTCTTTTAATTTGCTTCCTTCGTGCTCCAGATTTTCTAAAAGTTTCTGCGCCTTCTCAATCAGTTGCTGGTTTTCTTTTGTCTCTTCAGCAGCTCTTTGGATTCTCATATCCAGGTCGGCAATAGTATCTACTGTATTTTGATAGCGGATTTGGGCCGTTTCCTTTTCTCTTTCCCTACTGATGCGCTCAATTTTCAGCTCTTGAAGCTCCTTATTGAGCTGGTCTTTCAGGGCAATGCAATCCTGGTGTTTGCTTTGAAAATCGATCATTTTTTTCTGGATTGTGTGCGCATTTTCAGTGGCTTGCTCGATTTCTGAGGCTGTTTTTTCCAGATTGGCTGCTGTCAGGTCAAGGTCTGATTGCAGCCGGCTTATAAGCTTACTGAGTTCGTCACATTGCTGCTGGGAGTGACGAATAGCATATTCTAAGGTATCACGTTGTTTCTCTTTTTCCTGGAGCAGTTTTTTTTGTGAATTCAGCTTGCGCAGCGACTCTTGATGCTCAATATCAAGTTTCTCTTTGTCTTTTATCAGCTTGTCGGATTTTTTCTGGAGGCTAACAATTTGATTCTGAATTGTGTTTAGATCATTCTTGATGGCAGAGAGCTTCTCCTTGCGTCCGAGGATATGCTGTTCGTTCCCTGCGTTTCGTCCACCCTTGATGAGTCCTTTTTGTTCGAAGATATCACCGTCTGGTGTCACAAAACGGTGGCGGCTCCGGCGCAGAATATCATCAGGTATAGCTCTTAAATCATTCACGATTAGCAGATCGCCAAGGAAATAATCAATAAGCGCCTTATATTCGGGGGCAGATTTCACAAAATCGGTGGCTGGTCCGATGAGTTCAGCCCTATTGTAGTCAAATCGAAGGGGTTCTCTTAGGCGGTCTCTTATGATATCCAGTGGAATGATTGTCACCCTTCCCTTTTGACGTTCCTTAAGAATTTCAATGAGATCAAGGGCGTCATTTTTAGTATAGCTCACCAAAAAGCGAGCAGTGTTTCCCAATGCCATCTCAATTGCTTTGGCATAATTTTCATCAACCTGTATCAGATCAGCTACTGTGCCGGCAATACCCTGATGGCGCAGATTTTTTATAGTGTATCGAACGCCGGGGTTGAATCCTTCCATTGATTCAATAATGTTTTCATAAAAAGTTTTTTCCCGCATTAAAGAATCCAGGCGGCTTTTTAGCAGAGAAAGTCTTTCACGCTGTGCAGAAATTAATTTTACCTGGCTATTTAGTTTTTCTGCCGTTGTCTTTTCATAAGTTTCTGAAGCGGAGATTTTTTCCTGCAAGCTTTTCAAATCAGATATGCTCTCACCTATAGCAGATTTGTGATTTTCGAGACGAAGACGGGCATCCAAAAGCTTTGATTCTGTCGCCTCTTTTTCAATGGATTTTTGCTGCACCAGCTCACCTAAGTGCATATGCCGCTGTTCTTGGTCTCTCACCTTTTGATGTGCAGAAATTGCTTCTTTACGCAATAATTCTAAATGCAGATATTGCTGGCGATAAGCGTTTTCGGCTTGAGCAACCCGTTCTTGCAGCTCATTTTGTTTCAGCTTAAGTTTTTCAAATTCCGGATTATTTTGAATCAGCTCATTTTCCAGCTCCTGCTTTCGCTGAAGATTGGCAATCCGGCGATTAGCAGCCTCTTGTTTCTCCTGGGCAAGATGTTCATTGGCTCGAATGGCGGCTGAAGATTTCTCTTTCCAAAGGATAAGCTGTTCGTGATTTTGCCCGATCTTTTGGTTCAGTCCCTCAATTTGCTGACTATAATTCTGGTATTTTTTTTCCAGGGCATCGCGGTCTGCCTTATAACGGGCCAACATTGCTTCTTCGATACTTAGCTGCTGACCCGTTTCACTTTGGCTTGTATGACTATTGCTAAGCTGCTCTTCCAACGGAATGAGCTGATCCTGCAGTTTTTGCCATTCACGCTGGGCAAATGCTATTTCCAGATCCCGCAGCTCTTCGACATATTCCTGATATCGTTCATATTTATTAAGCTGTCTTTTTAATGCGCCTACTTTTTTTTCGACTTCATAAATAATATCTTCAAGGCGAGTGAGGTCTTCCTGGGTGGCATCCAGCTTCCGGTGGGTTGATTTGCGCTGGCTTTTATATTTATTGATTCCGGCTGCTTCTTCAAAAAGATATTTTCTGCTCTCGCGGTTTTCATTCAGTATATCTTCCACCATTTTCAGCTCGATGACAGAATAGGCATTGGAGCTCATACCGGTATCAAGGAATAAATCATGAATATCTTTTAGGCGAACCGGTGTCTGGTTTAGAAAATATTCACTGGTGCCATCACGGTATAGCCGGCGGGAAATGACGACATTCTCATAGGCTAAAGATAAGACCTGGCGATTGTTGTGGATATTTAGACTCACTTCGGCATAGTTCAGCGGCTTTTTGTATTTTGAACCACCAAAAATCAGATCTGTCATTCGGTCTGATCGCAAAACGGAACCTTTTTGTTCACCCATAACCCAGCGGAGGGCATCTACCACATTGGTTTTACCGCAGCCATTGGGTCCGACAACACAGGTAAGCCCCTGACTAAATTTAAGTCGGGTGCGGTTTGCAAAAGATTTAAAACCAAAAATATCCAGCTCAGAAATGTACATCAATTCCCTTCATCACAGATAGCAGTATGAATGATGGATTTAGCCTGGTGGCCAAGTCATTTTTCTTCCACCAAGCAGATGCAGATGTATATGCTCTACTTCCTGCCCGGCATCAGCGCCATTATTTACTATGAGGCGATACCCATCATCAAGCCGCAATTTTTCCGCGACTAATTTAGCGCCATAAACCAGCTCCCCCATTAGGCAATGGTCATTTTCATCTAGGTTTTCAATTCTGTCAATGTGTTTTTTGGGAACAATGAGGATATGCTGAGGCGCTTTTGGATTGATATCGCGAAACGCAACAATCGAATCGGTCTCAAAAATCAAATCTGCCGGTATATCCCTGCTGATTATCCGGCAAAAAATACATTCACTGTTCATAATGACTCCTCTTTACTATTGGCGGCAGTAAGGGCAATTGCCATTATTGCCGCTGTTTCAGTTCGCAGCCGGCGTTGTCCAAGCATAACCGTCTGAAATAAATTGTTTTGGCACAGCTTAAGCTCTTCAAGGGAAAAGCCGCCTTCAGGGCCAATCAGAAGCGCTATCTCCACTGTATTTATTGAGGGCAGCACATCAGCAAAAGACGAAGATTGATTTTGCTTGTCAAAAATAAACCGGCTCGAGATATATTTAGTATACTCAATAAAGGAGCTAAGTGGCTCAGGCGAAAAAAGCTCTGGAAGTCGGCTGCGTCCACACTGTTTCATAGCTGCCAATGAAATTTTCTCAAGACGCGGAAGATTAAATTTTTGTCGGCTCACATTTTGCGTGTGGAGCAATCGTATTTCACTGACACCCAACTCCACAGCCTTTTCCACGAGCCATTCTAAGTGGCTTGATCGAATTAAGCCGATTCCCAATACAATTTTTCTTTTAAGTTCATTATAATTTGAATAAATATTGCCTGTTTTCAGTAAAGTTTTCTGAGCTGTAATCCGAACAATATGTGCCTCGGCAGCCAAACCTTTTCCGTCCAGCAGCATTATCTTTTGCCCCTGCCTCAGGCGAAGAACTTTCGCTAAATGATGATGCTCTTCTCCTGTCAAAAAGGCTTCAGCCAGACCCTGAGCTAAATATGGAAAATAGAAGTAGTGTTCGCCAGCCATATTCTCCTATCGGATTCTCCCATATTGCAAGACCAGTGAAAGACCATCCCACATTGATCGACCGTCAATAGTTTGATAGAAAGCATTAATTTCATATCCAGCAGCCACCGAAAATCCATAGCCGCCACCGGCTTTAAAATCAATGCCGCCATAAATACCGCCGCTATAGCCGCCATAGCTTGTAATATTTTTTATTTTATTTTTAAAAGAGCTATATTCCGGTGTATCCATAGCTAAAACAGCGCCTGCCTGCACCATTAGAAAAGGTGAAAAAGCATTGGCTAATTCACCACGGAAAAGATGATATTTCAGGCCGAGCCCACTTTTAAGAAAATCTAGGCTTACCTCATTGACCTTATGGGGATAACCATAATTATCATATAGAGTTACTTCACCAGCAGTGATGCTGAGCCAGTGCAGATTTATTAAAAGCTGAAGGTTTGTTAAAGGTGCAAACTGATAAAAAGCGCCAAAGCCTCCGCCAATATCAGAAATGCGGGCTTCCAGTCCGCCATATCTATTCACATCAGCCATAGAATGAATTTGGCCTTGAGCGAAAGTCGTCAGTGTCAGTATCAACCCAGCGATGTAAATTTTTCGTTTCATATTGAAACCTCCCTTTCCCTTAAAAATAGGGGATAATTATGAAGATAACAATGGAGAAATTATTCCTGAACCTGAGAATAGCGAAAACAGGAAAATATGTGATCATTCACCATCCCTGCCGCTTGCATAAATGCGTAGCAGATTGTTGTTCCTGTAAATTTAAAACCCCTCTCAATCAGCGCTTTACTCATTGCGTCTGATTCTGATGTCTTTCCTGGTATGTCCTGCATCTTTCCCCAACAGTTGATTTTGGTCTCTCCGCCGGTAAACTGCCATAAAAATTTGCTGAATGAGATTTTTTCTGAAAGCCTCAGATATGCCTGAGCGTTCGTCACTGCAGCTTCAATTTTAAGCCGATTCCGAATAATACCCGGATTTTGCATTAGCGAAAGCTTCTTTGCTTCATCATAGCGGGCAATTATTTCGGGGTCAAATTGGTCGAAGGCTAACTGAAAAGAGGGGCGTTTTTTTAGAATAGTCAGCCAGGAGAGCCCCGCTTGAAAGCCATCCAAAATCAAAAATTCAAAAAGCTTTTGATCATCCCACAACGGCACTCCCCACTCTGTGTCGTGATATTTCTGCAGCAATGAGTGACTCTCTGCCCAATTACAACGAATAATTTGAGTCATCATTCAGATATCCTTTTAGAATTTTTGTGATGTGAGCCGCAAGAACCTGTATCTGATTTGGTAATATCGCCCTTAAATCAATGTAATAAGTATCCTTATGAATATAGCCGATTACAGGTGGCTGCACATCTTTTCTGAACCGATCAGCGATTGTTTTAGCATCGTGTCCGGAAAAACGAATTGCCATAGATGGAATCTGTTGTAATGGAGCTGAACCGCTGCCAGCCTCAACAAATCTTTCAAGCAAATCTAAGTTTTCTCTAAATTCAGTTGGAATAGCTGAAAGAATTGCCTCACCCCGCGATTTGAGCGTTTCTGTACTCTGTTCAAGGAGCCTGTGAGTCAGTATCATCGGCGCGCCGTTTTTAACATATTGAATCAGTGTCTCCTGCAGTAATGTGAAGATCACTTTATCGCATCGCACAGCCCGCATTAAGGGATGCGCAAGAATCTTTTTCATGGCAATACGCTTACCGGCAATAATTCCAGCCTGAGGTCCGCCAAGCAATTTATCTCCGCTGAAAGTGCATATATCCACGCCAGCTTCCATCACCTCTCTGACCCTATGCTCTCCGTTAATATTCTGAGCTGACAGGTCTTTTAACATCCCGCTTCCCAAATCATAAATCAATAATAAGCCATGCTGATGCGCCAAATCCGCCAATTCTCTAAGGCTTGGCTGAGCTGTAAAACCCTGAATACAATAATTTGAACTGTGAGCTGCAAATATTATCCTTGTTCGAGGTGATATTGCTAAACGATAATCACGCAAGTGTGTTCTATTTGTTGTTCCCACTTCAACCATAATTGTTCCAGACTGTTTCATAACATCTGGAATACGAAAGGCGCCGCCAATCTCTACCAACTGCCCTCTGCTGACAATCGTCTCAGAAGCATCGCCTCCCAATGCACAGAGGCTCAGCAATACAGCCGCTGCATTATTATTTACTACAGCATGGTCCTCAGCGCCTGTTAAAAATCTCAGCAAGTGACCGTTATGAAAATTGCGCTCACCACGAGCTCCACTATTGATATCAAACTCAAGCAGTAAATATCCTTTAAGAATGTTTACTGCGGAATTGAGCAGGTATTCATCTAAGGGCGCTCGTCCTAAACCCGTATGAAGGACAATGCCGGTACCATTAATAACAGGCTCCAGTGTTCCGTGGATTATTTTCCTGAAAGCATCAGCGAGGGCTCTTACCAAATCAGTTTCTGAAAAATCCGGCTTTATGGAAAGGTTTTTACCCTTTTTCAAATCAAATAAAAATTCCTGAATAAACCAAACAGCAAATTCAGGAATAATATTAGGAAAAATCTCAAGGAGCTTTTCCTTAAGAATATTTACTGAGGGAATTTTTCGCCAGATATGATCAGCCATAGAGTCGGCCGAACACTATTAGAAGCGTACTTCCTTGACTTTGGTCGCTTTTTTGCCCTTTAATGCGCGCAAATAATAAAGTTTTGCCCTGCGAACCTTGCCAATGGTTTCACGCTTAATATTGGCGATATGGGGTGAATGGACAGGGAATATTCTTTCCACGCCTACGCCATTGGAAATTTTACGCACAGTAAAAGTCTCATTGATGCCACTGCCTTTACGTCCGATACAGATACCTTTAAAAATCTGTATCCTTTCCTTTTCGCCTTCTCGAACCCTTACTTCAATAGACAAGGTGTCACCTGGCTTAAATTCAGGCAAATCTGTTTTCATCATATTTTTTTCAAGTTCACTTAATGCATGCATTTTATTTTTCTCCTTTTATTATCAAATCTTCTAAGGCTGTCTGCTGCAGATAACGCTGATAAAGCCTGGGATTATTTATTTTCGTCTTCTCCCGCCTTTTCTCGATGCGCCATTGTAAAATGTGCTTGTGATGTCCACTGAGCAGCACTTCTGGAACTGACAGACTATGGAATGTATCGGGGCGCGTGTACCATGGACAATCGAGAAGTGGATATGAGTAGCTGTCGCCTTCTGCTGATTCGCTGTTTCCTAAAACACCTGGTATCAAACGGACAACTGCATCAATAATAACCAGTGCCGCGATTTCTCCGCTTGTCAGGACATACTCACCGATGCTAATCTCCTGGTCAATCCAATAGTCTCTAACCCGCTGATCAATGCCTTTATAATGCCCGCAAATAAAGACCAGATGCTCCTCCTTTGCCAGCAGCTCGGCGGTCTTTTGTTTAAAATGCTGGCCATCTGGCGTTGGAAAGACAATTCTTGCCCTCTTTCGACTTACATCATCAGGAAAGATCGCGCTCAATGCATCCCATAGCGGCTGGGGTGTCATTACCATTCCTGCACCACCGCCAAAGGGATAATCGTCTGTTTTACCATGTTTAGCATCGCTAAACCTTCTGATATTATGAACGCTGATATCTACGAGCTCCTTTTCCTGAGCGATGCGGCTGATGCTGCTCTGAACCACTGGTTCGAGCATCTCCGGGAAAATAGTCAGAACATCAATCTTCACTCAGCAGACCTTCCTGCAGCTTCACCCTGATTTGCCGGTCAGCTTCGTTGACCTCCAGAATAAACTCATCTACCCATGGAATCAAAGAAAGATGTCCATTATGCTCAAGCTCCAGCAGGGGACTGGCAAATCTGTTATCCTCCAGGAGCTGGATTGCTGTGGCAATCCACCTTTTTGAATCAGCATCAATCACCTGCCAGCCCTTCACGTCAGGGGCTTCTGGCTGCCTTTTCTGAAGCTCATTCCATTCTTCCTCAGTGACGAATAGCTTTAAGCCTTTCCTTTTCTCACCGTCATCGCGATTCTTAAGCTTCGAGAATGCAGCAATCACTTTGTTATTTTGGATATGAGCATATTTGATCTCAAAAACTTCATCGGGTGCAGCACCTATCCCAGCAAATACCTTTTTCAAAGAGCAGAAAAAACCAGTATCAGGCACATCGAGATGCACCTGAACCTCGCCTTTCAGGCCATGAGCTTTTACGATATGGCCAATGACCTTGAAAGACATCTTAGAATCGGGAATATTATTTGTCTATAATATCGAGCGTAGCCCGACGATGTCCCGATTTGGCGCTGACAGCAGTAACGAGGGTGCGCAGCGCCTGAGCTGTGCGTCCGCTTTTACCAATCACTTTACCCAAATCCGCTTGATTGACGTGCAGCTCATAGATCACATTGTTTTCGCTGTCAATCTGCTCTACTTTGACGTCTTCAGGGTTATCAACCAGATGTCTGGCAATAAATTCGACAAAATCCTGCAACGATTTGTGGTTTGGATGCATTTCCTGTGTCATTGTGTCCCTCACTTCCGTTTTGTTTTACTCGTCTTGTTCTGACACTGCGCCTGACTCGGCAAGCTCCGGATCATTTTGAGCCGGTTCCGATTCAACTTTTTCAAAGCGCGGTGAATTTTTAGTGGCTGGTGATGCCGTATTTTTACTCAATTCGTATTTTTGCATCTGCATATTTCTCTGTTCATCACTGATATGTGGGTTGTCCAGATGAAATTTCAGCATAAGTCCAGCATCACTGAGAATATTCTTTACAGTTTCGCTTGGCTCAGCGCCATTTTTGAGCCACTCTATAATTCTGTCTTCTTTTAGTGTGACTCTATCTGTTTTACTTTTCATAGGATCATAGGTGCCGACCCATTCAATATACTTACCATCACGTCGGGCTCTGGAATCGGCGATGACCATTCTGAAGTAGGGGCGGTTGCGGCGTCCCATGCGAGTCAAGCGTATTCTTGTTGCCAATGTTTTTTCCTCCTTTTACATTTTGCTGCGCGACATCTGTGCCAGCATCTGCCGCGGATTTTTTATTTTATTCATTTTTTTCAACATTTTCCGCATCTGTTCAAATTGATTCAACAAGCGGTTTACGTCTGCGACGCTCGTGCCGCTGCCTTTCGCTATTCTGCGCCGGCGACTGGCATTAATGAGCTGGGGTTTCTCTTTTTCTAGGATAGTCATAGAATTAAGAATTGCTTCTGTGCGCACAAATTGCTTTTCATCAACATGCAGATTTTTCATAGCACCTGCTCCGGGAATCATATCCATCAAAGATGAGAGAGGACCCATTTTTTTTATCATACGTAGCTGTTTTTGAAAATCGCTCAGTGAGAAGCCACTTTTTCTGAGCTTTTTCTCAAGCTTTTCCGCTTCCTCTTCATCAATCAGAGCTTGTGCTTTCTCTACCAGGGAAACAACATCTCCCTTTCCGAGTATCCGACTGGCAAAACGATCTGGAAAAAATGGCTCCAAGTCAGACATTTTTTCACCGGTGCCAATAAATTTAATAGGCTTTCCGGTGACAGCCCTGATACTAAGAGCTGCGCCGCCTCTGGTGTCACCATCCATTTTTGTTAAGACAATTCCTGTGAGCTGAAGCTCATTTTCAAATGCACCGGCAGCATTGACAGCATCCTGCCCGGTCATACCATCCGCTACAAATAGAATTTCTCTTGGCTTGATCTCACTCTTAATCTGTTTGAGCTCATTCATCATATTTTCATCAATATGAAGGCGGCCGGCAGTATCAAGGATAAGCACATTAGCCTGAGATTCACGGGCGCTTTTCAATCCATTTCTGCAAATTGCAACTGCATTATTGCTGTTCTCAGAGTAAACAGGCAAGGCGATCTGTTTACCCAGGGCAATTAGCTGGTCAATAGCAGCAGGCCGGTAGATGTCAGCAGCCACCATCATTGGTCTTTTGCCTTGATTCTTTAGATATTGTGCCAGCTTTGCCACAAATGTGGTTTTTCCTGAGCCCTGCAGACCGGCAACCATAATAATTACCGGTGGCAAGCCGCCAAAGTCGATGGCAGCATTGCCTTCTCCAAGGAGCTCAATCATCTGTTCATGGATGATTTTAATGATTTGTTGCCCGGGCGTGATACTGCGAATAACCTGCGCACCTAAGGCTTTTTCGCGGATTGAGGCGATAAAATCTTTGGCTACAGTATAATTTACATCGGCCTCCAGCAATGAGCGACGTATGTCACGCATTGCATCAGCAATGTGCTTGTCAGTTATTTTTCCTTGTCCCCGCAGCGACTTAAAGATGCCGTCGAGGTTATCACGCAATTGTTCGAGCATATCCTTCGTTTTCTTCCCAGTTATGAAAAAGCCGATAAATATAGGAGAAAATCATATCGAAAACAAATTATTTTTAAACAGTATCTTATGTGCCGTAAATGCTTTAGTCGGCCATATCATCCAGCAGAGATTCGACTTCTCTTGCTTTTGTGGTGCGTCCTGCCCTTTTATAGCGAACGATGGCTTCTTCAAAATAGTCTGCGGCGGCTTTACTGTTTCCCATAGTCTTTTGTTCGATGCCAGCTTCTCTCAGGTATAGAGCTGATTCTTCCCAACGGCCGTCATTTTTCAAGTCCTCTGCCATTTGATCATAGTCCAGCAGCTCTGAACTAAGCAGCGTCGCTTTTTCACCTATAAACGCTTTCTCGATGGCGGGAATTAATTTTTCATAAATGGCGGATTTTGCTTGGACATCAAAGGCGCCAGCTCTGAGAAATTGCTCGCGAATCTCGATGGTCAGCTCACCTGTTAAGCCAATAACAGGAATTTCAGGATTAATTTTTTTCATTAGCTGAAGCGCTTTCGCGCCGTCAATTCCAGGTAGTTTTTCATCCAGCAGCACAAGGGATACTTTTTGGTTGCGGTAGATATCCAGCGCTTTTTCACCATCCTCCGCTTCAATAAATGAATAGTTTTCGGTTCCCAGATAGTCAATCAGGGTATCCCGCAAAAGTTTTTTGTCATCAACAATCAAAATCAGCTTATCCATATTGGGTACTCCTTCCCGTTTTCATAGTATAGATATTAGTTGGCATTTTCATAAGAATCAAGTTAAATCCGCTTAAAAGTCAGGATAAATGTTGTGCCTTGCCCCTCTTTGCTCGCAACAGTGATTTTTCCATCGGAATTTTCCACAGCTTTGCGGCAGATCAGCAGCCCAAGCCCTGTTCCTGTGGTGTTTTTCCAACTGGTGAAATCGGGTCGCCAGATTTTATCGATTTTATCTTCCGGTATGCCGCAGCCGGTATCGGAAACTTCTGCGATGGCTTCCCCATTTTGAACGAATGTACGCAGTGTCAGTACACCTTCACCATCCATCGCTTTATAGGCATTTTCTAAAAGGTTGAGAAAAACGCGGATGAGGTCTTCTTCACTGGCCATAATCCAAAGGGGATCGGCAGCATAATTCTCCTCGATTCTCACTTGTGGATTTTCATGTATTTTAGAATCGGCAAAAACATGCAATGCAGAGCGAAGTATGGCGCTGAGCTCAATCTGCTGGTCATGGCTTCGGTCTATACTGATGGCATTGCCAAGATGTTTGAGCTTTTCGCCCAGTTCTCGAAAAAATTTCATCAGCTCAATGATGCCATCGCTGCGTTCAACGGCGTTTATAATCAGGGCCTGCACCCTGCGAATATCTTCTTCAAAAGTTTCGGGAGAATTTTGCCTTGAAGGATCAAATAACTGCTGGATAATATTCTGGTCTAAAATCTGCCCTGTCTGTTGTAGTTTCTTTCGCAGTGTTTGCAATCTGAGCATCAGCGACCCATAATAGCTGCCGCTCATATCATGACCGACACTTTTCACGATGAGTTGTGACTCTTCTATGGCTTTCTGCTTCTCGTGTCGCAGTTTATCATTAATGAGCCGTTCTTCCTGCCAACAAAAACCTTTTTTAATTCGCTCCATAAAAATCTCAGGAAATTCAACTACAGCCGGTTTTTGGATAAAATCTCTGGCGCCAAACTGCAGCGAATCCACGGCATTTTCAATGGTAATCTCCCCTGTGAGAACGATGATATAATTACGGCCAATGCGGTTTTGTTCATTAAGTGTAGAAAGAACATCCAGACCGCTCATTCCCGGCATTTTCAGGTCCAGCAGCACCACCCGCCACTCTTCTTCAGAAAGTTTTTTCAGGCCGCTTTCTCCATTTGTTACAAATTCCACATGCCAGGCTTCCTCATCCTGAATCATATCCTGCACACTCTCACAAAATGAGAGACTATCATCAATTATTAGCACATCGCCTTTAAACACTGTTTCCTCCTGTGGGCATTGTCAATATGATTTCCATGCCGTCTTTATGAAGTTTGCTTTTTATAGTTCCCTGATAATTATTGTGGATAATCTCTTTGGCAACATTGAACATAAACTGTTGTGGCGTCACAATTTCGCTGTCTTCATCGGGGCGAAAAATTGTCTGGGCGAAAAGGGGTCCATATGGATTATTGAGTGAGCGAAACCTTGTAACAATCATTTCATCATCAGCTCTAAAATCGCTTTCAATATACAAATTGCTATGAAAATTCCGCAAAGGACCCACAGCGATAATAATAAGATTAATAAGCACTTCGCTCATTTCATTGGGTTCTACTATCACCTGTGGGAGCTGATTTTCCTTATCTTTGTATCGATGGATGGTGATTTTTTTTCTTAAAATTTCATCGCTGAGAAAAAGCAATCCTTCATCAATAATCTCCTGCCAGGTTTTTCTCACCTTGAGAAAGCCGGCTTTAGTGCTAAATTCCTGCAGCACCTTTATTCCGCTGGCAACTTCGCTGAGACGCTCTTCAATGACTGAGAGATTCTTTTGAAGCTGTTCAAGTGGGATGATACCATTATTTTTTGCTATTTTCCGGCGAATATTCATCAGGCTGAGCTGGGCAGTTGTCAGGGGATTTGTGATTTCATTGGGCAAGCGGATGGCCATTGTGCCTAAAGCGGTGAGTCTCTGTGTTTTAAACATCTGAATCTGTCTCTTATACACATCTCCGAGCCCACGAGACCGTACTAGATCTCGTATGCCGTCTTCTGCTTGAAA
>OMKS01001445.1_pt1 | contig 21058 bp, 22 predicted proteins | sample 1674721 | NCBI WGS metagenome assembly OMKS01 (sample SAMN06264996, study PRJEB25208) | sediment metagenome | isolation source: hot spring sediment | place: USA: California | collected 2014-09-02
GATGCTCGCGCCAACCCTGCAGCCGGGTGATATTGTGATTTGCGACAACCTCAGCGTCCACAAGAACGCCAAGGCGCACGGCGCCGAGTTGCGCTTCCTGCCTGCCTGTTCCCCCGACCTCAATCCGATCGAAATGGTATTTGCCAAGCTCAAGGCCCTCGTCAGAAGCGCCGCCCCGAGATGCGCTGACAGCCTCTGCAGCGCCATCGCTTCCGCCCTGACCGCCTTCACCCCGAAGGAATGTGCGCGCTATCTCCGGCACACAGGATATGCTTCAACTTGATCGGAAACAACTCTAGGACGGCGCGGGGCCGGGGGGCAGGGCGATCCCTAGGTGGGCGACGCGGGACGTTCTATGCTCCCGGCCGTTCTGCGATGCGTGGTCCTGTGCTGCGAAAGAACGCCCACCCGCCGACGCCTGTCGCGCGCGGCGAGCGAAGCCTATGGTCGGTCTGGCGGAAACACGCTATGGCGACCGGAACATTCAAGAGGATCCCATGACCCAGCGCGCGGGTTTCGTTGCCCTGATCGGAGAGCCCAATGCGGGCAAGTCCACGCTTCTGAACCGGATGGTGGGGGCGAAGGTCTCGATCGTGACCCACAAGGTTCAGACCACCCGCGCCCGCATCCGCGGCGTGGCGATCGAGGGCGAGGCGCAGATCGTCTTTGTCGATACGCCGGGTCTGTTCCGGCCGCGCCGCAGGCTGGACCGCGCCATGGTGGCCGCCGCCTGGGGCGGGGCTGCGGATGCCGATATCGTGGTGCTTCTGGTCGAGGCGCATCGCGGCCGAACGGCGGGCGTTGACGCGATAATCGAAACGTTGCGCGAGCGGGTGGCCGAGGGGCGGACAGTCGCGCTGGCCATCAACAAGATCGACCGGGTCAAGGCCGAGGCGCTGCTGGCGCTGTCGGCCGACCTGAACGAAGCCTATCCCTTTGCGCGCAGCTTCATGATCTCGGCCGAGCGGGGGCATGGCGTGGACGATCTGCGCGAATGGCTGGCCGAAACCCTGCCCGAAGGTCCGTGGCTTTACCCCGAGGACCAGATCGCCGATCTGCCGATGCGGATGATCGCGGCCGAGATGACGCGCGAAAAGCTGACGCTGCGGCTGCATCAGGAACTGCCCTACGAGTTGACCGTCGAGACCGAGGCCTGGGAGGATCGCAAGGACGGCTCGACCCGGATCGACCAGATCGTCTATGTCGCCCGCGACGGGCACAAGGGCATCGTGCTGGGCCACAAGGGCGAGACGATCAAATCCGTCAGCCAGGCCGCCCGCGCCGAGATTGCCGAGTTCATCGGCCGCCCGGTGCACCTGTTCCTGACCGTCAAGGTGCGCCCCGGCTGGCTGGACGAGGCAGAGCGTTACTCGGAAATGGGGCTCGATTTCCGCGACGGCGACTGATCCGCGTCCGGCGCCGGTTTGGGGGTGAAGTAATGGCCAAGGATCGCCCAGTAGATCACGAGGCAGACCGCCAGATTGGCCAGCAGCATCAGCACCACCAGCGGAAGGGCGCGCAGGCCCATGGCGAACACCATGATGTCAAGCACGATGGCGGCGGCGATGATCGGTTTCGAGAAGCGCGGCAGGACCAGCATGGGGGGCTTTCGTCTGAGGGCGTGTCGGCGTCAAACTAGCGTGCGTGGCGGCAGGGGCCAGAGGCCAGCATGTCGCCCCGCCTGAGTGCCGAGTTCTGGGTGCATGCCTATCTGGCCCGGCTGCGGCTGGCGGGCATCCCGGCCTTTGTCGTGGCCCATGGCGACGACACGGCAGGCGCGGTTCTGGTCAAGCTGAACACGCTGGACGGCAAGGCGCGGGTGTTTCAGCGGTCCTTCGATCTGTCGAGCGGCGACCGGGTCTGGGTCGTGCTGGCCGAGGGCGACGAACGCGCGGTGGACGCAGCCATGGCCCGCCAGCGCGGGATTGATCCCGATCTGTGGGTGATCGAGGTCGAGGATCGGGACGGCCGGCATTTGCTGGACGAGCCGGGTTTTTCGTGACGGGCCGCAGGATTTGGGTATTTTTTCCAAGAAGAAGGGGCAAGGGCGCGCGCGGATGATCGAGTGGCAGGACGAGGGCGCGGTGCTGGGGGTGCGGCCCCATGGCGAAAGCGCAGCCATCGTCGAGCTGTTCACCGCCCGGCATGGCCGCCATCTGGGCGTGGTACGCGGCGGCGCGGGGCGGCGGCTGTCGCCCGTGTTGCAGCCCGGCACGCAACTGTCCGTGACCTGGAAGGCGCGGCTTGAGGATCATATCGGCGCCTTCACCGTCGAGCCGGTCCGCAGCCGTGCGGCGCATGTGATGGGGGATGCGCGCGCGCTGGCGGGGCTGAACGCGATCACGGCGCTGTTGTCCTTTGCCCTGCCCGAACGCGCGCCGCATCCCGGGCTTTACGCCCGCTCGGTGACGTTGCTGGACCTGCTTGGCCATGCCGATGCCTGGCCGCTTGCCTATCTGCGCTGGGAACTGGCGCTGCTGGACGAGATGGGTTTCGGGCTGGATCTCACGCGCTGCGCGGTCACGGGTGATCGCGACGATCTGGTTCATGTCTCGCCGAGAACGGGCCGCGCGGTCAGTGCCGCGGGGGCGGGCGACTGGGCGGATCGTCTGCTGCCGTTGCCGCCCTGCCTGTTGGGGCAGGGGCCGGTGCGGGCGCATGAGATTGCCGAAGGCCTGCGCCTGACCGGGCATTTCCTGGAGAAATGGCTGGCGCCCGCGATGGGCGACAAGCCCCTGCCCGGCGCCCGGGCGCGGCTGGTCGGGATGCTGGGCCGGGAGGTTTAGCCCGAAAAGGAAAGGCCCCGGGCTGTGGCCGGGGCCGGTCATTCGGGGCGGCGGGGCGTCAGCCCAGCAGGCGGCGCGCGATCACCTGTGCCTGGATCTCGGCGGCTCCCTCGAAGATGTTCAGGATGCGCGCGTCGCACAGGATGCGGCTGATCGTGTATTCCAGCGCGAAGCCGTTGCCGCCATGGATCTGCAAGCCGTTATCGGCACAGGCCCACGCCACGCGGGCGCCCAGCAGCTTTGCCATCCCGGCCTCGAGGTCGCAGCGCTGGTCGTGGTCCTTTTCCCAGGCCGCGAAATAGGTCAGCTGGCGGGCCACCATGATCTCGACCGCCATCATGGCCAGCTTGTCGGACACCCGCGGGAAGGCGATCAGCGCCTTGCCGAACTGCTTGCGGTCCTGGGCATAGCGCATCGAGACATCCAGCGCCGATTGCGCGACGCCGATGGCGCGGGCGGCGGTCTGGATGCGGGCCGATTCGAAGGTCTGCATCAGCTGCTTGAAGCCCTGCCCCTCGACCCCGCCCAGAAGGTTCTCGCCCTTGACCTTGAAGCGGTCGAAGCCGAGTTCGTATTCCTTCATGCCGCGATAGCCCAGCACCTCGATCTCGCCGCCGGTCATGCCCTCGGTCGGGAAGGGGGCTTCGTCGGTGCCCGGGGTCTTTTCGGCCAGGAACATCGACAAGCCGCGATAGTCGCTGGTCGCCGGATCGGTGCGCGCGAGCAGCGTCATCACATGGGTACGCGCGGCATGCGTGATCCAGGTCTTGTTGCCGGTGATCTCGTAATCCTCGCCCACCTTGACCGCGCGGGTGCGCAGGGAGCCAAGATCCGAGCCGGTATTGGGTTCGGTAAAGACCGCGGTCGGCAGGATCTCGGCGCTGGCGAGTTTCGGCAGCCAGTGCTGCTTCTGTTCCTCGGTGCCGCCGCACAGGATCAGTTCGGCCGCGATTTCCGAGCGGGTGCCCAGCGAGCCGACGCCTATATATCCGCGCGAGAGTTCCTCGGAGACGACGCACATCGACGCCTTGGCCAGGCCAAGACCGCCGAATTCCTCGGGGATGGTCAGCCCGAATACGCCCAGTTCGGCCATCTCCTCGATGATTTCCATCGGGATCAGCTCATCCTTGAGGTGCCATTCATGGGCGAAGGGTTCCACCCGGTCGACGGCAAAGCGGCGGAACTGTTCGCGGATCATCTCCAGTTCCTCGTCGAGGCCGGTGGCCCCCACGGTCACATTCGCCGCCTGTTCCTGCATCAGCGCGACCAGCCGCGCGCGGGCGGCGGGGCTGTTGGCGCGCTCGATCAGCGCCGTCACCTCGGGCGTGTGGAAGGCATGGCGATCCTCGGCCGAGACGCCGATATCGCCCAGACGCACGATTTCGCCCTGGCTCATCGGGATGCCGCCGGCGATCTGGGCGAGGTATTCGCCAAAGGCGATCTGAAGGATCAGTTGCTCGACCTCGCCGAACCGGCCCTGCTCGGCCAGCCGCTCGGCCCAGCCCTGCATCTGTTTCAGCGCCTGTTCGTAGGTCGCAAGCCAGGCAAGGCCATGGGCGGCGTGCTGATGCGTCTCGACCAGGCTGCCCGAGATGCGGCCGCCTTCGGTGACGCGGGGCAACAGCGCGGCGCGCGCGGCTTCGGTCACGGCCTCGACCGGGGCCAGTGCGGCGCGGGTCAGCGTCGTCAGATCGGCAAGGATGGCGCTGTCCGACATGGGCATGTCCTGTCCGTCATGGGGCATGAATCGTCTCCTTCAATCGGGCTTGGGGTGACATAGGGCCTTCGCAGGTGCAGCGCAACAAAAATTCAATTTCCATGGTCCTGGTGAAGGATAATGTCTGCCGGGTTTTGCCGCTGCAGCGCCCCGCGATCCACGTTACAGGCCGGACAACAGGCAGGGAAATGCCATGGTCATCGGTCTAGACCCCCTTCTTTTCGCCGCCGCTTTCGGCGTCGCGCTCTTTGCGGGCTGGTCAAGGGGGCGGTGGGCTTTGCGATGCCGCTGATCCTGATCTCGAGGCTGTCGAGCTTTTTGTCTACCGAGCGGGCGCTGGCGGGGCTGATCCTCTCGACCCTCGTGACGAATGTGGCGCAGGCGTTCCGGCAGGGGGCGCGGCCGGCATGGGTGTCGGTCGTGCAATACCGGCTGCTGATCGGCTGCGTGGTGCTTGCGATCGCGGCCAGCGCGCCCCTGGTCAACGTGATCCCCGGCCGGGCGACGCTTCTGCTGCTGGGCGTGCCGATTGCGGCCTTCACGATCTCGCAGTTGCTTGCCCGGCAGCTGATCCTGCCCGCTCGCCACCGGGCGCGGGCCTTTTGGTTCCACGGCGGGACCGGGATCAGCCGATCGCGGCTTCCTTCACGTCCTGGTCGATGAAGGGCAGGTACTTGGCGAAATTCTCCGAGAACATGCCCACCAGTTTCCGTGCCTGCGCATCATAGGCCGCGCCATCGGTCCAGGTGCGGCGCGGGTCCAGCAGCGCGTCGTCCACGCCCGGCACCGACAGCGGCACCTCGACGCCGAAATTCGGATCCTTGCGGAACTCGGCATCGTTCAGCGTGCCGTCAAGCGCGGCCGCCAGCAGGGAGCGCGTCGCCTTGATCGGCATGCGCGAGCCGGTGCCATAGGCGCCACCGGTCCAGCCGGTATTCACCAGCCAGCAGGTCGCACCATGGGTCGCGATCTTCTCGCGCAGAAGCTGGCCGTAAACCTCGGGCCGACGCGGCATGAAGGGCGCGCCGAAGCAGGTCGAGAAGGTGGGCTCGGGCTCGGTCACGCCCTTTTCGGTCCCCGCCACTTTCGAGGTGAAGCCCGACAGGAAGTGATATATCGCCTGCGCGGGCGTCAGCCGGGCGATCGGGGGCAGCACCCCGAAGGCGTCACAGGTCAGCATGATGATGTTCTTGGGATGCCCGCCCAGCGCCGTGTCCGACGCGTTCGAGATGTAGTGCAGCGGGTAGGCGCAGCGCATGTTCGCCGTCAGGCTGTCATCCTCGTAATCCAGCGCCAGCGTGTACGGATCGAACACCATGTTCTCGATCACGGTCGCAAACTTGGTCGTGGTGGCATAGATCTCGGGCTCGGCCTCGGCGCTCAGGTTGATCGTCTTGGCATAGCAGCCACCTTCGAAATTGAAGGTGCCCTTGTCCGACCAGCCATGCTCGTCATCGCCGATCAGCGTGCGCGAGGTGTCGGCCGAAAGCGTGGTCTTGCCGGTGCCCGACAGCCCGAAGAACACCGCGGTATCGACCGGGTTGCCCGGTGCGTGGTTGGCCGAGCAATGCATCGGCATGATGCCCCTGGCGGGCAGGATGTAGTTCAGCAGCGTGAAGACCGACTTCTTGATTTCGCCCGCATATTCGGTATCGGTGATCAGGATCAGCTTCTTGGCGAAGTTCATCGCGACGACGGTCCGGGTGCGGCAGCCATGGCGCTCGGGATCGGCCTTGAAGGAGGGCGCGTTGACAACGGTGAACTCGGGCACGAAGGTGTCGAGTTCGTCCAGTGTCGGGCGGCGCAGCAGGTGGCGCGAGAAGAGGCCATGCCAGGCCATTTCGGTGACGACGCGGACGTCCAGACGGTTGGCCGGGTCGGCCCCGGCATAAAGGTCCTCGACGAAGACCTCGCGGCCCTTCAGATGCGCCAGCATGTCCTCATGCAGGCGATCGAACGCCTCGGGTTCCATGGGCCGGTTGTTGTCCCACCAGATCGTATCCTCGACATCCGCGGTGCGGACCACATGCTTGTCCTTGGGCGAGCGGCCGGTATGTTCGCCGGTGGTCACGAGGAACGCGCCACCCTGGCCCAGGTGCCCCTCGCCACGGGTCAGCGCCGCTTCGACAAGCGCGGGTTCCAGCAGGTTGTAATGGACCTTTCCAAGCCCGGTTATGCCTTGATCCTCAAGACGTTGTGCGGGGTTCACCCGTCCGATGTCCATGTCGCACCCTCCAAGACGCCGCGTTGGTCGCTGGCGCGGCTATAACATGACGTTTCCATGAAGCAACAGGTCGCGGCGAGGCGTTAGCGCAATCATCTGACTTTGGGCCCGCCGTTAGCGCAATCATCCTGCGCGACGCCGCGATTGTCCCCGGTGGGCAGACGCCGGATCGCGCCCAGCGGGTGCGGATTAGCAATGTGTCAGGGAATTCCGCGTTCAGTGATGCCACGAGAAGGCCGCGATTCGGATCCATGTTTCGAATCGTGGCGACGATCTGGAAAGAGTGACGCCAAATTCGGGCACATATTTCGTTGCGCAGAACAAGGAATACCCCATGTCGAGGATTGCGCTCGTTGACGATGACAGGAACATCCTGACCTCCGTCTCCATGACGCTTGAGGCCGAGGGCTTCGAGGTGGAAACCTACAATGACGGCCAGGCCGCGCTGGACGCGTTCAACAAGCGCCTGCCCGACATGGCGGTGTTCGACATCAAGATGCCCCGCATGGACGGGATGGACCTGTTGCAGCGCGTGCGCCAGAAATTCAGCCTGCCGGTGATCTTCCTGACGTCCAAGGATGACGAGATCGACGAGGTTCTGGGCCTCCGGATGGGGGCCGACGACTATGTGAAGAAGCCGTTTTCCCAGCGCCTTCTGGTCGAACGGATCCGCGCGCTGCTGCGCCGCCAGGAGGTGATCGCCTCGGGTTCCGGCTCCTCGCCCGAAGAGAACAAGGTGCTGGTGCGCGGCAAGCTTACCATGGACCCGCTGCGCCATGCCGTGACGTGGAAGGGTCAGAACGTCTCGCTGACGGTGACCGAATTCCTGCTGCTGCAGGCGCTTGCCCAGCGCCCCGGTTTCGTCAAGAGCCGCGACCAGTTGATGGATGTGGCCTATGACGATCAGGTCTATGTCGATGACCGGACCATCGACAGCCACATCAAGCGGCTGCGCAAGAAGATGCGCCAAGTCGATACGGATTTCTCGGCCATCGAAACGCTTTACGGCATCGGCTATCGTTACAATGAAGAGTGACGTGAGAAACCCATAATCCGGGGGCGGCCGTGCGGGACACCAGTCGAACTTCCGACGGAGACGTCGCGCTCGACGAGCGATGGAGCGCCCAGGGCGTCGGGCCCGAGCGTGCAGGCCGCGCCCGGCGCCAGAGCCGCGGTTTCGTCCTGCTGAAACGCTCGCCGCTGGCGCGCAAGATCATCGCGTTCAACCTGATCGCCCAGATCGTCCTTGTCTCGGGTGTGCTCTACCTCAACCCCGCCCGGGACAGCCTGCTTGGCCAGCGCGAAAGCGGCATGGTCGCCGAGGCCGCATTGGTGGCCGATGTGTTCGAGCTGCAGATGGCCCCCGGCGCGCCGGTCGACCTTGCCTCGGGTGACGGGGTGGACGTCGCCGCGACGCTTGCCGCGCTCGATCTCGCCGCCGGTGCGGACGTGTTCGTCTATGACGCGACGGCCGCTTTTCTCGGCCATGCCCGGGGCGCCTTCAGCCCCGGCTGGCCGGTCACACCTTACGATGACAGGCAGCCGATCACCCGACTGACCGATTTCCTTAATATCGTCTGGGAGGGGATGGCTCGCATCACCGGGTCGGATCGCAACGCGCCGGGCCTTGCCGATCCGCAGGACCGGCTGCGTTCCCAGGTTGACCGGACCCTTGAGGCGGGCGCCCAGGTCGAGACCGGGATGGACGAGCGCGGCCTCACCACCTTTACCGTCACGATGCCGATCGTCCATGACGATCTGACCGTCGGGGTCGTCGCCCTGACCTCTGCCTCCGGAGAGATCGACCGGCTGCTGCGGATCGAGCGCGAGCAGGTCCTGCAGGTCTTCGTGATTGCCATCGTGGTCTCGATCGGCCTCAGCCTCGTGCTGGCCTCGACCATCGCCAACCCGCTGGCCGAGCTTGCCGCCGCCGCCGAGATGGGGCGCGACCGCAATGCCCGCAAGGTGAACCCAGGGCGCGTGCGCATCCCCGACCTGACCGCCCGGCCCGACGAGATCGGCCGCCTGTCGGGCGCGCTGCGCGGCATGATCACCGCGCTTTACGACCGGATCGACGCGAACGAACAGTTCGCCGCCGATGTCGCGCATGAGATCAAGAATCCGCTCGCCTCGCTGCGCTCGGCCACAGGCACGATGCGGCTGGCCAAGCGCGACGACCAGCGCGCCCGTCTGCTCGACGTGATCGAGCATGACGTGCGGCGTCTCGACCGGCTGGTCAGTGACATCTCGAACGCGTCGCGGCTCGACAGCGAACTCGTCAAGGAGGAAGAGGAGACCTTCGATCTTGTGCGCCTGCTGCGCCGGCTTGCCGGCCATCTGGGCAAGGAAGCGCACGAGAAGGGGGTCGAGTTCATCGCCGACCTGCCGGCCGACACGATCACCATCAACGGGCTTGAGGGGCGGCTGGCGCAGGTCTTCGTCAATCTCATCACGAACGCGGTCTCGTTCTGCGAGACGGGCGATGCGGTGCGGGTCTGGGCACGCACCCGCGACAACCGCGTGCTGGTGGTGGTCGAGGATACCGGCCCGGGCATCCCCGACCAGGCGCTGGGCAAGATCTTCAACCGCTTCTATTCCGAACGGCCCGCGGGTCAGTTCGGCAATCATTCCGGCCTCGGCCTTGCGATTTCCAAGCAGATCGTCGAGGCCCATGGCGGCGTGATCTGGGCCGAGAACATCCGCCCCACCGCCGCCGATCTCACCTCGGAACCGCTCGGCGCCCGCTTCGTCGTCGGCCTGCCGCTCTAGGGGGTGCCGGTGGAGACCCCGCCGCCCACGATCACCCTGCACGCAAGCTGCGTCGCTGTCGGCGCGCGCGCGGTGCTCATCCTCGGTCGTTCGGGCGCGGGCAAGTCGGCGCTGGCGCTGCAACTGATGGGGCTGGGCGCCCGCCTTGTCGCCGACGACCGCACGATCCTTACCGCGACGCCCGAGGGCTTGATCGCCAGCGCCCCCGAGCCGATCCGCGGCCTGATCGAGGCGCGCTTCGTCGGCCTCCTGCGCGCCGATCCCTGCGACGCGTCCCCCGTCGCGCTGGCCGTCGACCTGGACCAGGCCGAGACCGAGCGCCTGCCCCCCCGGCGCGAGGCGCGGTTTCTTGAACATCCCGTGCCCTTGCTTCACCGGGTCGATTGGCCATATTTCGCTGCAGCGATCCTGATCCACCTGACCCACGGCCGCGCCGAGTGATGCCCGATGCCCTCCTGAAAGACCAAGGCCCCGCCGTGCAGCGCGTCGTGCTGGTGACCGGCGCCTCTGGCGCGGGCCGTTCGACGGCCCTGAACGTGCTCGAGGATCTGGGCTTCGAGGCGATCGACAACCTGCCTATCTCGCTGATCCCGCGGCTGCTGGAAGGACAGCCGCCGCGCCCGCCGCTGGCGCTGGGCGTGGATACCCGGACACGCGATTTTTCCGCGCGCGCGCTGGCCGAACTGATCGGCCACCTGGCGGCTGCGCCCGCGATCGAGGCGGATGTGGTCTATCTCGACTGCCGCCCCGACATGCTTCTGCGCCGCTTTTCCGAAACGCGCCGCCGCCACCCGATGGCGCCCGCCGAAAGCCCGGCCGAGGGGGTCGCGCGCGAGCTTGACCTGCTGGGGCCGATCCGCGACCTTGCGACGATCCTGATCGACACCTCGGACCTGACCATCCACGAGTTCCGCGCCGAGATGGCCGCACGGTTCGCCTTGGGGGGCGCCGCACCGCTTGCGGTGTCCCTGCATTCCTTTTCCTACAAGCGGGGCATGCCGCATGGCCTCGACATGGCCTTCGACTGCCGCTTCCTGAAGAACCCCTACTGGGAGGCCGCGTTGCGTGCCCGCGACGGCCGCGACCCGGAGGTGTGCGCCTATATCGCCACGGATGCCCGCTATACCCCCTTCGTCGAGCGGCTGACCGAACTGGCGGGATTCGTGCTGCCCGCCCATCGCGAGGAGGGACGCAGCCATATCTCGATCGGGCTCGGCTGTACCGGTGGGCAGCATCGGTCGGTCGCGGTGGCCGAGGCGCTGGCAAAGAAGCTTGCGGCAACCGGATGGCAAGTGTCTATAAGGCATAGAGAGCTGGAGCGGCGGGTGCAGGGCGTGTCCGCCCAGGCAACGGGAAGGGGCGCGTGATCGGAATCGTCATCGTCGCGCATGGCGGGCTGGCCCGCGAATACCTGGCGGCGGTCGAGCATGTCGTCGGCCACCAGCGGGGCATGCGCGCCATCTCGATAGAGCCTGACGACGACCGCGCCTCGAAGCAGGACGAGATCTGCCGTGCTGCCGACGAGGTCGATACCGGCGACGGGGTGGTGGTGGTGACCGACATGTTCGGCGGCTCGCCCTCTAACCTGTCGATCTGCGCCTGCGTGCCCTCGGACCGGCGCATCCTTTACGGCGCCAACCTGCCCATGCTGATCAAGCTGGCGAAGTCGCGGCGGCTGAGCGTGGGCGAAGCCACCGCCTCGGCGCTGGCCGCCGGGCGGAAATATATCGACAGTTTCGACGCGGGCGGGTTCTGAGGGGTGCACATGGGCGGAAGCGTGAGCCGGCGGCTGGAGATCGTCAACGAGAAGGGCCTGCATGCCCGTGCCTCTGCCCGGTTCGTCGAATGCGTCGAACAGCACGATGCCCAGGCCGAGGTCCGCCGCGACGGGATGAGCGCCTCGGGCGACTCGATCATGGGTCTTTTGATGCTGGCCGCCTCCAAGGGCACGTCGATCGAGGTGACGACCAGCGGCCCCGAGGCCGACCGGCTGGCCGATGCGCTTGCCCGCCTCGTTGCGGATCGCTTCGGCGAAGACATGTGACCCGGCCGAATCCCCAAGAGGCCGCTGCGGCCCGATGAACGGCTCCCGCCGCGCGTCCTGCCGGGGCCGTGATGCGTGATACCGGCCAGGGCGTCGACGCGCGACCGGTTGACGGCGGCCCTTACGAGTCGCGGCTGCTGTCCTATGCCAATTCCTTCACGAATCCGGTGCAGATCCGCACGATCCGGACGATGGAATTCATGACCGGCAAGCTGCGCCTGCTGCGCCTGATCCGACGGTTCGAGGCGATGGGCCCGCCCGAGGGTCAGCTGTTCTGGAAACAGGCGCTTGACGTTATGGGGATCGAACTGCGCACGCCGCCCGCGCAGATCGCCAACATCCCGCCCGAGGGGCCGCTGGTCGTCGTGGCCAACCACCCGCATGGTCTGGTCGACGGCATGGTTCTGGCCGAACTGATCGGTCGGGTGAGGACCGATTACAAGATCCTGACCCGCTCGCTTCTGACCGGGGTGAGCGAGGTCGCGGATTTCTTGATCCCGGTGCCCTTTCCGCACGAGACCGATGCGCTGGAGCGTAATCTCGACATGCGTCGCCGGGCGATGGCGCATCTGGCCCGGGGCGGTGCGATCGCGCTGTTTCCCTCGGGCGTGGTCGCCTCGTCGCAGACGATGTTCGGCCCCGTGATCGAGGCCGAGTGGAACCCCTTCACTGCCAAGATGATCCAGCGCTCGGGTGCGGATGTGGTGCCGATCCGCTTTCCGGGAGCGAATTCGCGCTGGTACCAGATGGCAGCCCAGATCTCGCCGACGCTGCGCCAGGGGCTTTTGCTGCATGAGGTCTGCCATGCGCTGAACCGGCCGCAGGCGCCAGTGATCGGCCCGGCCATCGGCCGCGACGAGATCGAGCCCTGGGCGGACAACCCGCGCGGCTTCATGGCCTGGCTCAGGGAGCGCACGCTGGCGCTGGGCTGAGGCGTGATCCGGTTGAGCGCCTGCGGCGCACGCCTTCTGGCACTTCGTGCGGTTTTTCGGGTATTTTCCCCAAGAAGAAGAGGCTGTGCCGGGGGGCAATCAGCGGGTCGGCACCGGGATTTCGCCGCGATAGTCGTAGAAGCCGCGCTGGGTCTTGCGGCCCAGCCATCCGGCCTCGACATATTTGGTCAGCAGCGGGCAGGGGCGGTATTTCGTGTCCGCAAGCCCGTCATGCAGCACGTTCATGATTGCCAGGCAGGTGTCGAGCCCGATGAAATCGGCCAGTTCCAGCGGCCCCATCGGGTGGTTCGCGCCCAGCTTCATCGACTGGTCGATCGACTTGACCGAGCCCACGCCCTCGTAGAGCGTATAGACCGCCTCGTTGATCATCGGCATCAGGATGCGGTTGACGATGAAGGCGGGGAAGTCCTCGGCCGGCGCGGCGGTCTTGCCCAGCCGTTCGACCACGGCCTGAAGCGTGGTGTAGGTCGCCTCGTCGGTGGCGATGCCGCGGATCAGTTCCACCAGCTGCATCACCGGCACCGGGTTCATGAAATGCAGGCCCATGAACCGTTCCGGCCGGTCGGTGCGGCTGGCCAGACGCGTGATCGAGATCGAGGAGGTGTTCGAGGTCAGGATCGTTTCGGGCCGCAGATGCGATTGCAGATCCTCGAAGATCGCGATCTTGACGGTTTCGCGTTCGGTCGCGGCCTCGATGATCAGGTCCGAGGGGCCGAGTTCGCTCAGCGTCGTTGTCGTCGCGATCCGGGCGAGGGCTGCGTCCTTGTCGGCCTTGGCGATTTTGCCGCGCGCGATCTGGCGGTCGAGATTGCGCCCGATCATCTCGCGCGCGCGGGCCAGCGCATCCAGAGAGATGTCGTGGATCGTGACATCGAAGCCCGCGAGGGCAAAGACATGGGCGATGCCGCTGCCCATCTGGCCCGCCCCGACAACCCCGACCGTCCTGATGTCCATGGAAGACCCCCGCGCTGCTGGCGCAAACTTAAGGTGCGGCTGCCTCTGCGCGCAAGGTCGCGGGATGCCTAAAATTCAGATTTTAGCGAGTTCGAAACCCGGGGCGGTCAGTCTCGATCCCGGTGAGTCGGAACAGCGAGCGGCACGGATATGAGCTTCGAGCACGCGGGAAACGGGGCGATGTCCTTCGACACATGCCGATATGGCAGTTCGAGGCTGCTTTTCCGCGGTCCCAGGCGGGATCTCGACCAGCCCTATTGCGCGGCAATCGGCGGCACGGAAACCTATGGCAAGTTCATCCCCACGCCCTTTGCCGCCCTTCTGGAACAGGCGGTGGGGCTGCCGGTGGTCAATCTGGGCTGCGTGAATGCCGGCCTTGACGTCTTCGTGAACGATTCCACAGTGATGGAGGTGGCGGCGGAGGCGCGGGTGACGGTGATTCAGGCGCTGGGCGCGCACAACATGTCGAACCGCTTCTACGTTGTGCATCCGCGCCGCAACGACCGCTTCCTGCGCGCCTCGGCGATGCTCAAGGCGCTCTACCCCGGCATCGACTTCACCGAATACCATTTCACCCGCCACCTTCTCGGCGCGCTGAGGGAGAAATCTCCCACCGCCTTCGAGATTGTCGTGGCCGAATTGCAGATGGCCTGGCAGGCGCGGATGCGGATGCTGGCGACGCGGCTTCCCGGGGCCAAGGTGCTGCTGTGGCTCTCGACCCGCCCGCTCGAGGGCGAGCAGCATGTCTGCGGGCTGGGCGACGATCCGCTTTTCGTGACCCGGCACATGCCGGACACGGTGCGCCCCTATTTGAACCAGGTGGTCGAGGTCACGGATTGCGCCGAGGCGCGGGTCTCCGGCGCGCCGGGCATGTTGGTCGGCGAGCTTGATGCCCCGGCCGCCGCCGTGCTGCCCGGTCCTGCCGTGCATGGCGAAGTTGCCGAGGCGCTGCAGCCGGTGCTGCGCGACCTGCTTGCCGACTGACCCCCGGACAGCGAAAAGGCCCGCCTGGGGCGGGCCTTTGCTGCCGGGATGGCGGGATCAGAGCTTTTCGATCAGTTCCGGCACCGCGTCGAACAGATCGGCGACAAGGCCGTAATCGGCGACCTGGAAGATCGGCGCCTCTTCGTCCTTGTTGATCGCCACGATCACCTTGCTGTCCTTCATCCCCGCAAGGTGCTGGATCGCGCCCGAGATGCCCACCGCGATGTAAAGCTCGGGCGCCACGACCTTGCCGGTCTGGCCGACCTGCCAGTCGTTCGGCGCATAGCCCGAATCGACCGCCGCGCGCGAGGCGCCGACCGCGGCGCCCAGCTTGTCGGCGAGGCTTTCGATCATGCGGAAATTCTCTTCCGAGCCGACGCCGCGCCCGCCCGACACGATCACCCCGGCCGAGGTCAGCTCCGGCCGGTCGCTGCCCGCCGCGTGGTCCTCGACCCAGGACGACAGGCCCGGATCGTCCGCCGGTGCCACCGCCTCGACCGGGGCGGCGGCGCCGTCGGCTGCGGCCTCGAAGGTCGAGGAGCGGATCGTAATCACCTTCCTGGCATCCGTCGTCTGCACGGTCTGGATCGCGTTGCCCGCATAGATCGGCCGCTCGAAGGTGGCGGCATCAACCACGCCCACGACATCGGTGATCACCATCGCGTCCAGCAGCGCGGCGACCCGCGGCATGACGTTCTTGGCATCGGTCGTCGCGGGCGCCGCGATATGCTCGTAGCCATCCGCCAGCGAGACGATCAGCGCCGCGGTGGGTTCCGCCAGCCGGTGGCCGTAGCGCGGATCCTCGGCGCAGAGCACCTTGGCCACGCCGTCGATGGTCGCCGCGGCCTCGGCGGCGGCCTTGGCGTGGGCCCCGACGCAAAGCGCGGTCACCTCGCCCAGGCCCTTGACGGCGGTCACGGCCTTGGCGGTCGCGTCGCGCTGCAACTCGCCATTGGTCACTTCGGCAAGAAGAAGAACGGCCATGTCAGAGCACCCCCGCTTCGTCTTTCAGTTTCGCGATCAGCTCGTCGACCGAGCCCACCTTGATGCCCGCCTGCCGCTCGCGCGGCTCGACGGTCTTGACCACGGTCAGGCGCGGCGTGATGTCGACGCCGTAATCGGCGGGCGTCTTCTCATCCAGCTGCTTCTTCTTGGCCTTCATGATGTTGGGAAGGCTCGCATAGCGCGGCTCGTTCAGGCGCAGGTCGACGGTGACGATGGCGGGCATCTTCACCTTGATGGTCTGAAGCCCGCCATCCACCTCGCGGGTGACGACGGCATGATCGCCCTCGATGTCGAGCTTCGAGGCAAAGGTGCCCTGGGCCCAGCCCAGGAGCGCGGCCAGCATCTGGCCGGTGGCGTTCATGTCGTTGTCGATCGCCTGCTTGCCGGCCAGCACGAGGCCCGGCTGTTCCTCGTCGATCACGGCCTTGAGCAGTTTCGCGACGGCCAGCGGCTCGATGTCCTGGTGGATATCGTCGGCGGCGACGATCAGAATCGCGCGGTCCGCGCCCATCGCCAGCGCGGTGCGCAACGTTTCCTGCGCCTGCTTCACGCCGATCGAGACCGCAACGATCTCTTCGGCCTGGCCCTTTTCCTTCAGCCGGATCGCCTCTTCGACGGCGATTTCGTCGAAGGGGTTCATCGACATCTTGACGTTGGCGAGATCGACGCCCGTGCCGTCCGCCTTGACACGGACCTTCACGTTGTAGTCGATCACCCGCTTGACAGGCACGAGTACCTTCATCGGCGTGTGTCTCCTTGGCTATCGCAGGCCCCGGAACCGGGGCAGGTCAATCGTTTCACGACGTGTTAGCGAGTCTGAAACCGGGACAACAGACCAAAATCGACGCGACAGGATGTTTCGACGTTGCGCCCCCCGACTTTTCGAATATTGCACGGGGCTCAGCGGTCGGCCCCCGGCACCCAGAGAACGTCGGCGCTCCCCTTGTCGTTTGCCACGCGTGCGGCCACGAAGAACCCGTCCGACAGTCGGTTCAGATATTTCACCGCCATCGGGTTCACCGATTCCATCGTGGCCAGTTCCACCGTCTCGCGTTCGGCCCGGCGGACCACCGTCCGGCACAGGTGCAGATGCGCAGACAGCGCCGACCCGCCGGGCAGGATGAAGCTGCGCAGCGGTGCGAGGTCGGCGTTCATCGCGTCAATCTCGGCTTCCAGCCGGGCCACCCGGCTTTCGATCATGCGCAGCGGCGGATGCGTGGCTTCGGCGTCCTTGTGCCGGTCGGGCCGGCGGAGATCGGCGCCGAGATCGAACAGATCGTTCTGGATCGCGGCAAGGCGGGCATCCATCTCGCCTGTCGCTCGCATCCGCGCCAGACCGACGGTCGCGTTGGCCTCGTCCACGGTGCCATAGGCGGTCACCCGCATCCCGTGCTTGGCCACCCGGCTGCCATCGCCCAGCGCGGTTTCCCCGTCATCGCCCTTCTTGGTATAGATCTTGTTCAGAACGACCATCGCGGCCCCTTCTTCACGCATCCGTCTCTTGCCCCCCGCGACATAGCGGGTTCCGACCGCAAAGCGAACTCGCCCTGTCAGCCTTTCGCCACGATCCAGTCCAGCGCCGCGGTGGGCAACGCCCGGCGCAGCGCGGCCATGATCCAGGTCGGCGTGGTCACGAAATAGCGCGCGCGGGGGCGGGGGTGTTCCAGTGCGTGGATCAGGCGGGCGCTGACCGCTGCGGGCGGCAGTTCGAACCGGTCGGGGGGACGTCTCTCGTAGAGCCGCTTCAGCAGAGTTGTGCGGTACTGCTCGGCGCGCGCGCTGGCCTGCCAGTCCACCCAGCGTTCGAAATGCGGGATGGAATTGGCGCGGATGCGCGTCGCGATCGGCCCCGGCTCGATCAGGATCACCTTGACGCCCGTATCCCGCATCTCCAGCCGCAGCGTGTCGGTCAGCCCTTCCAGCGCGAATTTCGTCGCCACATAGGCGCCGCGCCATTTCATCGGCACGAAGCCCAGCACCGAGGAACAGTTGACGATCCGCCCGTGGCCTTGCGCCCGCATCGCGGGAATCACCCGCCGTGTCAGGTCATGCACGCCGAACAGGTTGACCTCGAAGATCTCGCGCAGCGCGCCGCGCGGCAGATCCTCGACCGCGCCGGGACAGGCGAAGGCGCCGTTGTTGAACAGCGCGTCAAGCGTGCCGCCGGTGCGCCCCAGCGCCTCGTCCGCCGCGGCGGCGATGCTGGCCTCGTCGGCATAATCGAGGCGGAAGCTTTCCAGCCCCTCGGCGCGCAGCCTGTCGCAATCGGCTTCGGCCCGGCAGGTGGCAAAGACCCGCCAGCCGCGCGCGTGCAGGGCGTGGGCCGCGTCATACCCGATGCCCGACGAGCATCCCGTGATCAGGACCGATCTCTGCGCCATGCGTTAACCACTCGCCTCTGGACCACGCCCATGCGCCGCTTTACACAACATCCATGACGGATTCCACCGACGACCCCAAGATGGACGTGCCGCCTTTGGCCGAGCCGCTGCGCCGCGCAATTGGCGAGCGGTATCTGACCTATGCGCTGTCCACCATCATGGACCGGGCGCTGCCCGATGCCCGCGACGGGCTGAAGCCGGTGCATCGGCGGATCCTTTATGCGATGCGCGAATTGCGCCTCAGCGCGACCGGGGGCTTCCGCAAGTCAGCCAAGATTTCGGGCGATGTGATGGGCAACTATCACCCCCATGGCGATGCCGCGATCTATGACGCGATGGTGCGCCTGGCGCAGGAGTTCAACGTCCGCTATCCGCTGGTGGACGGGCAGGGGAATTTCGGGAATATCGACGGCGACAACGCCGCCGCCGCCCGCTATACCGAGGCCCGCCTGACCGCCGCCGCCGAGGCGTTGATGGAGGGGCTGGCCGAGAACGCAGTCGATTTCCGCCCCAACTATGACGGCACTCTGGAAGAGCCCGTGGTCCTGCCCGCGGCCTTCCCGAATTTGCTGGCGAATGGATCGTCGGGCATCGCGGTCGGCATGGCCACCAATATCCCGCCGCACAATATCGACGAACTGGTTGGCGCCTGCCTGCATCTGATCAAGACGCCGGATGCCCGCGACGAAACGCTGCTGACCTACATCCCCGGTCCCGATTTCCCCACCGGCGGCGTGATCGTCGAGCCGAAGGAGAACATCGCCCAGGCCTATCTGACCGGGCGCGGGTCGTTCCGGCTGCGCGCGCATTGGCAGGTCGAGGATCTGGGCCGCGGCACCTGGCAGATCGTCGTGACCGAGATCCCCTATCAGGTGCAGAAATCCCGCCTGATCGAGCGGATCGCCGACCTGATCCAGACCCGGAAGCTGCCGATCCTGGCCGATATCCGCGACGAAAGCGCCGAGGACGTGCGCCTGATCCTGGAGCCGCGGTCGCGCAATGTGGACCCCGAGGTTCTGATGGGGGCGCTGTTCCGCAGCTCGGACCTGGAGATCCGCTTCAGCCTGAACATGAACGTGCTGATCGACGGGCGTACGCCCAAGGTCTGTTCGCTCAAGGAGGTGCTGCGCGCCTTCCTCGATCACCGCCGCGACGTGCTGATCCGGCGCAGCCAGCACCGGCTGGAAAGGATCGACTACCGGCTCGAGGTGCTGGAAGGGCTGCTGATCGCTTTCCTCAACCTTGACCGGGTGATCGACATCATCCGCTACGACGACGAGCCCAAGCTCGCCCTGATGGCCGAGGACTGGTCGCTGCGCCGCCCCCGCGCCACCTCCGAACGCGATTACGTCTCGCCGCTGCCCGCGACGGGCGCGGGCCAACTGACAGAGGTGCAGGCCGAGGCGATCCTGAACATGCGCCTGCGCTCGCTGCGGCGGCTGGAGGAAATGGAACTCAATGCCGAGCGCGACGCGCTGATGGCCGAACGCGCCGGGCTTCGGGACCTGCTGGGCAACGAGTCCGTCCAATGGGCGAAGATCGCCGATGAACTGCGCGAGGTACGCGAGAAGTTCGGCCGCAAATCCCCCGGCGGCGCGCGGCGCACCCGTCTGTCCGAGGCCGCCGAGGCCCCCGAGATGCCCATCGAGGCGATGATCGAGCGCGAACCGGTGACGGTCGTCTGCTCGAAGATGGGCTGGATCCGCGCGATGAAGGGGCATCTGGCGGATGGATCCTCGCTGAAATTCAAGGATGGCGACGAAGGCCGGTTCCTGATCGCGGCCGAGACCACCGACAAGCTGATCCTGTTCGGCGCGAACGGGCGCTTCTACGCCTTGCCGGTGGCGCAACTGCCCGGCGGGCGCGGCATGGGCGAGCCGGTGCGCCTGATGGTCGATCTGCCCAACGAGTCCGAGATCGTCGCGCTGATGATCCACCGCCCCGGCGAGCGTCTGCTGGTCGCCTCCAGCGCGGGCGACGGATTCCTTGTGCCCAGCGACGAGGTGCTGGCCCAGACCCGCGCGGGCAAGCAGGTGCTGAACGTCAAGGCACCCGAAACGGCACGGATCTGCCGCATCGTGGCGGGCGATCACGTCGCCTGCGTCGGCGAGAACCGAAAGGTGCTGGTCTTTGCGCTGGACGAGTTGCCCGAAATGGCGCGCGGCAAGGGCGTGCGGTTGCAGAAATACAAGGATGGCGGCCTGTCGGATGCCACCACCTTCACGCTGGCCGACGGCCTGTCCTGGCGCGACCCGGCCGGGCGCACCCGCACCGAAACCGACCTGTCCGAATGGCTGGGCAAGCGCGCCGGAACCGGCCGAATGGCCCCGCGCGGCTTCCCGCGCGACAACCGTTTCACCTGACGGGGCGTTGCGCGCCGTTCTCCCCTGCGCTATCCCGGGCGGGGTTTGCGACATTGGGGGGATCATGTTCCGCGCCGCTTCCGTTTTCCGTCCTGCGCTGCTGATCGGTGGGCTTTGGGTCCTTTCCGCCTGTGCCGCCAAGGATGCGATGGACAGCCCCGCCGAAGCGCTCGGCGATTTCAGTCTGGGCTACACCATCGTCGTCGCCGACAATGCCAAGCTGGTGCCGCCCAGCCGCTCCGCTGCCGCCGAGGAATGGCAGGCTGCGCTGAAACAGGCGCTGGAACGGCGCTTCTCGCGCTACGAGGGCGACAAGCTCTATCATTTCGGCATCAATGTGGACGGCTATGCGCTGGCCGTGCCCGGCGTGCCGGTGGTTGCCGCACCGAGATCGGTGCTGGTGATCTCGGCCAATGTCTGGGACGATGCGGCCAAGGCCAAGCTGAACGAAGAGGCCGAGCAGATGACCATCTTCGAGGGCATGTCGGGCGAAACCGTCGTGGGTTCCGGGCTGACCCGCAGCAAGGACCAGCAGATGCAGGTTCTGGCCGCGAACGCCGCCCGGCGGATCGAACGCTGGCTGGTCGAGAACCGCGAGGCGTGGTTCGGCTACGACCCGGCCGCCGAGGCGCCCACCGCTGCCTCCGCCCCGGTCGACGAGGTGTCGGCCGCGGTCCCGGAGTGACCGCTGCGCACCCGGCTGCAAGGCAAGTGGCGCTTGATTTCTCGCAAGCCAGCGACTAGAGAGCGCGCGATGTTGAATCGGGCCGTTGGCGGCCCCCTAATCAATGAGGCGCCCGGCCATGGGTAAGGCAAAGTTCGAACGTACGAAACCGCATGTGAACATCGGGACGATTGGTCACGTTGACCACGGCAAG
>OMKS01001446.1_pt1 | contig 21056 bp, 19 predicted proteins | sample 1674721 | NCBI WGS metagenome assembly OMKS01 (sample SAMN06264996, study PRJEB25208) | sediment metagenome | isolation source: hot spring sediment | place: USA: California | collected 2014-09-02
ATCAAATATTTAAGAGATTGCTTCGTCGCTTCGCTCCTCGCAATGACATGCCTGTATTGCAGTTTACTGCGCTATGAGATTCTGAGTGGATTAAAATACAAAAATGCGGAAAAGCAACTTGCTGCTTTTCTTCAATTTGCTGAATACAATTCAATTATCCCAATCACAAAAGACTCAATTGAGATATCAACGGATATTTATGCTGATTTAAGAACCAAAGGTAGATTAATCGATGATATTGACATCTTAATCGCTGGAATAGCAATGTCAAATAATTTGGTTCTTGTTACACATAACACCAGTCACTTCAAAAGAATTAATGGACTGGAAGTTGAAGATTGGTTTTAGTCTGTTTGGTATTTAATTTTTCCAATTTTTTTAAACATTTCCCTACGTAAACGTTTCCAATTAAATTATAAAAGAAAGTGAGATATAAAATGGAAAAAAGTCAAAAAGAGTTATTTTCTGAGAAAATAAGCGCTGGAAGTAGGACATATTTCTTTGATATTAAAATGTCAAAGCAGCTCGATAAATATCTTGTAATTAGCGAATCTCAAAAGCGTGAGGAAGGTGTTTTTGATCATCATCGAATAATGGTTTTTGAAGAACATTTGCTAGATTTTTACAAGGGTTTAAGAAAAGCAATTAGTTATTTTATTGAGCATGATGATCTTTCTAAAAGTGAAGATAAAAAAGCCTATTCTGTTGATGTGATTCGTACTGAATATCCAAAAGCCTATGCTAAATGGACAGAAGAAGATGACGATCTTTTTAGACGATTACATAAAGAAGGTAAAAGTATTAATGAAATCGCGCAACAGCTTCAAAGGAAGGAAGGTGCCATAAGGATTCGCCTAATCAAGAAAGGATTAGCATAATAATGCTTCCGTGGTTTCTATTGATTGAGAAAGAATATACGGCGGGAAAATTGGCTTAGTGACAATCAATCAATTTGGGAAGCAAAATCTAATCTGAATTATTTTTCAATCTCCCAACCTTCTCCACATACCCCTCCGCATCAAACTTCCGCTTCAATCCATTGGCGTTCATGTAGCGCACTTTCCCGAAAACCGGACGTTCTGCCCAGCCGCGGTCGTGTTTGCCGAAGCACCAGGCTACTCCGGTAAATCCGTTGGGGTCTCTGCCGTCTAGTTCGTATTTGTTATTCAAATAGAGTGCGATCTCAAATGCTTGTTTGGGCGTTTCCGTCCATTCGAGGATTTTTTTACCCCAGTACATGCGCATGTAGCCGTGCATTTTTCCGGTGAGCACCATTTCTTTTTGTGCGGCATTCCAGTACGGATCGTGGGTTTCCGCCTGTTCGAATTGCTCCGTAGAATAGTTATATTCCCGTTTATCAATCTCATGATCCCGCAGCGTGGTCAATGCCCATTGGGGAAGCGACTCTAATTGATCATAATTTTGATTGTAAAAACAGTAGTTCATGCTCAATTCCCGGCGTACGATAAGTTCCTCCAGAAACGCCTCGTTTCCCGGATTTTTTTCTGCCATGGCTTTTAAAGCGATGTACAGCGGAGAAATCTGCCCGAAATGGAGATAGGGACTCATGTTGGACAGATAGTCCTTTGTCGGATCATTGCGCAAGTCAGGATAATCGGTCAATTTGTTTTCGATAAAATGTTGCAGCTGCTTTTTCGCCTGACTTGTTCCACCGTGATAGCCATCGACTTTGGAAACAGCTTTGTCAATTTTTAAGGACGCAATGACCTCAGCTGTGTTACTAATATCGAGTGAATCTAAAGAGATGTTGAGTGAAGACTTTTCCGGCGCGGTTTCGGATAAAGGGACTAAATACTGATCCAGCTTTTTCGAGATTTTCGGACGAAAGGTGGCAGCCGCATATTCCTCTTTGGGCGAGGCTTCTTCCACCGGAACGATCACATCGCTTTCGATTTGTACAAGTTTGCAGTCGATTTTGTCAGCCACCGTTTTCCGCCACTGACGCTGAATTTTCAAGTAACCGCGATCGGTCACCACCAGCGCGGCCTGTTTGGCTAATTTTAACAAACCCGATTCCGGAGAGATGTGCTGAATGACCATTTTGATGTTTCGTTTTTTTAGAGCCGCCTGAGTTTCTTTCAATCCTTCCAGCATAAAATAATAATGCCGCTCATTCGCTTCCGGAAAGTCATCGGTCAGCCCCAAAAAAGCAATCAACGGTTTTTTCAATTGATTCGCCTGCTGGATGGCATATTCAAGCGCGTGGTTAAATTCAGCGCGTTGAGATTGCTGCATCCAGTAGAGCACAAAATTGCGGTCTGAAATCGCTGCCTCTTTCAAAACCTTTATTCGTTCTTTTTCAATCATAGTTTTTCCAATGTTTAATAATCTCGACCTTTTCCGGAATCTGTTATTTCCACCAATTTTCCGGGAAACGGTTCAAAAAACGATTGCTGCATTAAATACTGTTGATCGAATCGGATAATCCACGATTTGATCAGATTGGTGGGCACACTTAGCGGCACAGTTCCACTGCGGTATTGTTCAAGCGCATCCAAAAAGAACGCCTTTTCTTTGTGAGACAGTTGTTTGGAAAAATATCCCATGCCGTGCATCAATACATTGATGTTCGACGGAATCCGGGACGGTTTGGCTAATGCCTGATAAAAATGAACCTCGTAATTTTCCAGTACGGTTTCCAATGGCAGCCTATCCGGATTGGCAACGATTCTGCCCAGGATGCGCAGTTCCTTTTGATTGTAAGCCATGAATAGCAATTTGTTTTCGGTCTGAAATTTGACTAATGCCCCCATGCCACCTTTTTGTTTCACCTGACGAAAAGCGGCAATGGAGAATAATTTAGTAAAGAAATGCTCGCGGATTTTGAAATTTTTCAAGCGTCCCTCGTCTTCGACAGCGATTTTATGATAGCGGCTCAAAACCTCGCCGCCGAAAAACCCACGGTCCTTTTTCAGCGGGCTGACGTTTTCTGTACCCGGGTAAATTTTCACGTCCTGAAAGCCACACGAAGGTGAGCGATTTTTTAAAAGCCAGCCGTCAACATCGCCGACCGAATCCAGATACTTTTTTGTGAATTCATGCATTAACTTGGTCACATCGCGACCTGTGGCTGGCTGAAGTAATTTGAGTTGATCATCTTCGAAAACCACCCGAATCGGATCTCTGGGAACACCCAGACCGATTTCAACTTCCGGGCACACGGTTTTATATTCGACAAATGGTTTTAGCTTTTCGACGACTTCAGAGGAAATAGTAAGTCCGTTCCAGCGGCAATGATCAAATCCGAGGCATTTACTGGCAAACACGATGGGTTTTGGAAATTCGCGCATTTAAATAGCTCCTTTAATATTTTTTCGGAAACCAGGGAATAAATTTATTGGTCTTTTTTGCATAATATTGAAATTCTTTATTGTCCTGATATTTTTTCTCCAACAACGGAACGCCCGAAACTTTTAACAATAAAAATGTAATCAACACCGGACTAAAAATCGCCCACCAGCCATTTGGCACGGATAACACGATAAAAAATATTCCCCACCAGACCAGCGATTCGCCGAAATAATTCGCGTGACGGGTATAGCGCCAGATTCCGGTTTTTAAAATTTGATTGGATTCGCATTTTTTGTATTTGATAAATCGCTTCAACTGCCAATCGCCGATAACCTCGAACAGAAATCCGACAATCCAGAGCGTAATTCCCAGCAGATCGAATGGTGTAATCTCGTATTGGTGATGCTGATTGACGATAATGACGGGGTAGGCGATCAGCAAGAGCAGAAAGCCCTGCAACAGAAAAACATGGGTGTAACTTTTAATTCCGGCTTTCGAGCCCCATCGTTCGCGCATGTTTCGATAGCGGAAATCTTCCGGCTTTCCTTTGTTACGCAGAAAAATATGGATAGCGAGGCGCAATCCCCAAATCGTAACCAGCGAAGTTACGAGATATTGGCGGAAAGTAATCTGATCGGCGATCAATAAATTCATGATCGCAACCAGCACAAATCCCAGTCCCCAGGCAATGTCAGCGATGGTGTTGTCTTTTTTCTTGAGGGCGATAAGATAGAAAACAGTCATATAAATAAAAATGGCAGCGGCGGAATAAAATAGGGCTGTTAACAATTTTGTTTAATCCTCCATTTTGTCGATAACAGACAGGGTTGATTCTTTGGAAACAATTGGCTGACTGGTCGCGCTCTGTTCTGGGTTCGCTGCTATCGAATCAAATTGCAGACGGCTTTTTTTCAAAACGCCTGACCGATACTCACAAAAAAAGCACCAACCGATTCTCCGGGTCTGGGAAACACATTAACGCCATAATCAAAGCGCACAATACCGATGGGAGTATCGATGCGCAAACCTAACCCCGGCGCGATTCGGATGTCAGAGAAATGAATGGTTCTGAATGAGCGCCAGACATTTCCGGCGTCGAAAAACAGGGCGCCGCCAAACATTTTGTAAATCGGGCGGCGAATTTCACACAGGTTCATCACCAATTTGAAATTTCCACCCACTTCCACGCGGTTAATATCCAAAGGTCCGACGCTACGGTAAGGGAATCCGCGAATCGAGTTGGGTCCACCAGTGTAAAATCGTTCATTCAATGGAATCTCTTTTGATTTTCCGAATTTTTTCATCCAGCCGAATTCGAGTGAACTCGCGAAAACTGTTTTGTCGGAAAGCCGCCTGAAATATTTCGCCCGCCCCAGCGTTCGCACAAAGGTGTCAGTTCCGCTGAGGAACGAACCTGCCATTTCGTTGCCCCATTCCAAATAAACGCCGCGGGTGGTGTTAAACATGTTATCGCGATTGTCGAAAATTGTCGTCAGTTTCAGGGTTCGTAAATTAGACCGGAATTGATCGGGAATTTCTGTGGTTCGGATATTTTTTAAACGATTGTTTTCGTAACGATAGATAACAGAGATATTGGATCGCTCAAAAAATGTTCGTCCGATGGTAAATTTGCCGCCGAGCTGATCCAGATCGTAACCTGGCTCGTCGAAAAAACTGCGCCGAAAATTGGCGTCAAACCGCCAGGGCTTTCCTAAAAACCAGGGCTCGGTAAATGAGGCTTCGATGCCCTGATGAATAAAGTTGAGTGTGGTAGTGAGCCCGATTTTTCGGGCAGTGCCCTTTAAGTTGGTGTTGAATATTTCGATCCGGCTGCGCAATTTTTCAATTGAACCATATCCCAATGTTACATTAAATTCGCCGGTGTAATTTTCTTTAATCATAATTGCAATGTCTTTTCGAGTGGTGTCGCCGCTGGCAGCGGGTTTGGGATGAATGAACACGCTTTGGAACAGACCGGTCAGATAAAGTTTTCGCTGCGATTGCAGCAATTGAGAATATTTGATGATTTGATCCGGTTTGAATAGCAGTTCCCGGCGGACAATACCGGGTTTTGTTTTTTCCAATCCAATGATGACGATTTGATCGATTGTAAATTGGGCGCGTTCGACAATCATCAAATCCACATAAGCCCGATGCGCTTCGTAATTGATCTTTATTTCCGGACTGACCTCTGCATCTAAAAAACCGTTGTTCGCGTAATGAGTTAAAATCCTCAATCTGGTGTCCTGAATTTTATCGTGCTGAAGTGGATCACCGATTTTCAGTTTAACCAGTTTCATCAGTTGTGTTTCGTTGAAATGTTGATTTCCAAAAAGTGAAATTCCATCGACATTGGTGACTTGGCCCTCTTCGATTTTGATCTGTATTTGAACTTGTCGTCTGAGAGAATCAATTTCTACCCGTTGATCAATAATACGGGCTTCCAGGTAACCATTTCGCCGATAAAAAGAAAGCAGGCTGTTCAGATCGTCATTGTAAATATTTTCATAATAATAAACCGGCGATAAAAATCCCGAGGGACGCGTGATCATGGTGCGCAGCAATTTGGGTTCTGAAAAAGCGGCGTTTCCCTCAAATGAAAGGTCGATGACTTTGAGCTTTACCGGTTTTTCAATTGCCATTGCCGTGGTGCATAATGCGCAAATGAAAAATAAAATATGGATTTTGCAGACTATTGTTTTCATTTAAATTTCAACTTATATTTTAAGCCGATTCCAGACCGTCCCTGTTGGTCAGTTTGCCCTTCGAGAGAAAACTTTTTCGTCAGAGCATATTCCAGCCGGACGTTATGTTCGTTCATGTGTCCGACAGTAGTGGTATAATAGACTTCCATCCGGTCGCTGAGTTTTTTCGATGCCAATAATTGTGGGCCCCATGATTTGTCAAATTTGAACAGGTTGCCTTCAATCGACAATTGTTCCAATCCAAAATAAGTGCCCAACTGCTTTTCTGCATAGCTGGATATTTGTTGGCTGGAGAAGGCTTTGGCGCGTTCAAGCAAGATATCGGTGGTGGAATATTCTTCACTACCAACCCCGGTTGAAGTCAATTGTTGCCGCGTCGCTCCCAATGTTAATAACGATATGATGTCAGCCTTTTCCAGCGCCGGGACCGAAGTCAGCGTCACAACGCTCTGATCAAGTTGCCCGGTGATTGCCAGGGTAATCTCGTATGGTTGTCCTCCGAGAGTTTGATAACCTTTGAGCTGGGCTTTGGCTTCCAGATCGATAATAGGGTTGATTCGATTTGGGTCGACAAAATCGACCACGCCTCTGGTAATATTAAATTTACGGTCCAGATAAAGAACATATCCTTCCTCTATCGAAAGCCTGCCGCCCAGATTGGGATTTTCAAATGTAGCTATGATGTTGAGTTCGGAATGAAGACGCAACCGGGCAAGATTGTTGTCAAGCCAGATATTTTCACTTTCTCTGAGCTGAATGTTCAACCGGGTGTTTTTTAAAAATAACGGTAGCTCAGCTTTGGGGCGATCTGTTGAACGGGCTAAATTCAGCAACATTTGCGGTTTAAAATTGTACACAACTCTGGACTCGCCCAGGATCACCTCGCCGATCAAAAAAAAATGATTCTCCTGAGTGCGATAATTGATATTGGCAGCCTTGAGGTTCAGAGAGAATTCTTCGGGGCGATTAATTTTAATATTTTCCAATTGGCACGCCAATTCAATGTGTTGAATTCCGGCGGCGTTATAATCCAGTTTGCCGGTGACGAAAACAGAACCATCGTTTATTTTTGAATAAACCGAGTCAAATTTTACAGCATCGTGGTCAAAGAGAATTTTTACTCTCCCCTGCGAGAATCGGGTATTTAGCTCAGGCATTTGAAATGAAAACCGATGAATATCCAGATGTCCGTTTATATCCGGCGCTTGCGGATTTCCATGTATTAAAAAGTCAGCATTTATAACGCCCTGAAGCTTCTCCAAATCAACCATTGCCGATTGGAACAATGACAGTTCAACTCCGTGGATTTGTGAATCAATGTGCAGTGAGTCGCTGAAGATCGTTCCCTGAGAACGGATCAAACCGGTCTCGTCAATTTGTCCCTTAATGTTGAGCACATAATGGCTCCATTGAGCCGCCACAATGCTGCCGGAGAGTTTTACCGGAAATTGCTGGACGCGCATGTCAAATTTATTAATCGACACAATTGAATCCTGAAAGGAAAGTTCTGCCTCAAGACTGCTGAACAGTGGAGTTAGCGGATCAAGCTTTGCCGCGCCATTTCGAATGGTAATCATTCCGCTCAGACCAGGTGAACCAATGCTCCCGGCCCATTCAAGATTCAGCCATCCAGCGCCGTCGATTTGGGTTTCGTCGGGGAGCATTGTGTTCAACAACTGAAAATCTTCCAGCGAGGCAAAAACTTCTCCGGACGTTTCGGTTGAGCGATTGATCTCGAAGCCGCGGGACGGTTCCGGAAAGTTCAGTCGCGCTTGCGCCCTGGCATGAGATGCACCCACAAAAAGGTCAAAATATTCCAACTCGATTGACGACGGATTCAGCCTGAGCGCGCCGCGCAAAGAATCACCAATAAAATTTTCATAGCCTGGATTTAAAACGTTAAAATCAAGCGATAGCTGAGGTATTTCCGGCGAGCCTGAAAAATGGGTAGCAAATTCCATTTGACCGTTGAGTCTCAATAGTTCCGGTGATAATGCACTCAACTGCCGGAGTGATAATTCGGTCCCGATAGCATTGACCAAATAATTTCCTTTTTCTCTGATACTGTATTCAATGGATATCGCTCCGATGTGATCGATTGCTTCCTGTTCAAAGTCAAATTGTTTTAGCGAAGCCGCGGTTAACAGGGAATCAGAGTCTATTGCCGGATGGTGGTAAAATTTGAGCACGGAGCTTCCGTTCAAATTTGCCAGCGAAAAATTCCCAATCAATTCTAACATCATTGAATCCTGCGCCAACCGAAAACTTTCAAGTTGAATCTGATTCTGTTTCAGGTTTAGCGCCAGCGCGCCGCAGTCGAATTCATATTGTTGATACGCCGGGCTATGTAGATTGATGTGCAAGCTGGCGTCTAAATTTTGAATTTCACCGCGAGCAGTCGCCCGATAGTCGAAACCACCACCAATCCCGGGAATATGAAAAGGAGTCTGGCTGGTATCAATGGGATTGGCGCCGCCGCCGACCAGCAGTTCGGAAATAACCAATTGATTGTTTTTAAATTCACAGCTACCGTACAACGAATCAACCGGAAAATTTTGGTAGCGGATGCTGTCGCCGTTAATGTTCGCGTACAACTCCGGCTGTTCAAAGTTACCGGAGAACGCACCAGTGAAATATAACATTCCCTTAAGTTCATTTATATTAAATAGCTCTGCCAAAGGTTCAATGTCGGTAATTTTGCCGGAAAAAGCGCCGTCGATCTCATCCGGATGTAGTTTTCCGGTGATAAATATTTCTGACGCCCCCTGTCGAAAATGAAATTGCGCGGTTTGATTTTTAAACAACAGTTGATGCTGGATCGGAGGAAGTCGCACTGATTTATGAGCAAATTCCTGCACCGAAAAATCCGACATGATCTCCCAGTTTTGGAAATCAAAGCCGGATCCAGCAGCGTGAAGGTTGCCGTCAATTAAACCTGAAACTGGAGATATTTCTTGATAGTAGGCTTTCCACAAATCCGCCAGAAGCAAGTTTTTGAGTTTGATGTTAAGTTCATTGTCGCGTTCCGAATCCTGATGGAAATAGCCTGAAGCGCTGATTTCTCCGTTGAAAATTTCAACTGAGAACTGATCGATCTGAAAAATATCGGGCCGGATTTTTCCCTGAAAATGGCTGTTGGAAAAGCGATGGTCGGCGAATTTGACAACCGGACTGTTCAAAGTCACTTCCAAAACCGGTTCTTCAATAAATCCGCCAACAGCGACATTCAAATTGATGTTACCATAAAGTGGATAAATGGCTTCGGGGATACGATTTTTCAGCGGTCGGTTGAGCGAATCCAGACTTGCCGATAATGTGAAGCTGCCATTAATCGGATGCATCGCGGATCCCAATAAAATACTTCCATTGCCCGATAGCGCCAAACCGGGAGCATCGAAACGCAGCGAATGGATTGCCAATTGGTTCGGAGACCAGACGCCCGATAGTTCGCTGATTTGTCCCGAATATTCCAGGTTTTGATGTCGGAAAAAGATTGATCCGGTTTGTAAATCTAATTCATGCTGTTGCGCCGAAGTTTGTCGCGATTGGAACCAGAGCTGTTGTATCGAAACATCGATCGAGGATTGCTGATCCAGATAAGCCAGCATCGCATTGTTGACGCTAATTTGCCCGATGGTTAATTTGAGGGATAATCGAGAATCTGCTTCGTCGATTTCGCTCCCATTTTCACCAGCCGGGAAATTGAAAATTCCCAGACTATCGCGGAGCACGTTCAGTTTTAAACTGTCAATGTTGACGGCTTTGATATTAATTTTACCGGCTAAAACATCAACCAGCCGGTAAGACGTTTGCAGCGAGCTAAATGATAGCAGCGGAATCGTTTGTTGCTGCTCAATGCGGAAAACGGCAACCTTTTCAATTTCCAGATAGCTAAACAGATTGCTGCGTATTTTTCTGATTGTGACTTGTTGGTCTAATAGGTCACTAAGTTGGTTTTGAGCAATTTTTTTGAGATAATTTAAACCGGGCTTGGAAGTGATCACAGCATAACTGATGAGCAAAAGTATTGCTATTCCAATTCCGCTCCACAAAAAAAAGCGAAACAAACGATATATTATTGATTTTTTGCTTTGCATTCGATGCTGGTGTGATTAGATTAATCCATTGTTCATTTTATTATGTGATCGGTAATTCCGCGCATGAGCCTGCCGAAGATATCGGATGCGGTAATGATTTGCTTTCTTCGGTCAGACCACAATAATATCACATCGTTCTCGATGATTTCTTTTTTTTTGAATTCCGGCGCTGACAACGTCAGGACTTTGATGGCGTTTTTATTTTTGTGCTCGGCTTCAATCTCTAGACGTAATCGCGTCAGGCTAAAGAAAGCGAGGTTCAATCCGGAAAACATCGCGGATTGTGAAATACAAAAGACGATTCCGGCCCAGCTCGCCAGATGCATAAATCTTTTCCCTCTCTGATTAAACGATTTTAATAAGAAAAAAATCAGCCTTATTCGTTCAATCTGGATATGCTACTGCTTTCACATCCATTTTTTGCGCTTGAAATAGGCGAGCATTCCAACGACTAAAATGATCATAATTCCCCAGATTACAGGATAGCTCCAGTACCATTCCAATTCCGGCATGTGGGCGAAGTTCATTCCGTAGACGCCGGCAATGAACGTCAGCGGGATGAAGATGGTGGCAATCATTGTGAGCACCTTCATCACTTCATTCATCTTGTTGCTCAGGCTGGACAGATAGATATCGAGCATACCGCTGACAAAATCCCGGAATGATTCGATGGTGTCAATCACCTGGATGGCATGGTCGTAAACATCCTTGAGATATACGGCCGTTGACCCATCGATGAGCGATGTTTCGCTGCGCTCCATCGAGCTGATGACCTCTCGCAACGGCCAGACCGATTTGCGAAGCGAAATCAGCACCCGCTTCAATGAATGAATGGTTTGAAGTTTTGCCGGTGTTGGATTATTTAAAAGGTGTTCCTCTGAGCTTTCGATTTTTTCACCCAACTTTTCCAGCACGGCAAAGTAATTGTCGACAACCGCATCAATTAAGGCATAAGCTAAATAGTCGGCTTTTCTTTTTCGGACGCGGATTTTTCCGCTGCGAATCCGTTCGCGTACCGGCTCGAAAACATCGCCCACCCGCTCCTGGAAGGTGATGACATAATTTTTACCCAGAATCAGACTGAATTGTTCATCGCGAACTTCGGCTTCAGTGTCATCATAATAGAGCATTTTGAGCACGATGTAAAGATAATCATCAAATTCGTGCAATTTGGGGCGTTGCCCGGTATGGACGATATCTTCCAACACCAACGGATGAATGTCAAACCAGGTTCCGATTTTTTCGATCAGTCCGACATCATGCAATCCATCGATATTGATCCAGGTTACCGTTGGTTCATCTTTGAAGGGAAAACACTCCTCGATGTTTTGAACCTCTTTTTCAGTCAGTTGCTGATCGTCATAATCAATAATCCGGATACGAACTTTATCGATTTTTTTCTCGCCAATGTGCACTAAAGTACCGGGAGGCAGACCAATTTTATTTGATGTTCTTTTGACAAATTTTAATTTTGCCATTATTTCACCTCTTAAACGTTGGTTGTCTGATCTGTTCTTTCGATTGGCGGTTGTTATTTTTCCGGTTGCAATCGAACATTCATTGCCGCGGCTGAGCCGTCTTTGTCCTGACCCATGTACAGGGTAACATGCGGGAACGGAATCTCAATATCCCGTTGATCGAAAGCGATCTTGAGCCGGCGGTTAAATTCCCTGCCGACACGCCATTGCTTAATGGGTTTGGTGGTGATGCGCGCTTTGATGACGATTGCTGAATTGGCAAATTGATCCAACCCCAAAATTTCAACCGGTTCAAGAATGTCAGCGCTGAATTCGGGATCGTTTTGCAACTCGGTGCCCACCTGTTTAATGACATCGATCACCTCGTCCACATCCTCCCGGTAAGCCACGCCGATGTCAAAAACATAACGCGAGAATCCTTTGGTCATATTGGTGACAACGTCAATATTACCATTGGGAATAAAGTGTACATTGCCCGCCAGGTCGCGAAGGATGGTCATTTTGAGGTCGAGTTTTTCCACCAGTCCGCCTTTTCCGCTGATTTGCACCACATCGCCCACCCGAATTTGATCTTCCAACAGGATGAAAAAACCATTGATAACATCTTTGACCAGGCTCTGGGCACCAAAACCAATCGCTAATCCCACGATTCCGGCTGCTGCCAGGATTGGACCAATTTCCACTCCGATTTGCCCTAAAAACATGATAACCGCAATGACGATTATGAAAACATTGAGCAAGTGTTGAATGACCGAACCCAGCGTATCGGCGCGCTTTTTGTACTCCTCATCGAGCTTGCGCTTTGAAATCAGAGCCGACAATCTCGATGTGAACAGTTGAACACCCTTAATGGCGACCAATGTTAAAATAATAATGAGCAGAATTTTCAATCCTTCATGAATAAACCAGTCACCGATAATATCCAAAATGGTTGCTATATCCATGGAAACTCTCCTGTTGATTTGAATAGGTCAGTTGAAACGAGTTGTAAAATTTCAAAAACATTTGCCGGTCATTTTTTTCTTTTACGTACACTGCGGGTGATAAATCCCAGTACAAATCCGATGCCGAGTAGAATTGCCACAAACAGAATTTGCGACATGCGAATCTCCCAAAGTAAAAATTTCAGCTCAACCGGTTGAGCGCTTTGAAACAGAATGATCACTAAAATGACCGCCAGAATCAGAATAATGATTGTTTTTGCATTCATGGTTTGCTCCTTGTAATTTAATAAAATTTTTAGTGACAGTTATCAGTTAAATGTTGAAAAAAAAACGGTTCATCCAGCAACGATCCGAAAAAAGCCAGTTCTATATTGTCAAGTAATCGTGGTCGGTCCGATAATGCCGCCAGAGATCACCGTTCTAATAGCCTCCTCTACTGTCCAACCCGGGTCGCGCACCTCTGATTCGCGAACAATAACCATAGTGCCTGAGGTCGGATTTGGCGGAGTGGGTACAAATACCTTCAACAATTTTGCGTCGCCATTTTTGCGATCAATGATTACTCCAGTAACAAATCCCACGGTCCAGATCCCAGGTTTGAGATAGTCAACCAGCACCGCTTTTCGGAATACATGTTTTTCCGGCAACGCCAAAGTATCAGACAATTGTTTGCCGACCTGATAAGTGGTATTGATCAACGGGATTTTTTGAAATAATTTTTCTATCCAGGCAAACAATTGTTTACCAATAATATTGCTGGCGATCAGTCCGATTAAGTAGAGAATCAGCAACACAATAACAAATCCCAATCCCGGAATGTTTACGCCGGTAAAGCGTAGAATAAATCCCATCACTTTTTTATCGACGCCGACATACAGAAGTTGGATCACAAAAAAAGTAAGCGCCAGTGGAATAATTGCTAATAATCCGCGGATGACATATTTTTTAAAATGGATAATCGTTTTTTTCACTTCATCAAAGTCCTTGCTGGTATTTGGAAAATTGCGTATCAAGTTCCGGTTTTCAGTTTAATTTTAGTTTATTGGCTATGTCTGTTGCGATTATGATAAAGTAGTTTTGGTGTCAGCCAGATTCGTTTCGTGTTCTCTGATATCTCTCATTAAAAAATAATTGAGAATAATGCGAATGGCAATCACAGCCCCGAGCTGACCGATCTCTGTCCAACTGGGCGCAGCCGCGGTCTTAATGATGTCAGCGCCGACAAGGAAACCAAGCCCCAGTGACAATGAGTAGCCGAGCTTAATTCGACTGGCGTTAATTTCACAAAAATCAGACACCGAAAAAATAGCGCGTCTCAAATATATCCAGATTGCTTAAAGCGATCCGGAAACAATAATAATTGCCGCCGCAAATTCAGCGAAATATGAGACATACAGTGCAACATAATGCACCAATTTTTCCATATAGTTATCTCCAGCCAGCGTTTTACAATTCGATGAGTGATTTACCAAAAGACTTTACCGTAAACACCGGACATGGCGACCGGCGCACAACTTTCTCAGCGATGCTGCCCAGAAAGAAATGTTCGATGCCGGAAAGCCCGTGGGTCGAAATTACGATCAAGTCGGTCTGGTTTTCTTCGGCGAATTTGATCAGATCGCGCGACGCCATTCCCTCAATGATAAATATATCTGACGGAACATCTGAACAATTAGCCTGACGGCACATTTTTTCGATTTGCTGTTCGGATCGCGATTTAATTTCCGGCATAAATTCAAAAATCGACTGCTTACCGGTCAGATAGAATGAAGGATGAACACGATCTTCGACTACGTGCACCAGTTGCAATTGGGCGTTATAAACCCGGGCAATTTTCTCGGCGTAAGCCAGCGCAGTTTGAGAGTGGGTTGAAAAGTCGATGGGAACCATGATCCGGTCGATGCGCTCCAGCGGTGTGGGTGATTTTTTTTCACGTACTGTAAGCACCGGGCAGGGCGCGGATCGCACCACTTCTTCGGCAGCGCTGCCGAGCAGCAGGTGTCCCAGTCCGCGACGGCCATGAGTGCCCATCACCACCAGATCAATGGACAAATCGTCAATGACTTCAAAAATAACGCTGGCTACAGACACTCCATTGCGCTGGATTTTTTCGATGCTGAGGTCGTCAAATGAAAAATTTTGCAGATCCTTTTCCATCTGAGTCTTGCTCAAACTTTGTAGCCGGTCGTTCAATTCCTCGCTGTTCGGAAAATGGTATGTCGGATAAAACGGATCGCTCTCGTGCAGAATCAGCGCATGAAGCATGTACAATTTTGCCCGATAATGTTTTGCCAAATATAGGGCATGGGATAACGCCTGGTTGGCGCACCTGGAAAAATCTGTTGGGAATAGGATGTTGTTTATTTTCATGATGACTTCACTCCTGTGATTGGTAGTTCAGGTTGAAAATAAAACAGAAAATTGGCGCCGCAATGTTAATGAAGACAGCCTTGTGATCAAGTATTTCAAAAATAATAAATTTATACCCAAAATGCAATATATAAATTTTTGATGTCGGATTGTCAAAAGTTATCCAGATTTCGAGAATTAATTATTCTTTCAAACTGAACCAGGTTGACTTTGGCGAAGAATTATTGAGGTAGCGGCGCTTTGACTAAAATCCAGGCCCTGGTTCATTTCCTGAAGAATAAATATACCAAATAGGCAATGTAGGCTAACACCAGCAGCAAACTTTCCCAGCGATCAAGTTGTCGTTTTTTACCAGAAAACATGGTGAAAAATAAAAATAAAGTGGCTAAAATCAGCAATCCGACATCGAAATTTAAAACGGAATTATATGGGATTTCTTTGATGGATGAACTGATTCCAAGAATTAAAAAAATGTTAAAAATATTTGATCCGATGATATTTCCCACCGAGATGTCGAATCGTTTTTTATAAGCTGCCACCACACTGGTCGCCAACTCGGGAAGGGAGGTGCCTGCGGCGATGATGGTCAGTCCGATAAACTTTTCACTGAGCGAGAAATTATGGGCGATTGTGACGGCGTTGTCCACCACCAGTTTTCCGCCAAGAAACAGCCCGGCAAAACCGGCGATGATAAAGATAGCAGTCTTCATCGGCGGATAGAGCGTGACTGAAAATTGATTGGTGATGTTGGTTTTTGAAAAGACGAAAATGCAGAGTACGAAAGCTAAAAACAGGAACAAAAGGATTATGCCATCAACAGTTGACAAAACATTTTGTTGGGCGTTGAACAGAAAAATATCATTTCCCAAAATTAACAAAATTATGGCTGCAGCGAGTGAGCAGGGAATTTCCTTCCATACGCTGTTTCGCTGAATTGTCAGCGGGAAAATCAATCCAGATATTCCGAGAATAACGAGAATGTTGAACAGGTTGCTGCCGATTACATTGCCAAGCACAATTTCATTATGACCGCTGATGTCGGATATAATACTCACGACCAATTCCGGCGTGGAGGTGCCAAAAGCCACTACGGTCAAACCGATCACAATTTCTGGTATGTTAAATCTCTTGGCGACAGAAGAGGAACCATCGACTAATAAATCTGCACCTTTTACTAAAAGTCCAAAACCGATGAGCATTAATATTATCGTGATAAGCATAATCAACATTCCTTTGAAAAACAATGTATCAACAAAGCTGCTGTTTTGGGTGAAAATTTAAACTAAAAATAATTGAACCGATGTCGTTTCTATTTACAATTTTTCCTCGATGAGCGGATTCCATTTGACATTTTGGTATCCCAACAGTTTTGCCAGTTCATCGGACAGTTTTTTTTCTAATTGAATAATATCGTCTTGGGACATGATAGCAATTGACATTTTTCCGCCGGCGAACATTCCATGCCCACCCGCGTTTTTTCGATCGCGGATGATACGCTGTATTAGTTTCCCGGCTTTGGCTTTGGGATTAGAGGAACGGAGCGAAAGAAAAAGCTCATCATTGAATCGACCGGTGCAAAGCGACCAACTGATGTGTTTGTGGCGCAATAACAAATCCGCCATTTCCGCCACCGTTTCCACCACTTCAACATCGCCGATATGGGCGCAAATTATATTTCGAAAACTCACCGTACAGTGAAGCGTGTTGGCAAGCTTGTAAAAGTATGAACGAGGTAGTTTGGGTTTGGTAATACGCGCCAATTTTCGCATATTTGACAGAGAATAGACATGACGATAAGCGCGAATATCTCGTTTGCTGGTCTCTCTTCCCAAGTCTTGCGTCTCAGAACGAATGGCATAGGCGAGCGCAGTCGCCAGATCTTTGGAAATGTCCAAACCTGAGGCGATCAGAATTTCTGTCAAAATAGTCGCAGAAGCGCCTACACCAGGTTCAATGATTTGGAATTCACACCGGTTACGCTTGCGCAGTGGATGATGGTCAATCACCAGATCGCATTGTATTCCCTCCGGCAGAGAATTGTTTCCGGACCTCGGTTGAGTATCGACAACAGCGATACAATCGTAGGCGTTGAAGCTAATCCGGTTAATGTTTTTCAGTTTTATCTTCAGCTCGGACAGCATTGCCCGGTTTTCTGCACGACCGATAAATCCTCCGTGTGCAATGCTGCTCTGGACATTGCTCCGCTTGTCAGCAAGATAAGCCAAAGCCTGAGCCGCGGCGATGGCGTCCGGATCCGGATAATTGTGAACCACGATCAGCAGCTTTTTTCGCTCTTTCAACATTTGATCTAATCGAGCCAAGCGCTCACTTGCTTGAGAGGTATGGTTTATTTCCTGTCTATTCATATTTATATGTTTCGAGTGTTGATAATTTTTCAAGCCAAACACAGCAAGGCAATTGTAGTGGACGTCCATGGACGTTCCCTACGGTCTAAATATAAAAAAAAACAAAAAAATCAATAATCCAACTAGTCATTCATATTATTGGTATGATGCTATTTTGCAAAGGCTGAATTGGTTCATTGTTAACAGATCAGTTTATTGAACAGCAGATCATTTTGAGTTGCTCCCAATATATTTGTCGTTAACAGAGCTCTATTCAATATCGACTTGGTCCTGATATTCGGGCGTTGATATCCGCCAACCTGTTTTTTGTCGCAGCAGTTCGGAAAAGCTCTGCGCGACTTCTTCCTCGCCATGTGTTACGAACAACTGTCGGGGCGGTCTTCGGAGATTGGTAACCCATTTGATCAATTCGTTTTGATCCGCATGAGCGGAAAATCCGTGTAACTGGACGATTTTAGCTTTTACCGGAAAATATTGACCCAATACCCGGATTTCATCATCCCCATCCACGATGCGTCTGCCCAGAGTTCCTTTTGCCTGGTAGCCAACAAACAGGACCGTGCTTTCGGGTCGGGTAATGTTAGTGACCAGGTGATGTTTGATTCTGCCGCCGGTACACATTCCTGAACCGGCGATGATGACAATCGTTCCCCTGACGTGGTTGATGGCTTTGGATTCCTGAACCGTGCGCGTCATTTTTAATCCGGTAAATTCGAAAGGAGATTCATCTCGCTGAAGCAGCGCCAACATTTCTTCATCGAATAATTCAGGATGGTTTTTAAAAACCTGGGTGACGCTGATTGCCATCGGACTGTCCAGAAAGACCATTAAATGGGGGATTTGGTCTGCAATAAGTAGTTCGTTCAAGTAGTAAAGGACTTCCTGCGCCCGTTCAACCGAGAAACTGGGGATTAAAATATTTCCTCCATCGCGTTTGCATCGATTGATGATTTCGGCAAGTAATCCGGCGATGGTATCCCGTTCTTCGTGCAGCCGGTTACCGTAGGTGGATTCCATGAGTAGGTAGTCGGCTTGTTCAAAAACAGAGGGGTCTTGTAAAATGGGAGTTTCCCATCTGCCAATATCGCCGGAAAAAATGATCGTTCGCTGCCCCCTGTCCTGTTGAATGGTCAGTTTAATCATTGATGAACCGAGAATGTGTCCAGCATCATGAAAAGAGCATTGAATTCCCGGAGCGATATTGACCGGAGTTTCATATTTTACTGTGGAAAACAGCGGGATGGTAGCTTCAGCGTCTTCAACGGTGTATAAGGGAATTTCCGGGTGCGGACCTTTTCTGCCTTCGCGCTGATGCCGCTTTTTCTTGAATTCAGCATCTTCGGTCTGGATGTGTGCTGAATCCAGCAAAACGATTTTTGCGATTTCTGCTGAAGCTGGTGTACAATAGATTTTTGAATTGAACCCCTCTTTGACAATTTTTGGCAGAAAGCCGCAGTGATCGAGATGTGAGTGAGTCAGCAGAACCGCGTCAATGGATTTTGGTTCCACCGGAAACGGATCCCAGTTTCGCGACCGGAAATCCCGTTCCTGATACAATCCGCAATCGACCAATATGCGGCTATCGTTCGCTTCAACCAGATACCGCGAGCCGGTGACGTTTTGTGCAGCGCCCAGAAATTTTAGTTTTATTTGCATGAGAGTCTCCCTTTGAAATGAATTTTAAGTCTCAGACTGAATTTTTGTTCCACCTAACCTGGCGAAGCCAGAACCAAACAGGTTTTAAATTTTCTGCCAAAAAATGGCAGAAAATAACTTGTCAGTTACTAATAACAAACCTCAGAGAACGCAACAAAAAACAGAATAAATCTATGAGCCCATATTGGATATCCGCGGTGTAATATAGTTTTCAGAAAATATTACAGAGTTAACACAGTGTTTCTTACAATAGATTAAGAATAAAAAATGACACGAAGCAATAGATAAGCCAGCGCTGATATTAGCGCAGCGCCTGGAAATGTTAAAATCCAGGTTAAAATAATGTGAACAGCAATACCCCATCTGACAGCCGATAAGCGTTGTGTTGCACCAACTCCCATAATTGAGGTTGAAATGACATGGCTGGTGCTGATCGGTGCACCCAGTAATGAAGAAATTAGAATTATGCCCGCTGAAGAGAACTCAGCAGTAAAACCATGAACCGGTTTCAATTTGACCATTTTCATTCCCATGGTCTTTATTACTTTCCAACCGCCAACAGAGGTGCCCAATCCCATGAACAATGCAGAACCGAGAATTACCCAAATCGGGACACTGAAAGTTTCGATAAATCCGCTAACCAATAATGCTGCGGTTATAACACCCATTGCGTTTTGGGTGTCATTACTCCCGTGAGTAAATGACATAAATGCAGCGGATAGGATTTGACCATAGCGAAATCCTTTGTTTATTTTTGCTGGCAATGCCTTTCGGAATAGCCAAAATATCAGTATCATCAATAAAAACCCAAAGAAAAAGCCGGCAATTGGCGATAAAAGCATAGCAATAATAATTTTTTTAACACCAGCAAATTTCAAAACTGTTATGCCTTTACTGATGATGGCGCTGCCGATTATCCCTCCGACTAACGCATGGGTAATACTAATGGGAATTCCCATATAAGTGCAAAGCGCGCTCCAGCCACTGGCGCCGATCAGAGATGCGATCAGGATAAGTTGATCCATTGAACCCGGATCTATCACGCCCTTGCCCATTGTTTTCGCCACTTCAGTGGTAAGAAATGCTCCCAAAATATTCATCGTTCGGGCAAGTGCAATCGCCTGACGAGGTGTAAGCGCTTTAGTGGATACAGTTGTCGCGATGGCGTTAGCAGCATCGTTCATACCATTAAAAAAATCATAAGTCCAGGCAAGCACCACAACGATGATTAAAAAAAACAATGGATCAAACGGATTCATGTTTTTCCTCTATTGGTTTTTAACTGCAATTGTTTCAAGTATATTGGCGACATCCTCGCACCTATCGGTGGCAAGCTCCATGTCGTCATATAAATCTTTCAATTTGATGATATTAATAGTATCCACGGTCCCTTCAAAAAGTTTTGCCAATCCTTGCCGAAACACAGCATCTGCTTCGTTTTCCAATCTATTAATTTCTATACAGATAGGCAAGACGTGGTGAATTTGATGCAGCTCCATTATTCCAGCTTGCACCTGTTTTGCTGATTTAACAATAATATCAGCGAGCGATTGGATTTCATTGGTAAAAGTTTTGATTTTATAAATTACAATTAGAGAAGCAGCAGATTCAATATAATCAATTACATCGTCCAGCTTCATCGATAATAGATAGATGTCTTCTCGATCAAAGGGAGTTATAAAGGTTTTGTTGAGTTTGTTGACAATTTCGTGGGTAAGATGATCATTGATATGTTCAAGTTTTTTAATAGACCGAGCGGTGATTTCTGCATCAATTTGGTTAACTACAATTTCTTTAAGCAACTCTGCTGCTTTTACTATGTTGTCGGCAAGTTCACTAAAAAGTGAAAAAAATTTTTCTTCTCTCGGTAAAAATCGTAACATGGTTTACTCCCAAATTTATGGTAACTGGTTTTTTTATAATTAAATTGCAGCTTGTACCAGAAAAATATTGACAATTTATCTCGTAGTAATGACTTTAGTCATTTTTTTTACCGCTAAAATGCGACTGAAGTCGCTACTACCAGCCTATACTTAGCAGCAATAATAAAATGAATTAAAATATATTTCGACATAACCTGAATAATTCATACGCCACAAAGTCCCGAAGACACAAAGGCACACAAAGT
>OMKS01001447.1_pt1 | contig 21044 bp, 17 predicted proteins | sample 1674721 | NCBI WGS metagenome assembly OMKS01 (sample SAMN06264996, study PRJEB25208) | sediment metagenome | isolation source: hot spring sediment | place: USA: California | collected 2014-09-02
ATACCAATATACCAATATACCAATATACCAATATACCAGCCTACCAATATACCAGCCTACCGACCTACCGGTTTACTAGTCCAATGCCATTCGCCTGCTCCGCCAGGCGGACGAACTCGGCGACGTCTTCGTCGTGGGGTAAGTATTCGGCGACGCGTCGAGCTTCCCAGAGCACGTCCTCCAAACCGGATTCCCGTGCCCAGTAGCTTTCTCGCAGGATCTCGGCGTACTCGGCCACCACGGCGGCCCATTGGAAGCGGGCGGAGGTGGCCTTGAAAGAAGGGGCGAAGTTCTCCCAGGCGATGGAGCGGGCGATCTCGATCACCTCGCCCAGGTCGGGATCCTCGTAGCGCACGCGGGCCGTCAGCGCTGGCTCACGTCTCGATGCCTCGGCGTGGAACTTGATCTCGTAGAGGGCGGTGACGCTGTGCCCGGGGCCAACCTCGCCGGCGTCCACATCGTCGTTTCGGAAATCCTCGTCGGCCACGTCCCGGTTCTCGTAACCGATGAGCCGGTAGCTCTGCACGACCGCCGGGTTGAAGTCGACCTGGATCTTGGCGTCGCGGGCGATCACCTGGAGCGTCGAGGTCAGATCTTTGACGAAGACCCGCTCCGCCTCCTTCAAGGTGTCGACGTAGGCGTAGAATCCATCGCCGTTGTTGGCCAATTGCTCCATCAGGACGTCGTTGTAGTTCCCCATCCCGAAACCCACCGTGGTCAGGTAGATGCCGCGATCGGCGTAATCGCGGATCTGTTCCAGGATGGAATTGGGGCCGGTGTGGCCGACGTTGGCTACGCCATCGGAACACAGGATGACCCGGTTGGTGACCTGGGGATCGAAGGCCTCGGCGGCTATGCGATAGCCGAGAATCAATCCCTCTTCGGCGTAGGTCGAGCCGCCGGCGACCAGGCCGTCGATGGCGCGCAAGATGTGACGCTTGCCGTCGCCGACGAAGGTGGGCTCTAATATGACCCGGCCCTGGGAGCCGTAAATCACGATGCCGACCCGGTCGGTGGGGCGCAGTTCTTCGACCAACATCCACAGGGCGTCTTTGACCAACGCCAGCCGGTTTTCCATCGACATCGAGCCGGACACGTCGATGACGAAGGTCAGGTTGACGTCCTTGCGGGCCTCGGGAGGGATTTCGTAGCCCTTGATCCCGACGCGCACCAGGTAATGGCGCTCGTTGCCGTAGCGCGAGGGTGCCCCTTCCAGGTGCATGGCGAAAGCGCCATCGCGCCGGGCCGGGGGCTCGTAATCCTGCTCGAAGAAATTGACGTACTCCTCCACGCGCACCGAATCCTTGGGCGGCAGGTACCCATCCCGCAGGTAACGGCGCATGATGGTGTAGGAGGCGGTGTCGACGTCCACGGCGAAGGTGGAGAGATGGTCGTCCTCGGTATCGATGAAGGGATTGACGCCGTAATGCTCGTAGAACGTGTCGGCGTAGGGCTCGTCGTTGGGTGGGACGAGGCCGCCGGTCGAGGGATAGGGGCCGTCGTTGGGTGGCGGGGCTGTTGAGCGGGCCTGGTATACCGCCTCAACTTCTACCTCTCGTGTGACGGCAACCATCTCTAGCGGCACCGCCGTTGACTCTACGACGATCTCCCTCGTGGCCTGTATTGGGGCGGGAGCGCCACAACCGGTGAGTAAAGTGGTGCTGAAGACTATGAAGGCGGCGATCAAGCAAGCGATCTGGGTGAAACGGGTTTTTCGATACATTTTTCTCCTCCTGTGAGTGTGAGTGATTGACGCGACCCATTGGCCGCTTCTATCACTTACATGTCGTTTGGGAGAAAAATGTTCAAAACCTCAGTGTCATCGGATAAGTAGGCGTAGGGCGTGACCTGCGACGAGCGATTCTCGTCATGCAGACATCATCATGTCACCATGAGTTGACTTGACCATCTGGGCCACTTGGCATAAAATGGAATCCAGACCTATCTTCTCAATCTGTCCGGTTTTAAGAACACGTGATCGTTGATCGTCACCCCATCGGGAGATTGTCTGTCTGACCATGCGACTGACGACTATCAGATTATTTTTGCAGGAGTTGTTGTTATGAATCTATATATTGGCAAGACACTGGGACGTTATCAGGTTGTCGAGCAGATTGGCCAGGGGGGGATGGCGACTGTCTTCAAGGCGTACCAGCCCGCCATGGATCGCCACGTAGCCGTGAAAATTCTGCCGAGTCATCTCATGCAGGATGCTACATTTATGGCCCGGTTTACCCAGGAAACGCGTGTGCTGGCGCAGCTCGAACATCCGCACATCTTGCCGGTGTACGATTACGGCGAGCAGGAGGGCGTCGCTTACCTGGTGATGCGCTACATCGAGGCGGGCACACTGCACGATCTGATCGCGCAGCAAGGGACGTTGAGCCTGCACGAGGTCGTGCGCATCGTGAGTCAGGTGGGAAGCGCGCTTGGATACGCCCACGATCGAGGTATCATTCACCGTGACATCAAGCCGAGCAACGTGCTGATTGACCCACTGGGCAACGCTTTTCTCACCGACTTTGGCATCGCCAAGATCGTCGCCGGAGCGTCGAACTTTACCGGGACCGGTAATGTCATTGGAACGCCCGATTACATGGCCCCCGAGCAGGGATTGGGCAAAGCCCTCGATGCGCGCTGTGACCTATACTCGCTTGGGATCATGCTCTACGAGATGACGACGGGCCGGGTACCCTTTCACGCCGATACGCAGTTGGCGGTGATGATGAAGCACGTCCACGATCCCCTGCCGTTGCCACGTTCTTTCTGCCCGGATATCCCGGAAATGGTCGAGCGCGTCATTCTCAAATCGCTGGCGAAGTCGCCCGACGAGCGCTTTCAGACGGCGCCGCAAATGGTGCAGGCGCTGGAGTGCGCGGTCAAAGGCGAAGACCTGCCCATGGACGTGGATTTGCCAGCTGCCCCCGCTGTCACGAGGAAGTTCGAAACGCTCGAGTCGTCCGACGAGCAGATGGGCACAGAACTGTTGTCCGCACAGCCCGAACCTGTTCCTCATGCCCCCACCGAATCGCTGCCCGCGTCGCCCGTCGCACCCCAAACGGCGGCGGGCAAGCGGTCTCTGCCGTGGCTGTACATCGCCGGGGGGCTGCTCGGTCTGCTCGGCCTGGTGCTAGTAGCCTTGTTGGTGCGGGACACATCCCCGCCCGACGGGGATCAAGGCCTGGCGCACGATGTCACCGCTACTCCCACGTCTACTCCCCAGCCCGAAGCCACCGCGATCCCGGCCCCGTTCAGCGCCGAACTGGTTTTGGACAACCAGGATCCAGCGAGTCGTATCGAGGCAGGGTCGTGGGATGCGTGTAATGCCGGGGATTGTGGTGGCATCCCGTATGGCGACGATTTTCTCTACGCCGAACCCGGTTGTGTCGACTGCCGGGCGAGTTACAATTTCCGTCTTGCCACAGGTGGCCTGTACGACGTCTGGGCCTGGTGGCCCCGGGGCGAGGATCGCGCTACCGACACGCCGTTTACGCTGGTGTATGGGGAGAACGAGACGAGCATAGCCGTGAACCAGCGCGAGTATGGCAACACCTGGTATCCGCTGGCGACTTTATCGCTGACAGCCGGTTCTGAATTCAACGTGATCGTCGGCGGTAGCGATACCGGCTACGCCAACTTCGATGCCCTGCAACTGACTCCGGCGACCGGCTGGCGCACCTATGTGAATCAAAACATCTTGCACGCCGTGGCGCTCCAGGGCGACGTCGTCTGGGTGGGAGGACTATCGGGCGTGGTGCGTTGGGCGTCGACGCGCCAGACTTACGAAGATTTCACCGTGATGGAGGGATTGCCCGATAACAGGATCAACGCGTTGCTGGTGGATGATGAAAACCGGCTATGGGCGGCGACCGATTTGGGTATTGCGATTTTTGACGGTAAAACGTGGTTTGCCCTTGACGAGGGAGCCGGCCTCGCAGCAGCACAGACGAACACGCTTTTCAAGGACGCAAATGGGGGGATCTGGGCTGGAATGTCCTACGTCGACCCGCCGCTGGCGTATTACGATGGCAGCGAATGGCGCGCCGCCCCCGACGCGCCTCTGCCCGTCGACTTCGCCAATCCGCAGATCCTCGTGTACGACGAAGTAGCCGGTCTCTTCGTTGGTCTGGGGCATAAAGGACTGGCCCACTTCGATGGGGAAACGTGGCGTCTCTACACGAAGGAGAATGGACTGCCGGATAACGTCATTACCGGATTGCAGATTGCCGATGAGAATGTGTTGTACCTGACTTTCTCCAGGGGCGCTGCCTGGATGGACGTGACGAGGGGCGCCTTTACCTCCTTGCCGGAGTTGGATGGCATGATTCTCCACGCCGTTTACGAGACGCAGGATGGGCGACTGTGCTTTGGCGGTGAGGGTGTCTATGTGTACGATCCCGACGATGATGATTGGACCTCCTTCACCGCCGCCGAGTATCCCGAATTGGACTGGCCGGTGCGCGCCATCGCCGAAGGAGACGGCGTGATGTGGTTCGCCACCGAAGGTGGTGGGCTGCTGCGTTACGACGGCGAGAATTTTGAGACCTGGAGCATTCCGGGAGCCTTGCGCAGTAACGTGGTGCGCGCTATCCGCCAGGATGACGCCGGCGTGCTGTGGTTTGCGCACAGGAGCGTGGGGTTGAGCCGGTATATCCCCGACCAGGGCGCGTGGCAGTTGTTTGACGAAGCTGATGGAGCGTACAACGATCCCGGTATTCCCGGCGTGGATAGCGCGGGCCAGATCTGGGTCGGCGGGTACGGGCAGTTGCGCTATTATGATGGCTCCGGGTGGCGCGTTCTAAATCCCAGCGCATTAGACGGCGTGTCGGTCTACGGCGTCACGTTTGGGCCAGACGACGTTATGTGGGTGCAGGGGACTTACAAGACGTTGTTCCGCTACGACCCGCGCGACGAAAGCTGGATGACTTTCACGCCAGACGATCACCCGTCTATCGACAGAATCCACGCGATCTACGCAGCGCCCGATGGAACGTTCTGGGTCGCCGGCGAGAGTGGCCTGGCAACCTATGATGGAGACAGGTGGCAGACTGAAACCCTTGATCAAGCGGACACCCTCTTCAAAGCCGTGAGCGGAGGCTCAGACGGCAGTATATGGGCGGCGTCTGCCAACAACCTCTATCACCGGACCGCTGATGGCTGGAAGCGTTACGATTGGGTTGCCAGTGGGATCAGGGGCGTGCAAGGGGCCGCCGATGGCACCGTGTGGGTCTGGAGTTTAGGCCTGGGAAACTTCGATCCGGAAGATGAAAGTTGGCGAATTTTCACCCCGGAGGACGGTCTCGCGCCCGGTTTCATTTCAAGCGTCTTGATCACACAGGACGGCGTCGTCTGGGTGGGTACAGACCAGGGAGTCAGCCGGTACGTGCCATAGGTCCACCTGGAAACCGGACAACCTGCATGAACTTGGCGTGCCGATCGGCGACGATAGCCCGGCGCGTCCCGTCCGGCGGAAGTGCGCCCCATTTCATCTCATTCAAGACCGTGTGTGTTCCATCATCTAACGTCCAACGCCCAACAACATTCGTGTCATTCGTGATCTGGAGATGTCGCTTCTTCCCCGCCTTTCCGGGCCTTCTCCGCCACCTTGCGGATCACCGTGGCCACGCCCGCAGCCGGGTTGAGCAGACAGGCGACGGTGACCTCCACGATGTCGTCGGCCATCAGGCCCAGGGTCTCCAGCCAACGCCGGACCTTGTTGGGATTGGCCTCTTCTCCCTTGGCGACCTCCGCCTGGATTTTCTCGACCGTCTCGGTCAGTTCCGCCTTGTCGACGTCGGCGTCCGGGGGGCGGGACTCGATTTTCCGGTAGACACGGTCGAACAATCGAGCCAACGCCTCGCCGCTCACACCTTGCGTCTTGGTCACCGTGGCGTGGGAGCCATCGCCGATCACGTTGCCATCGCCGGTGATCTGGACGCTGTCGCGGCCCACAAAGCTGCCCCCTTGTACGGTGACGCTGTGGCCCACGTAGGCCCCGCCGCCGGTGTCGATAGCGGTGTGGGACGCCTGCCGGTACTGGTCCAGCAGATCGTCCAACCGGCGGGCCAGGGCTGCATCGGCGGACAAGAGCGCCTGCATGACACCCGCCAGGGCAGGGGCATGTTGCTGCGGCGTCGCCTGGAACTGGCGCCAGATAGGGCCGTATGCCGGGTCGTCCGCCAGGCAGCTGGCCAATTCAGTTTCCATATCCCGCGCCACCGTCAGGGCCCGGGCCCCGTGCTGCTGGGTCACCGTTTCCCCGTCGTCGATGATCAACTCGCCCACGACCTCGACCACGTCGTCAGCAATAGCTTTGTGTGCGCTCATCTTCGTTCTCCTGACTTGAATTGGATCCTGGCTTCTTCCCCATCAATCGTTCAAACTCCCAGGCTTCACCGGGGGAGAGTCGATAGATGACCAGCAGGTGCTGGACGATCAGGACCGCGCGCTGCTCGACCGCCTCCAATTGGCCAGGGTTCGGTTGGATGCGACAGGCCTCCAGCAAGAGCGCCGTCTCGCGATTGAGCCGCGCCAGTTCGTCGGCGGCTCGCTCCAGGGCGGCGACGTCCAGGTAGCGCGCTGCAGGGAGTTTGGAGGCCTGGGTGAGCAGGCGTTGTTTCAACGTTTTCCACGGCATGCCGTCGAGTTCCCAGGCCACCGGCTCCGTCAACAGCTTGGTCGCCCGGCGCAATAGGTCGATCGGTTTCGCCTGTTCGATCTGGCGCTCCAGTTCCCTGATCTGACGCCGGAGGTATCGCTCCTCCTTCACCAGTTGGAGCGGCACGTCGGTCTGGCACACGTACTCAGCCTTGCGCTCGAGGACCAGGGCCAGGTTCTCGCGGACGTCGGCCAGTTGCCGGCGCAGTATGGCTCCGTCATCGCTCATGGGTGACCTCTTTCTCCAGTTTTTCCACTAACTCAGCCATGCGTGCCTCCAGGCGTCGTCTTTCCTTGATCAACTGGAGTGGCACGTCGGTGCTCATCACGTACGCCGATATCCGCTCCTCGATCAACAGGAGATTGTCGCGGGCCTCGGCCAGTTGGCGGCGCAGCGAGGTCGTTTCTGCCGGTGTGGTGTGAGGCGTTTCGGGTGACGTGGGTGGGGTCTTGGTTTTCGTCTGGTCTCGGCCCACGAAGTCGCCGCCGTGCACGGTGACGTTCCCGGCGACGTAGGCCCCGCCGCCGGTGTCGATGTGGGTGGCGTGTCCCAGGGGAGGCGCCGCTTCTGGCATGTCAGGTGGTGCGCCCTTGTCAGGCCGACAGAGCGCGCTGTAGGAGATTTCCAGGGTCTCCAGCGCCAACCGGTTGAGCCGGTCGACGATCTCGGCTCGCTCGGCGCGGCGGGTCTCGGTATCGCCGTAGCGGCGCGCCGCCGTCACGTTTTCCTTCAGCCGCTGCTGGTAGATCAACGCGTCGGGATAGCGTGGATGGTCGCGGCTCAAGCGTTCCAAAAAGGCCTGTAAGCCTGTCTCGTAAGGGGTGTAAGGATCGGTCATCGGTCACCTCGGGCTGGTGGGTCGGTATATTGGTAGGCTGGTATATTGGTAGGCTGGTATATTGGTAGGCTAGTTGCTCGGCTCAAGTATACTTCAAGCTTTCTCTGGGAGCAAATGCATTAGTGGTATCTTCTCAATAAACCGGGGGCTTGTTCGTAGTAGGCGCTTCAGCGCCCCTAAAAGCGCACTGAAGCCGCTATATAGCGCGCTATCTAGCGCGCGCACTACGAACAGATTCACCCCAAGTCATTGAGAAGATTCCATTAGTGCGTGTGTGAGGTGTTTAGCTAACCAGACGATGGCACCGTGAGCTGATTCCAAACTGCCGAAGCCTAGCGTGACCTTTGACCAGCGCTTGTAAACTGCATAACTGGAACAGCGGATTATGGCCCTGGGGGACTAGCAATCCGCCTTACATACGATTCGAGTTCTAGTTGTGCGATTCAGGGCTGGTGGTCAAACATGATGCTGGAAAACGGGGAGAATATCTCGTGTATGGAAATTGTCGGTTGAGCGTAGCCATAACGCTACCTGAACGGAGTTGACGAAAGCCCTCGAACCGGGTATCATATCCAAAGGTATGGACGATGCGCCCACATACATCACTCAGGAGGTGTGGTCATAAACGAGCAAACTCCACAGCTTTCTCTCGTCATTCCTATGTACAACGAGGAAAAGCGGATTCAAGGTACGTTGGACGCGGTGTTGGCCTGGTTGAACGAGCAATCCCTGACCTGGGAGCTGCTCATGGTCAACGACGGCAGCACCGATGCGACGGCGGAGATTGTCAAGGCCGCGATGCGCGACCATTCCCAAATCGCCATGATCGACAATCCCCACAGTGGTAAATCATATACGTTGCGCACGGGCATCCTGAACGCCCGGGGCGAGTACGTTCTCCACGCCGATGCGGATCTTTCGACGCCGCCCGGTGAATTTGAGAAATTACTGGCCCCTCTCCGCGATGGTTACGACGTCGCAATTGGTTCCCGCACCGGTCGGACCAACGCCCCGTGGTATCGCCAGGTGATGAGCGTGGGATTCCCGCTGCTGGTCCGGATCCTGGTGGTCCGGGGCTTGCACGATACCCAGTGCGGGTTCAAGGCTTATCGAACCCAGGCGGCTCAGGACCTGTTCAGGCGCGCGCGCCTCTATTCGGAACCGTCGGAATCGTTGAAACAGCCGCGCGTGACCGCCGGGTCGGACGTAGAGATCCTTTTTCTGGCCCGGAAGTTGGGCTATAGAATTAAAGAGGTGCCCGTCACGTGGATCTACGCCGGACATACCAAGGTCAATCCCCTTCAGGATAGCCTGCTGGCTGTGATGGACATGTTACGTATCCGGTGGTATGGCCTGACCGGCGTCTATAACCAAACGAAGACGGTATGAAACCGGATTTGACGGAGGAACGTGCATTGCGGGCCGCCGGACACCTGTGTGTCGCCGGCGTGGACGAGGCCGGGCGTGGCGCGTGGGCCGGGCCGGTCTGTGCGGCGGCGGTCGTCTTACCCCTCGACCGTCACGATTTGCCCCAATTGTTGGACGGCGTCTGTGACTCCAAGCTATTGAGCCCGGCGCGACGAGAGGAACTGTGGCCCGTGATCCGAGAAGTGGCGCAGGCTGTTGGGGTGGGGTGGGCTGCGCCGGCCGAGGTGGACGCGCTCGGTATCGCGCCGGCGACGCGTCGGGCTATGGCGCGGGCGGTAGCGGGCCTTGAGTCGGGCCTTGAGTCGGGCCTTGAGTCGGGCCTGACGCTGTTGATCGACCACGTGCGCTTGCCCGAGATCGACCTGCCCCAGCGAGCGCTTTCCAAGGCGGATGCCCGTTGTCTCAGCGTGGCAGCCGCCAGCATCGTGGCCAAGGTAGAACGAGACTGCGTGATGGTGGCCCTGGAGCGCGATTTCCCCGGTTACGGTTTCGCCGCCCACAAGGGCTACGGGACGCCCCAACATCGAGTGGCGCTGGAGTGCTTGGGACCGACGCCCATACACCGCATGAGCTGGCGTCCTCTCCGAGATCTGGCGGAGGCGTAATGCGGCTGGCCCTGCTTCACGATTGGCTCAACCAATTGGGCGGCGCCGAGGATGTGCTCGAGACATTGGTGTCAATGTTCCCCCGGGCGCCGGTTTACACCTCGATCTATTGGCGGGAGGGTATGCCGGCCGCCTACCGGGACTGGGACATTCGCCCGACGTGGATGGATCGTTTGCCCGGCATCTATCGCCACCACCAGGCTTACTTTCCCCTGTATCCCCTGGCCTTTTCTCGACTGCGTCTGACCGGTTACGACGTCGTGTTGAGCAACAAGTCGGGGTTTTGCATCGGCGTCCAGGCGGAACAGGCGCTGCACATCTGCTATTGCCTTGCGCCAACCCGGTACGTGTGGGATTTCGACGCCTACGCCGCCCGCGAGGCGCTCTCGCCGGCGGTGCGGGCTATTTTGCGTCCCCTCGTCGCGTTCTTGCGCCGATGGGACTACGGGGCCGCCCAGAGGGTGGATCACTTCGTCGCCATCTCCAGCGAGATCCAGGCGCGCATCCGTCGCTACTACGGACGGGAATCGACCGTCATCTACCCCCCGGTGGAGACGGACCGTTTCGAGCCGGCGAATACCCAGGACGACTATTACCTGATCGTCTCCCGCCTCATCCCCTACAAGCGCATCGACCTGGCGGTACGGGCCTTCAACCAATTGGCGTTGCCGCTGCTCATCGCCGGTGACGGGCGAGACCGGGAACCCCTGGAAGCGCTGGCGGGGCCCAACGTGACGTTTTTGGGGCGTGTGCCCGACGAAGATTTGCCGGACCTGTTCGCCCGCTGCCGGGCCTACGTCCTGCCGGGTTTGGAGGATTTTTGTATCTCGCCGGTTCAGGCCCAGGCGGCGGGACGCCCGGTGATCGCCTATCGCGCCGGGGGCGCCCTGGACACCGTCGTCGAGGGGGAGACGGGCGTCTTCTTCCACGAGATGACGCCAGAGGCGCTGGCGTCGGCCGTTGCCGGTTTCGACGTCGACGGGGTCGACCCGCGCGCGTGTGTGCGGAACGCGATGCGCTTCGACGCCAGTGTGTTCAAGCAGGCGTTGAGTCGCTATATCGAACGGCGGGTGGCAAACACGGTGAGACAGGAAGTGTGTAAGGAGGCGTCATGGAATTGAGAACGTACTGGAAAGTTTTGTTACGGCGTTGGTGGCTCGTCGTCGTCCCGGTGCTCGTCGTTGGGGTTTACGCGGCGGCGACCTACGTACCACCGGCGCCCGGTTACCAGGTGGTGATGCGTTTCGCCGCCGGATCGCAGCCCGCTGGCCTGAGCGTCGATTACGACCGCTACTATCCCTGGCTGACGTCAGAGTACATCGCCAACGGGCTGGCCGACGCGGCCCAGACCGGCGCCTTCGCCGAGGCAGTCTCGGCGCGCCTGGTCCTGGCGCAGATCGACGTCCCGCCCGGGGCCATCCAGCCGAATATCGTGACCGACAACGCCCAGTCGATCCTGCTCGTGTACCTGAACTGGCCCGACGCGGAACAGATCGTCCCTGTCGCCGAGGCCATCGTAGTTGAACTGACCGAGAATGGCGCAGCCTACTATCCTCAATTGGCCGGCGTGGGGCCGCCGCTCCGGCTGTTGGATGCCCCAGTCCCTCGCCAGCTGGCCCCTGGATTGCGCAGCCAGTTGATGGGGCCGACGATCAAGGTGGGGCTGGCGGCCGTCGTCGGTGTGGCGCTGGCCCTCCTGTGGCACTATCTCGATCCCACCGTGCGCGAGCCGGCGGAGGTGGAGGAACTGGAGGTGGCTTTGTTGGCGGTGGTGCCCCGCCGGTAGCCACTTCGCTTACAAGAGCATTATGTGGAGATCTGTGTCATCCGTGAGCCATCACGACTGACTGCACAAGTCTGGATTTTGTCGGTTAGGCCCTGATATGGTACAATACCGCCCGTTCCCCGTAAGGAGGTGTGGACGATGGAGTTAATGGATTACGTTCGAATTCTACGCAAGCGCTGGTGGATCATCGTCGCGGCCGTCGTGCTGACCGCCGGCAGCGCATTTCTATTCAGCAAGTTGCAACCGGCCGAGTACAAATCGACCGTCGAGATCATCGTCGAGCCGGCCCGGCCGGATTGGGGCTTGGCCCAATCGGCCAAGATGCTCCTGCGGACCTACATGACCGTGATCAACTCGAATTACAAGGCCCAGCAAGTCATCGATCGGTTGCAGCTCTCGATGACGCCCGAGGGATTGCGCAGCAACGCTTATTTTGCCGTCGAGGCCGATCGGATGGTCATCAAACTGGAAGTGGAAGATTATGACGGTGAGCAGGCGAATCGCATCGCCAAGACGTGGGCTGTGTTGTTGAAAGAGTGGCGCGACGAGCAGAATTCCAAACAACGCAAGGAGGATCAGGTCGAGGCCTACTTGCGCGACGAGCCGACCTATTACCAGTCCTGGCCGAAGACCAAGACGGTCACAGCGGCCGGGGGGGTGTTTGGGTTATTGATCGCTGGCGGGGTCATTGTCTTCCTGGAGTGGTTGGAGGCCGGCGTCGTTCACACACCCCGGGATTTGGAACGACAACTGGATGTGGTCGTGGTGGGCGCGATTCCCGCCGCGGACCGATAGCGCCTATTCAGTGACATTCTTGTTTTTTGTGCAAGAATTTGGCAGTCAGTAATTCTTTATGGTTCCGGCTCTGTCCGGGATAGGGCCTAACCGATAAGATTCTCGTACGGCGTGCAAGAATTTGGCAGTCAGTAATTCTTTATGGTTCCGGCTCTGTCCGGGATAGGGGGAACTATGGCTGAAACATTAGACCTGATCACGTTGACCGATCCTCGCAGCCCGGCGGCCGAGGCCTATCGCACGTTGCGCACCAACTTGACCTTCGCGGCCCTGGATAAGCCCCTCGAGACCTTGATTGTCACGTCGGCGGCGCCTGGCGAGGGCAAATCGACCGTGCTGGCGAATCTGGCGATCACGATGGCGCAGGGCGAACGGCGCGTCGTGCTGGTGGATGCCGATCTGCGTCGCCCGGGATTGCACGAGATCTTCGGGGTCTCCAACGAGCGCGGGGTCACGAGCACGATCGTCGAGCAGGGCGCGCTGGATGATCCGCCCCTGGTGGACGTAGGTCTGGATAACTTGCAACTGTTACCCAGCGGGCCGTTGCCGCCTAACCCGGCCGATATTTTGGGGTCCCGGCGGATGGAACAGATGATCGAGGCGCTCCAAGCGCGGGCTGACGTGATCCTGTTCGATGCGCCGCCCGTCGTTGCCGTCACCGACGCCGCCGTGTTGGGCACCAAGGTGGGTGGCGTGTTGCTAGTCGTCAGCGCGGGACGGACCCGGCGCGAACACGTGCAGCGGGCGCGCGATCTATTGGAGCGGGTCCACGTGCGCCTCATCGGGGCGGTGTTGGACAATGCGCCGCGCGACGTGACGTTGGGCGGCTATTAGTAGAAAGGTTGCTAACCCAGGCAAGGCTTTCGACAGTGGCGGGTGCTCCATCCGTTTCAAAAAGACGGCAGACTGGGTGGTTACGAAAGGAGATCTCAAATGAAGGGACTGATTTTAAGCGGCGGAAGGGGAACGCGTTTGTATCCCTTGACCTACACCAGCGCCAAGCAATTGATCCCCGTCGCCAATAAGCCCGTTCTCGTGCGCGTCATCGAGGCCATTCGAGACGCCGGCATTGACGAAATTGGCATCGTCGTGGGCGACACCGCCGAGGAGATCAAGACCGCCATCGGGCGCGGCGGGCGTTGGGGGGTCGAGGTGACCTACATTCGCCAGGATCAACCGCTGGGCCTGGCCCACGCTGTCAAGGTGAGCCAGGATTTCCTGGGTGACGAACGTTTCGTGATGTTCCTGGGCGATAACGTGATCCAGGGGGGTATTTCTGGGCTGATTGGTCAGTTTTCGTCGAGCGGTTGGAACAGCCAGATTGTGCTCACCCGGGTATCCCACCCGGAGCAATACGGTGTGGCGGAGTTGGATAATGAAGGCAAGATTGTACGCCTGGTCGAGAAACCCAAGGAGCCTTTGTCTGACCTGGCGTTGGTCGGCATCTATATGTTCGACCATCACGTCCACGAGGCGGTCGATCACATCACCCCTTCCTGGCGCGGCGAGTTCGAAATCACCGACGCGATTCAGTGGTTGGTCGAACAGGGGTATGACGTCTATCCCTACGTGCATCGCGGATGGTGGATCGATACGGGGAGCCCCGGCGCTATGCTGGACGCCAATGGATTGGTGCTGGAGGAGTTGACGCCCGCCATCGAGGGGTACGTGGACCGGGATTCCGAGGTAGACGGTCGCGTCACCATACAGCAAGGGGCGGAGATTATCAACAGTGTCATTCGAGGGCCAAGCATCATCGGCGAGCGCTCGCGCATCGTCAATTCTTACGTGGGGCCTTTTACCTCGATTTACCACGACGTCCTGGTGGAAGATAGCGAGATCGAACGCGCGATCGTGCTTGAGCACAGCGAGATCCGGGACATTCCGGCCCGGATTCAGGACAGCCTGATTGGGAGACAGGTCATACTGGCGAGGTCGCCTATCAAACCCAAGGCGTATAAGTTGACCCTGGGCGATCACAGCCAGGTAGGTATCCTGTAAATTGCTGGTCATCGACGTGATGGATGCCAACCGACGTCCTGTTGTGTAGGCGATACCTAGAGAGGATTCAATGCGCTGTCCTGAATGCGGAAACGACATCCCCGAAAACCTCCGGCTTTGCCCGACGTGTGGGGTGATGGTGGAGGAGACTCAGCCCATGCGTCGATCCTGGTTCGGGTCAAAACGCTCGGTCGAGAATGACGTCTTCTTGACGCCAGAGCCCGAGGAACAAACTGGAGTGCACGCCCAGTGGCAACGTTTGAGGCCGATTTTGTTTTGGGGGCTGGGCTTCCTGTTTGTTTTGATCGTCAGTGTAGCCGGATCCGCTTATTTTGCTCTCTACCAGGGAGAACGGGATCGGACAGAACAGCGCCAGGCGTTAGCCGCACAACATTACCAGAAAGGATTGCAGCGCCTCGACGCTGGAGAATATGACCTCGCCATCGCCGAGTTCGAGTACGTGTTGAAACTCGACCCGACCCATCCGAGCGCTGCTGAGGGGATCGCTGCGGCGAGAGATCGACGGGATGCGATTCCAACAGCGACGCCGACGGTCGAAGCGACCGAGGTCTACACGATCGACGTTGAGGGCATATACCAGGAGGCCTTCGCTCACTATGAGGCGGGAGAGTGGGAGAAGGCCGTCGACAAGCTCACTCAGGTGAGGGTGCTCGATCGCTCGTATCGAACCGACGAGGTTGAGGAGATGCTCTTCAACAGTCTCTACAACGCGGGGAAGGCGGCCCTGGAGGACGAGCACTTCGAAAAAGGGGTCTTCTATCTCGACCAGGCGGTGGCCCTGCGGCCCCTGGATGAGGAGGTCCTGTATCAACGTCAATTGGCTGTCAAGTACATGACCGCCCTGGGATACTGGGGCGTCGATTGGGAACGGTGCATTCAGCAGTTCAGCGAATTGTACACGATGGCGCCCAACTACCAGGACGTTTTCTATCGTCTCTACCGGGCTCACGTCTCCTATGCCGATGCGTGGTACAAGCAGAGAGAGATGTGCCCGGCCGAGTTGGCGTATGGAAAGGCGCTCCAACTGATGAACGATACCACGGTGGAGCAAAAGCGGGCCGAGGCAAACCAGATTTGCCTGGTTGCCACACCGACGCCGATCTCTTCGATCACGGGGACGGTGTCGATCACGCTGACCGAAGCGCCACAGGGCTTCGATGTGGGCCGGTTGGCCTATCCCAATTACAATGCCCAGACCGGGGTCTATGATGTGTATGTGCTCTTTGCCGACGGAAACTTGCTTCGCAGGATGGTTGGCGCAGCCGACCAACCGGCCTGGGCCGGCGGAAGTGGTGCGTTGTGTTACCGGGATTTGATCTCGCCAGGCGTCGCGCTGTTGGGCGCGGGCGAGAGCACGGGCCGGACGTTGCGCTCTGGCGCGGGCCTGGCGTGGCCAACTTTCTCTCCTGACGGCAGTCGTATGGCCTACGCGGAGCAAGGGGCCGACGGTCGATGGCATATCTACCTGACATCGACCGACGGCCCGTCCGAGCCCGTGCGGCATGCGCAGGGGAAAGGGCCGGCGTGGAGTGCGACGGGGCTCCTGGCCTGGACCGGGTGTGATGATACGGGATGCGGCATCTTCGTCGACAATCCCGACGATGGCCAACCAGGGACTCGTTTGACTGCCAGCGCCAACGACATCGCGTTGAATTGGTCGCCCAATGGAGAGTTGATCGCCTATATGTCTGACGTGAGCGGCAATTGGGACGTATATCTACTCAACGTCTCGGGTGGGGTGGCGAGATTGACCGATAACCTGGCCTCCGATGGATTGCCGGCGTGGTCGCCCAACGGGGCCGAGCTGGCCTTCGTGTCTAACCGGGATGGAAATTGGGGCATTTACCTGATGGGTCCGAATGGAGAGAATCAGCGCCAGATGCTCGCTCTGGGCCCCAGCATGCCTGCGTGGCAGACACAACGGCTTTCCTGGGCCTGGTAAAAAGACGGCCATTCGACTTACCTTGACGGAAAGGTCTAAAAGCGGTATACTTGATAGGCGTACGGGGCGTGGCGCAGACGGCTAGCGCGCTGCGTTTGGGACGCAGAGGTCGCCGGTTCAAGTCCGGCCGCCCCGACTTGCGGGTGTTGCAAAATGGTATTGCCACAGCCTTCCAAGCTGTTGTTACGGGTTCGATCCCCGTCACCCGCTCTAGCATTACCGGGCCCATAGCTCAGTTGGTCAGAGCAACCGGCTCATAACCGGTCGGTCGTTGGTTCGAGTCCAACTGGGCCCACTTCTTTAGAGCAACCGCCTACGTGTTACAGCGAAGCGGTTGTTTTTTTGTTATGAGGTAACTACTCAGACCAGCCCTTTGCCGTGCCGGAGAATGGGCAGCAGGCTGAGTAGTTACGCTATGAGATAAACAGCGGTTACAGATCGAGGAGAAATACACCCACGCTTACGGAAGAGGGCTGGGGGGGGAACTGCCTTGACAATTCCGAGAAATTATGGTATCTTGCATGTCGTTGTTTGTTTCTGGCGATGGTCTTACGTGTACGGAGAGGGCCGAAAGAGCCAGATAGCCAGAATGTAAGCTTAATTAGCAAGGAGGCAGGAAAGATAATGGAAGAAGCAGGAAACGTAATGGAAGAAGCAGGAAACGTAATGGAAGAAAATGGTCGCACAACGGGGACAGTTCAGTGGTTTAGCCGCGTGAAAGGATATGGATTTATCCGCCCCGACGAGCAAGAGGAAGACGTGTTTGTTCATTACTCCGCCATTCGTGGCGAAGGGTACAGGAATTTGAACGAGGGTCAACGAGTCGAATTCGAAGTCGAAGATTCGCCCAAGGGCCCGCAGGCTGTGGACGTGATCAGGCTTGAGGGAGAAGAAAGTGAGTCGGTGACATCGACAGGGTTTAGCCTGTAGGTTGATCGGCCTGATTCAAGTGACATTGTAGGAACTTCTACTTCAGGTTCTTCAGCGTATCTGAGTTCCGGCAATAGCTGGACGAAGTCAGTTAAGTGAATCGCCTCTCCAGCCCCAGTTTACAACTGGGGCTTTTTTTATTGAGAAGCCGCCGCGAATCGCCGCCATCTTGGGACCCTATGAAGATCCAACGCAGTTTCTCGCCGCGTGTCGAACAGCGAATTTTCAGGCTCTCTGCTAGTTCGCGTGCTCGGCTTAGCAAACGGTCAATTTTTTGTCACGAATCCTTCGACTACGCTCAGGACAGGTTGACACGAGTAGATATGGAATCTTGTTTGACTTTTAGGGAATTTAGCGGTATCCTATGTTGAACAAGTATTAGTGAGGAGACGCTGCTATGTTGGAAGAAAATGAGCAATTGCCCGATTGGCTTGTCGAGCTTCGTGATCAGCAAATCACACAGCAAACGGAAGAGCAAGATTCAGAGCTAACCACCCCGCCACAGCCTGACGTATTTGCTCCAGAGCAACCCCCGGCCGAAGATGATTTTCCAGGACTTTCTATCTACGCCGAGGAGGCGGCCGTTGAGGATCGACTAGAACCAGAAGTGCAGGAGCCGCCTCAACCGAAAGATGCATTGGATAGCCTTCGGGAGCAGATGATCCAGGCCGAGGATGAATTTGAAGCGGAGGAAAACTTTTCTGGTCCGGCGGCTTTTTTGCAGCCGATCGTAAAAATGAAACCCACCCAGCGATTGGCTTTGGCGGTGATGTTCTTCCTCGAAGTGGCGATAGGCGGATGTGTGCTGTTATTGGTGACGGAACGCGTGGCGTTTCCGTTCTAGGGTCGCCAAGCCGGTTGTTGCTTCTGGCTCAGGCAGGTTCAGATTCAATGGATCGGAGCGCCGTCTTTTCTGACGAGCGTTCTCGCGCTTATGGCGGCCTTCGTGGCCGTTTTCACGTCTATTTTCACGATTACAGTTGGAACAAAGCGTGGATAAATGGGTTTTTCGTAGGGCAAGTGACTGTGGGTGAGGTTTGACGAAATGAATGAGAATCCTGAAGAGCACACAACCTGGGTATGGCGATCGGATCCCCGCGAGACGGCCCAGGTGCGTTTCCCCGATGGACGCGCCTTCGAGGCGCCGGCCGGGACGCCGTTGGAGACGTATGTCCAGGCGGCGGTGGGCCAGCGAGGCGTACCCATCATCGCGGCGCTGGTCGATGGCAAGTTGCGCGAGTTGACTTATCCCATCGAGCGGGACGTATCAGTGACGCCGCTATATCTGGCCGATTCGGATGGGGTGCGGATTTACCGGCGCTCGTTATCTTTTCTCCTGGTTGCAGCAGTGCGAGAGTTGTTCCCCGATGCGCAGATTTTTGTCGATTACACGTTGCCTTTTGGGGGCTATTTCTGCCAGGTGCGAGGGCGGGATTCCTTTACGTCGGAGGAGTTGGCACGTCTCAAGGCCCATATGCAAGACATCGTCGAGCAGGACGACCTGATCAAACGGGAGTTCGTGCCGTTGGAAAAGGCGGTCGAAACGTTCCAGGAGCAGGGTGAGATGGAGAAGGTCCGTCTGCTGAGGCATCGTCAGAAAGATTACCTGGCGCTTTACAGTTTGCGCGGTATGCGGGATTATTTCTACGGCTACATGGTGCCCTCGACCGGCTATCTCCGCTATTTCGATCTCTTGCTCTGGTCGCCCGGTTTCGTGCTCCAATACCCTCGCCGTCATTGGCCGACAGATTTACGACCCGTGCGCGATTATCCCCAGTTGACGGCCATTTTCCGCGAATATGGCGAGTGGTTGCACCTCCTGGGCGTGGAGTCGGTGAGCGAATTGAACGAGGCGATTGCCAGTAACCGGATCCGTGAGCTGATCCTGGTTGCCGAAGCGCTCCACGAGCAGCGCATCGCCCAGATCGCCGAGCAGATCGCCCGTCGCCGGGAGGACGTGCGCGTGGTCTTCATCGCCGGCCCTTCGGCGGCCGGGAAGACGACCTTCGCCAAGCGATTATCGATCCAGTTGCTGGCCCACGGGGTGCAGCCTTTTCCCCTGGCATTGGACAACTTCTTCGTGGAGCGGGATAAGACCCCCCGGGACGAAACCGGCGAGTACGATTTCGAGTCGCTCGAGGCATTGGACCTGGCGTTGTTCAATCAAAAGCTGGTCGCTTTGCTACAGGGCGATGAAGTGCAACTCCCCTCCTTCAACTTCTTAACCGGTCGTCGAGAAGCGGGCGACGTCGTGCAGCTTGGCCCCAACCACGTCGTGCTCGTCGAGGGCATCCACGGGTTGAATCCCAAGTTGGCGTCCTCGCTGCCCGAGACGAGCATTTTCCGCATCTACGTCTCAGCCTTGACGCAGCTCAACATCGACCGGCACAACCGCGTGCCCACCACCGACACCCGTCTCTTACGTCGCATCGTGCGCGACGCGACCTACCGGGGCTACACCGCCGAGGAGACCCTGGATCGTTGGGAAAGCGTGCGTCGCGGTGAGAAGCGGCACATCTTTCCCTATCAGGAGAACGCTGACGTCATGTTCAACTCGGCGCTGGCCTACGAGTTGGCGGTGCTCAAGCCGCTGGCCGAGCCGCTGCTATTGCAGGTGAAACCTAGCAGTCCCCGGCGGGTGGAGGTCAAGCGCCTGCTGGCCTTCTTGCAGTGGTTCGAAGCCTGTGGGCCTGATCTCATTCCCGATAATTCGCTCTTGCGGGAGTTCGTCGGCGGCTCGATCCTGCGGAATTACAGCCCGTAGGATTTAGCGACATCGCGTCATCGTCGAATTTGCGTATTCCTCCTGTACGCCAAGCGTTCCCTTTCCGACGACCAGGTTCTCCGTTTTTGTGCTATACTGGTACGTAAGTGTGACGTTGGATGCTTTTCAATGCGAAATGGGAGAGGTTCACCGGTGTCTCGCCTGCGAAAGTTAGGGCGTATTTTCATCCTTCTGGGGTTGCTGCTGGCAGTGGCCGCCTATGGCGTGTTCCGTTGGCTTGTGGTCGATCTCCCTTCCCCCGACCGGCTCTACGAGTGGGCGGCGGCGCCCTCGACCCGCATCTACGACCGCTACGGACGTCTGTTGTATGAGATCGTCGATCCACACGGCGGCGCGCACGCACCCATCCCACTGGCGGACGTACCGCTTGCCTGCTTGCACGCGACGGTCGCTACCGAGGATGCCAGCTTCTACCGGAACCCCGGCGTCGACCTGCGGGCCATCCTCCGGGCGGTGTGGATCAATCTACAGGGCGGCGAGATCCTCTCGGGTGGCAGCACGATCACCCAGCAGTTGGCCCGTAATCTGCTGCTTTCGCCGGACGAGCGGACCGAAATCAGCCTGACGCGCAAGCTGCGTGAGACGATCCTGGCCTGGCGATTGGCGCGGACGTATAGCAAGGACGAGATCCTCACGCTCTACCTAAACGAGACCTATTACGGCAACCTGGCCTACGGGCTGGACGCCGCCGCCCGCACCTATTTCGCCAAGGGCGCGATCGACCTGGACCTGGCGGAATGCGCGCTCCTGGCTGGGTTGCCCCAGGCCCCGGCGATCTACAATCCCCTGGAAAGTCCCGATCTGGCCCAGAATCGGCAGCAGGTAGTGCTGGGCCTGATGGTCAAGCACGGCTATCTCACGCCTGATGAGGCCGATCTGGCCGCGCAGGAGAAGCTGCGCTTTGCATCGGCCCCTTTCCCCATCGAGGCGCCTCATTTCGTGATGCACGTGTGGAGTCGATTGGAGCGGGAATTTGGCCGGAAGGCGATTTACACCCAAGGCCTGCAGGTCCACACGACGCTCGACCTGGACGCGCAATATACGGCCCGGCGCATCATGCGCTACCGGCTGGCTCAACTGGCCGCCACCGGCGCGGGGCAGCCGGATAGCAACGTCCGCAACGCCGCCGTCGTGGTGATGCACCCGCACACCGGCGAGGTATTGGCCATGGTTGGCAGTCCGGACTATTTCGACCCGCAAATTGACGGCGCGGTCAACGGGGCGATGACGCGCCGTCAGCCCGGCTCCTCGATCA
>OMKS01001448.1_pt1 | contig 21026 bp, 21 predicted proteins | sample 1674721 | NCBI WGS metagenome assembly OMKS01 (sample SAMN06264996, study PRJEB25208) | sediment metagenome | isolation source: hot spring sediment | place: USA: California | collected 2014-09-02
AGCTATAAAAGTCCTATTTTTGTAAAAAACCAATTATTAACAAAGACAAAAGTTGCATTTGTGACTTGAATCTTGCATACTTTATGGGTAAGGATTACTTTAATAGTTCTAATCGCTGCTATAATATTCTGGTTCATACGGATGCTAAAAAAAGGGAAAACTGAGGCAATAGACATAAAAGCAAAGGATAAACCAATACGGGAATAAAAAAAGGCCGGCTAGATAGTTGCCGGCTTTTATTGTTTTAGGTAGGATACTATTTCAGCGCATCCTTCATGGTTTGGCCAATGTTAGCAGGCGATTCCACTACATGAATACCGCATTCACGCATTATTTTCATTTTGGCAGCAGCGGTATCGTCGGCTCCACCAATAATAGCCCCAGCATGCCCCATACGGCGACCTTTGGGAGCAGTTTGTCCAGCAATGAAGCCCATAACAGGCTTAGTCCCGTTCTCCTTAATCCAACGTGCAGCATCGGTTTCCATGCTACCGCCAATCTCACCTATCATTACAATACCTTGTGTATCGGGGTCGGCCATAAGCAATTTAACAGCCTCGAGCGTGGTTGTTCCAATTATGGGATCGCCACCAATTCCAATGCAGGTGCTTTGACCCAGGCCCAACTTGGTCAGCTGGTCAACAGCTTCGTAGGTTAATGTGCCAGAACGCGATACAACGCCAATATGTCCCTTTTTATGGATAAACCCTGGCATAATGCCAACTTTTGCCTCTTCGGGAGTTATTACGCCAGGACAGTTTGGTCCAACTAAGCGGGTTTCGGGGTAATCAGCAAGGAAGTGCTTAACCTTAACCATATCGTTAGTGGGAATACCTTCAGTAATACAAACGATTACCTTTATTCCTGCAGCAGCTGCTTCCATAATGCCATCGGCAGCAAAGGCTGGTGGAACAAAAATCACCGAAACGTCGGCACCTGTTTCCTTAACGGCCTCGGCAACCGTGTTAAATACGGGTCGGTCTAAATGTGTTTGACCTCCCTTGCCTGGTGTAACACCGCCAACTACTGTTGTTCCATACTCAATCATTTGCGATGCATGGAAAGTTCCTTCGCCGCCAGTAAACCCCTGCACTATCACACGTGAATTTTTATTTACTAATACGCTCATATATTGATATTTGTTTAGCTAAAACCAAGATTAATAAAACAGAAATTTCGACCTCAAACCTATACTTTTTTATCAAAAATAGCAATAAAAAAATGTATTGTAAAACATATTGAAAAAACTCGATTATTCAATACGATTTTTGTAACTTGTGAACAAAATGAATATTAAGTTTTAAAACTAAACCTTTAAAAACTAACCATATGGGTAAGGTAAACATCAAATTAGAGCGCCTTGGCGAAATGTTTCCCGAAAGCTGGACAGAGGAACAACGCGCCAAAGGAAAAACTTTATTTCTGAAATATTTGAGCGAAAAAGCACATCGCCATTATGGAGGCAAAATCCAAACCGTTCCTAAAGCTCCTGTACCCGGTTTTAACTGGTTCAACGTTTGGTACACGCCCGGGGTATCGAAAATATCTACAACAATAAGGGATAATAACGATACATCGTTTGAGTTAACAAACCGCGGTAATTTGGTGGCAGTGGTCAGTGATTCAACCCGTGTACTTGGCGATGGCGATTGCACCCCACCGGGAGGTTTGGGAGTTATGGAAGGCAAAGCCTTTTTAATGAAATACTTAGGTGGAGTTGATGCGGTTGCCCTTTGCATCGACAGTAAGGGTAAAGATGGCAAGAACGACCCAGAAAAGATAATTGATTTTGTAAAGATGTGCCAGCACAGCTTTGGCGCTGTAAACCTTGAGGATATCTCACAACCTAACTGCTATAGGGTTCTCGATGTACTGAGGGAGGAATGTGTGATTCCGGTTTGGCACGATGATGCCCAAGGAACTGCATGCGTAACCCTTGCCGGGTTACTCAACGCCCTTAAACTGGTCGGCAAAAAGCTAAGCGATGTTCGCATTGTTTTCTTTGGTGCTGGAGCATCTAACACAACAATTGCCCGCCTAATTATTGCCGATGGTGGGGATCCTAAAAAAATGGTGATGTTCGATTCACATGGTGCTCTTCATAAAAATCGCGAGGATATAAAAGCAGATCATCGCTTTTATCGGAAATGGGAAATTTGCGAGCAAACCAATCCCGAATGTATTAATACCATGGACGAGGCCATGAAAGGCGCCGATGTGTTAATATCGCTTTCCACCCCAGGGCCCGATACCATTAAGCAGGATTGGATTAGGCTTATGGCTGAAAAAGCCATTGTTTTTGCATGCGCCAACCCGGTTCCTGAAATCTACCCTTATGCTGCAAAAGAGGCAGGCGCCTATATTGTTGCTACCGGACGCGGCGATTTCCCGAATCAGGTAAATAACTCATTGGGATTCCCGGGTATTCTTAAAGGCGCCCTAATAGTTAGAGCATCAAAAATAACCGACAACATGGCCATTGCAGCGGCTCACTCGTTAGCAAACTTTGCCGAAAAGCGCGGCATCAAGCCCGATAACATTGTTCCAACCATGGACGAGGCCGATGTATTCCCTGTTGAAGCCGCCGATGTTGCTGTTCAGGCTGTAAAGGACGGTGTTGCCCGTAGGCCCATGAGTTGGGATGAGGCGTATAGCATTGCCAAAAAGGATATTGAATACTCCCGTTCCATGGTAAAATCGTTACACGACAATGGTTTTATAGCAGATCCTTCAACCGAAATGCTCGAGGAAGCCCTTGAGTGGACAATTAAACAGATTGAAGGGAAGTAAGGGCAAGGTTAAAGGTTAAAGGATAAAGGTTAAAAGATTCAAGAACCTGTAACGCTTTGCGAAAAAGAATATTACTGAACCTGCTCCGATTTGCGGGGTTCAAGTTATCTTGTTTTTGGGAATATAGACTTTTTACCGCTTAGCGTTAGTAAAGAGTTTTACCATAACGCCGGACATATGAAACTCTTCGTCATCATAGTGGGGTGACGCTTTGTTCTTAAACAAACAAGTATGTTATGTGCTTCACGTTGAGTATTCAGATTGAAAAATACAGGTTGGAGAAATTGCTTAATGCTAGGTTTAAAGTCGATTTCAATTTTGAGCCAGCTTACTTCTTGTCAGCTTTTGATTTTTCAATAGTTCCAGTAAAAAGCATTGAGAATCCCGGATACTTATTACCTATGCAATGGGGATTAATTCCCCAATGGACAAAAACCCCAAACGATGCCCTTGATATTAGAAGCAAAACCCTAAATGCCCAATTTGAAAGTTTGTTTGAAAAACCATCGTTCCGATACTCGGCAAAAGGCAACAGATGCATAGTACCTGCTACCGGCTTTTTTGAATGGCAGCATATTGGAGGCAAAAAAATACCATGGTTTATCGGCTTAAGTAATAATGAAATAATGCATTTAGCCGGAATTTATAGCACATGGGCTAATACTGAAACAGGGGAAATGGTTGACACCTTCAGCATAATCACCTTGCCGGCAAACTTACTACTCGAGAAGATTCACAACACCAAGAAACGAATGCCTGCCATTCTTAAGCCCGAAAATGCAGAAAAATGGTTGGATAAGGATTTAAAAACTTCCCTTTACTCTGATATAATTAAACCCGTAGAACAGGAATATTTAAAGGTGCATACAGTGTCACCCATAATTTCGAATCCTAAAGCGAACAGGAATGTTCCGGAAGTTTTGGAACCCTACCCATACCCTGAGCAGCAATCGCTTTTTTGAACATCACCGTAATAACAATGTTATTATGGTAAACTTAACAAACGCCTTGAAATGACTTTTCCAGAGCCCTTAATACACGGTAGGCTTGTAAAACGCTACAAACGATTTTTGGCCGATATCCTACTCGACAACGGGAATTTAGTTACAGCGCATTGCACCAATTCGGGCTCAATGAAAAGTTGTCTTGAAGAATACGCCGAAGTATTCATAAGCCCAAGCTCTAATCCAAATCGAAAGCTAGCCTATACCTGGGAGATGATTAGGATTAATAATAGTTGGGTAGGAATAAACACTTCAAATCCCAATAGAATTGCCTATGAGATTCTGGAGAAGCAATGGATTGATGAGCTACCCAATTTTAAAACTTTAAGAAGAGAAGTAAAGTACGACGATAGCCGTTTCGACATTTACGGCGAAACTGATAACCAGAAATGGTTATTTGAGGTGAAAAACGTAACGTTGAAGGAAGGGAGGTTTGCCCAATTTCCTGATGCCGTAACTACTCGTGGGCAAAAACATCTTAGCACTCTGATTAAAGCTAAAGCTGATGGTTACCATGTAGCTATGATCTACATTATTCAACGCACCGATGTGGAAATATTTGCTCCTGCCTGGAGAATTGACCCTGTATATGCTAAAGAACTAATAAAGGCGTTTGATGCAGGAGTAAAACTATTTGCCGTTCAGGTCGATGTTACACCTGAAAGTATTGAGCCGTTAAGGCTCCTACCAATTGATTTAATTCAAAAATGATATTGACTATTCAGAAACGCAGCTTTCACATTTACCGAACCAGCGGTAACGGTTACGGGCTATTATGTCATAGAAAAAATCCCTTATAGGAGTAGGTATAAGCAATAATATTGAAAGTATTGGCCAAAACCCACTAAGGTGACAACAAATCAGTAATGCTGCCGTTGATTTTGTGTATACTTTTCCCTTTAGAACAAAAACCACTGATTCTTTATAATGCCTATTAACCCCATAATGACTGACAATTAAACTTGCATCATCTGAGCCAAACGGAATGTAACTAAATCGTTGCCTTTTATCGTAACGCTTTATGAAGCGTATGCTTTTCTGGCATAGATTACACGATGAATCGAATAGAACTATATAAGAAAGGTTTCCCATACATTAGGAACACCTTTTGAAAGGGATTTGTTTAGCAAACAAGAAATTTCCCGTTTTTTAAATCATCCATAAAGAAAAACTCCTTTTTGAGTAAATTTTTATAAAACCCAGTTTTTCTCTGTTCGTTTTTTAGCTGGATGCTGTCATCAGCATATTTTTCCAGGATAATGCTATCGTATTTATATACCAGGTATTCAGCATCTCTGAATTTCTTATCTTAAATCTTGCACCAAATAATCATATTCAGGTACTTAAATTCATTTTTTTTTTATCTTTTTCGAGTGCCATTTGATAGTTTTCAACTGCCAAATCAATTTTGTTGCCGGAGTTATAAATATCTCCTGCTAGTTCATAAAATGATGCTACCGGCTCATCGGGTAGGTAAAGAAGCTTAATGGTTTTGTTTATAATATCCAGTGCAAGGTTGCGCTCACCAACATTCTGCAAAGTTTTTGCGTAAACCAAATTTAGAAGCAAGTCGGTGGTATCCATCTCATAAGCCTTTTTAAAAAGATTTTCCGCTTCCAGATAGGAACCGTTACTATGCTTGGCAATAGCAAGATTTTTTAGGGTAAAGAATGACGAATCGCCTAGTTCAGCAATCTTTGTTATGGTTATCTCAGCTTTACTGTACTTTTTCATATCCGATTCAACCTTTGCCTTTAGCATAAGAATGGGCATGTAAGTTGAGTCAACCTGATAGGCATCAAGGATATTCTCATACACATACTGTATGGGTACATTAATTTTAAGCAGTTGAGTGAAGTATTTTGAAGCAACTATAAGATTTTTAGAATTTAGCTGATATGCTTTATACTAGGCGCTGGTGCTTTCAATAGTCATGTTCATTGTCTTGTACTGGTCTCCTAGCATTTCCCAGTATTTAGCACTTGTCGAATCCAATTCAACAAGTTTTAGGTACTGTTTCAGAGCCTGATTATGCAATGAACTACTCCTAAGCAGGTTTGCATACCTGATTATTATGCTAGCATTCAAGGAATCATCTGCTAGTATTTGTTTGTAAAGGTCAATGGCTTTAGATGAATAACCAACACTCTCGTAACACCTGGCTAACCCTTTCTTCGCAAGTTGAGTGTCGATATTTGTAAGTTTTGAATAGTAAACAATTGCACTATCCCACATGCTTAACCCTTCAAAAGCTATTGCCTTGAAGTGGATTAACTCAGGTGATGAAGGCTGCTCATTAATTTGTTCAAGGGCATCGGAATATTTACCTAATGCAATACTTGTTAGGATTTCGTTGGCAATTTGACCATAGCCCTAGTAATGACATTACGCTTAATCCTATGCAAAATGCAATTCTTTTCATACTCTTTTGTATTATTTGATTTGATAGCATAGTAATTTAACGCTTTGTGTTGAACATTATTACATGAACAATGAAAAAGATATCGATTACCTTAATACTACTTGTTGCAGGAGTAAATTTTTTACTTGCACAAAACGCTAATTACGATCCGGAGCTAGCCCAAATGCTAAATGCCGATGAATATGGTATACGGTTATATACGTTAGTGTTTTTAAAAACGAGCGAAAAGCAAAACTACTCAGAGCATGAAAAGGACAGCATTTTTCGAGGTCATTTGAATAACATTAGCCGTTTTGAGAACGAGAGCAAACTATTTGTTGCTGGGCCATTTGGAGCAAACCCTTATGGTTACAGGGGGTTATTCATTTTCTACGAAACTGACATTAAGAAAGTAGAGGAAATGGTTAATACCGATCCAGCAGTAAGTTCAGGAATCCTAAAACCCGAAATATTTAACTGGTACGATTCGGCTGCATTGCCCATTTACCTTGATTATCACAATAAGATTTGGATCAAAATGCCATAACCCAATTTGGATTTTAAAAAAATTCTTTTTAAGATTGCAAAAGAATAGAAAACGATGAAACGTTATAGCAATATTTGGTGGTGGCATAAATTAATCCGAAAACAGGGGGATTAGTTAGGCCATTGCTTTGCAGTATACAGCCGTAGGTTACCCCCTACGGCTTTTTAATTTAATAAGAATGATTCTGCTTTACCGACAAATACATCAAATTGCTGTTTTCGCTCCATGGTGGTGGCGGGGCCTCCCCGCATAGCTATTATTTTACTGTGAGCTACGTGCCACAAATTTTCGTATTACCAGTCAATTTCATTTTGTCAAGTCAATTTTTTAACCTATAAACAATTAATCAACATGGAAACAACAACTTCAACCATACAGCATGAATTTGTTCAGCCTTTAAGCAACATGTTAAAGTATAATGGCCGCTATGGCGAATATGGCGGAGCTTATGTACCCGATGTTTTGGCAAAGCCACTGGAACGCTTGGCCAACGAGTTTGATAGGCTTACAAAGGATCCTACTTTTCAAAAAGAGTTTGTACAGCTACTCAAGCACTATGTAGGAAGGCCCTCGCCCCTATATAGGGCAAAAAGACTATCGGACCAAGTAGGATCGACCATTTATCTTAAACGCGAAGATTTAAACCATACCGGCGCTCATAAAATTAACAACACCATTGGACAAGTACTAGTTGCAAAGCGCATGGGTGCAAGGGAAATAATTGCTGAAACCGGTGCCGGGCAACACGGTGTGGCAACCGCAACAGCCGCAGCACTCATGGGTATCCCTTGTAAGGTATTTATGGGAGCAAAGGATGCCGAACGACAAGCGCTGAATGTGCGACGAATGAAACTTTTAGGAGCCGAGGTGATAACAACTGCAATGGGAACAGCAACGCTTAAAGATGCCGTTGATGCAGCCCTGATGTACTATGTAGAACATCCCGAATCGTTTTACCTTTTGGGCTCACAGGTTGGGCCACACCCCTACCCCAGAATGGTGGGTTACTTTCAAAGCGTTATTGGGAACGAAGCCCGTGAGCAAATACTCATGCTGGAGGGGCGTTTACCCAACGCTATTTTTGCTTGCGTTGGTGGTGGCTCCAATGCCATTGGCCTTTTCTCCGGTTTTCTGGACGATGTAGAGGTTGCAATATATGGTGCAGAGGGAGGCGGCGAAGCCATTCCTGGCAATACAGCCGCCACACTTACATTTGGTAAACCAACGGTATTCCAAGGAACGCTATCCTACTGCCTGGTTGACGAAAATGGAAACCCGTGCGAGTCGTACTCTGTAGCTGCAGGGTTAGACTATCCTGGCATCAGCCCTCAGCACGCTTACCTGAAGGATACCCAACGAGTTGAGTATTTCCCAGTAACCGACCGCGAGGCAATTAATGCCTTTGAGGTGCTCTCGCAGTTAGAGGGGATAATCCCAGCCATTGAATCGAGCCATGCAGTTGCATTGGCCGTTAAACTCTTAAAAAACAAGAATCAACTTGCCATTGTTAACCTTTCGGGACGTGGCGATAAAGATGTGGAAAGAGAGTTTTAAGGTAAGGTTTGGAAATAATCGTTGTAGGTGCGAAGTGCCCTTATGGGGCACTTCGCTTTTTTAATGGGAAATGCTTGCCACTATCAATATTTTGCACGAAATTTGAAGAGAAAAACATCGCCATGAAAAAAATCTTATTAATCCTTCTGCTTTCAATTGGGCTATTTGCCAACGCCCAAGAAATAACCAAAGTTGAAAATGCAGTGGGCCGACAGGTAATAGCAGGAAGTATTAGCGAAGATGAAGCTCGTACCAAGGCAATTGCCCAAGCAAAAGTTGATGCACTCCGAAAAGCAGGCGTTACCGAACATATTCAATCGTATGAGATGCTTTACAAGAGTGAGATTGGGAATAAGTTTGATGAGGTTTTCATGAGCGATATGTTCTCTGAAATCCGGGGTGCAGTTAAAAAATACGAGATAGTAAAAATTGACAAAGGTATTGATGAGTATAAGAACTTTTACCTTGAAGCCGTTATTAATGCCGAAGTTATACTGTATTCAGCTGGTAAAGATCCTGCTTTCCAGGTAAACATTGATGGTATTAAGCAGGGTTACCAAAGCGGCGAGCGGATGCGTTACACGGTTACACCAAAACAGGATTGCTACCTGAATATTTTTAACCTATACGAGAACAACGCTTCGCTGATTTATCCAAACCAGTATGAAAAAAGCAGGCTTTTTAAAGCGGGCGAAAAGGTCACCTTTCCACTTAGCGAGCTTATTGATGGTTATACACTTGAAAAGAGCACGAAAGAGCCAGAAACAAATAAATTGGTTTTTGTATTCACAAAAGAAAACATACCATACATTAAGTATAAGCTGAACCAGGAAGGCGACCAGCTAACTACCTTTGAAGATATATCGGCATGGTTGTTCAGCATATCGCCCGATAGGCGGGTTAACTACTTTGTTCAATTCGTTATTTACTAACTGCTATATCGGCAAACCAAAAAGTTTTAGGGTTACCCCCTTGGGGATTGGGGTATTCCCTACAAATTGTATTTACAACTTTTACCTCAAGTTCCTTTTGAAAAATGGGACCCGCGAAAACAAAGCTGTGAAACTCACCATTTTCGCCGCAAGGGTCAACTCCACCAGGAAGTTTTTCAAGGTAAGCTGAGGTATAGTTTTGACCCACAAAACTCTCGTCAAGCAGCTCACCATCAATGCAGGTGATTATCGATTTAAAATGATTAGTAAAAAACTCAATTGCCACATCGTGCGACTTAAGCCCCCAAAGTGGGAAAATGGGTATTATACCTATTCCCTTCATTTGTTTTTCACGGTAGGCCCTAATATCCTCTAAAAAGATATCGCCAAACACTACGCCTTCTACACCATCTTTTTTCATGGCTACCATAAAATCGCCCATTATCTTCTCATAATCATCCATGGTACAGGTTTCAGGCAATGAAAGGATATGAAGAGGTAATCCAATAGCCTTAGCCTGTTTTTTAAGCAATTCAACCGAAACACCATGCATCGAAATGCGATTGGTAGCCTCATTTACAGTAGTAACAAGCCCAGTAACTTCAATTTGAGACCTTCTTTGACACTGATATAAAGCCAGAGCGGAGTCCTTGCCCCCGCTCCAGCTCATTAAACACTTCATGTAAATATTTAGTTAAAAAGAACTCCATTGGGACCAATACCCACCGATACGGTTTTCTTTGGTCCGCTTCCATCGCTATTGTAAACCTTTAAACTACCTGGGCTGGTGAAGTTAGGTGCTTCAAGGGTATAAATATCACCGCTAATGGGATTAACATTAAACCCATAGTAGTAACCTGAAACCAATGGGGTTTGGTTAATAGAACTAGCATCTATTTGCACATTGTAAATCCCATTAAACCCAAAACCCCCGCCAAAGTAAATAATTTGCTTATCGGGGCTAATATCGATATGCGATGGATGCATATCGTTGAATAAATTGACACTCTTCTCCACTGACATTGTTGAAGTATTTATAGCCACAAGTGACGATGGTTTATGGCCAGCAATATTCCAGTTTTCATCGTAAATTGTGGTACCTGAGCAAAGTACCCAAACCTTGCCATTTGCATCAACAGTAAACTCTTTAGGGCAATAGCCAACATTTATGTTTTTTTCAACCTGAAGGGTTGATGTATTTATTACTGTAACTGTTGAATCAACACCGTATCCACCACTATTAGCAACCCATACCTTACCGGCTGCATATATGATTCCCTCAGCACCAGTACCCACAGGAATTGAATCAATTTTTTCAGAGCCATTGGCGGTATAAACCATTACAGCACCTTTTTGCCCCCAGCCATTCCATTGGCTAACAAAAAGTTTACCATCTGCCACAACTGCATAGCGGGGATTATTCAGGTTATTAATCTCGCCAGACTGAACAAAATCGGTACTATTCACAATGACAACCTTACCGGAATTGTTAAGAACGAGGTAGATTTTACCATTTGCCTTAACAGCGCCCTGAAGCACATCGCCTAAAGGGCGAGCGTTTACATTCTCAAATACATTGTTTACCACTGAGTCGGATTGGTAGCTTACCCAGCTAACCGATGCGTTCGATTGCGTAAAAGCGCCTTCGTTAAGAACAATGGCACCGTTTTCATACTTGCCAGGTTTGCTATCGTCCTTTTCGCACGATACCATTCCCACAGCCAAAAAGGCTAATAACGCTGATAGTAAAAGAACTTTTCTTTTCATTGTTTTAGTTTTTAATTGGTTGCTATTTAGTTGAAATTGATTGAATTTCGATATTAAATCTTACAAAGTAGTTGCGCAATGGCATGGCATAGTTACGCATAAGCTGATACTGCTCATTCCACACATTATTTATTCCAACACTAGCTGTTGCTTTACACCCCACAACAGGGAAACAATATGTTAGAACAACGTCGCCAATACTATAGTGCGATAATTTGTTTTGCTCATCGGTATAACGTTCCGATGCAAAAGAGTGAGTGTAAATTGCTCTAAGCCCTTTGTATGCGAGTGAAAGCGAACCACCAACCCTATGACGTGGTATATATATCATGGGGTTTCCATCATAATCACCGGAATCAAAAATTAGTGAGTTGGTATAGGTATAGCTCAAATCAGAAACAACCCTAAACACACCTTGATTGACATTGAGTTTAAAAATCCCTTCAAATCCTTTTGACTTTCCTCTGTTGAAGTTATTAGGTTTCCAGCGGCCGTTATCGTTAACATCGGGAAGCCAAACAATCCAATCGTTTAGTTCGGTACGAAAATGTGTAACCGATAGCAAAATACTACCAAATGATAGATTTGAGTTTAGTTCAGCACTAAAATCAACATTCCATCCATATTCAGGCTTTAAATTTGGATTGCCAGACGCAAAGGTGGTTGTAGCCCAATACAAATCATTTAGAGTTGGCAACCGGTAGCTTTTTGCTACCGAGGCTTTAAGCTTCATCCATTTCAATGTAATGAGCTCGATTCCGCCTGAAGCTACAAATGGAATAAAATCGCCATCAACCAATTCATTGCGCACCGATGTTGCAAGGGTTAGCCTTTTATCAATAAAATAGTTAACCATTGACACATAGGCCGACATACGATTTCTTCGGGCATTCTTGATATAGCTATCGGACTCAGCCATATCAAGTGTATAACCAATCCCTGAAACAAGTTCGCTTTTAGTAAAAATATCAGATTTCAACTCCAACTCGTTTACCAGCTGATTGCTCTTATTGTTGCTGTAAACATTACTTAGAACATCTTCATACCTATTTTTGGCCTTAATGTAGGCATTCTTGAACCGGATAGAAACGCTACTCAATTCGGCAACCAGATTTGAAGAAAGCGCATAGAAATCATCCTTTTGGTTGGCCTGGGAAGGTTGAGAACTACTCATAAGGGTTTGCACATTTTTATCATTTTGAGAAAACCAACCCGATATGTTCCAAAGGGCGTTATGACCAAAACGCATAGTAGCATCGGCTAACAAGCCATGCAGATTTCCCTGAGCGTTTGATATTCGCTCACGTGGGATACCATACTTATAGGTGTTAACGAATTCAAAATCATTATCGGCCCATGTTCCGCTATATCTTAGATAGAAAGCCATTTTTTTGCTACCAAACTTTCCATTAAAGGCAATACCGCGGGTATTACCGTCGCCATAAAGTAAACCTGCCCTAAAACCATTAGGCTGGTGCAGTAAGTTTTTGCTCTCAAGCACAACAATACCCGACACGGCTCCACTTCCGTAAATGGTTCCATTGCCCCCGTGCTGAACCGAAACAGAATTAAATAGCGTTACAGGTAATTGCGATAGGTTAACCCCGCCATTCATGGGGCTTTGCAGATTTATCCCATTCCAGACAACTGCCGTATGCGATGACCCCCCTCCCCTAACAGCAATAGTGCCTAACCCACCAACGCCATAGGAACGAACATTAACCCCCAACGATTGCAGGAGTTCTGTAAGAGTTTTACCATCAAAACTTTTTAATCTCAGGGAATCAATCTTAATGGCATTTATTCCAATTGTGTGCAGCTGGCGATAGGTTGAGTACACCGCAACCTCCTCCACCCGTATAGTATCGTCTAAGCACATTTGGGCATTAGCAGTAGCTATACCCCAAACCAGAATTAATAATGCAGCGCCTACTCTAAAACACATTACTACAAATGATTAACTGTTTTAATCATTCGCAACGCTCGGACTTAGTGAAAATAGAACAGGAAACCAATAGATGTTCTGCTCTTCGCTTTTCACCCGAAAGCTACGAAAAAAATGCAAATTGGCAGGTCTTCTGGCTTGCTCAGCCTTTTACAGCCTTCCCATAGCGCCTTGCGCTACAGTGGCAGGGGAGTAAAAGACATTTCAATGAGCTTACAGCTGCGGGGACAGCCCCGGATTTTCACCGGGTTCCCTTTTAAGCCCTGATGGGCACCAAAAACACAGCAATATTAATGCGATTAATTGAACTGTGCAATATGTTTTTAAACAATAGCAACATATTGGACTTTACTTCAACAATTTCCCCTAAAAATATTTCCCCTCACCTTGTTTTATTAGCCCGGTTGAATTTGTTAACTCATGGTTCTTCGGTAACACTCCACTGTTCCTCTAACTTCCGCTAACTTCCTCTTCTATTATTTCTAATCATTCCGGGTTATTCCGCCACATTCATCTAAAAAATATTACTGCATCATAACTTTATTAGTTCTGTTGAATTTTTAATTCATGGTATTTTGATTTTAAAAAAATATTTCCTTTATTTGTAAAACAACAAACCGCAAATGATAACTACAGGTTATACCACTCTGCATCATCATCACCATTCACATCGTATGCGAATGGCAGATGAGCATTGGGTATAAACAGTAATAAATCTATAAAAAGACTACCTTATTAAAGGGTCTGCCATTCGAAAGGCAGGCCCTTTCTGCTTTTTGCAAATCACCATAACAAATATCGACATGAACACAAAAATTACACTGGCCATTCAGAAGAAAGGCCGACTAAACGAAGGAACCCTGGAGTTGCTGAACCGCTGTGGTATCAAAATCTCAAATGGTACAAACCATTTAAAAGCCCTGGCTGAAGGATTCCCAATGGAGGTTTTGCTGCTAAGGGATGATGATATTCCCCAGTATGTTGCCGACGGTGTGGCCGACATAGGCATACTCGGTTACAACGAGGTTATTGAAAAAGAGAAGGATATATACATTGTTCGCGAGCTTGGTTTTTCACGATGTCGGCTATCTATTGCTGTGCCCCGCGATGTAACCTACACCGGAAGGCAATGGCTCTCAGGTAAACGCATTGCAACTTCCTATCCCGAAATTCTCAAAAAATTTCTGAGCGAAAACGGGATAAATGCAGAAATACATACCATTAGCGGTTCGGTGGAAATTACACCCGGTATAGGCATGGCCGACGCCATTTTTGAGATAGTTAGCAGCGGCGGTACATTGCTAAGCAATAACCTCAAAGAGGTTGATGTAATTATTAAAAGCGAGGCAGTGCTGGTAGCCAATAAAAACCTGAATTCTGCCAAACTTGAACTACTCAAAAACCTTGAGTTCAGGATCGTAGCAGTGCGAAAAGCCCAACGCAATAAATACATTCTGCTTAATGCCCCAAAGAGTAAACTTGACGATATCATCAACCTGATACCCGGCATGAAAAGCCCAACAGTTTTGCCTTTAGCCATTGAAGGGTGGTGCTCGTTGCACTCGGTGGTCAATGAAGATGATTTTTGGGAGGTGATAGGGAAGCTGAAAGAGGCTGGTGCCGAAGGCATTTTGATTGTTCCAATAGAAAAAATGGTGATATAGTATGAAAGCAATAGTTGACAATCCCAACATCAATTACATGGAGCTTTTAAAGCGACCGGTAGAAAACGATATCGAAATTAAAAGTAGAGTAAGTGTAATACTTGAAATGATTAGAGTCCAAGGCGATGAGGCGTTAAAAACTTTAACCAAAAAATTTGATGGCGTTGATATTGACACCTTTGAAATTGGGAGGCAGGAAAGGGTTAATAGTAAGAATTTGGTTGATGAAAGCTCAAAAAAATCAATTGCAGCAGTTGCTAGTAATATAGAGGCATTTCACTCTGCTCAAAAAACTAATACCATTGAGGTTGAAACCATGCCCGGGGTAAAATGCAAACTTGTTTACCGCCCGCTGAAACGGGTTGGGCTCTACATTCCTGGAGGGACAGCACCATTAATATCAACGGTTTTAATGCTTGGCATTCCTGCCAAAGTTGCCGGATGTAAAGAATTAATTGTATGCACCCCACCCCCTGTGAACCCAGCCATACTTTATGCTTGTAGCCTAATAAAAGCAAGGGTTTTTACAGTTGGCGGCGCGCAAGCTATAGCAGCAATGGCGTTTGGAACGAAAAGCATTCCACAGGTCGATAAAATATTTGGCCCGGGAAATAGTTTTGTTACTGAAGCAAAGATGCAGGTTGCAGCATTAGGCATACCCATCGACATGCCCGCCGGGCCTTCGGAACTACTTGTGGTGGCCGATGAGAGCGCCGAGCCACAGTTCGTTGCTGCCGATTTGCTATCGCAGGCCGAACATGGTGTTGACAGCCAAGTGGTACTAATAAGCACTAGCGATACCATAATTGCAAGAATACTTGACGAGATCGATAAGCAGGTAAAGGCTTTACCCCGTAAGGAAATTGCACTGAAAGCCCTTAAAAACAGCTGGTCAATCAAAGTAGATAACCTTGAAAGGGCCATTGAAATTAGCAACCTGTATGCACCGGAACACCTTATCCTTTCGGTATCAAATCCTGAAGCTTTTGAATCGAGCATCGAAAATGCAGGTTCGGTATTCATAGGTAATTACACCCCTGAATCGGCGGGTGATTATGCAAGTGGAACCAACCATACATTGCCCACAAGCGGTTTTGCGCGTAACTGGAGTGGTGTGAACTTGCAGTCATTCACAAAAACCATTAGCTTTCAAATGATATCCCCTGTCGGTTTGGACAATTTGGGGCATCATATTATTGAACTTGCCAATGCAGAAAAACTCGCGGCGCATGCCAATGCTGTACAAGTCCGCCTGTTGAAACTTAAAAATGATGAATATGATGACAATTGATAAAACCCTTAACCTTATCAGACCTAATATCGCAAGGCTACAACCATACTCATCGGCACGCATTGAGTTTACGGGAAGCAATACCATTTTGCTTGATGCGAATGAGAATCCATATTCCTTTATCGATGAAGAAATGGAAATCAATCGTTACCCTGACCCATTACAGCGATTCGCCAAGGAAAAAATTGCCTTGCTAAAGCAAGTAGAGCCCAATCGGGTTTTTCTGGGCAATGGCAGCGATGAAGCCGTTGACCTTATTATACGCTGCTTTTGCGAACCTGCAAAGGACAGCATAGCCTTATTTGCACCAACCTATGGAATGTATTCGGTTTGCGCTGCTATCAATAATGTGGCAGTTAGGCAGTTTTTGCTCAACGACGATTTCAGTATCAACATAAATCAATTTTTTGATAACCTTTCGACCGATACAAAAGTGGTGTTCATATGCAGCCCTAACAATCCAACCGGAAATGCTCAACCCATTGAGACAATTGAACAGATTTTATCGCAATTTAATGGGATTGTAGTGGTGGATGAGGCTTACATCGACTTTTATTCTGGTAAATCCACATCGAGTTTACTGGAAAAATATCCAAACCTTATTGTGTTACAAACCTTTTCCAAGGCTTGGGCTATGGCTGGGGCAAGAATTGGAATTGCTTTTGCACACCAGAATATTATTAAAATTCTGAATAAAGTAAAATTCCCCTACAACATTGGAGTGCCATCGCTCAAGGTTCTGGAAAGAGCATTGGAAAAGACTGCATCAGCAAAAATGTTAGTAAACCAAATAATCGATGAAAGAGAGATGTTAAAGATGAAGTTGCAGGCTTTACCATGTGTTGAAAAGGTTTACCCATCGGACACAAACTTTTTACTGGTAAAAACAAATGATGCCAATTCAATTTATAGGTACTTGTTGAGTAGAATGATAGTAGTGCGTAATAGAACTAATGAACCACTATGCGAAAACTGTTTGCGCATAACAGTAGGAAAACCTGAAGAAAACCAAAGGTTAATAGCAATACTTAAAACATACAAACCATGAAACCGATACTCTTTATCGACCGTGACGGAACGCTCATTAAGGAACCTGTAGATTTTCAAATTGATAGTCTTGAAAAACTGGATTTTATGCCAGGAGTATTCACCTGGTTAGGACGAATATGCAGGGAATTTGACTACTACCTGGTAATGGTAACCAACCAGGATGGACTTGGTACCCCAAGTTTCCCTGAGAAAAGCTTTTGGGAGCCACATAATATCTTACTAAAAGCTTTAAAAGCTGAAGGTGTTGAATTCGATGAGATTTTAATCGACCGCTCACTGCCATCCGATAACCTACCCACTCGTAAACCTGGTACTGCGATGGTTAAACATCTACTTAATGGCAATTTTGATATTGCCAATTCCTATGTAATTGGCGATAGGGGAATCGACGAACTTTTTGCTGCAAACATCGGTTGCCGTGCCATACGATTTGGGACTAATGCCACTATACGAGATAACCTAACAGCACTGAGCTGGGAAGATGTTTACAATATTCTTAAGCCCAAGAGGACAGCCAGCATCAGCCGGAGAACCAATGAAACTGGCATTACTGTTAGTATTAATCTCGATGGAAATGGTCAATCGATAATTAACACTGGCATAGGATTTTTTGACCATATGCTTGAGCAGCTGGCAAAGCATTCGGGTATGGATATGGAAATAAGCTGTAAGGGCGATTTGCAGGTTGATGAACACCACACCATTGAGGATATTGGGCTGGTGGTTGGCGAGGCAATAAAGCAAGCCATTGGCAATAAAACTGGTATAACACGCTATGGTTTTGCTCTACCCATGGATGAAAGTAAGGCCTTGGTGATGATTGATTTTAGCGGGCGTCCCTACCTGGTATTTAAAGGAAACTTTACCCGCGAACTCATCGGGCAAATGCCAACCGAAATGGTCAAACATTTCTTTCATTCGCTCGCCTACTCGGCTGCAATAACATTGCACATCGACTTTGATGGCGAGAATGACCACCACAAGGTTGAAGCCATTTTTAAAAGCTTTGCCCACTGCCTATCATCGGCAATAAAACAGGAGGGAGCCAATATTCCAAGCACAAAAGGTATTCTTTAAAAATCGAGCTAAATGAAAAAGATTCCAACAGTAGGTATTGTTCAGTATGGTGCAGGAAATCAGGCGTCCATTGTTAATGCGCTCGGAAGTTTAAACGTTAAAAGCATACCCGTTACAACCCCAATTGAATTTGAAAAGGTTGATAAGCTAATTATTCCCGGCGTAGGCCACGCCATGAAAGCCATGAATGAACTGAAACGTTCAGAACTTGAAGATGCAATTAGAAAAACGGATATGCCACTACTAGGTATTTGCCTAGGAATGCAATTACTAGGGAAAAAAAGTGAAGAAGGTGATGCTAAATGCCTATCGGTTTGCGACTTTGAAACGATTAGGTTTAGTATATCGCTAAAAGTTCCGCAAATGGGCTGGAATAAAGTGAAGCTAACTGGGAATAAACTATTTTATGGATTGGAAAAAGAGGAATGGTTCTACTTTGTTCATAGCTACTATGTTCCTAAAAGTAGTTTCACCATTGCCACATGTAACTATGGCGTTGAATTTACTGCCGCTGTGCAACACAAAAACTTTTGGGGAGTGCAGTTCCACCCTGAAAAAAGCGGAGAAAAAGGGTTACAGTTACTGAAAAATTTCATCGAGCTATGCTAGTAATACCCGCTATCGACATTATTGATGGAAAATGCGTTAGGCTTTTCCAAGGAAATTTTGCAAAGGTTAAAGAATACAGCCTAAATCCTGTAGAGCAAGCCAAAGTATTTGCCGACATGGGATTGGAGCACCTACACCTTATCGACCTTGATGGTGCCAAAGATGGCACACCCAAAAACCTGAATGTTTTGGAACAAGTAGTGAAATCTACACCATTGAAGGTAGATTTTGGAGGAGGATTAAGAAGTGTTTCCGCTATAACCGATGCACTTAATGCCGGAGCATGGAAAGTAAATGTTGGCTCGATGCTTTCCAATAACTCTGTAAGCTTAACCAATCATTCACTTAATGAGAAAATTATTGCAGCCGTTGATTGTGAGAATTATTTGGTAAAGACAAATGGGTGGCAAAACCAAACTACAATTAAGGTTGATGAATTATTAAACCAATTAGTTGGAATTGGCATTTACCATTTCGCCATTACCGATATAGCCCGCGACGGCACATTATCAGCTCCTGCCGTTGCTCTTTATGAGGATTTGCGGCAGAAGTTTTCCAAAATTACCCTTTGGGCAAGCGGTGGTGTTAGCTCACATTCCGATGTCATCAACCTTCAAAAGATTAAGGTTGACGGAGTAATAGTTGGAAAAGCCTACTACGAAAACAAATTGAACCTTAAAGAACTATTGCGATGCTTGCAAAACGAATAATTCCATGCCTGGATATCAAGAATGGGAGAACGGTAAAAGGAGTAAATTTTGATAATTTAACCGATGCAGGCGACCCCGTTCAACTGGCAAAGAAATACTATGCCGAAGGAGCCGATGAACTGGTGCTGCTCGACATCTCAGCAACCCTTGAAGGACGCGAAACCTTTACTGATGTGGTTAGCAATGTTGCAAAAGCCATTGCCATTCCCTTTACGGTAGGGGGAGGAATAAACTCAGTGGAACAAGCGGAAAAATTAATTAGAGTTGGTGCCGATAAGGTATCGATAAACACTGCTGCCATTCAAAAACCCGAACTTATTGGGAATTTAGCCGATTACTTCGGCTCTCAGTGTGTGGTTGTGGCCATTGATGCAATGCTTACCGAAAAAGGATGGGAGGTTGTGAACCATGCCGGAACAAAAAGAACAGGGATAAAAGCCCTTGAATGGGCAAAAACCTGCGAAATACTGGGAGCCGGCGAAATACTGCTTACATCGCACACTTCCGATGGAACCAGAGAAGGATATGCTATTGATATCACCCGAAAAATTTCTCAAAGCATAGGGATTCCGGTTATTGCATCGGGAGGAGCAGGAGGACCCGAGCACTTTGCTGAGGTTTTCACTAAAGGGATGGCCGATGCTGCGCTTGCTGCAGGCGTTTTTCACTACGAACTGTTATCCATCTCACAAGTTAAAGAATACCTGCTAAGCAAAAACATCATTGTTCGATACTAACAAAAACAAAAAACTATGACTAATTTAAATTTTGACAAACTCAACGGATTGCTTCCTGCAATTATTCAGGATACAGCCACAGGCAAAGTGCTTATGCTTGGGTTTATGAATCGCGAGGCACTTGAAGTTACCCGTAAAACGGGGCTTGCCACATTCTACAGCAGAACCCGCCGACAAATTTGGACAAAGGGTGAAATATCAGGGAACTTTCTGAAAGTTCTGGAAATAATACCCGATTGCGATGGCGATACCCTACTGGTAAAAGTTTTGCCACAAGGGCCTGTATGCCATACAGGGAACGACACCTGTTTCAACGAGACAAATAGTAACACCCTTGGCTTTATTGATTACCTTGAGGAGATTATTGAAAACCGCAAGCTAGCAAGTACCGACCAAAGCTACACCGCCAAACTTTTAGCGGCAGGTACCAAACGCATAGCCAAAAAGATAGGCGAGGAAGCCGTTGAACTTGCGCTTGAGGCCGAAAATGGAACCGACGAGCGATTGCTCGACGAAGCAGCCGATTTAATTTACCACACACTGGTTCTGCTTTCGAGTCGTAACCTTAAATTCAGCAGAGTCATTGAAACGCTTAGAGCTCGTCACTCCGATTCTAAAGTGACGAACAGTGAGGTTGAAAATTTTAAACGCGGCGAAAAACAATGGGGTAAGTAAAAATAGCAACGATGTTTTATTTTTTAAAAGTAATGATTAATTTTGCGCTTCGAAAGATCGAAGCCGGTCCGGTAGCTCAGTTGGATAGAGCAACAGCCTTCTAAGCTGTGGGTCGTGGGTTCGAATCCCGCCCGGATCACTTACTGTAAATTACGGTTTTAAAAGGCTATTCCTAATTCGGATGGCCTTCATTTTTTTTGTGCCAGTACAGGGCGGGATCATGAGCCGAAGGCGAACTAATCCCGCCCGGATCACTTACTGAAAATTACGGTT
>OMKS01001449.1_pt1 | contig 21022 bp, 21 predicted proteins | sample 1674721 | NCBI WGS metagenome assembly OMKS01 (sample SAMN06264996, study PRJEB25208) | sediment metagenome | isolation source: hot spring sediment | place: USA: California | collected 2014-09-02
GAGAAGAGGGATTTTTGCTCCAAGTAAAAAAAATGATGTTAGTGATGTGTTACTGCCAGTCATGTCCGGACCCGGCATACACTGTCAACAGGAATGATAAATATCATTCCATCTCCGGGCTCACCAGTATACGCCGCCTTCTGAACGATAGTAACTATCTTTTCTGCGGATTCATCCTCAACAACCATTTCCAGTTTTACCTTTGGAATGAGATCCACGTTCACCTTCTTTCCGCGAAACTGCAGAGAGATGCCCTTCTGTGCACCCCTGCCACGAACCTCAGTTACTGTCATTGCAAAAAATCCGGCTTCATCAAGTGCTGACTTGGCATCTTCAAGTTTTTCCGGACGGATGATTGCTTCAACCTTCTTCATTTCCATCACTCCCTTACGCCTTAAGACTCTCCCCATGCTGCGAGAGGTCAAGACCAACGTATTCTTCATTCTCTTCCACACGAAGACCCATCGTGAGATCAACAACCTTTGCTATGACAAGGGTCACAACGAATGCATAGATCATACACACACCGGCATCGAGGAGCTGTATGAGGAACTGGTTGACATTGCCGTAGAGAAGACCGTCGACACCGCCGATGAAGGCCACAGCGAAGACACCTGTTGCAAGTGCGCCGAAGAACCCTCCGACCCCGTGAATCGCCCATGCATCCAGGGATTCATCGAGCCCCCTGCGCTGGCGCCACAGGAGTGCCCCGTAACAGATCAGCCCGGCAAGCGCACCGATGACAATCGATGCAGGCATGTCAACAAATCCTGCCGCAGGCGTAATTGCCACAAGTCCGGCGATTGCACCTGACACAAAGCCAAGTGTTGACGGCTTACCATATATCCACGAGGCCCCCATCCAGGCCAGCGCACCGGCAGCGGCTGCAGTGTTCGTGACCAGGAAGGCATTTGCTGCAATGGCATCGGCGGCAAGTTGACTGCCAGCGTTAAACCCAAACCATCCGAACCACAGGAGCGCAGCGCCAAGGAGGGTGAGCGGAATGTTGGATGGCTCCATCGTATACTTTCCGAATCCCTTCCGTGCACCAAGCACCAGGGCGAGGGCAAGGGCGCCAAAACCTGAGCTTATGTGAACAACGGTCCCTCCGGCAAAATCAAGGGCACCCAACTGGGAAGCCCATCCGCCGCCCCAGGCCCAGTGAGCCAGCGGATCATAGACGAGGGTTGTCCAAAGGAGCGCAAATACGATGAAGGCACTCAGCTTAATGCGTCCCGCACCCCCGGAAGTGATGATTGCAACCGCAACCGCCGCAAATACCAACTGGAATACTACAAAGAGCAGATCAGGAATTCCCTCTCCACCAAGACCCACTCCGTTGAGCAGCACATGGTCAAGTCCCCCGATAAATCCACCGATGTCAGGACCGAATGCAAGGCTGTACCCAAAAAGAACCCACTGGATACTCACCACAGCAAAGGCGACGAAGGCCATCCCGATCATGGAGATGATATTCTTTTTTGGAACCATGCCCCCGTAGAACAATCCCACTCCGGGAGTCATGAGCATGACCAACGCTGTACAGATTATTATAAATGCGGTATCCCCGCTGTCAATAGGCATGAATCACACCATTTTTTTACTTCATTCTACCAATATATCATTGGAATTCTCGGAACCAATACATTTTATGAGAATATCCATGAGGGGAGAGGGCGTCTCCCCCCACAGATTTCATCTAGAACCTTGACAGGTACTGCTCTACTTCCCACGGATGCACGGCTGTGCGGAAGGAGTCCCATTCCATCTTTGCGATGCTGTTGAGACCCTCGACAACATGGCCTCCGAGTGTTTCGCTGATGAGTGAATCCTCCAGAAGATACTTGTTTGCAGTAAACAGATCTCCCGGGAGCGTCTCAATGTGTGCCTCTCTTCGCTCTTCTTCCGTCATCGCGAAGATGTTCTTGTCTGCACATGCCGGCGGTTCCATCTGCTTCTTGACTCCATCGAGCCCGGCGGCAAGGATGGCGGCAAAAGTCAGATACGGGTTGCATGTCGGGTCCGGACTTCGTAATTCAATACGGGTAGAATTCCCGCGGGGGGCCGGAACCCTGATAAGTGCGGTACGATTACTGCCACTCCAGCTCACATAGACCGGTGCTTCATATCCCGGTACCAGCCTTTTGTACGAATTGACCGTCGGATTGGCAATCCGGGTGATTGCCTTGATATGCTCAAGCACACCGGCGATAAAATGCATGGATATCCGGGACAGCTGCATCGGCGCTTCAGGGTCATAGAACGCATTCTTACCGTCCTTGAAGAGAGAAGCATTGGTATGCATCCCGTTTCCGTTGATCCCGTACACCGGTTTTGCCATAAACGTTGCGTGAAGACCGTTCATGAGAGCGATGGATTTCGTTGCAAACTTGAACGTCAGCACGTTGTCTGCCGTTGTGAGGGCATTGCCATACTTGAAATCAATCTCATGCTGACTTTCTGCCACTTCGTGGTGCGATGCCTCGATCTCAAAGCCCATGGTGGTGAGGGCACTGATTATCTGCGCCCTGACGTCTTCGGCAAGGTCCGTCGGAGCAAGATCGAAATATCCTCCCAGGTCCTGGAACGCCGTTGTGGGCATGCCCTGTTCATCTCTCTTGAAGAGGAAGAATTCAAGCTCAGGTCCGGTATTGAATTCATACCCCATAGAGGCGGCTTCATTGAGCACTGTCTTTAACACATGACGGGGGTCACCGGCAAACGGGGTACCATCCGGAAGATGGACATCACAGATAAACCGTGCAACCCGTGAGTCAACGGGCCTCCAGGGAAGGATTGTATAGGTATTCAAATCCGGTTTCAGAAGCATATCAGATTCTTCTATCCTTGCAAATCCCTCGATAGAAGACCCGTCAAAGCCAATCCCAATGGTAAGTGCTTTCTCGGCCTGAGCCACGGGGATTGAGACATTCTTTGGCAATCCCTGGACATCAGAAAACTGAAGCCTGATAAACTTAATGTTGTCGGCTTCGATCTTTTCCAGCATTTTTGTGACATCAGATGTCTGAGCCATGAGTATTCATACACACAGGAAGTATTTATATTTGGCCCCAAATCTATGTTTATCCCCCCATATACTACATATATCTATATAGTTTTGTTAACAACAACAATAGCTTCAGATATCACCGGAAAAATCAGAAAAAATGACTAATGAATCGATATTGCCACACAGCCCCGAATTAAGACTTATCTATAACTAGATAATTTATGGCATTTTCAGATATAACACCGGCATATTCACCAATCCGCCGGAAGTTTTCAATACAATATCCGATATAGACAACCCCCGGAGTACCGAGATCGAAGAGCCACCCGGACACCTCATTGCATTTCTTCACCAGCTCGCCAACCCCCAGAATCGTATCATTGGCCTTATGACCATCTTTTTCAAAAAAAGAATCGATTCCTGCCTGAAAAATACTTAGAGACTCCTGGTTCTTCACCTCGATAACGTCCACAATCTTCTTTTCAATCGATACATACATCAGGCTCCTTATACTCTCCGCCAGTTTGACGACATGGTCCCCCACCCGCTCGATGACCCGCGAGATCTGCAGATAATTTACCGCAAGTTCGATATCAATCCCCATATCACGGGAAAGAGACACATTGTGGAGAAGAAGATTGAATTGCCTCGCAACCAGCCAGTAGAGCCTGTTGACATCCCGGTCCCTGAGGATTACATCCTCGATGAGTTCCTCATCACGCGTCTTCAGGGCAATTACCGCATCGCGCTGCATCCCTGCAACAATAACCGCCATTCGCCTGAGAGTATTGTCAAAAGGCATCTCACCAGGATCCAGAAGATCCTTAATCACAATTTTCCGGTCCGTTTGATCCGATACTTCCTGCCCGATCGTCCGTTGTGTGAACTTTCGCACCACCTTATGCGCCCACGAGGGTATCCTCCCCGGAGATTGTATAACGATCGTATCAAACCCGGTCACATAGGCGCCAATAAGCGAGCGATAGAGATAGGACGGATCATCCAGCAGAGAGAGATCGAAAGTTTTCACCCGCTCCACCGGCTTTCCGGTCAGTTTTGGCGTGATCGTCAAAGAACCGTCCGGCTGGACAATCAGGCCGAGGGGATCATTTTTCTTAATATCAGATGCCCGGATCCACTCCTTCGGGAGAGAGATGATAAACGACGAGCCCCCCGTCACCTGGACTTTCCGTATTTCCATATGCTATTGCCCCTTTACCAGAGAGTATATTGTTGGCCCCTAGATTTAATAGCTACTCTAAATTAATATATAATCTATATATTTATAATGCAGGTATCTGGAGCGAATCATGGGGGATCACGCAGACGCGTTAAGGGCGAAGAGGGATGGATAAATTCATACAAAAATTCCGAAAACTCCTCGTTCCAGCAGTCGGCACCGCAAAAAAGGGTATAACCCTTCCGCATCGAACGCTCGACGAACTTTCCCATCCGTGCGGTAAAAATCTCATCTGATCCAAGAAGAGCCTTGGCAGTCAGCCATTTTCGTCTGATCTCAACTGCATATGTACCCGATTCAGTAATATACGGACCCGCAAACACTGCAGAATCTAAATATTTTGATGCAAATTTGTGAGCATTAACAGGATGGTGCACCGGCGGCCCCCTATGGCACTTCAGGGGAGGAAGCGCATCGATGAGAAACTCGAATATCAGGATACACTCCCTATCGCCCATGTATCCTGCAGCCCGGTTAATTATGAAATCATTTCTGGAAAGCAGATCCGATAAACCGCCAATGGTCCTTCGGAGCTGTGGAACGATGATATCCGGGATCTGATGCGGTGTGGGAAACACTAGAGCATAATACGCCGTCCCCCGCTCATTAAGAGCGGCCTGCAATCCCTCCCGGGTAATCCTTTTCGCCTTCGGGCCGGCAAAAAAAGCTGCAGAGGGGCTGTCGACATATTCTCGGCAGAGCTCAATGAATTCCTCAAAGCGGCGGAGTGAGAGAGAGGCAGCCACGTTTCGTTTCGGGTCCACCGGGTCAATTACGACAAAAGGATCATCGAATGTCTTTTGCTGGTGGCCCTCAATATCAATTATCGTCCCCGGCTTCCATTGGGAAACCGACTCTATCAATGGCCTGAATCCTCCGGCATTCAGCACGAGGACTTCACACAGATATCCCGCAAATCCCTCAGTCATCAGATCCGATCCATACACCCCGCCGGTTTTTGCAAATTGTTTAAAGAGCAGCACATCATCTTCCAGTCCGGCAATTCGTTCCTTGATATAACGGGTATGAAACGGAGTGCGGTCAACCGCGCTTTGGATTGAAGATGCCGCACCGACTGCATAACATGGAACCAGATCGACATCCAGATCATCAATGATGGTATTAACGTACGGATGTTCGGCATACTTTTCAACAGGAATCCCCCCCATATCCTCAACAATCTGCCTTCCAAGAAGGATCCCCTGCTCCTCAAGATCCTCACGGGATACCGATGGAGGGAAGAGCATGAATACATCCAGGTCACGATCTCCACTGATCCATGTATCTCTGGCAACCGATCCAACGATCATCCCGTCTGCAAGACCGCTTTCCCGAATCTTTTGTATAATGATCGCCGCAATGGCATGAATATGTTCTCTCTCACCGGGACGAGGCCGCAGAGAAACAAGCGCATCCTCTTCAATGGAATGCCAGGTCATCCCTTCACCTCATCAATAATTGTATATACCGGCCCCTCGGGGGTTAGAATGCTCTCCTTGAGCAATATTTTTTCAACGGTAAAAGAACCGAAAGATACGTTCTCAACATCATTGACGGACCTTTTCAGGGAGGGATCATATTTTTTAATCCGTGCAAGTGTTACATGCGGACGAAAAGGCCGTAATTCTTTTTCAATTCCAAAAGGAGAGAGCATTTCATCAATTTTTTCCTGTATGCGCGCCCCGCAACCTGCGTCCTCACCCTCCGCCCATACAATTCTTGGACGCTTTCTGGGATTGAGAGCGACACCCGATATTTCCACCGGGAACGGGTCAAAATTCAGCGCTCTGAATGCTACCCTGATCTCCTCAAGCGTCCCCTGATTAATCTCCCCGATGAATTTCAACGTCATATGGGTGTTTAAAGGATCCACGAATGTCATTTTTGCGGCACATGCCCTGAGGCGATCCTGAACTTCATTCATCTTACCCCTTACTTCTTCAGGCATATCAATCGCGATGAAGACCCGCACCATGCATCTCTATACGCACCCATCAGTACTAAGGATAACCACCTGAATCAGACCAAACAACAAAAATATATTTTGCTGCATGGTACATTTGTTTAGGAATGCAGGGGGATTTTTTTAGGTGACCGATAACGCACAAATCAATGTATACACCCTTGAAAACTGTCCAAACTGTGAACTTTTAAAGGATTACCTGGATGGGGTAGGAGCAAAGTACAATGTTCGTGATATGATGAATGCCGAGGCACTCACCGAACTGAGGATCAATGGAGTTTTCGTACGGGAGGCACCAGTTCTCCAGGTGGGAAAGACGTTTCTTACATCAAAAGAACTTTTTGATGCAAACGGCGTCATAGAGGATGTGGTCGGACCGCTCTGTAAAGGTGACTAGCCTATGGCACGTGAACACCATCGTGTCGAATCCCAGCAGACTCTTGACGGATTCTATGTCCCGGCACTACCGAAAGTGCGCACATCCAGAGGGCACATTATCGACTGGGACAGGGAAAAAATTGTACATCAGATTCTTCAGGAGACCCAACTTGTCAGCACATTTTATGGAGGGGAGGGGGCTGATGAAGAACTTGCGCGTGAAATCAGTCTTGAGGTTGAAAATAAAATCAAAAAACTGAAACTCCGGTACCTTTCAGGTCCGTTAATTCGTGAAATTCTCAATATCACTCTCCTCGAACGTGATCTCACGAGCTATCGCAATGTATGTACCCGGGTAGGTACGCCGGTTTTTGACGCTCACCTGATTGATGTTGGGAGGGGTTTTGAAGCACACGATAACGCAAATCTGCAGGAGAATGCAGAGACTTCACACAAGAAAAAAGCGGATAAAATCAGTAAAGAGCAGTATCTTCTGCAGCTTCCCCCGGAACTTGCCGACTATCATCTCTCGGGAGACCTGCATATCCACGACCTTGAATACTTTGGCACACGTCCCTTCTGCCAGGACTGGGATCTCAGATACTTCTTTTACTACGGCCTGATGCCCGATGGCAGCGGCACCAAGGCATCGGTCGCCGGTCCGGCAAAACGGGCTGAGGTGGCTGTTCTGCACGCCGTCAAGGCCCTTGGAAGCGCCCAGACAAATTTTGCCGGCGGTCAGGGATACTATAATTTCCTGACATTCATAGCCCCCTACTTCGAAGGGCTTGGCTATGATGAAATAAAACAGCTCATGCAGATGTTCGTCTACGAGATGACCCAGATGATGGTGGCGCGGGGCGGCCAGGTAGTGTTCTCTTCCGTCCAGCTCTCACCGGGGGTCTCTACACTGTGGAAAGAAAAACCCAGCATATTCAAGGGAAAAATCTGGAACGGCGAACAGGCACCACTCCGGACATACAAGGAATTTGAACGTGAAGTCAGGCTGCTGTTTAAGGCTCTCATGGAGGTCATGCTCGAAGGTGATTTCTGGGGCAAACCGTTTAATTTCCCCAAACCTGAAATCAGCATCGAACCTGATTTCCTTGTGGAGGATGAGGCATATAATGCCGCACACCCCGATCTTCCGACCTATCGTGACCTGTACCTGATGACGTTCGAACTCGCTTCGAAATACGGCACCCCCTATTATGATAATCAGATACCCCCCTACCGCGGGGCAGGAGAGGGTATCTCCTGTTATCAGTGCTGTGCGTACCAGTTCTCTTCACTCGCGGATAACGACGATGCATTTGACGATAAAATGCATTTCCGGGGAGGGGCGCACTTCTCGATGGGATCCTGGCAGGTACTCTCCGTCAATTGTCCCCGGGCGGCATATAAAGCAGAAGGCGATGATCAGGCCCTCTTTTCTGAACTGAAGAAAATGATGGACGTCTCCGTTGAAATATTCCGCATCAAACGCCGCTGGATGAATCATATACGGGCAACAGGCCGGATGCCCTTTGCCATGCAGAGGCCAAAGGATCCCAACGACCCGGATTATGAAGAACGGGGACCAGTTGCCGTTGATCTGGAAGGGCTTGTCTATACAATCGGCATCGTCGGCGTCAACGAAATGGTTCAGCACCACACCGGCAGCCAACTTCATGAAAGCAATGAAGCTTTTACATTTGCCATCCGTGCAATGACGGAAATGGAGCTCTATGCTCACGAACTTTCATCACGGCACAATATGGAAATCGCCCTTGCACGAACGCCTGCAGAGACAACAGGCCAGCGTTTTGCCATTGCGGATCTGATTGATGACAGATACCGCCCTCATGCCAGGAAAGTGATCAAGGGAGATGTCGAGAAAACATTTGAAGGACTGGGAAAAAGTTTCGATCTCCCGGTCTATTACACAAATGGAACACATGTCACACCTGGTGCGGATGTGCCTCTGACAAAGAGAATGGAGATTGAACATGTCTTCTTCCCCATAGTCGACGGAGGAAATATATTTCACATCTGGCTTGGGGAGGCCCGTCCTGACCCCCGTGGGCTGATGGATATGGCAATGAACCTCTGCAGGAATACCCAGATCGGATATTTTGCCTTCACCCGCGACCTTACGGTATCACTAAGACAGTTTAAGGAATTCAGAACTGAGAAATTACCCGAATCGGGGCTATCAGCGGTGGATTACCGCGTTGAAGTCTGATTATTTTCATGTTGCATCCAAGAGAACCGGTGCTTTTCATTGATGTCGGAAGGGGCACGCAGGATATCCTCCTGTATGACCCTGCACACCCCATAGAGAATTCGTACAAATTTGTTCTGCCATCACCAAACGAGATTGTCGGAAAAAAGATCGAGGATGCCGCACAAAGGGGACTGCCGGTACACTTGTCCGGACCGGTGATGGGTGGCGGCCGAAACACCCAGGCCGTGGGAAAATGGCTTTCGAAGGGGGCTATGATCAGTGCGACGCCGGCAGCGGCACTGACAATCAAGGATAACCTTGAAGTGGTGAAAAACAGGGGAGTTGTCATAACCGAAGAACCCCCTGAAAATGCGGTGCATATCCACACAGGGGATTACATGGAAACCGAACTGCAGGATATGTTCCACCGTTTCGAAATCCCCTTCCCCCGCCATCTTGGCATCGCCGTGCAGGACCATGGGTACAGTCCGGATATAAGTAACAGACTTTTCCGTTTTGCTCACCTGCAAAGGACCCTTGAAGAGAGGAACTGGAATCTTTACGGACTTATCGACGATCCTCCCCATACCTCGATGACGCGCATGAGGGCGATTCTCCAGCAAAAACCCGATGCCCTTGTGATGGACACGGGACCTGCTGCAATACTCGGGGCACTGGAGGACCCACTGGTAAAGGAGCATGCTGAGGAGGGAGTCACAATTGTCAATGTCGGCAACGGCCACACCCTCGCCTTTACCATCAGGAATGATGAAGTCTGCGGTATATTTGAACACCATTCACGCGCCCTGAATCCGGAACGTCTCATGATGTATCTGGAAAAACTGAAAAACGGGACCCTCACCAACGAGGAGGTCTATAGTGACCATGGACATGGAGCAGCCGTACATGCCCCGATGGAATCAACCCTCACCGCGGTGACCGGGCCGAACAGAAAATTGCTTCTTCCTGACGCCTATCAGGCCGCCCCCTTCGGAGACATGATGCTCACCGGATGTTTTGGCCTCCTCTGCGCCTGGTCCAATATTCGGTAATCAACGCCAGTCACCATTACCTATACAAGTCATATTATCCGTCCATGAATGGAAATTACATTCGCTCTTCTGTTGATAGGTATCCTCTGTTTTGCAGGTGGTGCCGGATACACTGCATCCGAGGATGAAGGCCCCTCACCCACACCCACCGCCCCTGTGACAGGCGCCACCCCTTCTTCACCAGCAGATACGCCGGCAGAACCATCATACCCTCCATCACCATCCCCTCTTCCGACAGAATGGAGAGCGGATGGAATCATCTCAGACGACGGGGGAATACTCGCACTCAATGATGGTCGAAAACGGCATCATGGAGATCTTTTGGTCATCAGAATCGGATACTCTTCACATGGCTCTCCTAAGCCGTCATGAAGGGTGGGTGGCAATAGGATTCAGACCTACGTCAGTCATGAACAATGCCGACATCATCCTCGGAGGGTCGGCAGATGGGGAGGCGTACATCTATGACATGTATTCAACAGGGCTCTATGGTCCGCATCCATCAGATACCATCCTCGGGGGAACTTATGATATCCTTGCCTTCGATTCCTTTGAATCGGAAGGTCGAACGACACTCGAATTTTCACGTCATTTGAGTACCGGAGACGACCATGATGCAGTACTGACATCAGGTGAGACGATCCCGGTTATCTGGGCGGTGTCTGGTAAAGACGAACCGTTATTGAAGCACAATATCGCCAAAGGAAGGGTGGATTTCACCACCTGACCCTTCGGCCCTCCTTTTGGAATCTCAGGTATACACTGGCCGCGAGCAGTCCATGTACGATGGCAAGAATAAATGAAAGCCGGGCCATCCGGATGGGCCGCATTATCGGTATTTTTTTCTCTCTGGCGATTTAGTAGGGGGATTGGTGCAGTTGCAGTAAAAGCCAGAAGCGTCATGACCCCGATTGTCACCACCACCGGGAGGGTGTACACCGCATAATACGCAATGTCCTCTATCATGATCTCAATCCGCCGATTCGTTCCTTGTCCCTGATAGATGGAAAATGAAATAAAGTTTGCCGGAGGGGAGGACGGCACGAAAAAAAGGTTATTCGTAATCGTCCTGAACGAGCTGAACATCATTAATGTCATGCTGACGTTCTGCAAGACGCTTTGCTTTGAAGATATTCTTTCCCGCTTTTCCGATAGCAATGCCACGGTCTTCTTCAGCAACATCAATCAGGGCAACAAGTTCCCCTTCCTCATTTTCATCGATGGAGACAGTGAGTACTCTGGCCGGAAGGAAGCAGTTTCGCAGGAACTGTTCTGCGTCATCTGAAAACTCCACAACCTCAATTCTCATTCCCATTTCGTCAGATGCTTTCTTGATGCTGGATCCCTGTTTGCCGATGGCACGACCCATCTCGCCCGGATTGATGACGAATATGAGTCGCTCGTTGCGCTCATCGACGATGCAGTCACGGCTGCCGGCACCAGTAATTGATTCAAACTGGGCCATCAGCTGGAGACACTGCTCGTTCAGTACAATTTCACCCATTTCAGGCCCTCTTGAGATTCAGGATATCAGATTCACCAGCGTCGACTACAGCCAGTGCGCTGACCATGTGTGGTCGGCCGCAGGCTTTGCCGAGCTGCATGCTTGAACCCTTATACGTGTACATGAAAACCTCAGGTTTGTCTGCAATAAAACTGACAACATCTTCAGGAGAGTTTTTTGCAACAACAACCAGCTGTGCCGTTCCCTTTTCAATACAATCTTTGGTAGATTTCTGGCCATGAACAACATTGCCAGTTTTGATAGCGCGTCTCAGAGACGTTTCGAAATCCATTGAAATTCTCCTAGTTGATTGGTTTTGCGATAAGTTTTACATCACCGGTGCCGAGTTGAATCGGCTGGCCGACGATGACGTTTTCGGTCACACCTTCGAGGACATCCTCTTCATTTGCGACTGCTGCGTCAAGCAGGTGATTGACCGTCACTTCAAATGCCGCACGTGAAAGGACACTCTCCTTTTCTCCGGCAATACCATGACGACCGATCTGTTTGACCTCGCCATCCATACACATCATATCAGCGACGAGCATGATGTGGCGTACATCCACCTGGATACCCTGTTCACGCAGTGTGGAAAGCGCCTCATCGATGATGGCATTTCTGCCTGCTTCGATACCCAGAACCTCAGATATCTCTGCGATATTATTGGTTCGTGTCCGCGATGTGTCGACGCCTTCCACCTGAAATACATCTTTAAGGTTTGATCCTTCGGTATATAGAATGTATTCTCCGCTCTCTTTACGAACGACCACACGCTCAATGTCATCTATACCCTGAACAATAACATCGCGCACATGATTGTGCAACTGGAAAAGGTTCTGATAACTCTCGGCATTCTTTGGGAAGAAATGAATGATGGCCTTATCAGCATCCGCTTCATGCTCAAAGTCACGGTAATGATGACGACTCCGAATCTTTTCAGGTGCCCTTTCTATGACATCTTCAACACTGATCTTCCTTTTTTGGCAGACTTCCTTATTGATCTGAACAAGAATCTCCATATTCACCAGATCAGTAGTCACATCACCGAACTCACTGAGTCGGGTTGCTTCAATCTGCCAGCTTACATCCCGGGCACGATCCCTGTTAGTGTTAAATTCATCTTTCAGGTAGATCGTCATTGTCGGAGTGGACGGCGTCTTTCGTGCATCCATTATCTCAATGAGACGGGGAAGACCCAGGGTAACGTTGATTTCCGCCACACCCGCATAGTGAAACGTTCGCATCGTCATCTGCGTACCCGGTTCTCCGATTGACTGTGCAGCGATGACACCCACTGCTTCGCAGGGTTCAATCCTCGTGTTCCCGTATTCCTCAAAGACCTGGCTCATGACTTTTTCAAACTGTTCGGAGGTAATTTTTTTATTCTCCATGAATGTCATCAGATCATTTTTGGTCTTTTCCGGCAGATCTGAGGACTGGATCTGCTTGACCATAGAATCCTCCATCAAACCTCCTCCCTGAGTACATTCTCGACAATACCCTTCACGTCGACCGGATCACCGAAACAGCTTTTTGATGGATCTGTGCCATCCTCACCGTATTTGAATTGAATAATCCTTCCACCCGTCGTTCGGACGGTCTGATCATATGCAACTTTGAGATCCTGCAGTGCATTGATCATACGACGCTGCAGATATCCACTCTGAGAAGTACGAACTGCTGTGTCGACGAGACCTTCACGGCCACCAATGGCATGGAAGAAGAACTCAGCAGGCGTAAGCCCACTCTTGTAGCTGTTCTTAACGAAACCATGCGCTTCTGCTCCCCGATCTCCGCGTTTGAAATGAGGGAGAGTCCTGTCCTCATAGCCACGGGTGATACGTTCTCCACGCACTGCCTGCTGCCCGATACATCCCGCCATCTGCGTGAGGTTCAGCATTGAACCGCGGGCACCACTCACCGCCATAACCACAGCACTGTTGGAGAGACCGAGGTGACGACCGGCAATTTCACCGGTCTTATCACGTGCCTTTCCGAGCACCTGCATGATCTGCATCTCGAGAGTTTCCTCAAGTGTTCGCCCGGGCATTGGTTCAAGCTGGCCTTCCTGATAAATCGTGATCCTGCGGGTCACGTCCTGCATTGCTTCATCAAGAACCTCATCAATGAGTTTGTACTCGGTTTTGCTGAGGTCTTCATCATCAATACCGAAGGAGAAACCGTCATACATAATACCGCGGATAGACAGTTTCGTTGAATCATCGATGAACTGACCGCCGCGGGGCTGACCGTGTTGCCGGATGATGCGCTGGAGGATCTTTCCGTCGAATGCACCTATAGATTTCTTGTCGATTGTACCGCGGATCAACTGCCCGTCAACAATCCTGACATACGAATCCTGCTCACATTCTTCCTTTTTGCATTCCTTACAGTTTTTACAAGAACTTGCCCGGTAGACGAGATTGAGATCGTCTGGCAGTATCATGGAAAATACCTGCTTATTCGACCAGTATTCTACACCATTTTCAACTTTTCCTGGAGCAGGCAGGTGATCAGGTACACTCGAGCGCAGAAGGTAGATGACGCCGGACTTGTCAAACCAACGCATCGTATGGGTCAGCAGGAATATCCCGGATATGTGATCGTGAATTCCGCCGATAATCGGTCCGCCGAACCTTGGCGAAAGAATATTTTCGCACACAGATGCGAGCATCAGCGCTTCGGCCCTCGCCTCCTCAGTCTGAGGCACATGGAGATTCATTTCATCTCCATCAAAATCCGCATTGTATGGCGGACATACCGCAGGGTTGAGGCGGAACGTCTTACCGTCCATCAGGACAACCCTGTGCGCCATAATTGACATCCGGTGCAGAGACGGCTGACGGTTGAACAGTACTATATCTCCGTTTCTGAGCTGTCTGTCGACCGTCCAGCCGGGTTCGAGCATTTCAGCAACGGTTTCCGTGGTCTGATCATTTAGTCTGACCCTCCGGTTGTCCGGCCGAATCGCATAGTTTGCACCACAAGGTTCAGTTAGAGATGCACGTTCAGGCCCATTGAGAACCATTGCACGAACTTCTTCGATGTTGAATGGTGTAACACGGATGGGAACACTCATTTCATTCGCAATGGCAAGCGGAATGCCTACTTCACCAATACTCATGTTCGGGTCAGGTGAAATCACTGTACGCGCGGAGAAATTAACACGCTTACCGGAGAGTGAGCCACGGAAACGCCCATCTTTTCCTTTCAGACGCTGTGATATTGTCTTGAGCGGCCTTCCGGAACGGTGACGTGCCGGGGGACATCCTGCAACTTCATTATCGAGATAGGTAGTAACGTGATACTGGAGGAGTTCCCAGAGATCCTCAATAATCAGCTGCGGAGCTCCTGCATCCTGATTTTCCTTGAATCGCTGGTTGATACGGATAATATCAACGAGTTTGTGAGTCAGATCATCCTCTGAACGCTGACCGTTTTCGAGGATGATTGAAGGGCGCATCGTAACCGGCGGGACAGGAAGAACCGTCAGAAGTGTCCATTCAGGACGTGCTACCAGCGGATTGATACCAAGAAGACGCAGATCTTCATCAGGGATCTTCTCAAGACGGCCCCTGATATCTGCCGGCGTTAACTTGTGGTCCAGTTTTCTTCCCTGTTCATCGGTCCACACCTCAGAAAATGTGGTTGGCTTTTCGAAATTAATTTTATTCTGCTGGGCACCACAATGAGGGCAGACACGTTCCTTTTTGATGTCCTTTTCAGTAATGACATCCTCGTTTCGTTCGTCTTCAGGGCCGAGAATTTTATGCAATTCATCTGGACTCAGGAGAAGCCGGCTGCATTCTCGACACGAAACACGCAGCAGTTTTCTGATGAGACGGGTATATCCGACATGAATTACCGGTTTGGCAAGCTCTATGTGACCAAAATGGCCGGGACAGTCACTTGCCTTGTTTCCACAGGTCTTGCATCGCAGCCCCGGATCAATAACTCCGAGGTGAAGATCCATCAGACCCTGGGGATACGGGAACCCGTCATCATCATAGGTATCCGCCCAGATGATCTTCCGGACACTCATCTTCCGGATTTCTTTCGGGGAGAGCAACCCGAATTCAATTTTTCCTACTCTTTTTGGACTCGGCATATTTTTGTCCCCCCTAAACCTGGTCCTCCAGGTGCATTCTCGGGGCAATACCCATACTCTTCATCTCATCGAGGAGGAGCTTGAACGCATAACTCATTTCAACCGGGAAGATGTCGGTTTCATTGCCACATGCAAGACAGCGCGTCACATTGCGATTCCGGTCAAGGAAGGCAATCATTCCGCACTGTGCACAGACATACTGTTCAACCTTATCGGATTCATCGAGCAACCTCTCCTTCAGTGCCATTGCAGCGCCGTGACCAATCATAACATCACGCTCCATCTCACCGAACCTAAGACCTCCTTCACGTGCACGCCCTTCGGTGGGTTGACGCGTCAGCACCTGAACCGGTCCACGTGAACGGGCATGCATTTTAGATGATACCATGTGGTAGAGTTTTTGGTAAAAGATGACGCCAACATAGATATCCGCATGGAACTGCCTTCCGGTAATCCCATCATACATGATTTCACGCCCATTATGCGCAAAACCAAGTTTCTGCAGGGAGGCACGCAGGTCCGCCTCCTTTTCTCCGGAAAATGCAGTTGCTCCGATTCTGCGCCCCTCCAGAGAGCCAACCTTTCCCCCAAGCATCTCCAGCATATGACCTATGGTCATACGTGATGGGACAGCATGAGGATTGATGACCAGATCGGGGGTTATGCCCGCTTCGGTAAACGGCATATCCTCGGGTGGAGCAATAAGGCCGATAACTCCCTTCTGTCCGTGACGGGATGCAAACTTGTCGCCAACCTCGGGAACCCTCAGATCACGGGTCCTGACCTTCACCAGGCGGGAGCTGTTCTCGCCTTCGGTAATAATGACAGTATCAACAATCCCGTGCTCATTACTCCGCATAGTAACAGAGGTATCACGGCGTTTCTCAACGGTAATTAATTCCCCGGATGGCTCTTCAAGGAACCTTGGAGGGGAGGTCTTTCCGATAAGAACATCCTTTTCCTTGACAACGGTTTCCGGATTGATAACCCCGTCAGTATCGATGTTCTGGTAATACTCGGCACCATGAGCGCCGGACACTTCCTCATCCGGGACCTCAATTTTATCCACCTGACCACCAGGATAGCGGCGTTCCTCCCCATCATAGGTGCGGAAGAAATGAGATCTTCCGACTCCACGATCTATTGCGGCACTGTTGAAAATGAGTGCATCTTCAATATTGAATCCTTCATACGAGAGGATTGCGACAACGAGGTTCTGCCCGGCAGCCCGGTCATCAGAACCGATCACTTCCGTGGTCTGGGTGTGAACCATCGGTTTCTGGACGTAATGAAGCATATGGCCGCGCGTATCCGGCCTAAGTTTCATATTCGAGGCTGCAAATCCGAGGGCCTGCTTGATCATACCTGCACCCATTGTAACACGCGGCGATGCGTTGTGTTCGGGGAAAGGAACATGAGCCGCCCCTATTCCAAGAATGAGGGAAGCATCAATCTCCAGGTGGGTGTGCTCGGGAGTAAGTTCACCCTCACTCATCGCGATATAGAGGTCTTCTTCCTCCTCTGCATCAATGAATTCTACAATTCCGCGGGAGATCAGATCATTAAAATCGATCTCACCGGATTTTACCCATTCAATATCTTCATCCGTAACAAGAGGTTTCCCTTCTTCAACGACGATGAGCGGACGACGGGCGCGGCCGCGGTCCGTATGAATAATTACATCCTTATTGTAGCGTTTGTACGAGATATTAATCTCAGTTGAGAGTTCCCCGCGGCGACGCATCTTCCGAATACGCTGGACCATCTCTTCAGGCTTCTCGGTCAGGCCGACCAATGCGCCGTCTACAAAAACACGCGATTTCTTCTGTTTCATAGGACCTCCTTCTTGAGCTCTTCAACCCCGACATTATAGAGAGTACGGATTACGGTCTGTTCATCCGACACCCCTTTTGAGATCTCAACCATCTGTGCAAAGTTTTTCACAAGACCACAATTAGGACCTTCAGGCGTTTCTGACGGGCAGATTCTTCCCCACTGTGTTGGATGCAGATCACGAGCCTCGAAATGGGGCTGCGAACGCGACAGAGGAGAAATAACTCTCCGGAGATGGGAAATCACGCCCATATGATCAGTCCTGTCAAGAAGCTGAGATACACCGGTTCTCCCGCCAACCCAGTTCCCGGTGGCCAGCGGATGAAGGAGACGTTCAGTCAGAACATCTGCACGAACGGCGGTGCTGATAGACAGATCCCTATGCCGCATGCTGGCACGCTCCAGCTGATACTTGACATCACGGGTCAGGCGATTCAGTGAGATCCTGAAGAGATCCTCCATTAAATCTCCTGCCAGTTTCAGCCGTTTATTGGAGTAGTGATCCTTGTCATCAATTCTGCGGTTTTCCAGAACGAGATCGAAGCACGCCTCTGCCATACGGCCAAGGAAGTGCGCCTTTGCCAGACGAACACTCTCCACTGCATGCTGGTAACCCGGATCCTCTTCTTTGAGCCCTTCAGGCATCAGATGATTCAGATGCGGCAGGAGATAGTTGTCAAGAACGAATTCGGCACGTTTGCGCTGGTAATCACGTGTCTGATTTGGAGCGAGTTTCTTTCCAACGTACATTATGCCGTCTTCAATGCAGTCGCATTCACTCTCCTCCAGATTCTGCATCATGAAGGTAAGAATTTCTTCGTCATTGGACACAGCATTAACAACGTCGTGGTCACTGTTGAGGCCCAACCCTCGCATGAGATCCACATACCTCAGATGACCGGCCACGGAGGGGAATGAGACCTCAAGCAGGTTTTTCCTGTTGCGCTCTACAATCACGAGAGCGCGGTACCCGCGGTATTGCGAGAATACCTTGGCGACATAAATGCGTTCGTTATACCGTTCGGTATACTCGGTCATGATCTTGTTCGATGCAAGATCCTCAAGCGTCATCAGAACGCGTTCAGACCCGTTGATGACGAAATAACCACCGGGATCATGGGAATCCTCCCCCTGCGCGATTCTTTCCTCGTCGGACATGCCACATAAATTGCAGCACTGTGATCCGATCATGACAGGGAGCTGTCCAATCGTGGTAACAACCGGCTCCTGGCGCCCATCACCCTGAACAAGAACCATTTCCAGCTGTATCGGTGCCGCATAAGTCAGATTGCGGAGCCGCGCCTCACTGGGAAAGAGGCTTGACTGCGAACCATCTGCTTCGCGGACAACCGGTTTTTTCACTTCAATCTTTCCAAGTTCAACCCAGACCGGGTCGTTGTCCTTTCCACGCTGGCCGATATCGGTTTCGATAATTCGTTGTTCATCAACAACCTTCTGAAGATTGTAATTCAGAAAATGGTTGTATGAATCCAGCTGATGGCGGGCAACGTGTTCCCGGGAAAAATAGGCTTTAGATAATACTTTTCTATCAAGCAGAGAGATCACCCCTGAAATCAGAGATATAATTACTTCTTTGGCCTCTTTACGACCATCCTGTATGATTCAGCCCTTCCTGCAGTCTGGCTGTTGCGGACAATCCGGACAATGTCATGAATGCCCCCCCCAATGGCCTTCACGGCGGGGTCATCATGATATATTTTAGGTAATTGATCATGGGTAATCTGATAGGTGGACAGTAGGTCATCTACTTCCTCCTGCGTCATGATGTGATGTTCCGGAACCATCACGTGGTTTAATACAGAAAATTCTTTGGTGTTCATCTTATGCTCCTGCTCATAATGAGTTTTTACAGATGCATCACCGCGAAAAAATCACAGAGTGCGCCACAGTCATCGCTTGGTGGCAACGGGCCCGGAGGGATTTGAACCCCCGACCACCTGGTTAAAAGCCAGGCGCTCTGCCTTACTGAGCTACAGGCCCCGCGCGTCGATCGAATCAGCATTATTACAACGCAGCTTAGAGTTATATAACTTTCCACCATTTAAATATTCAAATTTATCAACATCATAGGAAATTATTCTAATCCGCGCACCTGAATTTCGGAAAAACAGACAATCCCAAGAAGGAAATGGTATAACTAATATATGAAATGAAATTCCTATATAGAATCAGTGATTGAAAATGAATACGGAGAAGGCCTCGTTTCAGTCAAGAATGGTCAATACGGTAACATCAGGAACTGTGCTTGTATATCTGATCATTGCACTTATTTTGCTTGCCCTGGCCTTTGTTTCTCTTTATGATGTTGTCCTTGGTTTCTCTATCATGATTACAGAAAGTGGGGCAGCAGGCATGCTTCACGCATTGCATGCTGTGCTTCTTACCATAATCATTGCAGAAGTCCTGGAAACCGTCCTTGTATATCTTAGAACGAATATCATTCAGGTCCGCCCGATCCTTATTGCAGGGATAACAGCAATGGTACGGCGCCTTCTTTTTTTTGAGGCGGAAATCCTGACACCCCTCCGGCTATGGGAACTTGGTCTCTCCACCCTTGCAATTCTGGTGCTCACTATTGCAATTTATGCAGTCAGTCGAAATGAGAACGAATAATGAGCGGAAAAAAAGAATATTTATTCTGGACGGATATGATCTTTTTTGATCTGTTCGAGACGTTCTTCCTGAAATTTTATACTCATCCCCATGCTCTCAATGGCCTGCTGGATATTCTCCCCCACTTTCATATTGGAATCGTTAAGGTTATAGGTGGATTCCAATATTTTAAGAAGGCGTTTGGAAACATCAGCGCTTTTTGAAAGACGTTCATACTCCTCAATGATCTGCGCATCAGCCCCCTTACTGCGGGCTTCCATAATATCTGCATTAATTTTTTCCTGTCTTTTGAGGACATATTCTATTGCGTCATACAACTGGCGATGCGTCGTCGGTTTCATGATGTAATCTTCAATATATGCACCATACTCCTGAGCTTCATCGGGCGTGAGCTGCTTGGCCGTGAGCATCATAACAGGAATATTCGCAGTGACGGGGTTGGATTTGATGTTTTCCAAGGTTTCCCACCCATCCATCGGCTCCATCATGATGTCAAGAAGAATTAAATCCGGACGGACATCCTCAAGTACTTCAAGGCATTCTGTTCCGCTGTATGCTGCAATAGGCCGATATCCACCTCTTTCCAGCATTGCCACGAAGACATCTACAATCATCGGGCTGTCATCAACAATTAGAATAGTATACATTACAACTCCTCCCCTATTCGGTCACAAATTCCGGCCAATGAACTCTTTACTGAATGTACATCAGATTGATTATTAATAATTACTGTAACAAGTGCATTCTTCCCGGCACCGGCGACCATGAGAAATTTATCCCCCATCTCAGCCATCACCCATGACGGGGGCGAATTATGAAGAAGACTGCTTGCAGCCTCAGAAGAGGCAAAAAGAGTTGCGACCATTGCAGCAAAAGATGCTGCCGACACACCCTCGTCCAGGTGCTCCCCCATGATATGTCCGGTCCGCGATATGATTGCACAGGATGCGACGTCTCCCTGCCACATCACCTCATCGACAAATTTCTGGATTTTATCCTTTAAAGGACCTTTTTTACTCACTCTGCAATTCCCCACAACAATTTATCCTGTCTCTTATACACATCTCCGAGCCCACGAGACCGTACTAGATCTC
>OMKS01001451.1_pt1 | contig 20988 bp, 23 predicted proteins | sample 1674721 | NCBI WGS metagenome assembly OMKS01 (sample SAMN06264996, study PRJEB25208) | sediment metagenome | isolation source: hot spring sediment | place: USA: California | collected 2014-09-02
AATGATACGGCGACCACCGAGATCTACACTATCCTCTTCGTCGGCAGCGTCAGATGTGTATAAGAGACAGGCCAATATTTGGATCAACCTGACCTTTTACTGTAACGTATAGCTCGTAGTTGTGCCCATGCCAGTTGGGGTGTGAGCAATTTCCGTAAAGCTCATAGTTCTTGTCATCCGGCATTTCAGGGTTGAATAAACGGTGAGCCGACGAGAACCTCTCGCGACGTGTAAGATAGGCTATTGGCATATTCTGTTTATTTTCACGTACAAAGATAATCGAAATTTCTTGTTTCTCATTAAAATCATTACGGTGTGTTGTTAATTACCATCATTGCTGCGAGTTTGCTTGAATTAGCCGTACCATTAATCGGATGTAAATAACCTGTTTTGTTGTAAAGATTCTTTTGTACATTTATACCAAAATTATGCGGATGAAACATCTAGTCATTGTTCTGTTTTTTGTACTTGGTCTTGCATCATGTAAGCAAAGTAAAAACAATGTGGTTTTTGACGAAAACGCTGATCAAATGATATTATACGGTTTTGCAACTCCCGAGGCTTTTCAAGCCGACCCCTTTGTAAAGTGGTACACGGCTGAGTACTCAAATTACACTCCTCAGGAAGATGTGGTAAGCGCTATTGCCAGTTTAAAAGAGAGTGTAAACGTGTTGGTTGTACTAGGAACGTGGTGCGGAGATAGTAAACGAGAAGTGCCTCGTTTTATGAAAATTATGGATGATGCTGGTTTTTCCGAAAAACAGATTACAATTATTGGAGTGAACCGGTTTAAGATTTGCCCCGAGGCAAATATTCACCAAGGTGATGTTCAGCTTGTACCTACTTTTATTATTTCAAAAAATGGGAAAGAGCTTGGACGAATTGAAGAAACTCCATTGGTTACCTTAGAGGAAGATTTTCTGAGAATTATTGGTGATGAATAGGATTAGTGCGGCATTTAGTCGCATTTGGTCGTCTTTAAAACACAATTTAACAAATAGCATTATGGAACCTACAAGAACTACAACCGAAGGACAGGTAACCGGAGTTATTGGAGTTGTATTGGGTGTAATATCATTATTAGTTGCTTTTATTCCTTGTGTTGGGGTTGTTGCTTTTCTTCCTGCGGCGTTGGCCATTATTTTTAGCGTTATATCAATAGTACAGGCTACAAGAGGTAACGGAGCAAAGGGGCTAGGAATTGCTTCGCTAGTAGTATCAATTTTAGCTACGCTAATTGCCGCACTTTGGCTTGCTGGCATATCAATTATTGCTAATGAGGCAATTAAAAATCCGGATACATTTGAGCAAATAGAAAAGGGAATTAAGGAGGCTTTAAACGATAAGGATGATGACACTTCCAGCAAGGAGCGAATAGATAGCTTAGAGAATAAGCTTAGGGTAATTGAAAGGGAGGAATTGGAACAGACACCAGAGCCAGAAAAATAGCTTAGGCTTAGCATTATTTATGAATATTGAAATACTTCCAACCAAAGGGAACAGGCTTTTAGTTACATGGATAGCGCTTGCATTGGCTACTTTAGTGTTGTTAATGCTAATTCATCTGCTTTTCTATTTTCTGTTTTACCTCAATAAAGTTTCGCTTTACGAGCATTTCGCTGGCTTTTCGGTTACCATTCTTTTTTATGCAATTATTTGGCCGGGTGCTATTGTGCATAGCTATAAGTCGAAACGACTGCTAGTTGATCATAATGGCGAAGTTGACCCAATGCTTGTTAAAAACTACTTTCTTAAGCAAGGTTATACCGAGCAGGCTAGCGGCGATAATTTCTATAAACTTGCTTCGAGCAAAAGGATTGATAGGCTTTTTAAGGGATCGAAAGCTGTAACAGTCAGGTATTCTTTAACTAGCATTCATATCGAACTGCCTGCCAATAAGGTTTACGATGTGCATCACGCCTTTAAGTTTCAGGATATTTTTGTACGCTAACCCAGCCCTATAGTCTTACAATGAAGCAAAATGCGAATGCTTATAGAATAGTTAACCTATTGCTGGCGTTGGTAGTACTAGGTGTATTTGTATACTCATTAATGTATACTCCGGGCAAGCATCCTATTCCATCAATTTTTACTGATATTACTGGAGTTGAAACCCCAAGCACGGGATTGTCTTCTGCTTTTTCGGAGTTGGTTAGGGGCAATTTAAACGTAGCAAGAAGTTACAACGCTAATGTTTTGCAAGTTTTTTCGTTTTTTGTTTTGCAGCTTTTGCTTCGCATTTCCCTTATTTTTGTGAGCGCAAAAACGAATCGCTTAAAATAGTTGTTTGGCTTGATGCCTCTTTTTCGCTAGCACTTTTTATATGCTGCTTTTGGCCTTTTGTGCAATTTGTTTTTAAAATGGCAAAACTGTTAGCTTAGCAATTCATTCAACGTTAAGGTCTCTCCAACTCTAATGCCCTTGGGGGTAATGGCTAGTGAGCTACATTGGTTATGGTGATCGTGTTGGTAAAAAAGGTAGTAGCTATTCTCTATCGCTTCATTTAAAAATAATTCTTTCTCTTTCATGGTTACCAGAGGCTCAACATCGTAGCTCATATTCCAAGCTAAATGGATATGTGATGTGGTTGGGAATAGATCGGCTGCATAAACTAGCTTTTTGCCGTTGGGCAAATGGATAATTGGAATTATTTGCCCTTTTGTATGGCCATTAAAAAAACGAATGTCAATGCCAGGGATCAGCTCTTTTTCAACCTTTACAAGGTTAAGTTGGCCAAACTCTTTAATTGGAAGAAAATTTTCTTTTAGGAATGAATCGGCTTCGCGAACATTAGGGTTTATTGCCCAATCCCATTGGGTTTGGCTAATATGGTATTTTGCATTTGGAAAAACCGGATAGTAATTCCCTTGTTCGTCAACTCCAATTCCGCCTCCACAATGATCGTAATGTAAATGCGTATGAATAATATCGGTTATATCGGTTGGTTTATACCCAAGTTTTGCCAAGCCGTTTAGCAGCCCGTAACCGCCAAAAAGATGAAAATGGCTAAAAAACTTATCGCTTTGCTTATTGCCAAAACCAGTGTCGATTAGTACAATGCGCCCCTCAGTTTCAATAACAAGCGACTTTAGATCGAGAGGTATGAGATTGTTCTCGTCTGATGGGTATTTCTTGTTCCATAATACCTTAGGCACAACGCCAAACATGGCGCCACCATCTACTTTAAAACTTTGGATGTTGAATGCTGAAACTTTCATCTAAAAAGTAGGTTTTGTAAAAAAATTGATTTAGAATGCCATCGTCAAATTTAGCGTATTTAGACCATTTTGCTCTACAATAGAAACTGCAAATTTCTCATCGGCTAACTTTATGGTGAAAACATAAGAACAGCTAACTCCCAGTATTGTTCCCTCAAGTACATCCCAGTAGTCGTGTTTGTTTGCACATACCCTCGACCATCCAACAAAACTTGCCGCTAAGTATGATGGTGTGCCCACTCTCCACCCGTATCTTTTTTGAAGAAATGCAGCGCCAGTAAATGCAGCGGAAGTATGCCCCGATGGGAAGCCATATCGGCCTCCATTAGGCCTTTCTTTACCAATAAGCCTTTTTAGGGTGTGGGTGGAAATTACCGAAAGGGCCATTGATTTGCAGAATTGCCAGTGAGGGTTGTGTTGCTCTGCCAAATTAGTGTTGAAGCAAAAGCGGCTACAGGGATTGCTGTTTGAGCAACATCACCCGTTTTTCAATGTATTATTTTTGAGCATATAAGCCAACTGTGTAGATGCATGTTAGCAGAAAAAGGATAGACTTCAAAAAGAGTTTGCTCATAAATCAGGTTTTTAGGCCGTTGGGTATAAAAACCAAACCGTAAATGCTAGCTGCAACCTTATAGGTAAATCCGAAAAGGGCTAAAATGGCTAGTAGGTATAATTCCATTTGTTATAAATAGGGTTAATGTTTATTTGGAGCATTGAAACAAAAAACCCAGCCGTTTGGCTGGGTTTGTGCGGATAGAGGGACTCGAACCCCCACGCCTTTCGGCACTAGATCCTAAGTCTAGCGCGGCTACCAATTACGCCATATCCGCAATTGCGGTGCAAATGTAAAACCTTTTTTTATTCTTGCAAATTTTTTTTCAAAATCTTTGCTTTAATGGTTATGCTAATTTCTAGTAAATTATGAGGGCTTTGCAGGTTGGCTCAATATTTGCAAAATATATTGTGTTGCAACAATTGTGGGTGCTGTTTTTTTTTTATTAACCTGTACTTAAAACATCATGAATTTCCTTGCTCATCTATACCTGTCTGGAGATAATGTTGATACTAGAATGGGTAATTTTATTGGCGATTACGTTAAGGGGCGATCTCTCGAACGTTATCCCGATGGTGTGCAGAAAGGGATTTTTATCCACAGAGCTATTGATTTTTACACCGACACACATCCGGCCACATTTGAGGTAAGGCAGCTGTTTCGTGAAGGATATCGTAAGTATGCCGGTGTTGTGGTCGATGTGTTTTTCGACCACTTTTTGGCAAGGTATTGGGCAACTTTTTCCCCGTTCCCACTAAAAGGATTTACCCGAAAGTTTTACTACCAAATGGTGCTTAGGTACCGCGAACTTCCTAAAAGAGTGCGAAATGTTTTACCCTTGCTAATTCAGAGTAATAGACTATATAGCTACCATAAAGTTGAGGGTGTTGAGCAGGCATTGCAAATTATGAGCAGGGTAACATCACTGCCTAACAAAACCGAGTTTGCCATTGAAACGCTAATGTACAACTACTCGTTTATTCGAGATCAGTTCCTAATCTTTTTTCCCGACCTAATTGACTTTGTTAAAGAGGAGTATAATATTGTGCCGTCGGGTTGGGAGGACGGTTTAATCAAGACGGGAACTATCGAGCTTAAGGAAAATGAAGAGGAGGATAGTGAATGACCATAACGACGACCCTCCATAGCTAAAAAACGGTAGGGGAATTCCAATTACAGGGAACAATCCTATTGTCATTGCCAAATTTATGGCAATGTGAAAAAAGAGGATTGATACTACTCCGTAACCATAAATTCGAGCAAAAGCCTCTTTTTGCCTTTCGGCAAGCATTAGCAATCTCAGCAGAAGGGTTACAAACAAGATAATAACTACTACCGAACCAACAAAACCCCACTCTTCACCAACCGTGCAGAAAATGAAATCGGTACTTTGCTCAGGAACGAAGTTAAACTTGGTTTGAGTACCCTTAAGGAAACCTTTTCCGGTTAGCCCGCCCGAACCAATAGCAATTTTTGATTGGTTTACGTTGTACCCCCAACCTAGCGGATCGGCCTCAATTCCTAGTAAGTCGTTAATTCTATCTCTATGGTGAATTGCCAGCACATTGTTGAAAATGTAGTTTACGCTAAAGCTAAAAACTGAAGCAGTGGTAAAAAAGAAGAGAAGAACAAGCACGTGTCGGGCTTTATGCAGGTAGGCGTAGGCTAAAACAATAGGGATGGAGATTGCAACTGGGATTAGGATTAAGTAATATGGTGAGATATTCAGATCGAAAAACTCCGATGCTCCATATAGTATTGCAATTAGGCCAAACAGCCCAATGGAAAAACGAATGGCATTTCTGTGGTCTTTGCTAATTAAGCTGAATATAATAATTGTTAACAGAATAAGCCCTAGCAGAATGATAAACTTATTGTAAAGGAGCACAAACACAAAAAGCAAAATCAGAAAACCTATAAAACCTAAAACCCAGTGGGGCATTCCCTCACGATAAAAAACCCATACAAATGCCGTAAAAACCATAGCGCTACCCGCATCGTTTTGTAGAAGTATGAGCGCAATTGGAGCCAATACAATTAGTACTGTTTTAACGTATTCTTTTAGCGAGTTGAGCTTAAATCCGTACGAACTCATGTACTTAGCCAAGGCAAGGCTTGTGGCAAACTTTGCAAACTCCGCAGGTTGTATCCTCATTCCTCCAAACTGAATCCACGACTTTGAGGCGTTTACTTCAACGCCAAAGAAAACAACAAATAGTAGAACTGCCAGTAGAAAGAAGTAGAAAAAGTTTGCGAATACTACGTAAAACCTCGAGTCGATAGCCAGAATTATAATTGCAATTAGCAATGCTGCTCCAATCCAAATAAGCTGCATTCCGTAGCGTTGTGTCGTATCAAAAATGCTAGCATGCTCCTCCGAAAAAACCGCAGCATATATGTTAAACCAACCCATAAGCACAAGGGTTAGGTAGATGATTACAGTTGGCCAGTCGAGCCAACGTGCTATGTTACTTCTTCTCTTCACGTTTATCTAGCAGTATAGCGTTAAAAATCCTATCCTCATGCCATTTACGCTTTACCTCACCGTTTATGTATTTCTCAATCATTAGGCTTGCAATTGGAGCAGCCCATGTTGCACCATAGCCAGCGTTTTCAACGAAAACTGCAATGGCAATTTTTGGGTCGTCTTTGGGTGCAAATGCCACAAAAACCGAATGGTCTTTACCGTGTGGGTTTTGCGATGTTCCTGTTTTTCCGCAAACCTCAATATCGGGTATTGCAGCAATGCGTGCAGTGCTTCCGCTACCAGGTTCGCCATTAACGGCTAAGTACATGCCTTCAATTACAGGGTTATACCATGCCGAGTCAATTGTAGCATAGTTTTTAATCTGAAATCTTGGCTCAATGTTGGGCTCCCCATTTATTGCTTTTACTAAATGGGGTGTATAGTACCATCCGCGGTTTGCAATTGTAGCCGTCATGTTTGCCATTTGAAGGGGTGTGGTTCCGAGTTCACCCTGACCGATTGCCAGCGAGAGTATTGTAAGCGAGTTCCATCCTCCTTTTCGAAAATACCTGTCGTAAAACTCAATGCTAGGTACAATTCCGGCTAGCTCGTTCGGCTGATCAATATTAAGCTTTTTCCCAAACCCGAACGATTCAACATGGTTTTTCCATACGGTAAAGCCTTGCTCAACACCGCCAAGTGCTGGTTTGTCGATAATGTTCCTAAATACATGGCAGTAGTAGGTGTTACACGATACCTGAATTGACTGTACTAGGTCGGTTGGCGATGGGTGATCATGACATTTAACGACTCGTCCTCCAGCACGGTAAGCCCCATCGCAGCTGTATTTTGTTGTAGGATAAACGACACCTTCCTCAAGCCCAATAAGCGCATTTACAATTTTAAAGGTTGAGCCTGGTGGGTAAAGTGCCATTAACGACCGATTGAATAATGGCTTAAGCGTATCGCTGTCAAGGTTTCGGAAGTTTGATGTTCTGGGGCGGCCAACGAGTAGGTTAGGGTCGTATCCTGGGCTCGAAATCATGGCGAGTATCTCTCCACTGCTCGGTTCTATGGCCACTATTCCGCCAAGCTTATTCTCCATTAGCTTCTCGCCATATTTTTGTAGCTCAATATCAACCGTTGTGGTCAAATCTTTCCCTGGTACAGCCACGGTATCGTATTTGCCTTCGGCATACGAACCTTTAATTCGGTTGTGTACATCGACCAGATAAACCTTTACGCCTTTTTTGCCACGCAGCTCTTCCTCGTATGAGCGTTCTAGCCCGCTAATGCCAATATAGTCGCCCATTTTATAGTAAGGGTTTTCGCGTATTCTACGGTCATCTACCTCCCCAACGTAACCTAAAAAGTGAGCCCCAATGGCATGAGGGTAGGCTCTGAGTGTACGAGGTTGAGCGTAAAAACCAGAGAATTTAAAGAGCTTTTCCTGAAGACGAGCGTAGGTTTCGGCTGAAACTTGCTTCATGAATATAGATGGACGGAAAGTTGAGTGCTCTTTAGCCTCCTTAATTCGGGCGGTTACGTGTTCTTTGGTTATGCCAAGTATATTGCAAAACTCAACAGTGTCAAAAGGTTGTAGCTGACGGGGAATAACCATTAAGTCGTAAGCGGCTTGGTTATATACTAGCAGTTCTCCGTTTCGGTCGTAAATTAAACCTCGTGCAGGGTACTGCGTAATGTAGCGTAGCACATTGTTGCTAGCCGATAGCCTGTATGAGTGCTCAATTACCTGAAGGAAGAATAGCCGAATGGTGATGGTTAGGAATATGAAGATAATTATTCCTGAAATTATGTATCGCCTATTATTGCTTGCAAGTTGCAATGTGTCGCTATTTCTTAATGGTTAAAGACTCTAGTATAAGGATGAACGCTGTTGTTGCTAGGGTGCTAAGTATAACCCTCCAAAGTGTAAGGAAAAATCCGGTAAAAGTGAACGACTCAATAAAGAACAGGGAAAGATGATGCATAAATACGAGTACTAGGCTGTACTTTATAAACCAAACAAGCCCGTTAACCTGCATCGATGGGTTACCTTTTTGGTCCATATCTTCACGATCGGTAAAAAGGTTTAATACGTAGGGTCGTAAAAAAGCCATGAATAGCGTGGCCGACGAGTGCATGCCAATTGTGTTCATAAAAGTATCAACAGTAAGCCCAGTTAGCAAACCTAAGCCCAATAGAAGCCAGCCCGAGATCTCGTATGGCAGTAGCAGGATAAACATCACATAAATGTAAGGATTGATATACCCACTTAGCTGAAGGTTGTTAAAAACCACAACCTGAAGTAGAATTAGGAGTATGAATAAACCAGCATATCGTAAGACACCCTTTCCCATTTAGCTATTATTTATGGTTTCTTCCAATTGGTCTTGTTCGCCCTTTTGCTTATTTGATACGATCCAAACGTTGTATAGCTGCTTGAAATCTCTAAATAGTTTCACTTTAATGGTATGAAAATTTGAACCCTTGCTGTTGTATGAACTTATTACACCAATTGGAATGCTTTCAGGAAAAATTGATGAGAAGCCACTTGTGGCTACAGTGTCGCCTACAGACAAGGGAACATGCTGAGGAATATCGCTAAGCGTGACCTCCTGATAGTCGTCACCCTCCCAGTAAAGCGATCCGTAATGGTTTGTTCTAGTTAGCTTGGCCGAAAGCTTAAGGTCAACGTTAAGTAGTGATATAACGGTTGAGTAGTTTGGCGATACTCCTGCAACAATGCCAACAACTCCCTGATTGGTTACCACCCCCATTTCAACTTCAACGCCATGGTTGCTGCCCTTGTTTAGGGTTAGATAGTTGTACTGTTTGTTAATGGAGTTGTTTATAATTCTTGCAGGTTGGTATGTGTACACCGAATCCGTAATCGTGTCGCCTACAATTTCTGTTAGCAGCTCAACTTTCGACGATAAAACGGCCAGCTGTTTTCGTAGCTCGAGATTCTCCTGCGCTAGTACTTTGTTTGTTTCAGATAGGTTGAAATAGCTGCTTGCCTCATCAACTTTTGAATTTATGTACCCCGAAACTGACCGTGCAACACTCTCAAACTTCGATCGCTGGTAGTAGGTGTGGTTGCTCAATAGCCAAAGCGAGAATAGCTCAAGGACTATGAACAGCAACACAAACTGATTTTTTACTAGAAATCGAAGCAGGCTATTCATTGTACGCTAAAAAGTTCAGTTCTTTATAACACAAAATTGGTTAAAAATGCTACCTCATGAGGAATTGGAATTGATCTACGTTTTTCAGAGCAATACCGGTACCGCGTGCTACAGCATGCAACGGGTCTTCAGCAACATGGAATGGGATGTTAATTTTATCGGTTAGCCTTTTGTCCAATCCCCTTAAAAGTGCACCACCGCCAGCAAGATAAATGCCTGTTTGAACAATATCGGCATATAGCTCGGGTGGAGTTTGCTCTAGTACGCTAAGTATTGCTGTTTCAACCTTTGAAATGGACTTATCCAAGCAGTGTGCAATTTCTTGGTATGAAATGGGAATCTCAATGGGTAAGGCGGTCATTAGGTTTGGTCCCCTAACAATGTAGTCCGATGGCTGATTCTCAAGGTCGGGAAGTGCCGATCCAACGCCAATTTTTATGTCTTCGGCTGTTTTATCGCCAATTTTAATATTATGCTGATGCCTCATGTACGCCTGTATATCGGCGGTAAAAGCATCGCCTGCAATACGAACCGATTTGTTGCAAACAATACCGCCAAGAGCTATAACCGCAATTTCCGAAGTTCCACCTCCAATATCAACAACCATAGAGCCATTTGGGGCTTCAACATCGAGCCCAATACCAAGTGCAGCAGCCATTGGTTCGTATATCATGTATACATCTCTTCCTCCAGCATGTTCGGCTGAGTCGCGCACGGCACGTATTTCAACCTCGGTACTTCCGCTGGGGATACAAACAACCATTTTTAGCGAGGGGGTGAACAAGCGATTCTTGGCGTTAATCATCTTAATCATGCCTCTAATCATCTGCTCGGCAGCGTTAAAATCGGCTATAACACCATCGCGAAGCGGCCTAATGGTTTTAATGTTTTCATGGGTTTTCCCATGCATTTGACGTGCTTTTTCGCCAATGGCTATTAGCTTACCCGTTGCCTGATCAATTGCAACAATTGATGGCTCATCAACCACAACTTTATCATTGTAAATAATGATGGTGTTAGCTGTTCCAAGGTCGATGGCTAGTTCTTGAGTGAAGAATGAAAATAGTCCCATTTATGTATAGTATAAAATTATGTTTGCTAATGCTTAAAGTGTCGAGTGCCGGTAAAAACCATAGCAACCCCATTGCTATTACAATAGTCAATAGTTTCTTTATCGCGAACCGAACCGCCAGGCTGAATAACTGCAGTAATACCTGCTTTGTGAGCAATTTCAACCGAATCGGCAAAGGGGAAAAATGCATCGGACGCCATAACTGCCCCAGTTAGGTTAAACCCAAAATTTTTGGCTTTTTCAATGGCATGCTTCAGCGCATCAACCCTCGATGTTTGTCCAACACCGCTTGCTATTAGCTGCCCGTTTTTGGTCAGTACAATGGCGTTTGATTTTGAGTGCTTAACAATAATATTGGCAAAAAGCATGTCGGCATACTCCTGGTCTGATGGGTGCTGTTCGGTAACCACTTTCAAGTCCTGATGTTTTTCACGCTTAACATCCCTATCCTGCACAAGTACTCCGTTTAGTATGCTTCTGAACTGAGAGGGTTGCAGGCAATCGTTTTTGAGCTGAAGAAGAATTCGGTTCTTTTTCGATCGTAGCACTCTAAGAGCTTCTTCGTCAAACGCGGGAGCAAGTAGCACTTCGAGGAATAGCTTATCCATTTCTTTTGCTGTGGCAAGATCGATGGGCCTGTTGGTTATAATTACTCCACCAAAAGCCGATACAGGATCGCCAGCAAGGGCATCACTCCATGCATGAAGCAGGCTTTTTCGCGAAGCGAGGCCGCAGGCGTTATTGTGCTTTAGTATTGCAACCGTAGGGTCACTAAACTCTGAGATTAGGTTGACGGCAGCATCAATGTCAAGCAGGTTGTTGTACGATATTTCCTTGCCGTGAAGCTGGGTGAAGGCATCGCCCAAATTTCCGAAGAATATTCCGGCTTGATGAGGGTTTTCACCATATCGAAGAATTTTGGTATGTTGTACGCTTTGCTTAAATGCAACAGGTTTGGAGTTTTGCTGAAAGTAGCCAAAAATGGCACTGTCGTAGTGGCTCGAAACATTGAATGCCTCCAACGCAAACCGCTTACGCTCTTCAATTGTTGTGCTTCCGTTGTTCGTTTCAAGGATATCGATAAGGGTTTTGTACTGATCTCTCGACGATACAATAACAACATCCTTATGGTTTTTTGCCGCAGCTCTGATGAGGGACATGCCTCCTATGTCAATTTTTTCAATAATTTCTGGCTCAGTTGCACCACTGGCTACAGTTTCCTCAAAGGGGTATAAATCAACTATAACCAAATCAATTTCAGGAATTTTATACTCTTCAAGCTGAAAGAGATCGTTTTCGTTTCCTCTACGAGCAAGCAACCCTCCAAAAATTTTAGGGTGTAGCGTTTTTACTCGGCCACCAAGAATTGATGGGTAACCGGTAAGGTCTTCAACCGATTCGGCCTGCACTCCGCAGTCTTGTATGTACTTTAATGTTCCTCCTGTTGATACTATTTTTACATCAAGCTTGTTAAGAAGATGAACTACATCACCTAAACCGTCCTTGTGGTAAACAGAAATGAGCGCTGTTTTTATTTGCTTCATCTTTTTGATATTCAGATGCTTGAAAAGGTTTGGAGTTGTTTGCAATGCATAGCTCGCCTATTACAGGATACAAAAATGGCTAAATCCATTGAATTTACCACCTTTAAATGGGTATAAATTAACAATATGTTGCGCTTTTTTTTAGGTCGCTTTTTATACCTTTGAGCAATTAGCTGAATTGGAAACGTAAATCACGCTTTTTTACCTCAACATATAGCATGAAACAGATCAAATCGATCGTTATTTTGGTTAAGGTTATGCACGAGAGCATCAACTTCGCATACCAAGCAATTAGCGTTAATAAAATGCGAACATTTCTCTCGCTTTTTGGGATAACCATAGGTATATTCGCCATTATAGGGGTGTTTACCATCCTCGACTCGCTTGAGAAAAATGTGAGAGAAAGCCTTGAGTCGTTGGGTGATAATGTAGTTTACGTTCAAAAGTGGCCGTGGTCAATTGGCGGGGATTACCCATGGTGGAAATACATGAATAGACCTCAGCCCTCACTTGATGATTTGGCCGAGATACGCTCGCGCAGCCAGTTTGCTCAATCGGCAGCCATAATGCTAAATTTCAGGACTGCTATTAAGTATAATCGTAATTCAGCGCCCAATGCACAGGTAAAGGCTATATCTGATCAGTACGATGAAATTCGCTCTTTCGACATTGCCGAAGGCCGCTACTTTTCACCGTTTGAACTTGCTGCCGGAAGACATATTGTAATCCTGGGGAATGAACTTGCAAGCGAACTTTTTCAGGGTGCAAATGCAGTTGGCGAAGTTTTGAAAATTGGCGGTTACAACGTTGAGGTAATTGGCGTTTTGAAAAAAGAGGGAAAATCGGCCTTGGGCGATGATAGTCACGATAACTTAGCGCTTATCCCAATCGATTTTGCCCGTTCTTTTGTCGATTTTCGAAACGTAGGGTTAACCATTATGGTAAAGGCTATTGATGGCATGCCTGCTTCTGAACTTATTGATGAGCTAAAGGGAATACTCCGAACATTCAGGAGGTTAAAGCCAGTTGAAGACGATAACTTCGCTCTTAATCAGGTTGGCCTTTTAAAGCAGGGAATCGATAATATCTTCATTATGATCAATCTTGCAGGATGGATAATTGGCGGTTTTTCAATTCTGGTTGGCGGATTTGGCATTGCCAATATAATGTTCGTGTCGGTTAAAGAGCGTACAAATATCATAGGAATTCAGAAAGCTTTGGGGGCCAAAAACTCGTTTATTCTTTTGCAATTTCTTTATGAGTCAGTGTTGCTATCAGTTGTTGGTGGAGCAATAGGGCTATTTTTTATTTTTATTGGTACAACACTAGTTAGCAATCTATCTGATTTCACAATTTCGCTTACGTTCGATAATATTTTATTGGGTCTTATGGTATCGGCTATAATTGGTGTTATTTCGGGTTATGCTCCCGCTTGGAAAGCCTCTAGGCTGAGCCCTGTTGAAGCTATAAATACAAAGACCTAACTGCTATGCTTTTCAATATGGTTGGTTAGCTCAATAAACTGGCTAACTCCGAGTTGTTCTGGTCTCTTGTCGAATAAAGGATGAGGTTTGGTTATGTTACCAAATACCGCTTGAATTGAGTTGCGAAGCGTTTTTCGACGTTGGTTAAATCCTGCTTTTATAACTTTTAAAAATAGCTGCTCGTTACAACCTAATTGGCTAATATTGTTGCGCGTTAACCTAATTACAGCTGATTTTACCTTTGGAGGTGGCGTAAAAACTCCCTCGCTAACCGTAAAAAGGTATTTAATATCAAAATAGGCTTGCAACATTACGCTAAGTATGCCGTAGGTTTTCGACCCGGGAGGCTCACAAATTCGCTGCCCTACCTCGCGCTGAACCATACCAACAACTTCGGTTATCGATTCTCTGTTTTCAATTACTTTAAAAAAAATTTGGGAGGAGATGTTGTACGGAAAATTGCCGATTATTGCAATTTTTCCTGTTGATATTTGGTTAAGGTCGTATGATAAAAAATCGGCATGAAGCAATCGGTCTTTCAGCTGAGGTATGTTTATGCTTAAGTATTTAACCGATTCGCCATCAACATCGGCTGCAAATAGCTTTTCGCCAAATTTTGCGAGCAGAGGCTCAGTGAGCACTCCCATGCCAGGGCCAATTTCAAGAATTGCGTCTGCATTGGTGGCATCAAGGCTATCGACTATTCGCTGAGCAATGCTTTTATCGGTTAAAAAGTGTTGCCCAAGCTGCTTTTTTGGCCGTACTAGTTGCATTATTTGTTTTTTAGATGAACCACGTGCTGTGGAAATGGAATTTCAATGCCTTGGCTGTCGAACTGAAGCTTGATGTTTTTTAGCAAATCGCAACGAAGTGCAAACCCATCCGATGGATTATTGGCCCAAACCCAAGCTCTAAGTAAAACAGCCGAGTCGTTTAGACTTATAACCCTAACTGGCGTTCTGGGTAAATTCTTTTCAATGTCCGTGGGCGTTCTTGGGTCGATTGATAGTGGATGCTTCTCAGCTTCGTCTCGCATGATTTCCATAGCCAAATCGATGCTCGATGCGTATGAAATGCCAATTTCCAAGTGAATGCATACTCGTTCATCGCTAAGATGAGCATTTTCAATTATTTCCGAATTCATTATTGCATTGGGGATTACAATTCGCTTGTTCTCAAAATTCCGAATAATTGTATGCCTTAGCGTTATGTCCTCAACAGTACCAGTATGAGTTAGCCCAATTTTTATGATGTCTCCAACCCTAAATGGTCTGAAAATTACAATGAAAATACCACCAACAATGTTCGAGAGCGCTTGCTGCGATGCAAAACCAATTACAGCAGCCACAACTCCCGCACCTGCAAATATGGGCAGGGCTAACTTGCGAAGTTCGGGTATTAAATTGAAAACTACAGCAATGCCTAATCCAATTATTAGTATGCTAACCGTATTTTTTAGAAAAGAGTATCGGGTTGGGTCAACTCTTAGTATAGCCGAAGCCCTTTTGATCCTTCTAGTCATTAATATCCTCAATGCTTTAATGATAATCCAGCATGCAATAGCTGTACCTACAATAATCAAGGGATACAATACGGCTTTATTATCTGCAATGTTAAGGTTTAGCTCCATGCTTGAATTCTTTAGAATTTGTAACGTAGCTGTATCCGTATGTCCGATCTAGTTTGCCCTTCAATTAAATCGAGGCCACTTCCCAACTCTTCTTGATTGGCAAAAAAGGTTTGAGCCACTCTAAACCATATGTCGAGGTTATTTTTAACCGAATACTTTGCCAAAAGATAGGCGCGAGTGCCTTGTGAGTAGTAAGCAGGAATTGAGAAGTAGTACAGAACATCATTCTCGTAAGCATATATTCGAGTGTTCCACGAGTCGGTTTCGAAAATTGCAAAACGTGCTGTAAGTATAAGAGGGATTCTCTTGGGTCTATAGGAGATATCTTGGTAAAGCATTGCACCGTTTTCTCGAGGTAAATTTTCCTCATCGTACCACGAGAACTCAATGCGCGTTTTTAGGTGAATAGTACTTGTTGGGTTATAGGCTAAGTGAAATCTTAACGCTTGCTGGGCGTAGGGAACAACCCAGCGAACCGGTTCATTATCGATGGTTTGGTTTTTATCCTTTTGCTTATACCTATACCTAATCATTAGGCTAAGCCTCGACCGAGGGCTATACGATGCTTCTAAAAGATAGTCGTGCCCTCTTGATGGAGCATTTATGCCATACCTAAGCCACGACGATTGAAAAACATCAACATAACCGGCTAGCTGCCAGTGCTTAAAGGGCAAGAATTTTATTCCCGTGAGTACTCCCGATTCGTTGGCTGGACCTGACCCGTCGGCTAGAGCATTGGCATAGTAGGTGCTATAATCCTTTTGATAGTGCCTTCCTAAAACGGATAGGGTTAGCAAAGGATGCAAGCGAAATAAACCCCCTGAAACAATTCCGCTTCCGTGGTTTATGGTAGTCGATACTTCTCCAAAAAGCAAATGGTTTCGTAGCCCGTAGCTAAAGTCAACACCAGCATTGACCCTATTCTCAAGCGGAGGTACAAAGTAACGATAGGGTTGATTGGGAGGCTGGTATACTCCGTCAAGGTTAACGAACGACACAGTAGCGCCAAGGTTAAGCTTGTTTAAGGCAATGCTAATGTTGCTTCCAGCAACAAGTTCGGCCAGCGTTTTTTTGTTGCTAATTTCGGATTGAGTTCGGTGCAGTCCGCTGGTTGGACGTGATGTGAATAGAGCAACCCCATCAATTAAGGAATCGGTTAGGTTGGCATCAATGTGCTTGTATGAGCCAAAAAGGGTAACGTTAAATTTTCCTATTTTGGCAGTGGCTCCAATTCCTCTTAAAAACTCGTTTTCATTTGTTGAACTGTAGCGTGTAAGTCCATTTGCTCTCTTGCGAACCCCCATTGGGTCGGGCGATTTTCCAAACGATGCGCTTGTCCACATGGTTAGCCCCTGGCCAAAAGTTGCATTGTAATCGCCAACAACAATGCGCTTAAAAGGCCCTACTTCGTCAATTTGCAGGTGAACCGAGTAGTGGTCGAATCCATAGGGATTAGAGCCTTTAAAGAATTCCTCACCAGGATCCTTTTCGCCAACAAACCCCATTTGCAAACCACCTTTGGTTTTATAGGAGTACCGTGTGTATAGCCCTAGCTTACTACCTGCATACCGGCTTGCTTCTGGGTTATCGGCAGGGGGAGGCGTGTACCCTTGCTGCGTTTCAATTAATGAACGAGCCCTAAAAAAAAGGTCGTGTTTTCCCCATTTAAAAAGTGGTAATCGTTGATCCTGTTTCGATTCGGGTTGAGCAATAATAAAAGGAGTTAGCCGGGAAATATCGTTGTAATCGAAACCAACAACTAGCTGAAGTTCATAAACAGAAACCATTGGGCCATACTCTTTAATGTAATCGAGTAGGGCGATAATTTGAAAGTCGGAAAGGAAAATTAGCTTGCCAAGCTCTTCCTGTGTGGTGGCGTTTATGTTTATGGGGTTTTCGGCAAAAAAAACTAGTTCGTCCATCAGAATATCGAGGTCCACTTCATCCTCAGAGTTGGCCACAATATCTTCTACAATGTCTGAGATAATGCTCTGCAGATCGTCACTAGTATTTTGAGCATGTAGAGGAAAAACCCACATGCATGCTAAAAAAAGTATTGCAATCCTAACTCTGCGCATGTTTTTAGGGTTCGGGTTTTACTTTTTGCTTTGAACCAAACGTGTAAGCTAGGCTAAAGTGTGGGGTATAACCAAGTATTTCGTGTCGGGTGAATGCAACGTCAATTTGAATAGGATTTATTTTGTAGCCCACTCCAAAGCTAAGCAACCCAGGTTTTGACGCCATGCCCGAACGGAGGTATAGGCTGTTTATTGGCGCAAACTCAATTCCAGCCTTAAACGAAAAATCTTCATCGAGGTTTTTTTCGGTGCCCACTGCAAGCATTAGCATTTCGCTAATTTGGTATGATAGTCCAAGGTTTACCAGAGTTGGGATTCGTTCCTCATCGTAAAATCTCGATCGGGTAGGGTTTATAACATGCATGCCAATGCTTAGGTTGCCTGTTGGAGAGTAAATTATTCCTCCTTCGGCTGAGAAAGCGGTTGCACTACCATACTCTCCGGCAAAATAAATATGATGGGCGTTCAGCTGAATACCCGCGCTGAGCGTAGGTGCTAGCTGCATTCCGTAGGCAAGGCCTACCTTAGTTTGGTTAAACTGGCTAAAACCAAGTCGCTTAATACTTACACCAATTGCTCCTGGTTTAACTGGAATAATTGCACCTAACGCGCTAAAACTTAGCTCTGGGGTTATAAATCGATTCTCATGATGAGCGCCTATCCAGGTATTCTCTTGGTATCCAAGGCCGGCTTGGTTATGGAAAAGCGACCAACCATCGGTTAAGCTTGCAGTACTGTAGCCTAAGCCTGCTGCTCTGCTGCTTGGTTGTTCTTCGGGTATTCCGGCTAAGGTTGGCATTGTTGTAGTTGCAAATCCACAAACCACGGCCAAGGCAGTAGTAATTTTAGCCTTTAAGAGAATTTTTTGTAGTGCGATCTTGTTTCGTTTAATCATCATTAGTTTGTTCTGTATTCGAACTTAACCTTGGCTAGTTCAGCATTAGCCGAAACCACCTTTTTAGCCAAATCGGTTTTGAAATTGCTTACTTTTTCAAAAATGTCAGGCTCTCCGGTTGCAATAATTTGGGCTGCTAGTATGCCCGCATTACGGGCGCCATTAAGGGCAACGGTTGCCACTGGTATTCCTCCAGGCATTTGTAGGATGGAGAGTATTGAGTCCCAGCCATCAATGGATATTGATGCTTTAATGGGGACACCAATAACTGGCAAGGCAGTAAAGGCTGCTACAACACCGGGTAGGTGCGCTGCTCCACCTGCCCCAGCAATAATCACTTTAATCCCTTTTTTGTGGGCATTACGTGCAAAGTCGGCCACTGCGTCGGGTGTACGGTGAGCAGAAAGCGCATTTATCTCGAAGGGGATCTTTAAATCGTTTAAAATTTTGCATGCATCCTCCATAATTGGCATGTCCGATGCGCTGCCCATAATAATGCTTACCTTAGGATTCATCACTGTTATTGTTTTAGTTTTTTTTACACTGCTCTGTGCTGTTTATTGTCTTTTACTGTTTCGGGTTGAGTTTCTGAGATGTTGTAATATTTTGGGGCTATTCCCTTATGTATATCGATATACATCTGATTAACCTCTTTGGTTAGCTCCTCAACGCTTTTACTGGCAAATTTTGCTGGCTCAATGGGTTTTAGTATTCGCATGGTAAACTTTTGCGAACCCTTTAGTATGTAGCCCTTTTTTGGAAATACCTCCATGCTGCCCTCAATTACAACGGGCAATATAGGTAGGTTGTTTTTTTTTGCCAAAACAAAAGCACCACTCTTAAATCGTTTAATAGCACCATCGGTACTTCTGGTTCCTTCAGGAAAGATAAGCACTGAACTTCCCATTTGTAAATTTTTTTGAGCTTTGAGTAGCATTTTTCTGGCACCCCTTACGCTGGTTCGGTCAATTGCAATGTGCTTGTTAAGCCACAGGTTCCAACCAATAACTGGTATTCTGAAAATTTCTCTTTTAGCAACCCACTTAAAATGCATCCATAGCTTGTAAAGCAGTACAATGTCGAACGCGCTTTGGTGGTTTGAGATGATAATATATGTTTGTCCTTTGGCAATGTTCTCCTTGCCCTGTAAGTCAATCCTCCAAAAAGGGTTTGCCCAAATGTAAAACATGGCCCAAAGGCACGAATAGCGGTGGAGTATCCACAGGCGTTTATCCCACCAAAAGGTAAGTGTCCAAATAGCAGCGTCAATAATAAAAAAGGCAAGCAATGTTAAACCAACTAAAAGCCAAGCAATTGGCATTACAAGGTATTTTATTAAAAACTTGCCCATCCGTTGAGGATTAGTGTTGATATTTGACTACAAAAATAGCGTATTGATTGGTTTGGGCAAACTACCCCCTAAAAACATATTTTTTTTCAGCGTATTTGTCTAATTTTACAGCTAAATAGTAAACTTTAGATTATGAAACCACTAAAATCAGCCCAGCCTTTTGCGCATTGGTTAATACGCATTTCGCTCTCGCTTTACATTATTCTTTTGTTTTTATCTGATCTTTATCCAATTAACTTGAAGAGCATTCAGTTTTACATTGCCTTGGTGAGCGTACTTTTTGCTACTTTGCTTTTTGTTGGCGGGTTGCTCTCAAAGCAAACTTTAACAGTTCTTTCAGGGTTGGTAATTACAGTTGTTTTTGCCTACCTTTTTGCAACTGGGTTCTCGGGTATTATTTCGCATACTACAATGCTTTACTTAATGCCAAGTATATTAGGTTTTTATTTTTTTACAAAAGGCAACTAAGTTTAGTGGGTAAAAATTTTTGATGTCCTATTTTGGCACTACCTTTGTAACCTCAAAAACGGACTAGGAATTTATTACGTATTTTTTGTGGGGTAAAAATTATTTGTATGAAAAGAATAGTTGTAACAATTGTTGTTTCGGTAATGGCATTGGCCTCAATAGCGCAGCAAACAGATAAGGCAGCAGCCGAACCTACCGATACCATTATACTAATTAGCGGGCGAAAGGTTGTAGCCAACATACAGAGTTTAACCACTAGTAAGGTGGCATTCATCCCATACGACGGTAAAGCGGTTAAAGAGATGGATCGTAAGCAGGTGCATAAAATTCTGTATAGGAATGGGCGCATTGAATCTTTTAACAGCCTTGCTGTTGAAATGATTGATGAGGATAGCTGGCAAACAGTAATAATAACCGATAGCAAGGACGACGTTGAGGGGCTTTTTGCATTGGGCGATGTTTCTGCTCAGTCATCACCTAAAGCCCGAAATGCTAGGGCAGCCAAAAAAAGTGCTGACATTCGAATGAAAAAGCGCGCAGTGAATATGGGAGGTATTATGGTGTTGGTTACAAAGCGCGAAGCGCGTGGCGGATACGGCGAAATTCCTACTCATTTTGTAGAAGGGGTTGTTTATGGTTTTGAACCACCCCTTGAATAAAAAGGTAATTAGGAAATCAAGAAGGGGTCTTAGCCCCTTTTTTTATGCCCATTTTAGAACTTTCAATTTTCGCTATTCAAGTGCAAATATGGCTCAGTTTAACTTTTTATGGAGTATTTAACATCCAGCATATATTTTAGCTACCCTAAACAGGAAAAATTCAATGTCAACCACACCTCTTTGCGTAGCCCTGAAAGTTTTCAGTTAAGCATTAAAAGATTCGGCAGATGCATTAGTGCTGCGGTTGTCAAAAAAGGTAAAAATCTCTGAATAATGAGAATAAAATGTGGCAGATATTGTATTAAAGGACTTAAAGCCGGATTCGGTTCCATCGTTGAACCACCTGTCTCTTATACACATCTGACGCTGCCGACGAAG